>ERZ1026945.111-NODE-111-length-39060-cov-37.101449_pt1 | contig 39060 bp, 38 predicted proteins | sample MGYA00519304_ERZ1026945 | MGnify/ENA primary metagenome ERZ1026945 (study PRJEB26926, sample SAMN06164619) | human gut metagenome | biome: ENVO:00009003; feature: ENVO:2100002; material: ENVO:00002003 | host: Homo sapiens | place: USA | collected 2012 ...
CCCTATGCCAAGATTGAGAATCTTGTATCCTAACCATTAGATGAATCGACCAACGATGCAATCTTGAACTCCGCTTGCGGAAGGTGGGGGATTCGAACCCCCGGTACGGTAATCCCGCACGTCAGTTTAGCAAACTGGTGGTTTCAGCCACTCACCCAACCTTCCAATCGGATATTGTTGCCAAATCAACAAGCATCGTTCTCAAATGCGGGTGCAAAGATACTACATTTTTTTTGTTCCACCAAATTTTTCTGCAACTTTTTTCAAGAAATATGCATATTTTCTTGATTTTTCTTGTTTTTGGGAGGAATTATAGGGGATAAGCTGACTTTGTCAACAAAAAAGGAGGCAGATTTACCAATTATTGGAAATCTGCCTCCTGTAGGAAAGGGTCGCTCGATGATGTGATGAAACTCCGAATGTCATAAACATTTGAGAGCTCTCCGCTTTTGTAATCCACCGGCTTTGCAGCTTAGTTGACATGTCAGTTTATGTGGCCCGCCATAGGCAAGAGAAGTCTTCTCGGTTTCATAAGTGTAATTTGATGAGTATCCCGATCGAACCGACACGACCCTTATATCTTTGTCGAATAGACATAGCATAGGCTATCATCTATTGATAGAAGTCTTTGGATTTTCTATACTGCAAAGATAATGCAATCTTTTGAAACTACCAAATCTTTCTGCTGATTTTTTCGAAAAATCTTCTTTATCAAAAGTCAGAACTCCCTTTTCCTTGTTTCTCTCAAGGGTCAAGACTTCTTTTTCCTGAGCTCTTCGTATATTTCTTCGAAATATTTCCTGAGTTCTGTCTTGTCTTCAATGATATTCCGCAGCTCTTTCAGAGCCTTCTCATTGGGTGAGTTAGGAATCCAGAGCTTGATGTAGCCGTTGCGGGAATATTTCTCGTCCATGTGGTCGGCGAACCGCTGCCATTGCTCTTCCTTTCCTTTTCCGGGATAGTTCTCCTCTCCGTATTCGATGGCACGAAGAAAGATTTCGTGAATATCGATGTCGCGGTCGGCTTCGGCTACTATCTTGCCGTAGATGCTTCGGGGCTGGCGACTGGAGGAGGCGCGGTGATCCTCCACGGCTTCTTTCATGATTTTAATCTGCTCGGGAGTGAACCAGCGCTTCAGTCTGGCATCAGCCTGGAGGATTTTGCCACTGGTGAGGTGGTGGATGGCGCGCGGACCGCTCATTCCCAGGTCGTGGTAGGCGGCAACGATATAAACCATGTCGATGTCGGCACCTGTTACAGGTACGAGTTTCATGGCGTTTTTGATGACACGGGTTACGTGGCGCAATCCGTGGCTCTCGCCAAATTCTGTATATTTGGGCAGAATCTGTGTTTCCACAAACTGCATGATTTCGAGATTTACTTGTTGCTTCATTCTTTTTCTTCTTTTATATATATAATGTACGCGCGTACATTATATAATTATTATTCCTGAATGTTATCTTCTCATTCTAGAATCTTCTCATGCCATTCCAGAGGGGGCGGGTATCTCTGGGATTACCACATCATTCCAAGGATGATGAAGGTAGAGATCATACCAAAGGTAAAGATGTTGAGAGCCGTGTAGCCCAGTACCTTGTTCAGCATTCTGCCTTCTCCTATCTTCCTCATCTTGGCGAATGTTCGGTTGTGCACCACGAGATATGTGGCGGCGAAAGGCAAAAACTTAGTATCTGCATCGTAGGCAAGTGCACCATAGATGTTGATTCCAATCATGATGAGGATACCGATGTTGCCCAGTGCGCAGTAGAGACGCTCGCCGTTTTTCTTGCCGATGTGAACGATCAGTGTCTTCTTGCCCGCCTTGATGTCGTTGTCGTAGTCGCGATAGTTGTTTAGAATGAGCAGCGTATCTACTACCAGTCCGCAGGCGATGGAGGTAAGTATGGCTTCCGTTGATACAGTCTGCATTCCTTCAGGCATTACCAGATAATAGGTGCAGCAGACTGGCACGATGCCGAAAAAGAGAAGTACCAGCAGGTCGCCCAATCCCAGATAGCTCAGCTTGGTGGTATAGAGGAAGCAGAAGAGTACGCAGCAGATACCCACGATGATCATCTCCTTTCCGCCGTAAAAGGCGAGGGGCAGACCGATGATGCAGCCTAGAAGGGTGGTGAAGATGATGCCCCATTTCATGGCTTTCATGGTAATCCAGCCTTCGGCGCAGGCTCTCTTTGGCCCCAATCGGGTTTCGTCGTCGTTGCCATGCTTGAAGTCAAAGAAGTCGTTTACCAGATTTGAGTCTATCTGCATTACCCAAGCAAAGAGCAGACAGAGCAGGGCTGGAACCCATTGGCAGTTGGCACTTGAATCCTTGTATGCTAGGGCTACTCCCAGCATCACCGGTACTGCCGCTGCCGAAAGGGTGACGGGGCGGGCGGCGAGAAACCACGCCTTGATAGAATTTGTCTTTATCATCATATTGTTGCTTTTAAATTATAAGGAGCGAGGTTTTGGGGGAACCTCGCTCCTTGTTGTTATTCATTAAGAAAAGATTCGCTTCTATTTTATTTCAGAAGAATCTCTTGTGGAAAAGATTCGCTTCCTAGTTGAAGAAGTTCCAGCTTACACCCATTCTGAAAACTCGCTGGTTCATCGGATAGTGAGGGGTGAAGAAGTAGTTCTTGTCGCCTTGTCCTGCATTCAGATGGCTCATCATCACGAAGAAGCGGGTGTGCTTGATGTGAACATTGGCGTAGGCATTGACGATAGGGTAGTTGCCCACCTTCACGTTCTTCTCGCCGTTGCCCTGCACGGTATATTGACCGATGTAAGGAGAATAATCAGGAGCCTCGTAGCTTGTAAAGTATCTGGCGTCTGCACCCAACTCGATATTCAGTACCTTTACCACCTTGAATTTGATGAAGAGGTTGGTATATACGTTGAGGTCTGGCACTGGCAGGGCACTCTTGCTGCTGGTATGCTGGTAGGTAATCATGTTCTGCCAGTTGAAAATACCGAACTTGAAGTCCTGCTGCAGCTGCGCTGTAATCAGATTGATGGCGTCGCCGCTCTGCATTGGTGTCACTGTCACGCCTGTGCGCAGACCATTTTCTGTAATCGTATATTGCTGTGAGAAATAAGTATAGTTCTTGATTTCATCCACAGCCACACGCAGCGTGGTGTTGGTCTTGCCGAATCTCAGAGTTCCCATGATGCGGGTATGGATAATCTTGCTCAGATCATCATCCCACCAGAGATGTCGGGCATGATACTTGCGATAGTAGAACGATGGCGTTTCGTGATGGATGAAAGCATCGCCTCTTACCTGTACGGTGTCACCCAGGAATGGCAGGTTGATGTCTGCGCTTCCGTCGATTGCAAAGGTGCCGGCATCCACTCCGGTGAGTCCTACCTCGCCCACTACATTATAGTGAAGGGTCTTGCCCTGAGTCTTACTCAGCTGACCGCCTACGCTCAGCGCATGCTCATTGAACTTCTCAAATCCGCCTTCGGTATTCGGCAGTTCGTAGTGGCGGAGGTCATAGCTGGCGAAAGCTTTCAGACCAGCCTTTACCCACTTGCTGAATCCCTCGAGCGTTCCCATTGCCACGGTGTTCTTGATGCGCCAGTGTCGGGTCTGATCGTAGATAGAATCACCTGTAAACTTGCCGGCATTGTAGTACTCCTTGAGATAGTAATCCTGTGGAGTCTGGTAAGCCTGGTAGATGCGCTTGTAGTTGTCAAACTGCACGGTGTGGATGAAGCTGGTTACCGGAACATATTCTGTCTTGTAGAAGAGTGAGTCCTGCGCTTTCTTCTTCTCTATGGAGAGCAGACTGTCTGCCATTGCCTTGCTGTTTACTGCAATTCGAGTGCTGTCGTTCTTGAAGTCCTGGGCTGCCTTGTTTGCAACTATTGCCTTGTTGTTCTTGGCAGGTTCATCGCCGGCAATCTTTGCATCTGTAGGGCGACCTGAGAACTGCTTCTTCTGGTTTTTGTCGAAAGCCTTTTCGTCAAACTCCCTGCCTTGTTCCCTTGCTTTCTTTCTTGCCTCCTCCTTGGCTTCCTCGGCTGCATTGTCCTTTGCTGACTCCATGGCGAATTTCTTGGCCTTGATTTCTTCCTCGGTCATCTTCACCTTGCGGCTGAAGCCCACATTGTAGCGGTGGGTGAAGAAGATGTGTTGATTGTCGTTGCGATTCCAGTTCTGCTGCAGCACGGTCGGTATTTCGTTGGTGGCGAAACTCTCGGTGAAAAGCTCCGGATGCTTGATGTAGTCATCATTGGTAATACCTCCGTTCTCCGTCACCTTCTGGTGGTTGGTGCTGAAAAGGAAGTGCGCCTGATAGCGGTCGCCCAGATAAGAAGTCCACATCGTATATTTGAAGTGCGCCGTGCTCTGTGCATCGTAGTAGCCGCGACCGTATTTGTAGTCGAATCGGAATCCGCCACCCAGCTGCTTGTTGGCATTCACTGCAAAGATTGCCTTGAAGTCATCCTCACCGTTGGTTCTGTCACCGCAGCTATTCAGCGTGATGTTGGTGATAGGCGAGTAGGTGTTGGTGAAGTGGAAGTCACTCACCGGGGTAACGATGTTGTCGTATGGCTCGGTGAAGATGAAGTTGCCCTGCGTGTTGCGTCGGTCGATGAAGATGCGGTTGATGCGGGCGGTACCCATATTGCCCAGGGTGTTGTACTCTCCGCGCAGTCCTTCGGTGAAGGTAGTGTTCTGGTACATTGCCTGCATGGTGTCCACCACGGCAGCCCGGGTATCTCCAAATCTCTCATCCACAGTCCATACTCTGATGCCCTTCGGAATCTCCTTGTCAGTGCCCAGCGAGTCGGTGTTGATGCGGTTGCCGGTCTGTGGGCGGAACTGTGAGTCTTCGTTATTGTTGAAATCCGTAAAATCGCGTTGTGCCGCAACTGGTAGAGTTGCAGCACAAGCTAGGATTGTAGAGAATAATATTTTCTTCATTTCTTATTTATTGAATAAGCGGATGCAAGCCTATTTTGAATGGTCGGATGCAAACCTTTCTTATTTTTTGAATAGTCGGATGCAAACCTCGGCAATTTTCAAGACTACGCCGATGATCAGCAGTACATTGGCAATCGTGCGGTCGTCCATCTGTGTCCAGAGGATGACGCCTACGATGGCGAAGAGCATGAATCCGATGTTGAGCCAGTTTCTGGCTACGAGCATATTGCTCTTGTCTGCATACTCCAGTCTTCTGTGGTGGCGACGGTTTGGGCGCACGGCATAGCTGGTCTGTGGCTGTGTCTGAGACGCCTCGTGGCTCTCGCTCTGTGGCTGAGTCTTTGCGGTTTCCTCGCTCTGTGGGGTGTTTGTTATATTGTTATCTTTTGTCTGATCCATATTTTATAAGATGATTTTTATTTTCTAACAAGTTTGGTCAGATCATTGAAGATCTGGTCCTTGCGGTCGATGGTTCCGCGGCGGAACTTACCGTAGATCTTAGCCAAGTCGTTTTTCTTCTTGGTCAAGGCATATTTGTCGGTGATCACATTCTCTGCAGGCTCCTTGAAACCGGTACTTCTGCCTTCCTCGTAGTTGAATACGATTCGGGTCATGGAGAGGTGGAGATGGTTGTCGCTGATGGTTGCCACCAGCTGGTACTTGGTCTCAGAGCGGTCGAGAGAGATGAACGACTGATTGAAGACAAACCATTCGTCCATAATACAGGCGATGATCTGCTCGTTCTTGTTGTTTCTGTTCACCAGGGCGATGCGGCTGTTGATGTTTTGCTCATTCTTGATGAGCTTGCTCATATATTGGAAAACGATGTTGTAGATTTCGTCAGCACTCTTTCCGTTTGCCTGGGTGTCGAGAACAAATTCCACTTTCCCGTCGGCATTGAGCTGGATGGCTCCCGCCAGATACTTCGGATCTTCCTTGAGTACCACGCCCTCGGCAGTCTTTTCCACCTTTTTCTCTTCTATCTCCTCTGTCACGGTTGGTACGACCCAACCCGCACCTTCAGAAGTTCCGGTAGTATTCTGCTTCTTGGTGGCATTATCCTGGATCTTCATCGCAGGCACCGTTTCTGTAGCTGGCACAGAAGTCTTGGTAGCAGGCACCGAATTCTCTGCATTCTTCTTCAGCTTTTCTGCCTCCTGCTTCATTCTTTCAGCTTCAGCCTTCAATCTCGCAGCTTCCGCTTTCGTTTTCTCAGCTTCCGCCTTTATTTTTTCAGCTTCCGCCTTCACCTTGGCTGCTTCTGCCTGAGCCTTGGCTGCTTCCAGTGCCTTTTGGGCTTCCTCCAACTCTTTTTGCGCCTTTTCCAACTGCTGCTCAGGGGTAAGCACATTCTGTGCCTGTATGGTGAGAGCAGAAATCAGCACGAGTATTGAGATAAATATCTTTTTCATGATCTGTTGTTTAAATGTTTAATGTCTTGTCCTCCTCGTCCGAGTATAGGAGCTCGGAGGTGTTTCTAACATACAAAGGTATAAAAATAACTTGATATATTTCTATATGGAAGCGATTATTTATACATTCTTTTGCTAAGTTAACAATATTTTTTAGGAAAAACGCTCCTAGTTTCAAATATTTTCGTATCTTTGCAAAAAAATATAGCTATAAATATGGGATTATTCGGATTATTTAGCAACAAAAAAAAGGAAACTCTCGATAAAGGCCTCGAAAAGACCAAGGAGAGCGTGTTTGGAAAATTGGCGCGTGCGGTGGCTGGTAAGTCAACCGTAGATGATGACGTGCTCGATGATTTGGAGGAGGTGCTCATCACATCCGATGTAGGTGTGGAGACTACCGTGAAGATCATCCGTCGTATCGAAGAGCGCGTGGCAAGAGATAAGTATGTTTCTACCTCAGAACTCAACAGAATCCTGAGAGAAGAGATTGCAAGCCTCCTAGAGGAAAATCATACCGATGACAATGAAAACTGGGATTTGCCTTCCGATCATAAGCCATACGTGATTCTGGTAGTGGGTGTGAATGGTGTGGGCAAGACTACCACCATAGGAAAGCTAGCCTATCAGTTTAAAAAGGCTGGCAAGAAGGTGTATCTCGGTGCAGCCGATACCTTCCGTGCAGCTGCCGTGGAGCAGATCAGTATCTGGGGCGAGCGAGTGGGGGTGCCCGTGGTGAAGCAGCAGATGGGTTCCGACCCTGCCAGCGTTGCCTTCGATACCCTGCAGAGCGCCAAGGCGAACGGTGCCGACGTGGTGCTGATTGACACTGCCGGACGCCTTCATAATAAGGTGAACCTGATGAATGAGTTGAAGAAGATCAAGGAGGTGATGAAGAAGGTGATGCCTGAGGCTCCGGATGAGGTGATGCTCGTTCTGGATGGAAGTACCGGACAGAACGCTTTTGAGCAGGCTAAGCAGTTTGCTGCCGTTACCAATATCTCTTCGCTCGCCATCACCAAGCTCGATGGTACGGCTAAGGGTGGCGTGGTAATCGGAATCTCCGACCAGCTCAAGGTGCCTGTGAAGTATATCGGACTGGGCGAGGGTATGGAGGATCTCCAGCTCTTCAATAAGTCTGAATTTGTTGACTCACTCTTTAAGCACTAGAATACAGGTGCCTTATAGACTTTGAGAAAAGAATTAGGTGAAGCTCGATGTAAAATAGTCGAGAAAAGAATTAGATTAAGATTATTATTAGGATAAGTAGGATAAGAATGAAGAAAAATCAGATAGATATAGTAACCATGGGTTGCTCCAAGAATCTGGTGGATAGTGAGACCTTGATGAAGCTTTTCGAGGACAATGGCTACCACTGCGTTCATGACCCGAAACGCCCACAGGGTGAAATTGCCGTCATAAATACTTGCGGCTTTATCGAGGATGCCAAGCAGGAGAGTATCGATACCATTCTGGAGTTCATCCAGGCTAAGGAAGAGGGACGACTCCGCAAACTCTATGTGATGGGTTGTCTCTCACAGCGCTACCAGAAGGAACTGGAGGCTGAGATGCCCGAGGTGGATAAGTTTTATGGTAAGTTTAATTATAAGGAGTTGCTCAAGGAACTGGGCAAGGCTGATGTGCCTGCTTGCAGTGGAACCCGCCATCTCACTACTCCTCATCATTATGCCTATATCAAGATTTCTGAAGGTTGCAACCGCCGCTGTGCGTATTGCGCCATTCCTATCATCACCGGCAAGCACGTTTCCCGTCCGATGGATGAAATCCTTGACGAGGTGCGCCAACTGGTAGCCGATGGTGTGAAGGAATTCCAGATTATCGCCCAAGAGCTCACCTACTACGGCGTGGACCTGGACGGCAAGCATCACATCACCGAACTCATCAGCCGCATGGCGGATATTCCGGGTGTGAAGTGGATCCGTCTGCACTATGCTTATCCTAACCAGTTCCCGCTCGATCTGCTCGATGTGATGCGCGAGAAGCCAAACGTATGCAAGTATCTGGACATCGCCCTGCAGCATATCAGCGACAATATGCTCAACAGAATGCATCGCCACGTGAGCAAGCAGGAAACCATCGAACTGCTCAAGACCATCCGTGAGCGTGTGCCGGGCATTCATATCCGTACCACTCTGATGGTGGGATTCCCTGGCGAGACTCAGGAAGACTTCCATGAATTGCTCGAATTCGTTCGTACTCAGCGCTTTGAGCGTATGGGTGCCTTTGCTTATTCTGAGGAGGAGGGTACCTACAGTGCCAATAACTACGAGGATGATGTTCCTGCCGAGGTGAAGCAGCGCCGTCTTGACGAACTGATGATTCTGCAGCAGGAAATCAGCGCAGAGGTAGAGGCTGAGAAAGTGGGCAAGATACTGAAGGTGATTATCGACCGCAAGGAGGGTGATTACTATATCGGAAGAACCGAATTCTGCTCGCCAGAGGTGGATCCTGAAGTGCTGATCAAGGCAGGAGAGAAGCGTCTGCGCGTGGGTTGCTTCTACAATGTGAAGATTACCCAGAGTGAGGAGTTTGATCTCTACGGAGAAGTGGTAAAGTAATATGGGAGGTAATATTTTGACATCAGAATGAATAACAAGGAGTATATTGCAGAACTTGCTCAGCAGACTGGCTATCCACAGGACGACACCCAGAAGATGGTGCGCAAGGTGATAGATGCTATGATTGCTGAATTTGAGGATGGTGAGGCTGTCTCTATCCCCAACTTTGGTACGTTTGAAGTAAAGAAGCGCTTGGAGCGTGTGGTTGTTAATCCTACTACCAAGAAGCGCCAGCTTGTTCCGCCTAAGCTCGTACTCGGCTTCCGCCCTGTGGCCAGTGTCAAGGAAAAACTGAAGAATGGAGGTGAAGACTATGAGTAAGATTAGTTTAAGCGACTTGGCGCAGCGCCTGGCAGAGAAGTCGGGAATCAGTCTGCAGGATGCCGAACTGTTTATCAGAAAGATGTTTGATGTTGCCAACGAGGGGCTTCAGTCTGATAAGCTCGTGAAGATGAAGTGGCTTGGTACTTTTAAGGTAATGGCGGTGAAGGATCGTGAAAGCGTGGATGTGAACACGGGCGAGCGTATCATCATCGAGGGCCGTGACAAGATTTCCTTCACGCCCGATAATATTCTGAAGGAGATTGTGAACAAGCCTTTCGCCCAGTTTGAGACCGTTGTGGTGAATGATGGTGTGGATTTCGATGAAATCGACAGAAAATTTGAAAATGCTGAAGAGGATGGTCCTGTATCCGATTCTACGTTAGAGTGTGTTCCTGATTCTGAAAATTCTTCCGTGGAATCTTTTGTTGAACAGGATTCTTCTGCAACAAGTGGTGTGATAGATTTTTTGGATGAAGAAAACGCTGCTCCTGTTAGCGATGAAATGATTGTGATAGGAGAGAAGAGATTGTCTCCGGAAAATGTTGCTGAACCGGAAGAAAAGAAACCGGAAGGATCAGAACCTGCAGCGACAGAACCTGCTGTATTTAAACCTGCAGTATCTGAACCGGAAGAATCTGAATCTGCAACTTCTGAATTGGAAACAAAGGAATCTGAAGTTCCAGCTCAGAATGAAGTTGAGTCTGTTGTTTCTGATGAAGAAAAAGAATCGACATTAACAGAGGAAACTCCTATTGCAGAGAAAGTTCCTTCTGGTGAGGATAACTCTATTACAGAAACTCCTATTGTAGAGAAAGTTCCTTCTGATAAGGAAAACTTTACAGAAACTCCTATTGAAGAGGAAGCTTCTTCAGATGAGGAAACTCCTTCTTCAGATGAGGTAACCGATAAGCGACATGTTGTTTTGCCTCGTTATCTGGTTATTGCAGCGAGCGTAGTATTCCTGGCAATGATAGGAGGCTTTGGCTGGTTTGCTTTTAATTATGGCAAGATGGCTGCCCAGCGTGATCATCTCGCTCTACAGTTGGATAATTACCAGCAGATTGCGGCAGAGAAGAAGGCGCCAACCAAGTCTGCTTCAACGCAGGAAGAAATTCTTCGCAAAAAGGCTATCGAGGATAGTATAAGAATGGCGCAGGCAAGCGAAGCTGTCAAAAAAGCCGAAAATGCCGAACAGAATATGGATGCTGCCGCAGACAATCAATCAATTGATGCAAAATCGCCTGAGGCTAAGAAGAATTTGGAAGCCAAGAAACTCGCTGATGCAAAGAATTTGGCTGATGCGAAAAGGCAGGTTGATGCAAAGAAACTTGCAGAAACCAAGAAGCAGCAGGAGGCTAAAAAACTTGCAGAAGCTAAGAAGAAAGAAGAAGCCAGAAAGCAGACTGAAAAGCATGCTGCCCAGGCAAGCAGCAAATACGACCAGGATGCCCGTGTTCGAACCGGAGCCTATCGTATCATTGGTGTTTCCGAGGTTGTTACGGCAAGAGAAGGACAAACCATCAAGTCGCTCAGCCAAAAGTACTTAGGTCCAGGAATGGAATGTTACGTAGAAGCTCTGAATGGTAATTCCCTGTTGAAGCCAGGTCAGAAAGTCAAGATTCCGAAGTTGGAATTGAAGAAAAAGAAATAATTTTAAAGAAATTATTTGAAAATACAAAAGAGGGTGTGTCATAAGTCCATGACGCACCCTCTTTTTCGTTTCTTCATCCGATGAATAATGGAGCATCCTCTTACGTAAAAAAACTTTTGAGATTTTATTTCTTCTCCAATTCCTGAAGGCTTTCCATTTTCTTTGTTTCCAGGAACTCGTAGATTCCGCAGAGATGCTCGCGGACGCGACCATGGCCGAATTCGTACACCTTGCTGACCAGACCATCCAGGAAGTCTCGGTCGTGACTCACTACAATCAGCGTGCCGTCGAAATCCAGCAGCGCCTGCTTCAACACATCCTTTGTCTTCAAATCAAGGTGGTTGGTAGGCTCATCGAGAATCAATAAATTCACTGGCTCCAGCAGCAACTTCAGGATAGCCAGACGGGTGCGCTCGCCTCCCGACAATACCTTCACCTTCTTGGTAGAATCCTCGCCGCCAAACATGAATGCACCCAGCAAATCGCGAATCTTATTTCTGATTTCTCCCTTTGCTACATCATCAATGGTCTGGAACACAGTAAGCTCTCCATCGAGCAAAGACGCCTGGTTCTGAGCAAAATAACCTATCTGTACATTATGTCCCAACTCCAGTTTACCCTCGTTCTGAAGCTGCCCCATGATGCATTTCACGAGCGTAGATTTACCCTCGCCGTTTCTTCCCACAAAGGCAATCTTGTCGCCACGCTCCACGGTGAGGTTCACGCCGCTGAATATCTTCTTGTCGTCAAACGACATGGCCACATCGCTCATCTGCACCGGATAGGCACCGCTTCTCGGACTTGGCGGGAACTTCAGTCTCAGTCGGCTGGTATCCTCCTCATCCACCTCGATGAGTTCCAGTTTTTCGAGCATCTTCACACGGCTCTGCACCTGGAAGGTCTTGGAGTATGTGCCCTTGAATCGCTCGATGAAATCCTTGGTCTCGGCTATCATCTTCTGCTGTTCCTCATATTTCTTCATCTGCTGCTCGCGGCGCTCCTTGCGCAGTTCCAGATACTGGCTGTAGGTGGCCTTGTAGTCGTAGATTCTGCCCATAGTTACCTCGATGGTGCGGGTGGTAATATTGTCAACAAATTTCCTATCATGACTGATTACTACCACTGCCTTGGAACTGTTGATGATGAATTCTTCCAACCAGCCGATGGATTCGATGTCGAGGTGGTTGGTAGGCTCATCGAGGAGCAATACATCAGGCGATTTCAGCAGCAGTTTGGCAAGTTCGATACGCATGCGCCAACCTCCCGAAAATTCGCTGGTAGGGCGGTTGAAGTCAGAGCGTTCGAAGCCCAGACCGAGTAGAGTCTTCTCTACATCCTCCTCGAAGTGGGTCATGTCGATTGCATAGAATTTCTCAGACAATGAAGATACTTTTTCGATGAGCTGCATATAGTCGTCGCTGTCATAATCCGTGCGGGTAGTGAGTTCGTTGTTGATGCGGTCAATCTCCGCCTGCATCTCGTGGAGATGGGCGAACGCCTGGCAGGTTTCCTCGAACACGGTTCTTCCGTCTTCGGTCATCAGATGCTGAGGCAGATAGGCGATGACGCAGTCTTTTGGAGCGGAAACGGAGCCACGTGTGGCTGTTCTTACGCCTGCGATGATCTTGAGCAGGGTACTCTTTCCTGCGCCATTCTTGCCCATCAGGGCTATACGGTCCTTCTCGTTGATCTGGAAGGAAATGTCTTTGAATAGGGTGGTGCCGCCGAATTCTACGGTCAATCCATCAACTGTAATCATATCTGTTTCTTATTCTATATGTATTATAAATTCTTGTTCTTTTTATATTGCAAATCGCTTGAATAACCAAATGCCACACGGCGATGCTCCCTGATGGAAATTTCAGATAGGAGGGTTACCGATGTCCAGAGGGCCAGATCGTTTAGCGTGGCAGGATAGCGGATGCTTCCCGCCGAATCTGCGCTTGCGGTTTTTGTCAGTTCAGCGGCCACGCATCTCAACATGATGTAGTCCATCCCCTGGTGATGGCTGTCGTGCTTCAGGGCTTTCTCGCCCCAGAGCTGCCATTCGCGGCTTTCGTATAGAGACAGGATGGCGTGGTCGTCTTGCCAGGTTTCCGAGTTCATCTCCTCCAGGTAGATGCGTCGGTTCACGCCGTCCCAGATGCCCAGCGAACCCTGCACCTCAAAGTCGAGGCTTCTTGGGCGAGGCAGGGTCGTGTCATGAGTGAGTGAGATGAGTGTTCCGCCCTGGGTTTCAATCTGCGTAGAGATGATGTCGCCCAGGGTGATGGGAGTATTATCATCTTCTGACATGTGCTGGCGAAGTCCCACCGCCTTGGTTGCGAAGGAAGTGAGCCAGGCGAGATGGTCTGTTTTCCCGATGCCCAGAATCATGTAGAGCGGACCGAGTCCATGGGTGGGATAGATGTCGGCGTTGTGGTGCGAGTAGAAACGGCTTCTCCACACGCTTTCCGTACCTTTTCGTCCACCCAGCACCCCATTGTCATCGAGCAGCAGCTTGCGCAGGTCGTGGCGGTAACCGCCTCTCATATAGATAATTTCGCCAAGTGCTCCTTCATCCACCATTCTTTTTACAGCAAGGATTTCTCGCATGAAGAGGGTGTTCTCCAGCGGAAAAACCTTTACTCCTTTCTGTTGGGCGATTTCCTGTAGCGGGGCATATTCATCCTGGCAGAGTCCGCCTTTGATTTCGAGAGCCACATGGCAGTTTCGCAGTATGCATTCTGTGGCGTGGGTGATGTGGAGGTGCCAGGGGGTGGTGATGAAAACCAGATTGGGCTGTTGCTCGTCGAGCATCATCTTGTAGGCTTCCTCGCCCTGATAGAAGGAAGCGCCCGGAGATTCCGAATCCCCGCAGCCGTTGATGTCGGCGATACCGACAATCTCATAGCTTTCAATCGTGCGTAACAGCCGCAGCAATTGTTTGCCCCGATACCCGAATCCTATCAATGCAGTCTTTATATGTTTCATCTGATTTTTTTTGCTTCTGCAAATTTAGATAAAATTTCTGAATTATAAGCCAGTATAATAAAAAACTTCAATGATTTCCCTCGAATTGTGCGAAATTAGCCTTGTTTTTCGAGAAATCAAGACTGTGTTTTTCACAACTACCCCTCAGATGCACTGTGCGGCTTGTGAGAACAAGATTAAGAACAACCTCCGTTTCGAGAAGGGTATCAAGAGTATCGAGACTTCAGTTCCTAACCAGACGGTTACCGTAAAGTACAATGCCGACAAGACCACTATTCCTTTCTTTTGATTCCTGGTTCAGCAGCCATCATTGGCTGATTCTCTTCAGGCAAAACATACGGCTTACTGAAGTGGAGTGGAGAAGAATTGGTTGCCGCCTCAATCTCGCCACGCAACCGTTCTTTCAATTTCGTGTTTCTGTTGCTCACAGTCAGATTTCTTACAGCATAGGCGAGGGCTTTGGGCTGACCGATGAGCACGCAGATTTTCTTGGCTCTCGTGATTCCGGTGTAGATGAGGTTGCGCTGAAGCATCACGAAATGAGTCATCAGGATAGGGATAACCACGATGGGATATTCCGAACCCTGACTCTTGTGGATGGTGGTGGCGTAGGCCAATGTCAACTCATCCAGCTCCGCTGCCTCGTATTCAGCTGAATGGTCCTCGAAACTCACGGAGATGGTGCGGTCTTCCATATTCACTTTCTCTATGGTTCCGATGTCGCCATTGAATACATTCTTGTCGTAATTATTTCTAATCTGCATTACGCGATCGCCCAGTTTGTAGGTGGTTCCGCCACGGCTGATTCCCAGATTGGATGTGTTGAGTGCCTGCTGCAGCATCATGTTCAGATTGGCTGCACCTACCACACTTCTCAGCATCGGGGTAAGCACCTGGATGTTACTCTGCGGTTGATTGTAAGCTTTTGGCAGACGATATTTTACAAGATTCACGATTTCCGTAGCCACTTGCTCTGGATCTTCATTCTTGATAAAGAAGAAATCTGTCTGTTTGCCGTTGCTCGTGTCCGGATAATATCCCTGGTTGATGGCGTGGGCACTCATGATGATTCGGCTCGACTGCGCCTGTCGGAAGATGCGGGTGAGTCGGATGACCGGAATTTTCTCTGAGTCGATGATGTCGCGCAGAACGTTTCCGGCTCCCACACTCGGCAGCTGGTCAATGTCGCCCACCAGCACCAGGCGCATGTGCTCCGGAATCGCCTTCATTAGATTATACATCAGGATGATGTCTATCATCGAACACTCATCCACGATCAGCGCATCACCCTCCAGCGGGTTCTCCTCGTTGCGCTTGTATCCGTCCTGCGGATTAAACTCCAGCAGCCGGTGAATGGTCTTGGCTTCCATGCCCGTGGCCTCGCTCATTCGCTTGGAAGCTCTGCCCGTAGGAGCCGCCAGCAGAATCCTCATTCCTGCCGTTTTGTAAGCAGAAATGATACCTTGCGTCGTTGTGGTCTTTCCTGTTCCAGGGCCACCCGTCAGCACCATCACTTTAGAGCGTACTGCCTGCTCAATGGCGGCAATCTGCACCTCGTCGTATCTGATGCCTGAAGCCTTTTCTATTGCCTGGATATCGGCCTGCATATTGAAGAGGGTAGGACCCTGACCTTTCATCAACTCCAGCAGTTTCTTTGCCGTTCCACGTTCTGAATGATAGAAGGGAGGCAGATAGATGGCTTCGTTCTCACGGATGAGATTTTCTGATATGATCATTTCCGCTATGGCTTGTCTGATAGGCTCTTCATCGGCTTCGAGCAGTTTCTTTGCGGCTTCTATAAGCTGTTCTTCTACAGCATAAACGTGACCTTCGTTGGAGAGTTCGTTTAGGGTGTAGCTGATTCCGCTCTTGCATCTTCTCAGATCGTTTTTCTCATAACCCATCTTGCTGGCTATTCCGTCGGCGGTCTTGAATCCAATGCCCCAGATGTCATCGGCAAGACGGTAGGGATTCTCCTTCACGTTGTCGATGCTTTCCTTGCCATACTGTCGGTAGATCTTGGCGGCGTAAGCAGTGCTAACGCCATACTGCTGCAGGAAGATCATCACATTCTTGATGTCCTTCTGCTTCTCCCAACTGTCGCGGATTTTCTCCACGCGTTTCTTTCCGATTCCGGCAACCTCGTAGAGTCGTTCGATGTCATCTTCTATTACCTCGATGGTTTCCGTTCCGAATCTCTCTACTATCAGATGTGCAAACTTCGGACCGATGCCTTTCACCAGTCCGCTGCCCAGGTATTTCTCGATTCCATACACTGTGGCAGGCATTACCTCTTCCCAGGTTTCGCAGGCAAACTGCTGTCCGTATCGCTTGTCCATCTTCCAGTCGCCATTGCACAGCAGTACCGCTCCCACTGGAACATCCAGCAGGTTTCCCACCAGGGTAACCAGGTCGGAATATCCCTTCACCTTGACTTTCATCACGGAATATCCATTTTCCTGGTTCTGGTAGGTAATCCGTTCTACCACGCAGCGTATCTTGATCATACCTTCTTTAATATATTACCTTCTTCAATATATTATCTTTCGATGATGTGATTGATAACGATTCCTGCTATAGCCATTCCGAATGTAGCGGTGATGTGGCAGAGTGAACCGTTGATCTGCGGCTTCGTAGATGTCCATTCGTCCTCTACGAGTCGCTGGTCGCCCATGTTCTGCATCGGCTTTTCCTCGCTGAACACGCACTGGAATTTGCGGCGAGGGAAGGTCTTGTTCTTCTTGAATTTCTTGCGCAGGGCTCTTGCCAGCGGATCGCCATCAACCTTCCAGAACTCAGCCTTCCTCACCATGAAAGGGTCGCGGCGGAGGGCTGCTCCCATCGAAGATACGAAGGTGATTTCCTTCGGAAGGGCAGTGGCACGCAGAATCAGGTCAGCCTTGTCCTTCAGCGAGTCTATGGCGTCGATGATGTAGTCGTATTCCTCCATGTGGAACTCTTCGGCTGTTTCTGCCTGATAGATTTTCTGATAAGCCGTGATGTTGGCTTCTGGGTTGATTTCAAGCAGGTGGTCGCGCAGCGCATCTACCTTTACCTGTCCGATGGTGCGGCTTGTTGCCATCAGCTGGCGGTTGCAGTTGGTCACGCATACGCGGTCGCTATCCACGATGGTGATGTTGCGCACGCCGCTGCGCACCAGTCCCTCTGCGCACCATGAACCCACGCCTCCGATTCCGAAGATGAGCACTCGTGCTTCCTGAATTTTTTCAAGATTATCTTTTCCCAGGAGCAGTTCTGTGCGTCGCTGCATTCCCCGCTCCATTGTTGTGATTTGATTTCCCATTCAATTATCTTTTTTATTATCTTTCAACTTTGCTTTGCGCAATTCAGGTGCAAAGATACAAATAATAATTCGAAAAGTAATCATCCGACTGTTTTTTTGTTTAGAAAAATCTTCCTATTCTTCCACAATCTGCGCAATGCGCCTGATGCTTCTGTTGCGATGGTTGATGATGAGCGGAACACGTTCTACCACCACCATGGATGTGTCGAGGCCCAAAGCCTTAGGCTCGTCAATGCCTATCTTGCCGATAAGGGCATAGATGGTCATCAGCAGGTTCTGTTGACGGTTGTCGGAACTCTCCGGGTAATATACGCGGTGGATGATGATGAAGCGGAAGTCGCCAGGTATTCCGTTTTTGCGGAGCGAAGGATAGGTACTTCTCAAATCCACCTTCTTGCTTGCCACCAGGTCTTCTACTACTTGTCGCAGATAGAGGCTCACCCTAGGCTCAATGCGGAAACCTATGCGCATGGTTACACTGTAGAGGGTGTCGGGAACCAGGGTCTCGCAACTGTACTCCAGCGTGTCAGGAGTATCTGCAAATTCCAGATTGATAAGCCAGTAATGGTCAGCACGCTTGGGCTGCTTGTTGATGATGGAATAGAGCAGCTTGTCATCCACCGTACCTTCCTTTTCGGCATGGTTCACATAAACCAGGTTGGAAGCGTACTTGGGGATGCTCTCGTCGGCCTTGATATCGGAGATAATCTGATAATACTCATTCAGCGGTTTGGTGCTGATGTAATGATGGCGGATCTTGATGGCGCGGACCCATACATACATCATCAGGAACAGGATTCCGCCAATAAGCATCGTACACCATCCTCCTGCGAGGAATTTTGACAGGTTGGCGGCAAGGAAAATGCCCTCGATAACGCAATATGCGCCCATAAAGAGCAGGATGAAGATGCGCGCCACACCCTTGGTGCGCAGGTAGAAACCGAGCAGCAGGGTGGTCATCAGCATGGTGATGGTGATGGCGAGACCATAGGCTGCCTCCATGTGCGAGGAGTCGCGGAAGAGCAGGATGATGAGCACCACGCCGATGTACATGGCGAGGTTGATTACCGGGATATAGAGCTGTCCCTTTACATGGGTAGGATGCTTGATTCGCATGCGTGGCCAGAAGTGCAGGTTCATGGCTTCGCTCAATATGGAGAAGGTGCCGCTGATAAGTGCCTGACTGGCAACGATTGCCGCACCCGTGGCCATGATGATGGCAAAAATCAGCATGTTCTGTGGCATGATGGAAAAGAACGGATTCACGGAGGAGGCAGTCTGGATATGGTTCAGCACCCATGCTCCCTGCCCCAGATAGTTGAGGATGAGCATGGCCTTTACGAAAAGCCAGCTGATGGTGATGTTCTTTCTGCCGCAGTGACCCAGGTCGGAGTAAAGTGCCTCAGCACCGGTGGTACAGAGGAACACGGCGCCCAGAATCAGGAACCACTCTGGCGATTTTGCCAGCAGCATGGCAGCATAGTAGGGGTTGAAGGCCTTCAGAATCAATGGATAAGAGGTGATGCTGAAAGCTCCCGTTACGCCCAGCAGCAGGAACCATATCAGCATGAATACTCCGAACGATTTGCCAATACTCTCTGTACCAAAGCGTTGCACAAAGAAGATGATGGTGATGATGCCCAGTGTGATGGGGATGACTGGCAGGTGGGGACTGATGCTTTCGAGTCCTTCGATGGCAGTGGTAACCGTGATGGCAGGGGTGATGATTCCATCTGCCAGCAAGGTGCTGGCACCGATGATGGCCAATAAGTAAATCCATTTTCTCTTCATCTTGCGCAACAGGGCGTAGAGGGCGAGGATGCCTCCTTCGCCATTGTTGTCGGCACGCAGTGCCACACATACGTATTTGATGGTGGTCTGCAGGGTGAGTGTCCAGATGATGCACGACAATGCACCCAGGATGGTGCTCTCGTTGATGGCTTCACCCGTGTGCAGGATGGCTTTCATCACGTAGAGTGGGGATGTACCTATATCTCCAAACACGATGCCCAGAGTGATGAGCAATCCCAGGAAGCCTACTCGATGATGGCAGGCTACTGAACTTTCCGAATTTTCTCTCATATAACTTCTCTTATTAAATTAAAATATTATCTTTTTTTAATTAAGGAATTATCCCTTTAAATTAAAGTATTATCCTTTGTATTATCCTTATTAGAACATAAAATATCCCTTTTTTGATTATATTTGGGTGCAAAGGTATGAACATAAGTGGTAAAAGATGATTTGTTTAACAAGATTTATCCGTTTTAACTTTCGTTTTAATTGGCTGTAAATGACTGGTTGGAAGACGTAAAAAAAAGTGATATTTTTCGGAGTCAAAAAAAGCCCCATCTACTATCCGAATCTTCATTCATGCTGAAATCGGAAAGTAGGTGGGGTTCATCAGATGAAGGTCACCACATTTGATGCTTCGTTATATTTACATATTTACGCAGTTTTGCGATACTCGCTTGGTGTCTTGCCCGTCTGTGCCTTGAAAAAGCGGACGAAGTGCTGAGGATACTCAAAGCCTAGGTGGTGGCTGATTTGTGTGATGGTTAAGGTTTCATCCACAAGTAGTTGGCGGGCAGCCGAAAGCAGCCGGTCGTTGATCAGACTCTTTGCAGTTCTGCCAGTCTCAGTCTTGACTAATTCACCGAAATATTTAGTTGAATAGCAGCATTTGTCGGCAAAGTAGGCTACGGTAGGCAATCCTTCACGCATCGCTTTCTGGGCAATGTATTCATCGAGTAGAGAGACGAATTTCTTGACCACCGAATGATTGATCTCCTCGCGTGTGATAAACTGACGGTCGTAGAAGCGTAGACAATAGTTCAGCAGCAACTCGATGTTGGAAACGATGAGTTCACGCGAATGCCTGTCTATAGGATGCTCGAGTTCCTGCCCAATCATTGAGAGCACGTCACGGAAGATATTTACCTCGGCAGCGGATAGATGTAGTGCTTCGTTGCTTGTATAGTCGAAGAACTCATAGCGGAAGATGTTCTTGCCAAGCTGGGTGCGGTTGAGCAGCTCGGGATGGAAAATCAATACCGTATATTTGGCAAGCGGAACTCCTGGAATGGGTTCTACTTTAATCGATTGTCCCGGAGCAAACGAGGTTACGGTCATCTCGTCAAAATCATATTCTGTTCTGCCGTATGACAATTTGCACCCCTTGTTTTCCTTCAGGAAGAGGGCATAAAGTCCGTAGTGATGCACAGCCTCCTGAATAGGAGAGGTGTTCTCTACACGCGCAATGCTCACCAGAGGATGAAGTGTTTTCACCCCTATGTAGTCATTGAACTCCTGTATGGTATTAAAGAAAAATTCCTTCATGATCACTTGCAAAACTTGAATTAATGTTATTTAATCTTGTTATACTCCTCATCGCTCACAGCCTCCTGCCACTCGTTGGAGGTGTTCTCGCCAGGTATTTCAAAGGCGAGGTGGGCAAACCAGCTGTCTTTTGCAGCTCCGTGCCAATGCTTCACGTTGGCAGGAATATGGATGACTGTGCCTGGGAGAATCTCCTGTGCAGGCTTGCCTTCTTCCTGATACCAGCCGCGTCCAGCTACGCCTACCAGCATTTGCCCGCCGCCCTTTGTGGCGTGGTGCGTGTGCCAGTTGTTACGGCAACCAGGCTCAAAGGTAACATTGAAGAAAGGTATCTGACTATCAGATATTTTCGCAAGATAACTGTTGCCCTTGAAGTATTTGGCGTAAGCGGTGTTGGGTTCGCCAATAGGGAAGATCATCTCGCGCTGGAAAACGGCCTTGGCGTCCTCGCCTTTCACGTCCTCATTCCATACCTCCTTTGCCAGATTGAATGCAGCCCAGGCTTTAGGCCAACCGGCATAGAAGGCGATGTGGGTGATGATTTCTGCCGCTTCCGTGCGGGTAATTCCGTTGTTCTTTGCCGACTGCAAGTGATATTTCAGCGAATTGTCGGTGATTCCTTGACTGATAAGCGAAGTGATTGTTACCAAACTGCGGTCGCGCAATGAAAGCAGGTCATTGCGGCTCCATACTTCTCCGAAGAGGATGTCGTCGTTGAGGTGGGCGAACTCTGGGGCAAACTCACCCAGTTGGGTGCGCCCTGCTGTCTGTACTATTTTCTGTTGTGCCATTATATTGAGTGAAAAAGTTGTTAATATAATAAATGTTGCAAATTTTTTCATAAGAATCAATAGTTGAGTCTCTATCCCTTGACTGATTTACCTAACTCGTATGCTTCCTGCAATTTCTTGTTGCCCTCAATGGTACGTGGAGCGACAACACCACCGCAGAACAGATTGCCGGCAAGATGGCATTCAGGATAAATCTTTTCCACTTCATGACCTGCAGCCTCAGCACCTTCGATAAACTGATCAGCGAGCATGTCGCTGTTTGAACCAGTACGCAGACTGGTAGAAATTACGATTATTTTCTTCATTCTATCTTATATTTAATGTCTGGTGCAAAGGTATGCAGATTTCCTTAATGTTCTTATACCTGTTTTTCGGAAGATATTACCTTTATCGGAGTTTATTCCATTCTGCCATATTTCATCTCCACGCCTTCCTTATCATACTGCTTGCGTTTACCGTCTTCGTCAATGAAACTTGCTGTCATGTACGGAGCCTTGTGCATTACTTCCAATGCCCATTGGCTATCCATTGCTCTTGATTCCTTTCTCATTTTTATCCTAATTAATTTGATTATTTTTATCCTAATAACGCAGCGACCAACCCCAACCATACCATCCATGCCCCGCAAAACAACTACTCTTCGTCTATACGCTCAATTTTGAATATGACTGGTCTTGTTCCGTCAGAACAACAGCAAATCATTTCGTTTTCACGCTTCATCCACCCCTTCATGATTGAACCACCTTGCAGTCCGGTGTATATATATCGTGAAATAGCATCCCATGCCTCAGAGCAATGTGGCATTTTCGGACCTCCAGCTACCGTGTTCGGGTCAGCGGATGTTTTGATGAGCGTATTCAATCCTCCATGCCAGAAATGGTCGTTCTCTTCGTCACGCTCAAAGATAAACTCATCGCCAACATTGTAGCATGGACACATTCCTGCTTTAGGGTCGGCGCAATACTTCTCCTGTAGTTCCGGATAGATTTTCTTGTCTATTACGGTCACTTTTACTTTGTGCTTCATATTCTTTTTTATTTATTTATATCCTTTGCACTTAAACACTTTATTTATATTCTTTGTACTTAAACACTTTAACCATATCCTTGTCGCCACCCACAAGCTGGCTGCATCTGTTCAGCATTCCGGTGTCTGAGAAACCGCATTTCTCCATGACTCTTCCTGATGCAGGATTGCCTGTGAAATGGTCTGCCCAGATGTTTTCAAAATGCTTCTCGGTGATGCAGTAGTCGAGAATCTGCTTCAAGGCTTCGGTGCAGATTCCCTTGTTCCAATAAGGCTTTCCTACCCAGTAGCCCACCTCGCAGTCGTTTTCTCCGATAGGGATGTTGCTGTTTTCATGGGTGTAGTAGCCGATGCAGCCGATAGTCTCGCCAGTCTCTTTCAACACAATCGCCCATGTCGTTTCATTATGGAAGAATGTGCGGATAATCTCCCGACTTTCCTCAACAGACTTATGTGCCGGCCATCCAGCACGTGGTCCAACATCAGGGTCGGAGGCGTACTTGAAGAGCGACTCTGCATCCGATTCCTGCCAATGGCGGAGTAAAATTCTTTCTGTTTCCATCAGATTATATCAATGTTTTGCTGTCTATTTACTTTGTGTGCTTACCCAAGCCAGTCGGTGAAGATAAGTATACATTCGTGGACCTTCTCAAAGAATTTCCCTATCCGGCGCTTGATGCCCTTCCAATATATCCCATTCTTTTTAATGCTCATATACTTAGTTATTTATTTTGTTATTAATTCATGTGCAAATACGCCATCAGCGCAATATATCTGCAAAAATACAAAAAATATTCAGAAATGTGATTTTATGAATGAATTTTGTTTGCAGGGCGAACTTGATTTAACCTTATTTTATATGATAGAGGGACATCTTGAATAACCGGAAATCCTTAATGACCTTAATGACCGTGACCTTAATGACCGGAAAACGCCCCCTAAACATTTATTTATTTTTCTGATGAAACTCCTTCCTTGTCTTAGCCATTGCTTCCGTAGCCCTATCGTGGGTTTCTATCAGCAATGAGCTTTTGTGGTATTGCACAATCTTGACCCCGACTGAATTGTGCCTTTTCTTTTCCTCGATGCATTGAATGATCAAGTCTGGATTGGCTGATTTAACCGTTGGAGTCTTGTCAAAGTTCTGAATATAGGCAGCGTTGGTCAGGAAGAGAATGTCGGAACCTTCCGGTATTTCCTGCATTACCTTCACCATGAGGGTTAGCATCATTCGGAACTCTGTGGTGTGTAGGTCGCTGATTACATCACGGCTGATGATGTTGCCGTTATGCTCAATTACTACGGCAGCACCACCAGCTCGCTCTTTATGGCCATAATCACATGAACCACCTATCCAAACGTAATATGTAGAAGTATCTTGTTTCATAATTATTTTATCTTCAATGTCCGCAGATATTCCTTCTGCTCGGGCGTGATTCTGTAACTCTCGATGGCCTTCAGGATGGTCTTGTTGTGCGTCCAGGGAGCAAGGCGGTTTTGCTCGATGTAGGGAATCGCCTGGTCCCATTGCTTGGCAAGGGCGGTGGCGAAGAACCAGGCTACCATCATCTTTACGTAATACTCTTCGCTCCTTACTGATGCTGGAATTTCAAGATATTCTGCCTTGAAGTCTTTATCCAGGTAATGAGACATAAGTGTCTCTATACCAAAGCGACAAGTATAGACGTGTGACGATTTGCTCCAAGTCATAATCTTCTCCAACAGCTCCTTCTTGTGTTTGGCAAACACCTTCGGAGACATGATGTCGCAAACTGCCCAGTTATCCACGAAAGGCAGGAATTTCTCAGTAAGACGAATGCATTCCTCGTAGTCCTTCACCTCGGAAATGAGGAGACCGTGAAGCATATTCTCATCGTAGTATTCGTGAGGAAGCTGATGAAGAAATTCCTCGCATTCTGTCTCCTTTGTAAATTCTTTTGCGAACTTGCGGAGCACAGGAACACGAATGCCTATGAAACTCTCCACAGGCACTCCCGGTGTCAGTTTGGCCTGGAAAGCAGCATACTGCTTATCCTGCATGGCGAAAAGTCTTTCTTGAAGTGAAGTCATAAATTCTTTGCTTTATAATGCTACATAGAAGGAGTAATTGTTATAGAAGGAGCAACAGTCACTTTATTCTGTAGGTTTCACTACAGCTCTCCACTCCATAAACTGCTTGGTTGTTTCTCCGTTATGATGGTCGAGGAAGAGGCTGTGGGCGGTGTCGAGCGCAGCAATCGCCTGCATGTCCTCAGCATCAAGTTCGAAGTCGAAGAGATTCAGATTCTCTTCCATTCGCTCCTTGTGAACGGTCTTCGGGATGATGATTACATCGTTCTGCAACAGCCAGCGCAAGGCTACTTGTGCAGCAGTCTTGCCGTATTTCTCGCCAATCTGAGTGAGGGTAGGGTTGGTGAACAGACCGTTCTGACCTTCTGCCAATGGAGCCCACGCCATGAGCTTGGTGCCAAACTCATCCATGAATTTTCGGGTCTCGTGCTGCTGGTTGAACACATGCGTCTCCATCTGGTTCACCATCGGCGCAATCTCCATATTGGAAGCCAGGTCTATCAGATGATCAGGGAAGAAGTTGCTCACTCCGATGGCACGAATCTTTCCTGCCTTGTAAGCTTTTTCCAAGTCACGGTAAGCACCATAGCGGTCGCAGTAAGGCTGGTGGAGGAGCATCAGGTCGATGTAGTCGGTCTGCAGTTTTTGCAGACTTTCGTTGATGCTCTTCATGGTCTGTCCCTCGCCATAGTTGGAATGCCAGACCTTGGAAACGAGGAAAATCTCATCACGATTCACGCCGCTCTTCTTCCATGCGTTGGCCACGGCTTCCTCGTTGAGATAAGCCTGCGCGGTATCTATCATCCGATAGCCCACGCTGAGAGCATCCAGCACACAACGCTCACACTCATCAGGTTCCACCTGATAAACACCATAACCCAGTTGCGGCATTTCCACGCCATTGCTTAACTTAATCTTCTTCATAATTGAATGTTTTTATAGTTTTTTAATCTCGTTGTATTCCTCATCACTTACTGGCATTCTTATCCAGCCATCACCCTTCTATCTCTTCATTCACGTAGTCAACGGCACGGTTTATAAAATCGACAAAAGGTTTGGTGGTCTTGAACAGTTCAGCCACACGCTGGGCTAGATTATCCTCCAGCAAGAAACTATCGTTCGTTTTGGCTGTCAAGCAATAGGCTTTCATTCGCATCCAGTCGGCATACGGTGCATTCGGGTCGTATTCTCTTGGCACACGCTTTAATGCTCCTTCCATATCTGGAATAAACAAGCCGTTGACCTTACCTAATATGCTTGAACTGAATGTTTCCCAATCGTCACTAATATCTTCACGCAATATCTTGACAGCCCTTTTGTCGTAGCAATAGTTGCCTGAAGCAAGCATGTGTACATGTGGATATTCCTGGCTGTTGCCTGTTCCGATATGAAAATAATACCCTGCATGCATCGACTTCTTACCTCCTTTTGCCAGGAACACACTGAAATGGGTTTTGTATGGCGACTTGTCCTTACTGAATCTTGTGTCGCGGTAAATGCGATAGGTACAGTCTTTGATAGTCAGCGGGGCGATGTCTTCATCAAAGCGTCCGATTTCGGTAATGAGGCTTTCGCAGAATGTGTACCATTTCTTTAAAACCTTTTGGTATTGGTCTTTGTTTGAGTTAAACCATTCACGATTGTTGTTATTCTCCAAATCGCGAAGGAAATTTAAGATTTCTTTCATGATGTATGATTTTTATATTATTCCATTCTGCCATATTTCATTTCCACGCCTTCTTTATCATACTGCTTGCGCTTGCCGGTTGGAGGTTCAGTAAGCGTGATGCGAACTACAGCCGTGCGTGATAGGGAACGTGCTATGCTCTGGTCGAAAGCATCCATGTGTTGAGGAAGGAAACGCTCACAGATCAATCGGAGACCATGAATCTTCTCTGCATCCTCGGTTACGATTTCTGCCTTGCCGAATGCGATGGCTGATTTGAATTGCAGGGTGAAGCTGCCGTCCTTCGGTCCAACTGTAGGTGCACAACGGGTTACGGCTGAAAGGCAAACCCCGGGATGAGCCTTGATAGCCTCCAGTTTTTTGCCTTCCAAGGCACCATGAAAATACCAATTCACATCATCATCAGATGCGAGCGAAAGAGGTAAGCCATAAGGCTTGCCGTTTTCGTCAATGAAACTTACAGTTATATACGGAGCCTTGTGCATTACGTCCAATGCCCACCCACTATCCATTGCTCTTGATTCCTTTCTCATTTTTATCCTATGTAATTTGATTATTTATATTCTTTGTACTTAAACACTTTAACCATATCCTTGTCACCACCCACAAGCTGGCTGCATCTGTTCTGCATTCCGGTGTCAGAGAAACTGCATTTGTTACCTATATGTTCTAAATCCATTATCATGGTGCAAAATAGTAAAATTTGGAATAGAAAACGAACTTTTATTTGCTTTTCTGTTCTATTTTTGGCTATTATTTCAAAGCCTTGCCGTCAGAAAATGCGTTTCCGACTTTCTTGTGCCGATAATTAGCACGGGCTGTGGTGCAAAACTTTTCATATGCTTCATTCTTTATTCTTTTATATTTTTGTTAATTTCTTGCCATTCCTGATGCTCTTCCAGATGATTGGTCTTTACCAGTACGCTCTGGAAACCAAAACGCTTGCCTGCTTCGGCATTCTCTGAGCGGTCATCGAAATAGAGGGTGGTGGCAGGATTTATTCCTGTCTGCTGCGTCATCTCTTCATAGATTTCGATAGATGGCTTTTCCTTTCGCATGGCGTATGAGAGGAACACTTCATCAAACAGCTTGTCTGTGGAATATCCCAGCTGCTTCATCTGACTGACTGATTTCTGCCAAAGCGTATCGTTGATGTTGCTGAGCAGATAGACCTTGTATCGCTTCCGAAGCTTGACCAATGCCTCCAGTCTTTCCACGGGCAGATTGTCACACAGCTCTTCAAGGACTTTCTCAATATCCCCGGTTGTAGTTCCTTTGCGGCAAAGGCTCAGCATCTCTTTCAATGTTTCTGCTTCTGCCACCATACCATTAATATATTGGTGCATCAGGCTCTTGATCTTGCGGATATGGATTAGTCGCTTGAACGCTGTAACGCCCAGGCTCTCCATGGCTTTCACAACAGAGGCATCATCAATATTCACGATGACACCTCCATAATCAAAAACGAGTGTTTCTATCTGTTTCATGCTCATTTTCCTGTTGTTATAAATCTCTTATGACATGCATCTATTATTCAATATCCAATGGTAATTGCGGATCTTTGCCGTCAAACTTGTCGAAATCAGAGCGAAACAGATGGTCCTGTATCACTCTATATTTCTCAAACTCGCTTTCGGCATATTCTTTTGCATACTCGGCAGTAATGTGTCCTGCGTCTTGCAGAATTTCTCTGTCGGTTGCATCGAGGAATTTGTCGATGCGTTTAGCCCAATCCTCCATAGTCATAGGAATATGGCGCTCTGCCATATCCTTTGCCATATCAAGATAGGCATTCACCAATCGTCCAAGGGCTTGCAACTCATTTTCCTTCAGATAGTTCTTGGCTATACTTACGTCGGACTTTATGATTTTCCCATTAGGAGCCTTTGCCCATGTAGTGAGCCCCATGTGCTCTTTTTCTGCATCAGCACGATCCACTATCAGTTCTGCGGCAGTATGTCCATGAACAGCATAATGCATCTTGTTCTGTACCTTCTTGAAGAACTCGCGTGTTGTTGGAGCATCACGGTTGTAGTCGATGGCTGTGGCGTAGATGTCGGTCAGTTTCTGATAGAAATTGCGTTCCGATAGACGAATCTCGCGAATCTCCTCCAAGAGTTGTTCGAAATAGTCCACGCCGATGAATGAGCCATTTTCCATACGCTTCTTGTCAATCACATAGCCACGGATAGCATACTGTCGGAGAACATAAGTGCACCATTGGCGGAACTGAGTGGCTCGGCGGGAGTTGACGCGATAGCCTACTGAAATGATAGCATCAAGATTGTAGAACAAAGTGTTGCGTCGTACCTCTCTCGTTCCTTCCTGTTGAACTACCGAGATTTTCTCGGTAGTTGCATTCTTGTCCAATTCCTTAGCATCGTATATGTTCTTCAGATGCAATCCTATGTTGTCAGCAGAGCAGTCAAAAAGCGTTGCCATTGCCTTCTGTGTTGCCCATATTGTTTCTTTCTTATATAGCACTTGAATGCCTTGCTCCTTACCCTCAGCCATGAAGATAAGAAATTCAGCGGTACTATTTCTTATTTCAAATTTCTTTGCCATTTTTCTGCGTATTTTCTCGTCGCTAATATTTTTGCAACACCTTATTATATAATTATCTGTCTATTTCCGTGAAACGATTGAAAGTTTGCCGAAAATTCCATCAGCATTTTCTGGGCAAGGGGAGCGTACCAGGTCTTCACCTCCTGCTCAGTAGGCGTATGACCGCCAGGGAAATGGAAGGCTTGGTTGTAATGCTGCAGGAAGAGAGGGGTGAAGTGAGCCAGGGTGTCCTGTTCACCAAAAAGTCCCCACACACGATTCTTATAATATGGGTTGCAATGGTCAAACTGCACGGCTTCCAGCTCCGCAAACTCCTCAATCAGCGCCTCGTCAATCATCAGCCGCTGATTGCCGTCCCTTCTCGGAGCCTTGTATTCATGCTCGCCGATTCGCTCCTTCAGAAACTCCGTCATCATGAAATACGGATTGCCGAGCAGGGCAGGAATGCCCACCACCGGAGCCAGCATCTGGGCGAGGAAAGAGCCGCAGCTGTTGCCCAGAAGCAAGTCGGGCTGTTCCCGGTCGATGATGGAGCGAATCTCCTTCAGTGCCTCCTTTGGGTGCAATGGCAGGTCGGGAGCCAGCACCACCGCCGTCCCCTCAAACGCCTCTTTCAAGGCTCTCGCCATCGGACAACTGCCCGTGGCAAAGAATCCGTGTAGAAATAATATCTTCTTCATGATCTAATCATTTGATAATGATGCGCCTGTAATCTAGGAGGATAAGCTATGCTCAACTCCATATCAGCGCAATATATCTGCAAAAATACAAAAAATATTCAGAAAAGTGATTATATGGATGAATTTTGTTTGCAGGGCGAACTTGATTTAACCTTATTTTATATGATAGAGGGATGTTGAGGGATTTTTTTTGAAAATTCTGCTAAAATCTACTGAACAGCTTAAAATGAGCTATTTATGAATAGTTCACCTCAATAGAGGTAATGACTTGGCAATAGTACCAACTTCTTCATTATACATAAGTTTGCCTTGCTTGTCAAACAACTCTGTTACGATTGCAAAGATAAATTTAAAATCTGAGAAATAACATCTTTTGCGTTGTTTTTATAGATTATTAAATTATGGTCGGAAAATGTCTCAGAAATGCAACTGTACAATATCTAAAGAAACACATATAAGTTTCATATACAGCATTAAAAACATGAGAAATGTTAAATGCAATTCCCTTTCTAACAATTCAAAGCAAAATTTTCTCGTTTGTAGATTGTTTTTCGTACTTTTGAAATTAGAATTATAAAAATGGGTATTTTTAGAATTTATGACTAAGGAGTAACAATATACCCATTTTGTAAATAAAGGGAATGTTGAACACCTAAAAATATCAATTTATGAAAACCAAAGGACGCAACATATGCGATACCCTCAAGGCTATTCGCAAACAAATAGCGGATGCCAATGGGATAGACTATTCACCCGAAGAATGCCACTTCAAGGGCGAATGCAAGGGAACTTGCCCAAGATGTGAGCAAGACCTGAGAGACCTGGAACATGAGTTGAGAATCAGACAAATGGCCGGGAAAGCCATCAAGGTCGCAGGAGTGGCATTGGGAATCACCGCCCTCGCCGCATCCACCACATCATGCGCCACCCAGAAGGGATATTATAGTTCTATATCAGAGAAAACCCTCCCTATTCTATTTCAAGAATATACGCCAAACGATTCCGTCCTCCTCAAAGAAAAAGAAGCACTAAACAAGAAAGGAGTACTTTTTGTACAAGGGCATCTCATTGACGAGCAAGGAGATCCACAAGTAGGAGCCACGATTACGGCAAAAATTTCTGGCAGCAAGACTATTGCTGACAAAGATGGAAACTTTACTATCGAGGTGGAGAAAGAAGATATAATCACCGTGAAATATCTTGGCATGCAAGACAGAATCATCAAAATCACAAAAATGAGCCAAGAGAAACTCAATATTATCACTTTGACAGAAAGCAGAGATGTCTTGGGGGAAGTCGCAGTTATCAGAGGAACAGCTCCTATCATCAAGAAAGATACTCATTCAGAAGAAGCAAAGCAAGAAAAGTACACGAATGATGGTAAGACCGCCATCATCCAACAAACCGTCGCATCAGACTCCACCAAGAGCAGCAAGCTATTTGGCGCAGCAATCGAGGAAATGGCATCATTCCCTGGCGGTTCAGCTGCATTGATGCAATACATCGCCCAAAATCTCCGCTATCCAAACATACAAGGAGATTGCAATATACAAGGAAGAGTCATTGTTGGTTTCACTGTCAATGAAGACGGAACCCTGAGTGACATCAAGGTGATGAAAAGCATTTCCCCTACCTTCGACGAGGAAGCCATTCGGGTAGTGAAAAGTATGCCGAAATGGAATCCTGCCAAGCAAAATGGCAAGGCCGTAAAAACGAAATATACAGTCCCCGTTACCTTTAGATTAGAATAAAATGAAGACCGCCCCACTCATTTGCATCGACCGCCACCGCCTTACGATAGACGGCGAGGGTGTCACCACCCTCGTGGCATTCCACGGATGCCCTCTCCATTGCAAGTATTGCCTCAATCCCCAATGCCTCGAAGCCGACGGCGTATGGCAGGAGATGGACACGGAACTGCTGATGATGAACGTGGAGATGGACAATCTTTATTTCTTGGCGACAGGAGGCGGCATCTGCTTTGGTGGAGGCGAACCACTCTTGCGAAGCGCATTCATCAAGGAATTTTGCGAGCAATGTCCTGAGGAATGGCAGTTTACGATGGAGACGAGCCTCAACGTGCCTCGCCATCACTTGGAGGAAGTCATCTCCTTCATCGACTCCTTCATCATCGACATCAAGGACATGACACCTGCCATCTACCAAGCCTATACCGGCAAGGGCAATCAGCAAGTTATTGAGAACCTTGTCTGGCTCTACTCCCATGCCAAACATAAAGATAAAATCACCCTCCGTCTCCCCATTATACCCAAGTTCAACACTGAAGAGGACAGAAAACACAGTCGTCAAGTCTTAGAAGAATTAGGGTATGAGAATTTTGATGAATTTGAATATGTGATTAGAGGATAAACTGGTTAAATCTATGCCCTACCGAGACTATGGTCTCATTTCAGTGTTGTTTCTACGGACTATCTTGCCGTTCAAGGTGGACTCACGGATATACTCAGCCAACTTGCGATTGGTTTTTCTCGCCATCAATTTCAATACCTCGTAGCTTGGCAGAGAGAATTTCTTCGTGTCAAACTTTGACAGCTTGCGAATCCTTTTAGTGGGCAGTTTTCCACCCTTTCTCCTGGCTTGTTCATGCATGCTTGTAATTCGACATACTGTTTATAGTTGGTACACTCACTTTCTGCGACCGTTGGGAACAAAAATTCTCCGCCCTTATGGTGGAGCGAGGAGTTTTGGGGTTCCCAAAACATAACCTCGCTCCCTCCTCTAAGAACAAAAGACGAGACATTTGCCTTTCAGCTCTCCATGCCCAAGGTTGCAGACCTTAATTCTCGCAATTTGCACCAAAAATCAAAGCTGCCACATTGAAGAATAAGGTCACAGATACAAACTACCTTGTTATTGAAGTGTGCAAAGGACAAGGTGATAATATTCAGTGCGCAACTTGCCAAGTGTAGTAATTGTGTTTTGTCGTTTTACTTTGTGAACTATGCCGAGTGTGTTATATGCGCTGTGTGTCCTCGGTATAGTCTGCATAAATCTAATGCCATGCTAAAACACTGCGGAGGTTCGCCCAAGTGGCTGGAGGCGCAAAGCCTCCAAGGAACGTTGCTGCAACCATTTCGGAGAATAGAGCGGTTGCCAATAAATCCACAAGTACATTCTACGGCAGACCAAGTGATGGGTATTTTTCAGTTGAGTAGTTGAGAATATGTTGTATGGTAATGAAAATCAAAGACTTAACTTATCAACAAGTTCTCAACAAAAGTTTCTACACAACACTTCACTGGGCAAAAGAGAAACATAGGCATGAACATTGAGGATTTCTCTTTTCATCATTCTCTTTCTTTTGTTGAGATATTTGTTGAGAGTATGTAGAGCCGTAAATACTTGATATTCAACACTACTTTCTGTATATTCAACAAATCAACAAAAATAAGGGGATTAGTCCGCCCTTTTAATGGCTTAGGACTATCCCCATCAAATAAGCTGCTTCATACCAATGCTTCTGTACTTCTTCGTGACAGAACGACAGCATTAAGCCAACGACAAGAGGACATTCAGTTAATAGCGTTTGTCCCTCCATTGAGTTGTAGGATAATGACACTACCTTTCTCTTTTGCCCCGTACAACCTCTTTATGATTGTGTCACGAAATCGAACAGCACCGTATGAATTTATACGGAAACAAAGGGCAACAATCATCGGGAAGCCATACTGCGTTTGCCAAATGCCCTTGGAAGTTTCCTTTTTCTGTTGGACATCCGACACCAAAAACAAGCCTTCCTTGTACATTGACCTTATCACAGCATGGAGTTTCGGGGCGGTGACATGAAGCATATCAACCAATTCACCCTCAATCATCCACAAGTCTTGCAAGTTGGACGGAATGGAAAACTCTCCATTTCCGTCCATAGTGATTACAGTTCTTTTCATGCCATTCCTCCCATTGTTGGCAAATGCCCCTTGATTCGATTTTCAAAGACTGATATGTCATGCTCCAACTTGGTGCTTGTCACCTTGGCATATATCTGCGTCGTGGTGATGTTCGTGTGACCGAGTATCTTGCTTACTGTCTCAATCGGCATACCGTATTCCAGGGACAATACTGCAAACGAGTGCCTACTAACGTGGTACGAGATTCGTTTCTTGATGCCACACATTGCAGCCACTTTCTTGATGCGCTTGTTGATAGTGTCAAGTCTGCCGATATTGAACAAGTGGCTGTCCTTTCTCAATGGCTTGTATCTCTCAACAATCTGCATCGGAATATCCATCAGCTTGACTTGAAACGGCACGCCTGTCTTTTGACGCTTGGAAACTATCCAAGGAGCACCGTTTATCATACAGATGTTGTCCTCCGTCAGGTTCTTTGTGTCAATGAAAGAGATACCTGTCCAACAGCCAAAAACGAAAAGGTCTCTTGCAAATGCCATGTTTGGGTCTTCCAACTTTATCTCGGTCATGGCGGTAAGCTCGTCCAAGGTCAAGAACTCACGCTCCTTGTGGTCTGGGTCAACGTGGTACATGGCAAAAGGGTTTCTCGGTATCTTGCCGTTGTAGTGTGCTGCCGTGACGATATGCTTCAACGGAATGGAGTATATCCAAATGGTGGACTGCGTAAGCCCTACAACGTTCTTCAAGTACAGGCAAAAGTCACGGATGAACTCCTCGGTAAGCTCATTCATTGCCATGTCGCTGCGCTTGTACTGAAACTTGATGAACTCGGCAACGTACTTTCTTACCACAAGATACTTGCGATAAGTCCTAACAGCTCGGTCTTTGCCCACACGTTTGGCAAAGGTTGCGTTCTCCTTGTCAAAGGCTCTGAGCAATGTCTCGTACTCCATGCCTATGCCTTGATAAGCGTTTCTCACCATTTCAGCGGTAACGAACGCCTCACGGTCGGAAAGTCGTTGGTAATGCTTGGTGATTTGAGCCTTGATGTTGTCAAGCGCAAAGTTCACCTCCTTGGCTTCCTTACTCTTGCCTGTGGCTCTGTTGCCCTTGGCATCCCAAATAGCCTTGGTAACGCTCTGCTTGCAACTGAACTGTGCGATAGTTCCGTTGATTGTCACTCGTCCCATGATAGGGACAATTCCGTTTCTCTCCTTGCTTCCATTTACATAGAAGACTGTCTTAAATGTACTTCTCATAATTCCTTGCTTTTGTTCGGTGCAAAATTAAATCATGAGAGTTGCATGGCAAATTCTAAACCTGTGCAGAATGGAGAAGTAAGAACCGAAGCCGTTAAATATGCTTATTTGGGCATTTCTTTGAGGTAATGACTTGAAAGCGTTTCCACTTCTCAAATCCGCCATTTTCGCATTTCCTCACGAATGCCACTTAAAGCCAACGACTACCACAACCACTTGAAACTCAAAACAAAAGCTCAAATCTGCTATTTTTTGCTTTTTTTATCAGTCTTTTTTGTTAAAAACCGAAATCCTTAATGACCGAAAATGACCGTGACCTTAATGACCGGATTCATAAATATATGTACACATATACATCATGGGGGAGTTTGCTCGTGATGAGTAAACTCCCCATAATTATCTTAAAAAAACTTATTTATTCAATAGAATGTTTTGATATTCAGAATATAATCATTATATTTGCACGTAATATTAGTGGCGATATTATGTGCAATATTAAATATTATATAGATGAAACAGCTGCATATTTCGGCAATATGTTGGGCGAAAAAGTAGCTTTGGAACCAGCAGATAAAGATTTGTTGGAAGGAATACCTATGAATGTTTCTTCCAGGTTCTCTTTTTATAAAGGATGTATTTTGGGGCAGCACATTTTGATGGCTTGCCTAAAGAATGGTGACTCTGTGCCACCTGCCCAGTTGAAGAAACAATTGGATATTATACATCGACAGACACAGCTCGTCGTCGTGTTAATCACTCCATGCATTTCATCTTATAATAAGGTAAGATTGGTGGCACAAAAAGTTAACTTTGTTATCCCTAACAGGCAAATGTTCCTGCCATCTCTTTTGCTTGACATCCAGCCAGACAGAAAGGTTGGCTTGGATTTGAAAGAAACCATTCCTCCCTTTGCCCAATGTTTGTTGCTTTATCATTTGCAGATAGAATCCCTTGTTGGGACGTCTGGTTATGGACTGAGCAATAAGTTTGACGTTTCTTATGCGACCGCAAACAAATCATTACGCTGGCTTGTTTCCAAAGATCTGATTAAGTTGGAAGGAACAAAGACCAAGACGGTGCAAATTGATTTAAGCAATAGGGAACTTTGGAATAAAGCATTGCCAATGTTAGTCTCTCCGATAGAGCTGCTTTACTATACGGATGCTATACTTGAAGGACAACAGACAAGTGGGGTGAATGCACTGGCTTCCTACACGATGCTTAATGAAGAATCAAGGCAATGTTGGGCTGTTACAAAGAAAGAACTGAAAACTTTGGCCATCGTAACCGACAAGCAGTTTGGCGAAAATGAAATCCAAGTATGGAAGTATAACCCCAAAATGTTAAGTACAGAAGGAGTGGTTGATAAGCTCTCGCTTTATTTGTCATTGAAAGACAATGAAGATGAGCGAATACAAATAGAGTTGGAACGATTGATAAATGAAATGTCATGGTAAGAGGAATAGATACATTCAAGGAGTTCTTCAAAGGTTTTGAGGACAATTATGTTATAATAGGCGGTACGGCATGCGAAATTCATGAGGATTTGTATGCTCAGGTACCTCGTGCTTTTGTGATGCTATCATGCAGGATTTGCCTAATGCCGATTTCATCAAGTCAGCAGGTCTTGGCAATGTGACAAGCCTGCAGATTATAGAACAACTTAAGAAATCAATGTTGTAGTTATGGTTAAGATACAATATGCTTCAGATTTGCATTTGGAATTCATGGAGAATACCCTGTATTTGGAGACTCATCCTCTTCAGCCAGTTGCTGACATCCTGGTGTTAGCTGGAGATACTGGCTATTTTGGTGATGAAGGCTTTGTCAAGCATCCATTCTGGGATTGGGCTTCAGAGAATTTCAAGCAAGTAATAGTAATACCAGGTAATCATGAGTTTTATTTGGGTTATGACTTGGGGCAACTCCATGATGGATGGTGCATGGAAATTCGGCACAATATCAAATGCTATTATAATGCAGTAATACATCTTTCGGATGATACAGACCTCATCGTTTCTACACTATGGGGATATATAGAGCCGCAGGATGCTTTTTCAACAGAGCGCAGAGTAAATGATTTCTACCGTATTAAGGATTGTGGCGTTGTGATAAACAGTGAACGGTTTAATCAAGAGCATGCTAAGTGCCGTGCTTTCATCGAAAAGGCTGTTAGTGAGAGCCAGGCAAAGCATATTGTTGTGGCAACGCATCATGTTCCATCATTTCAACTGGTGTCTCCGGATTTCAAGGGAAGTCCGATAAACGGTGCTTTCACAGCAGAGCTGGGGAACTTCATTGCTTATAGCCGAATAGATTATTGGATTTATGGTCATTCTCATCGTAACATAGACAGGATAATAGGAAATACTCAATGTGTTTCGAATCAGCTTGGGTATGTGAGTCATGGAGAATCTGGGTCTTTTGATTCAAAGAAATGTATTAATTTAATGCTTTAGTTGAGAATCTACATTATATAGAGAACCAATAGCGTCCGTACTGCGGACGCATTATATATCTGCAAAAATATAAAAAATATTCAGCAAAGGATTTTAAAACAGCTCTTCTAGCGAGTTCTTTTCCGATGATGCCTCCAATAAGTTACCTTTTAGCTAACAGAATAAACGATTGATACTTTTTCTCATTTTTCAGTATTATCGCTAAAATATTATTTTTTTATCTTTCAATGAAGTTTTTGGCTTAAGTTTGTGTTGTTTCAGTAAAAATGATTACCTTTGCAATATCGTCTGAAAAAGCAGCCGAAAGTAATGAATAAAAATAATGCACAATATGCAGTATCCATTGATATCAGAATATGTAAAGGCCATTCAAGATGCAGGTGATAATCTTGAAGAGTTGGCTCACCTGACTCCTGTACTAGATGATCACGGAGAGCCATATCGCAGTAGTGGTGCTTTTGCCGTGGTGTTTAAGATGCAGGACAAGCGTACCGGGAAATATTATGCCCTCAAGTGTTTTACGGAAGAACAGGAAGGGCGAGCTGATGCCTATCGTCAGATTGCAGACGAACTGGATTTGTTAGATTCTCCATACATTACATCAGTAAAGTATATGGAGAAGGAACTCTTCGTTGACAGTCAATGCGAGGAGGATGAATTTCCTGTATTGTTGATGGATTGGGTGGATGGAGAAACGATGGAAGCTTACATTGCTGCAAATTACCGGAATCAGTCTGCCATGTCGATGCTGAGTTGTCGTTTTGGCAAGATGGCAGCTTGGCTCCGTACCCAGTCTTTTTCTCATGGCGACATTAAGCCAGACAATATCATAGTCCGTCCCGATGGTTCTCTTACATTGGTGGATTATGACGGGATGTTTGTGCCATCCATGAAGGGCAGCCAATCTCCAACTATCGGTACCAGGGATTTCAGTCATCCATTGCGTACTGTAGATGATTTCGATGAAACAATAGATGATTTTTCATTGGCAAGCATTGCCTTGTCATTAAAGGCTATCTCGATGAAATCTACTTTGTTAGATATCTATGGTGCCTCAGACAGACTTCTTTTCTCAGAAAATGATTATCGCACTCCATCAAATAGCAAGGTCATATCAGCCCTGCAGGGGTTGATGTGTGATAAGGATTTCTGTACACTTTACTCTCTTTTCATGCTTGCATTGGCGAGAAAGGAGCTTTCAGCATGTTCTTTTAGATTGTTTATTGGCGAAAAGCCCAATATAAGTCCTGTGATTAATGAAGATTTATCGACAAAACCAACAGAAGAAGAGTTGAAAGAGGCTCTTGTTGATGAATGGGGAGTGAAATATAGCAAAGATGGAAGAAAATTGTTGAAAGTTCCAAAAGTATTAAGTGGAGCTTATTCTGTTAAAGAGGGTACAAGGATAATATGTGATTTGGCATTTTCTAGTTGTGTTTCTCTGTCAGAGATAGTCATTCCTTCTAGTGTTACTAGCGTAGGTGATTGGGCTTTTAATGGTTGTAATTCTCTGTCAGAGATAGTCATTCCTTCTAGTGTGAATAGCATAGGTAAAGGTGCATTTTCTTTTTGTAAATCTCTGTCAGAGATAGTCATCCCTTCTAGTGTGACTAGTATAGGTGATCGTGCATTTTGGAGATCTCGTTCTCTGTCAGAGATAGTCATCCCTTCTAGTGTGACTAGCATAGGTGATAGAGCTTTTTGTGGTTGTTCCTCGTTGAAATATATATCCATCCCTTCTAGTGTGACTAGCATAGGTGATAGAGCTTTTGATAGCTGTTCCTCGTTGAAATATATATCCATCCCTAAAAGCGTAATTGGCTTAAACGGCAATCCGTTTGCTGAATGGAATGGCAAATTAGAATGTTTATCTCCTAACTTTGTTTATGAGGATGATATCTTGTTCAATAAGGATAAAAGTAGAATTATTTCTTTTAGAAATCAAAATATAAAATCGTATGTCATCCCTTCTAGTGTTACTAGCATAGGTGATAGTGCATTTTGGGGTTGTCGTTCTCTGTCAGAGATAGTCATCCCTTCTAGTGTTACTAGCATAGGTGATGGTGCATTTTTGGGTTGTCGTTCTCTGTCAGAGATAGTCATCCCTTCTAGTGTTACTAGCATAGGTGATGG
>ERZ1026945.123-NODE-123-length-36657-cov-10.978444_pt1 | contig 36657 bp, 26 predicted proteins | sample MGYA00519304_ERZ1026945 | MGnify/ENA primary metagenome ERZ1026945 (study PRJEB26926, sample SAMN06164619) | human gut metagenome | biome: ENVO:00009003; feature: ENVO:2100002; material: ENVO:00002003 | host: Homo sapiens | place: USA | collected 2012 ...
AGACAAGAACAAGGTATGTAGGAGGGAAGAACTTATGAAAATTAGTAAAATGATTGATGATGTCAAAGATGGTATTGATGAAGCAAGAGTGAAAGTAGTTAAAGCAGTTGATGATGCAGAGTTAGATAGGCGCGCTAAGGAACTAGGAGATGTTGCAGCAGGCAAAGCAAAAGAACTAGGAGATACTGCATCAGAAAAAGCCCATGATGTTGCAGTAAAGATGGATGAAATGAAACGTCAATGGGATTTGAAAAGACTGAAACCAATCTTCTCTGAAGATTTAAATGGTATGCAATATTCACGACTTGTGAGAATTGTAGAAAGAGATAAGAAGTTTGATATAGAAGTATGTAGAGGATCAATTGGATATTGGGCTACCTGTAAGGGTGAGAGATGGGTGAATATCTTTAAAGATTCAGTGAATAAGTTTGGGTTGAATTTCTATCCTTACGAAGAGGTTAATTTCTATTATGTAGATCCTACTGATAAAGATAACTATATTGTGCTAGATGAATATTTTGATCGTTTGAAGCAGGCTCGTGTGAATGAATTACAGAAGATTGCACAAGATTTAGGTGCAAAAAAATTCAGAGTTACATATATGAGAGAAAAATCTTCACTTATTAAGAAGAAGTGGAATGGAAAAGCAGACGGAAAAGCTAAAGATGGAGATGGTACAGTGTCAGTTGATGTTGATAAACTATCAAAACAATACGATAAAGTAGAGATTGAAGCTGAAAATAGTTTCCCAGGACATGAGCCAGCTGAACCTCATGTAAGATATCTGAAGTATGATCAAAATGTTCAAAACTTGATAGATATGCGTATGGATACTAATGGACCTATAAATCATCAGACACTAAGTATCAAATTAAGCAGTACATCAGGTTTAAAAGAAAATGATGCTGCAAAGCTTGATATGATATTGAAAAGTTTGAAGATGGCTGGGAATACAACTGTATTAAGTGAAGTACAAAATGAAGAGAAAAGCATATTGTATTATGAAGTAGACTTTTAATATAAGGGACTTGGAATGATTTCCAGGTCCCTTTGTCTTATGGTATTTTCATATTCAAAACAACTCTTTTCATATGCTATAATGGTGTTAATCCTATGAATGCATACTTAAGAATAGATAGCTATACCTTTACAGAAAATCTAATAGCTGACTATATCTTACAAGATTCTGCAACAGCTAATATCCGTTTCTCAACCTACTAAAGAAGAAAAACAACAAGAAGTAGAGTGGAGTAGTATTCGCCTTTATTATGCTTGCTTCATTTGCTATTTTTAGAGAAGGAGAAATTCTAATCACATTTATATTGGTTGCATATTGGGCAGCAGGCATATGAAGGTATTGCAGCTCAGAACAATATTTCAAATATAGCACATATAGTTGGTGCAATAATAGGTTATGGATTAAACGTGAAAGCAAAATATGGACTGTATAGATAGCGACGCTTAGTTCAATGTGAAATGAAAGATGGTGTTAACGTGAAAAAAATAATCATACTGCTTCTTTGTTTGGTATTAGTAAGCTGCGGTACAACAAATAAATCAAAAAGTACATCAATTCAGGATTACAAACCCCAAAAAAAAACACATTGGAAAAATATCCATATGTGGTATATCTCCGACCAGTCGGAGCCCAAAAGGATTTGAAGCGCTACTTTAAATCCTTCGATGCAGCAGAAAAATTCGTTCAAGAGGAATGAAATAAAAACGAAACGTCCGTTGAAACATAGCATATCTCCCCTACTCTTCAAAATCCAATCCTTCCTACAAATGGATTGTCCATTATACTGACATACGAAGCGGAATATACGCGGCGGCGGTTCTTCGGACTTCGGGCTTTACCAGTTTTTTGAGTTGATATCCCGAAGCATTGTGATGTCGAGCATCTGGTCGGTGAGTATGTGCTTTAAATTTGATTTGCCTTCATATTTTGCAAATCAATCTACCCCTTGCAAGTCTGTGCTGTTTTTCGGGTACACAGCACTACTTAAACCACGTGTAGTATACCGCCACGAGGCCATAAGTGATGCCACCCAGTCTCGCTTACTGCCCTAATTTTGAGTACAGCTCACGCTCGACAGGTTTGACATACCGGGGAAAACAGGAAAATCGATTCGCAAGATATTGCTTATCATTCTGTTTCTCATCGGGCTTTGGGTTCTGGCAGAATGCGTCAAAGCGTGGAATATTTTAAATAGCGCGACGCATTTAAATTTCGGGCATAAAAAAACGCAATATTTTTATATTGCGTTTTTATTTTTTGCGATTTTGTGCAAGTCAGGGTTATTTTTTATAGCCGCACTTCGGACATACGCCCTTTTCGTTCAGCAAAATTCCGCATAGCGGGCATCTGTCTTTTGTTTCGCCGGGCTTAAACTCTTCGCTTCCAACGTTAACTCCGCTCGTAAACGTGATTTTTGAGATGTTCAGCTTGTCTTTTAGAAGCTCATAAACAATCTTTATCATTCCTTCGACTGTCATGGTTTCTTTTGTGACAACCAATCTGCAATCGGGATAAGCAGTTGCAAGCTCGGTTTTAAAGGCGCATCCCTTCATTGTGTTCGTGGGAGCTCCATTTTTTATGCCTTGTTTTTCATAGACATCCAAAATCGCAGGCAATAGAGGATCGTCATGCCTCAATATGAGCGCGTGATCGAAATTTTTTAATACGTCCCATGCAATTTTTTTAATTTCATTGCAAGGAAAGACCATATTGACACCCTCATTTACGCTGTCTTCAACTTCGATTGTCAAAACGCCAGTATGTCCGTGCAGATATTGAGCTTCTCCCTTAAAGCCATAAAACCTGTGGGCGTACTGCAAGTCCAATGTTGTAATAGATTTCATAATTTAGTTCCTTTTGTGTATTAGATTTTTTTTTAAAAGAAAATCATTTGTATTTATACTTTTAAAATACAATAACGATTCTCGTTATTACTTTTATTTCTTAAAAATTTTATTTACTCCAAGTCAAGAAAAATATGAGAAAAGTTTTAATTATATTTACGGGTTTTATTTGAAAACCCTTCTTTATTCTTGCATTTTGGATTTTATCTGACTTAAACCGCACAAACCGGTTATTTCTATAAGCTTTGGTGTGTATCGCCTTGAAAGAGAGAGTATTTCTAAAAAATTGATTTCTAAAATAAAAATCCAATAAAAAAAATAATTTCCCGAAAAGCTTTGCTTAAAAAAAACAATTTCGATTTTTTTAAAAGAAACATTTGCAACTTTTAATCCTATTGCTGTGTACCCGAAAAACAGTTGCCGCCCTATGGGGGGGGCGATACGAACCGATTTTATCTGAATCAATAAACACAAGCGACAATAACATCAACCAAGTCAATTTACTCCCTTAGCTTACTGTCCTAATTTTGGGCACAGTGCACATCCACTTGTCTTCCGAATCTTCCAGTACCGCCCACTCATCTAGGTTAAGCCTGTAAACCCCACAAACCTATCCAGCAGTGCTTGGTTAGCGTTGGCAAACTTCCATTGTAGATTTGAAAGACTCAGGTTCGATAATAAACACACTTCGCAACAATCCAGAACTTGCACGAAAATTAGAATGTAAAAAACGTGTTGTTATATTCCTAAAAAATGCTCAAAACTCGGTTGAAGCAGAAGATGCCGAAACATTTTTCAATAACGCTCGCAAAGCCTTGCAAAACGCTGTTGTAACAGTTTCTGCTAATTGCGAAAGCAGTTCACTTACATTGCGTCAGGCAGAAGAAATTCTTTTGGACAAGGCTTTGATTCAACCGACTTGCTTGCAGTTGCAAAAATCTTCAATGGTTCTGATGCGTTGGCTTTTGGAGGATTGCAAGATAGCGATGTTGATTTAAAACGTCTAAATTCTAAGCTTAAAAAAATCTGTGCTCAATTAAAATAAAAGTATGAAAAAATTATTTTCAGCTCTCAGTGTATTGATTTTAAGTTGTGGTGCTGTTGTTGCACAAACTGCATAAGAGTATATGCAACTCGGTAATCAAGCATACGAAAAACAAGATTTCACCCAAGCTAAAGAATTTTACACCGATGCAATAAAAGCAGGTGGTAAATCTGCCGAGCTGTATTTTAATTTGGCGAACACTAACGCAAAGCTTGGAAAAAAAGGAGAAGCACTGCTCTACTATGCAAAGGCAAATGTTGTAGCACCACGTCTGCGAGAAGCCGAAGTTAACTTGAAAATTTTTGCAAAAGACAACGCAATAAATATCCCACAAAAAAACGCTGTTGAAATTTACTTGCTTGAATTGTCGATGTACGAATGGATTCTTATTGCGTTTGCGTCTTTCTAGTTCGTTGTTTTATTCTTGGTAGTGCCTCCTCTTTACAACAAACAAAATTCAGTTTCAATTTTTGCATCGCTTATTTTTATTGTAATTTTAAGCATTGGGATTTATGGAATAGTTCGCTGGCAGAACATCAATAATACTGCTATTGCGTTAAGCGATGATGTTGCTTTGCGAATATTGCCAACATCACACGCTCCTGTTGTTTCGACAGTCCACGAAGGAATCTTTGCAAAAATTCTGAGCAAAAAGAACAACTTCATTTACGTCCTTACACCTTCTGGGAAAGGAGGCTGGGCTTCAACTACAGAATTCTCACCTATTCAAAAATAGTATTAAAAATTTTTGTTGCAAAAATTTATTCAATAATCACTATCGACAAGCGAAATAAATCGGAAATACAATCTCTATGAAAAGTAAAAAAATCGCAATTGTCGTGGTTGCTTTGATTGCTGCAGCAGCATACTTCGGAATATCAGAAAGTACACATCTGCCAAATGGCACTCCTGCCCAAAAGGCGATGTTTGCCTTAGACGAAGCTGGCTGTGTGCTGTGCCATACAAAAAATGCAGACCTTCCATTTTATGCAAAAATTCCACTTGTAAATATCCCGATTAAAGCAGATATTTCAAATGGCTTGAAATTCTTTGATATCACAACTTCAATCAAAGACCTCAAAGATGGCAAAAATATAAATGAGACAGTTCTTGCAAAAATAGAATACGCAGTAAAGTCGCAAATAATGCCACCTGTGCTTTTCAAACTTGTTCATTGGAAAAGCAATATTACCGATGCAGAAAAACAAGCAATTTTAGATTGGGTTGCTATCGAAAGAAGAAAGCTCAATGCAAACTCTGGCATAGCAGAGAAGTTTGCAAACGAGCCTGTTTGGCCAATTCCACAAAAAATCGATGTTGATTTAAAGAAAGCGCGCTTAGGTTCAATTCTGTATCATCACAAGGCTCTTTCTGGTGATGGTTCAGTTTCATGTGCAACGTGCCACCCTCTCGACAAAGCTGGTGCTGACGCTTTGCAAACATCAACAGGCATACGCAAGCAAAAAGGCGACATCAATGCACCTACGGTTTTCAATGCGGTGTTCAACGCAAGACAATTCTGGGATGGCAGAGCAAAAAATCTTGAAGAACAAGCTGGTGGACCACCTATGAATCCTGTGGAAATGGATGGAGGTTCTTGGGACTCAATCGCAAAACGCTTAGCTAAAGATTCGTCTTTTGCAGAAGACTTTAAAAAAGTGTATCCAGATGGCTTTACTCAAAAAAATATAACCGATGCTATCGCTCAGTTTGAAAGAACACTCACAACACCAAATTCGCCATTCGATAGATATTTGCGTGGTGATGAAAACGCTCTTTCGCCTGCTGCAAAAAAAGGTTATGAAATATTCAAAACAGCAAATTGTTCTGTTTGCCACTCAGGACAAAATCTCGGTGGACAAACATTTGAATACATGGGGCTTATTGGCAACTACTTCCACGCACGTGGAAATGTTGGAAAAATAAACGACACTGGTTTGGTTTCGTTCACAAAAGATGAACGCGACACGCACAAGTTCAAGACACCTACCCTCAGAAACGTTGCCGACACTGCACCATACTTCCACGATGGCTCAACATCCGACTTGAAAAAAGCTGTCGACATCATGGCAAAGTATCAAACAGGAGTTAAGCTTTCAGACGAAGATGTAAACAACCTTGTTGAATTCTTAAAATCGCTTTCTGGCGATTGGAAAAGCAAAGCTACACAGAAGTAAAAAAGCTCGAAAAAGAGAGGAACTTCGATTCAAATTGAAGTTCCTTTTTTTATGTCAGAAGCAAAATACAAAACAAGCTATAAAGTAAGACTTGCCGATGCGAACGAGCAAGCCAAACTAAAAATACCATCTCTGTTTGAAATGTTGCAAGAAGTGGCAACCGAACACGCAAATAAACTGGGTGTTGACTTTTCTGCGTTGTCGCCAAAGGGATTAGGTTGGGCTTTGTCAAAGTTGTCGATTGAAATCCAAAACTTGCCTTCTTAGAATGAACGCGTGCATATAACAACGTGGCCTTCGGTCAGAGAACTCGTTGCAACGTATCGTGAATTTTCTGCATTGAATGCAAATAACGAGCCTTTATTTTCTGCACGCTCGCAATGGATTTTATTCGATATAAACACGCGTAGAATTGTTCGCTTAGAAAAATTACATGAATGGGCTTTGTGCAACGAATTTGCCAACAGCGATACTTTTGAAGAGCCTTTATAGCGTCCAAAAATAATTACAACATCAGTTGAATGTAATGTGCGTAATAACGATATCGACCTAAACGGACACGTAAATAATTCGATATATGTAGTCTGGGCAATGCATGGTTTCCTCAGGGGAAGCCGTTTCAGCTGATTCAGAGGCTTCAGGCTCCTTCGGACTCTATTCGAGTTCCTCCTTCTTGCCACATTTACCATACTTATAATAGCCATACCCCGCAAAGCCGGCTATCGCGAGTAATGGAATCGGAATATAGGAGGGCAATAACGTGCCCAACACCATAATACCGAAGGACGTAGCAAGTCCGGTAAGTAGAATTTTATCATCTTTAGCTTTTAAAAGGATCTCGTTCTTCATGACTTTAGTATAGGTGGTTGCAAAATAAAAGCCCCTGATTGCTCAGGGGCGGAGTGGTTGAAAGTTGGTTATTGCCTCTCCCACCGTAAGCTGACGGGTTCCCCTTTTGCACGACTATAATGGTCACCGTTCGCCTCAAACGTTTCAATTAGTTCGTAGACAGCATTGCCCGCGGTCGTCTTTATGGTGATTGTCGGAGTCTCCTCCATATAAAATACACGGTCATAATTGTCTATGATATCCGAAGAAAGCTTTGCGAACTGAGCTTCGGTAGCGATGTAGTTCATCGCCGCAAGCATGTTATTTTTGTTAAGGCCCGAAACCTGAGTGCAATCCACAGTATCTATTATGTGTGCATAGGTTTTGTAATTGTAATCCAAAGTCGTGCCCGCATTCTTTATTACGATATTATCAATACGGGTGAAGTAGGGATCTATTGGCTCCTTTATCAGTGATGATTCGTTTGCTTTTGCAACCGTCCCAACCATCTTTACATCCGATAGGTCGTCGTTAGAGAAATCAGCACCATATCCGCAAATCCCGCCCAACTTTAATACCTCCAGTTGGAAATCCTTTCCGCTATCACCACTAAACGTTATATATTCAACTCGTCCGACATAACCAGGTTCGGATGTTGGGATATCTTGCGCGGCGTAGTTTCAATTCACGCGCCCGCGTGGGGCGCGACGGCTGGACGCCGTTAGGTATCGGAAGAATCTGTTGTTTCAATTCACGCGCCAGCGTGGGGCGCGACAACAAACCAAAGTATGTCGCCAAGCTCTTTGATGTTTCAATTCACGCGCCCGCGTGGGGCGCGACCGGCTGGACGAAAGACGACGTAGAACGGGTTGTTCGGTTTCAATTCACGCGCCCGCGTGGGGCGCGACTGTATGGGGAGTTATCTATCTATTTTTATGAGTTTTCAATGCTTTTTTTGCGAAGCGCTAAATTTCTTCACATTTACCCCATAATATAACCATTCTTTTTTTGCAACTGATTGTATATAAATGAGTGCGAAACATCGGGTATTTTCGGCATACTTGGGATTCGCACATACTTATATTATCAAATCCCCTCGGGATTGTAGGTATCGTTTTTCCCTATTGTATCAACCTTTTTTTCCCAATTATTTCCAGTGAGGTAAAATCTTATACTGTCTTTTTGTATATCCACAACATCTGAAATCCACCCCTCGCCTCCGCGCTATTTTCCCGTAATACAAATCGCCGCCTTCAATTTTTGTAGCAAACGCCTCTTCAAGACATATTGCCTGTGCGCACAGTTGCACTTCGTCGCAAATGCCGATTTTTTCGGTGCCGTGTTTGTACTCGACCGGACGAATAGACCATAATCCGTCCAATCCCCCGACAGGCACGCCGCCAGAAGACGGGGTTAATTCGACGACATCGCAGACGCCGTACAACCCGAGAGATTTTGAAGAAACCGACACCCCGTTAATCTGGGCTTTTTCGCCGTGTCTGCGGCTTTTTAACGGGTTGTCGGCATTTCTGTGCAAATAGGCTCCCTCAAGCGTAAGCGAATTTTCGCTCCACGCCTGAAAAATGTGTATGAGCGCCCATTGCCGCTTGCAAAAGGCGAAATGCTGAATGCCGGAAAGCATCAGCATATCGTCTTCTGAATATTCCATTACTCTTTGATTTCCTTTTCGACTCCCGCTGGCGGGTTGCCGACGGAAAATTCGTAGTCGGAGAACGAACGCGCCGGAAGCGACTTGTCTTTCTTCTCAATTTTTACGAGATCGAAAAGCTTGTACGACGGCGCGTTGCCGAGGTGCGAATTGTGCTTGAAAATCACGAGCTTCTTTACGCTCATCAAACCGCGAGCTGCCGAACGGTCGCATTCAAACATATTGAGAATCGACTCCCAGAGAAGCTCGAGATCTTCTTCCGAAAAACCTGTCTGCTCTGCAAGTGCGGGCGAAACAAAACCGTGTGCTACATAAAGCCCGTACGAGACAGTCGATTTGCGCCCCATTGTCTGATCTTTATTGTCGTGTGCAATGCGCGTTATAGTGTGCTCCGAATAGACAATCGGATTTACAGAGCGCGAAAACGTAATCTGAACGGGTCCTCTGACCTGCCCCGCGTTGTTTCCCGCACCGCTTGTAAGAACCGCGCCAAATGTGCGGACATCGAAAAATTTAGAGCAAAATTCGCGGCAGTCGACGGCACTTTTCTTGGCTTTCTTAGCAGTATCGTCGGGTTGTTTGGAAGAATCGGCGACGCCGCCCAACTCGGATTTTTGCTTTATGAAAATGTCGTACGGCGGAATGCATTTCTTTGTGAGCTGAACGTAGTTTCTTATCTTGCGTTTTAGGCAGACATCGGTAACAAGCCCCATGGCTGTTTCGGGATCGATACGCGGAAGATTGCCCGCGTCGGGGTCGCCGTTGGGGTTGCCGTCGGCAACGTCGAATATTATTGCGAAATCGTATTTATTCTTAATCATTGTTATTTTCCTTATGTTCTGTTTTTTCGTTTTTCGCTTTTGGCTTAAAAAATTCCTGATGCTGGTGGTAATACCCTATCGCAAAACGCGACTGTTCGTCGAGCGACAGATGAGACGGGAAGCCCGTAGACGGCATTTTATCCATAATCTCTCCAATGGTTTTTTTCAAAAATGCGACAGTTGCCCGATTTTCCATTTTTGAGAGATGGTGGTTGGACAGATCTATCAACCGTCCGAAAACCAACATCGGGGTAGACGAGGCCGAGCCGTAAAATCTGTCCACTATGGTTGCGTTTATGTGCTTTCCCAACGCGGCTTCCTGAATGCGTTCCAATACGGCAAAAAGCCTGCCGCAAAGATAGCCGACATCGTTATTTTCAATATCCAATGACACTTTTATTTCCCTTTCTTTGTTGTTTAATATTCTGTTTTTTCTGTTTAAATAGGCTTTTAAAATAGCCGCGCGAATGCGGTTAATTATTCTGTCAGCGCGGATGCGGTTTAGACATTGAAGCCGGAAAGTTTGCGGATACATTCCGCCCGAAAGAACCGCCGAAATTAAACTACCCTCAATGTTCGGAGGAATGTTATCGATTTTATTTCCCTGGGATATTGAGCTTAGAATGTTAAATACGGAGAAAAATTCATGTTCGCTCGGCTTCCGTATTATTTCAAAATCGGAAAAATGAGCCGCTATGCTCTCGCCGATTTTCTGTTCCGTATCGGCAACGAAAAACCGGACAATCATTCTAGCCTTGTTTAAATCCAGCCCCAAAACAAAAAATCTTACATCGCCCAAAATTTGTTTACGTCCTGTAAACATCGATTTGTAAAGAGCCGAAATAGACGAGTTCCATGCGTCGGGATTATCCTTTGCCGGAAGCCCGAACAATGAACCGAAAACGTTTTCAATTCCCGATTTTTCCGAATCCCCCCAAAAGACAATCTGCAAACCTCCGATTCCGATGCGATTTGTCTTGCCGGACAACAGACTGGATAGCGCCGATGTATATGCCAATTCGGCGTACAACGAAACGGGGGCATTTTCCCCCTGTTTTTTATAATAGGAATCATACCCGCTTGATGTCTGAAACGAAACGAGCTTAACTCCGGCGGTAGCGCCGATGGTAAAACCGCCGTGAGTCATAACGGGAACGGTTTTTTCGCCCGTTATCAAGCATACAAATTTTTGTCCATCGCCTGCTACGTTCATCGACTTGCCGAGAAAATCCGCGACATCGGAATGTTCCGCTACTATTCCTTTTGAACCGAGAACCTTAAATGTAACGTTGCATCCGGCAATTTTTGTACATTTAGCCCATTCCGCCTGCTTTTCGGCTTCCGACAACCTGTTCGGATTTTCCACAAATTTGCGCACGGCCGAAAACTCTTTGTTATTAGGATACATTTCCGAAAGTTTTATAATTTTTTCGGCAAATGCCTTTGATTGATTTCTCGCATTTTCTGCGTCCTTAGCAGAATAACTCTTGGAGTATCCGAATACAAATCCGAGATGGTCCCACAACAAGTTCGGAGACATCCAAGCATTTTTACCAGAACGCCCTTCGGCTTTCGGCAAGCGAAAGACGCGCCCCTTTTTTGCTGACTCGGAAGACGCGTCTTCAAGCGCAACCAATTTGCCGTTTTCGTCAATCAGAACCAAAAACTGAATTGCTTTATCTTCAAAACCAAGCGGCGGAATTTCTCCGAGTTTGAGTTTGCGCTGGTAGTAGTCATACAAAGCTTTCAGTATCATCTCAAAATCTCCCCACTTTTTGGATTCGGCACGTTTATCACGCCGTTTTCGAGTTTCGCCATAAAGAACATCGGCATGGGGTTTTTTATGTCGGAGAAATCCATATCGAACAACATAATGCCCAAACCGCGCGTCTCGGAAATCGGCGCAGGCAATTCTTCACCGTCCGAAACCAGCCTGAAATTCGCCGAAAACTCGCGGCAACCCAAATACGGCGTTGTAAAACACTGCCCTTTCGACGCCCTGCGCTCGAATATCGCGTTGTATTTCGCGGGATTTTCGTCAGCCCGAAATTCGCGCCCCCCGTCAATGTCGGAAAGTTTCGATTTCCTTTCGCGCGGGGGACGTTTGCCGACAGGGATAAAATCGAGTTCCGCATAAATTCTGTAGCGCACGTCTTTTAGAAATGTTCCCGACTTTTGCTGGCGTTTATCCTCTATAAATACGCCGCTGCCCGATTTTGAAGCCAATGCCGCAACCTCGTTGCGTTTTATCGAAACCCATTTTATGGGACGCAAAACTTCTATCCGTTTCACAATCCAATTTATTGCGGGCTTCCAGAAAATCGCCTGAAAAATATTTCTGGCGGCGGAAGGAGTCATCACATCGTAGCTCACCCTCTCCACTTTCAGTTCGGGACGCGTGAAGCATGCGTAATCGCCCCAGACTTCTATGCAAAATTCCTTATTTTTATATTCCATAAAACTTTCTATATCATTAAAATATCACCTAAAACATTATTGTTGATTGTAAATCCTATTTTTTCGGAATAAGAGCTTGAACCAACCAACACATATATTCCGTTAAAATCCGCTATCAATCCCGCAGCCAAAGCGTTTTCAAGCTGCGTTTTCGGAATGGACACACAATAGCGGCGAAGCTTGCGGAAGAAATGTGAATCGCCCGAATATCCTTCCGAGACGCGCTTGCATAAATCCGCCCCCTCCAAATACGGCACAAGAACCTCGGCGCTTCCACTGTCGTCTATCAGACGGAAGTTTTGCGCGGCAGTTTCAAATTCAAACACCCCGCCGCCAGCACCTTTGACGAGCAAATCATAGGACATCGGAACGTCGAAATTGTCGCAGCGACCGAAGAAATTATCGAAATATTTTGCCACACTTCCGCGCGAATCCGGCGCTTCGCTTCCGGACGTCATAAGAGTTTCATTAAGCGCACACACACCTTTGGATATAAATCCCCTGCCGACGGGAGAGTTTGTTTCAAACACAAATACGTTACCGAGCTCCGCGCGCCCTTCGCGGTTGCAACGCCCAGCAGCCTGAATTATGCTGTCAAGCCCAGCGCGCTCGCGGAAGACTTCGGGAAAATCCAAGTCGACGCCCGCCTCGACAAGCTGAGTGGAAACGACGCGCGTGCATTTTCCCGAAGCGAGCGATGTTTTTATTTCCGCCAAAACATCGTCTATATGCGCAGTGCACATCGAGCGCGAAAGATGGAAGGCCGAGTCGTCTCCCAGCGCGGAAAATATTTCGGCGGAATGGGCGCGCGTATTGCATATACACAAAAAAGAGCCATCTCGCTCACGCAGTAAATCCGCGAAACTTTCCGCCGTGTATTCTCCGTCCATAAGACTGATTTTAGTGCGACGAAACGCCGACCGTAATTCGTCGGGATTGGGAATAATCTCCCGAACATTTTTCACTGGCGATTCAAACGCATCTTTGTTCGAGCCAATCCTACCCGAAAATACCGGCTGCGTAGCGGTACAAAACAACACAGACGCGTTGCCGACTTTCACGAACGCGTCAAGAGCCCAAAGAATCGGTTTGAGAAAACCAGGCGGCAACATTTGCGCTTCGTCCAATATAATCACGCTTTTACATATGTTGTGGAGCTTGCGCGTGCGCGACGTCGAATTTGCATACATAGATTCAAACAACTGCACGTTGGTTGTAACGACAATGGGCGCGTCCCAATTTTCGGAAGCAAAACGCGCCGCCGTCGGTTGTCCGTCTGCGTCGAAAATTTTGTCAGGTTCAACATTCGAGTGATGCTCCAAAACATTCTCGTCACCGAAAATTTTCCTGTACTGCGCCGCCGTTTGGGAAATTATACTCGTGTACGGAATCGCAACAATCACGCGCCGTTTGCCGTTCTTTATTGCAAATTTCAAAGCCCACAAGATCGACGCTAGCGTTTTTCCGCCGCCGGTTGGCACATTGAGCGAAAAATAGCTTCCCGAATACTTTTCAGCAGCCGCGGCACAGTCGTCATCTATGCCGCGACGCAAACGGTTGAGGTTGGTCTTCGGCGCATTCTCGAAAAGATTTCCCAAATACGATTCCAGCCTTCGCAGCAAAACCTCCAACGAATCTCCGCGGCCGCGTTCGCGCTCCGGAAAGAAAAAATTCTCGGTGTCCAAATAGTCGGCGTCAACAAGCGCCGAAAACATCAGCCTTACAAACATATTGACGGTGTACTCGTCAATATTCCCACCCGTCAAACTTTCAGTTTGCGGAATTTTATTTTCTGAAAAGAATTGCCGAACTCGCTCTTCAACGGAGTCAAAACATTCCATTTTTGCAAGGCGCTTTTGCTTGTTGTTGTAATTCTGAAGCCCAGAGTGATGACCTGCAGAAAGATAATCCAAAATCTGCAACCCGATCTTACCCGCATATATCGCTCCGGCAGATGTATGGTCTACGGAGCCCCTATAGTACTTTGGATTGTCCGAGTTGTCCAAAACGACTGCGCGAATGTACTCCTGAAATTCGTCAGAAAACTTTCCGATATCGTGTATAAGACCCGCCGCATACCCCCAATTTCTACAGCCAAAAGATTCGGCGAATTCGGCGGAAAGAACAGCCACCCCCTTCAAATGCTCACTTAGCCAATGAAAAAAAGCCTTTCGCCCATTAAGTTTATCAAGTTTTATATGAGCTACAAAATCATTCACATTGTTGAAGCTATAATGATATTTTATATAGTCAATTAAATTTTAACGTTCAACATCAAAAATAGTTGAATGATAGTAAAAGGAGCATAAATAGACTGACGGGTGCTGTGTGCCCGAAAAACAGGACAGACTTGCAAGGGGTAGATTGATTTGCAAAATACGAAGGCAAATCAAATGGACAACAGACGCAAAAAATACACGGAAGAGCAAATCACGCAAATACTCAAGGAGGCGGAGGTGTCGAACAACGTTTCGGATACGCAGCGCTGCTGAAAAAATTTTCTCTTGTCTCAGTTCGCGAATATTCCGGCGTCGAGATTTGCCGCCGCGAATTTGGTGTAGATGCAAAAGTAGTTCTTGCCCCTACAATGCTTTTGCCGAGAACGGATTATGATGAAATTGCAGATTCGTATTCAAGCTCGGCGTCCGAAAAACCGTATTGCTTCGAATATGTTTTTGGATAAAACGCAATTTGCCGAATTGCGCGGCGCGGCGCGTAGGGCGTCGGGCGCGGCGGAAATTTCCGCCACCTAACTCGGTAGCAGTACGGCATTTAAAATATTCTTGTCATCGTTAAGCAATAATTTGTCAATTATTCTACATAGAGTTAACATTAGATTTTCTCATTATTAGCATTGTCGCCAATTAAAAACGACTGCATCAAAAACGCCAAAACAAACCTTTCAATAGGAACTTATATGCATAAAAATATAATTACATGCTCAATTATATTGTTTAGCGCGGCTAATTTTACGTTTGCGGATACTCTTCTTTGGAAGGGGAACAACCGGAATTCGGTAAATGCCCCCACAAACTGGTTTAACGAAACCACGGGAGCAAACGCCGCCGTTCAACCGTCGGCAACGGATACGGTAAAGATGGATTTTCAAAATTCGAAGGACCAAGACGGCGCGCCCTATGCCCGTCAGATTATAACTTTTTAGGTTCGGATATGAAATAACCGGAATAGATACCGCAAATATCGACGATTATTTTACCGCGGTTGATTCGCACGGGAACGTAATAGAATCGGCGTCGTTTTCATATGCAGATTCCAAAATATATCTCACTGTCAATGTTCCCGAGCCTTCAATCTACGCAGTGACTTTCTCTGTGCTCGCGCTCGGCTTTTCCGTTTGGCGCAAACGCAAATAATTGGCGTTTTTTAAGCCTTCCTCAAACTTACGACTCAAAACAGTATCGATTGAGAACTATCGTATAGAGCCGTTCGAATATCGGGGACAGAAGATTCCCGCGAAAGGCTACAAGCTGATTTCGGCAAAATAATCGATGCCGTTGCGACTGATAAAAATTAAGGCAGAAAATGCAAAGCCCCCCCTGCCCGATGTTTCGGGCGTTTTTTTTCTTTTGGCGAAAGGGTTCGTCGGGTGTATGTTTTAAGGGAAGTTTTTTTCTTGGGGGCTTTTCGGAAGTTTGTATTTTATGGATTTTTCAAAAAAAGTTTTGCGTTGTCAAAAAAAATGACTACCGTCTCTTTCCGTCAATTAAACTAAATTTTACTTGTAAAACAAAATCAAGCGTAAGGAACTAATGAAAAAACTATCTATATTGATTCTTGCGGGAATTGCCGTGTTCGGGAATGGGACTATTGCCGCGGAAGGCGGCGCGAATGCGAAGCCTGTCGACTACGCCAACTTGTTGTTGGGGACGGACATTTTTCCGTATCCTGAACTGGCGGGACACAACTCGCTCGACCCCGATTTCGGGCTTTTTGCAAACGAAATTGTAGGGCCGAGAATGCCCGACGGAATGGTGTCGCCCTCGCCGCTTACGAGTTTCAGAGGGGTGACGGCGCACGCGCGCGGCGCGGGCTACTGCCACTCGGACAAATACATTATCGGTTTCTCGCAGCTGAACACGGAATACAATTCGTATATGAATCCCGTAATAATGCCCGTGGTGGGGCGGCTTTACACGGTTTCGGGCGATGCCGACGGTTCGGAGGGCTATCGCGTGGAAAAGGATTCTTCAAGCGAAATTGCAAAGCCGTATTACTACGCGGTAAAGCTCAAAAACGGAGTGAAAGCGGAAATTACCGCGACAAAGCACGTCGGAATCTACCGCTACACGTTCCCGAAGAGTTTTCAATCGAAAATACTGCTCGATCTCGGCGCGACGCACAGGCACTCGAAAATCACCGATGCTTGGGTGCGGGTTGTCGACAACACGACTGTCGAAGGATATCAGAAACTGCGACTTATTCAATGTTTCAACTACTACGGCGAAAATGTGTATTTTGTGGCGAAGTTCGACAAGCCCTTCCGCTGTTTTGCGCTCTGGAATGACAAGCGCATATTTCAAACCGACTCGGGGTTCAAGTATGTGGAAAAGTCGGGCGGCGTGTCGAGGCTCGGAATGTTTGCCGACTACTGCACAAGCGAAGGCGAGCAGATACAGGTGAAAATCGCGATTTCTCCCGTGAGTATTGAAGACGCCCGCGCGAAGCTCGAAGCCGAAGCCCCGAATTGGAATTTTGAAGCTGTCGCCGAAAAGGGAAAAGAAGTTTGGAACAATATGTTTTCGAAAATCCAAGTCGAGGGCGGAACGGACGCGCAAAAGGCGTTGTTTTACACGTCGATGTTGCGTTGCGCGAAATTCGCGAATGTCGAAAATATCAGTATGCTTTCGACGATGAACTATCAGGTGTTGTTTCTGCTCGACCCCGAATCGATAGCCGAGAAAATCCGCGACATCGTAAAGACAAAGTATGTGCGCAGGGGATTCTTCGGAAACGGTTTTGTGCCGTATTCGCTCAGCTTCTACCGCAGGGGCGTGAAGGATGTCGATTTGAAGGCCATTTACGAGCTGTATTTCAAGATGGTTAACGACCCGAAATACGAGCGTTATGCCGAATTTATCAAATACGGATACCTGCCCTACATTCATCGCGAAAACGGCATTTACGAAATGAACGACGACTGCGCAAACAGAACCCTCGGCTATGCGTATGAGTTCTACTGTCTCGCCGAAATGGCGAAGGAAATCGGCCGTCCGCAAAGCGAGATTGACTTTCTGTTGAAACATTCCAAAAACTATAAAAACCTGCTTGACCCCGAAACGGGATTTATCCGAGCCAAGACCGCCGACGGCAAATGGCTCGAACCCTTCGACCCCGCCGAAAGCAGTCTGCGCAGCCCCTACAACGAAGGCAATTCGTGGCAATACACGTATATGATTTTGCACGACATTCCCGAGCTTATAAAAATCACGGGCGGCAACGAGGCGTTTGTAGCAAAGCTCGACAAAATATTTACCACCCCCAACCACAATGCAATTTGCGATGTTTCGGGTATGATTGGCTGCTACACGCACGGAAACGGCAATGACAGATTTATTCCGTATCTTTATGTGGAAGCCGGCGCACCCTACAAAACCCAGAAAATGGTGCGCTACATAATGGATACTATGTACAAAAACGCCCCCGGAGCCCTGCCCAACAACGATGACTACGGCAATTTGTCGGGCTGGTATGTAATGAGTGCAATGGGACTGTATCCGCCGATAAACGCGGCGGCGGCGGACGATTTTGTGCTCGGCTCGCCCCTGTTTAAAAAGATTACGCTGAGGCTGCCCGAATACATTTACGGCGGGAATACGTTCACGATTGAATGCGAAAACTACGCGCCCGAAAACATCTATGTCGAATGGGTCGAGCTTGACGGCAAGAGGCTCGACAATTTCAAGATGCCCATAGACGCGCTGCGGACGGGTAAAAAGCTGGTCTTTAAGATGTCGCCGAAGCCCGTTATAAAGTAGCGCGGCGCAAAATTTGAGCGTCGAAATGCGCAAAAAAAGTTCCCGTTCCGTGTTGGGCGGGAACTTTTTGTTTGTCTTAGCTGCGTATTGGTGATTGGCGGCTTTTACGCGCTTTGGAAACTGCCGCTATTGTAGCAGAAATTCAAGCGCGGTTGCGCCGTATGTTTTGAAAAGGTAGAGATGGTGTTGGCTATTGTCGATTTTTGTAATCGGGAACGAAAACGTTGCGCCGTTTCGCTCCATTATCACGCGGGGTTCCGTTCCGTTGTTCGGAACTTTTTTAAGCGGCAAAACTTCGACGTGCCGTTTCTCGTATGGAAGAAGCGTAAACGTGCGCTTGCCCAAACTTTCCCACCCCGAAATCCTGACATCAACCGTGCATTTTTGCGGAGCTTCGAGGTTGTTGGTTATGTATATTCCCGCGGAATCCGAAACTAAGGTCACATACGGCGACACTTCGACACCCTGCGAATACAAAATTTCCACGCGCCCGTTGCCCGAAAAATTTTCAAGCAGCAAATATTTGCTCGAAAATACGTCTTCTATCCTGCTTTCTATAATCTTCCCGCCGACTGAGGCAGTTGCGTTCTCAGCCCCCGCGGGGAGCAAAATGCGGACAGTTGCCCTGTCGTGTTTTGAATGAAGCGTGAAGAATATTTTTCCATTCGGTTTGTCCCATTCAAAAGCGTAGTCTACGTATGCGCCCGATACTGGATACTTCAAAAAAACACGCGCCTTCTTTTCGCGCGAAACAACCCAACGCGGTGATATTTCAACGTCCTTGAAAAGACAGCCGTTGTCCACTACACCCGCCAGCCCCTCGACCAATCCGAACATTAGCTCCGAACCTACCCACGCGCGAGGGCCGCCCGCAACGTCTTTACCGTCATAGTTGTAAAGGAACGATAATTTTCCGTCGGCAAGCACCTTTTTTGCGGAGCGTTCCAGAATGTCGAATCCGTATTGTTCCATTCCGTTTTTAAACGCCGCGGCGGCAAGTTCGCCCGCCACAAAAAAGCCGATTGCTCCGTTTGTATATTCGCCGCTCTTGAAGGTTTTAAATACGGGAAATGCGGGGTTTATGGTGCGGAAATCGTCGAATTCACCGCCGAATTTTTCGCGCATAAGCCTGTATTGCCTTAAAACTTCGCGGGCTTTTTCGGGAGAGTCCATTCTGTTGATATCGTAGGAGTTCGAAAGCGTCATCTGGTTTTCCAAATCGACACCAAAATCGACTTTATCGAGCGGTAAATAATGTTTGTAGAATTTGCCGTTCCAAAGATACTTGTCTATACGCTCTTTCAGGGAGTCCGCAGAAGCGTTCCATTTCGCCGCCGCTCCCGCATCGCCTACGCGGTCATACATTTTTGCCAGAAGCCTCATAGCGCGGTAAAGACCTGTGTTGTCGCCGTGCATAATGCCCATGGGCGCGTTCGGAAGAATGTCGCGCACGTTTTGCGAAGCAATTTCGTTTGTGAAGTCCCAAGTGTCGATTGTGTAGACGCGTTTTGCAAGTTCGTATGTCTTGTCCCAGCGGGTGGGGTCGGTCATGATGTAGTTGAGCCCTTTTTCGAGTTTTGGAAGGGCTTTTTTAAGCCATTGGTCGTCGCCGGTTGCCTGCCAAGCGTAGTATACGCCCTCCACCATCAAATATTCTACGTCCGCCTCTATTTCCAGACGGCACAAGCCATAGCCCGTATTGGGTAGCAGCTTGCGGAATTTCTCGGAGGAAATGTCGCCGCCGTGATTGTCGGTTTCGGGCGCGAGGATTTCGTAGAAAAATCCGTCGGAAGTCTGGTTTTCAAGAAGCAGGTTCAGAAAGGACGTCATATCGGTTTTAACGTAGCGCGAACTTTTCGACGCAAGGGCGTGGTCTCTAACCCAGTGTATTCCCGGTCTTACGAGAGTATCGCCCACAATGAAAACGCGGTCGTTCCAGTTTATCGCGCTTGCGCACATGGCAAACAACATGGACATTGCCTGTTTGCGCCCCGCACTCCCCGCATACGGAATGTATGAACCCGCAATGAAGCTGTCCGTTCCGGCGTTGGGCGCGAACCCCTTTATTACAGGCGTTTGAGCCGAAACGCTTCCGAGCGCACATACCGAAGCCGCCGTTAGAACCGAGATTCTATTGAAAATTCCCATACAAAATATCTCCCTTTAAAATTACATTTTTAGATTCGTTAGAAAGATGTATTGTAATTTCAGGAAAGGAAGTCTACAACTAAAAAAATAGGTATGCAATATTGAAAAAAAGGTATGTCGAAAAAACACAAATATCTCTGGACGTATTCGGACGAAGACTCGATGGTTTTCTGGTCGAAATCAAGCGACGGCAAATACCTTACAACGCCGACCGAAGTTGTGCCGAAATCGCTCATACGCCACGACGGCGGCGGCGAAATACAGGCACCGCCAAAAAACTTCCCCGAAATCCTTCCGCGTTTCGGAATACTTCACGCAGGTTTTTCCAGAAAAGCGGCGGGATATTTCCACATCATAGGCAAAAACAAATATACAAGCATTGTTTTGATAGAAAGCGGCTCTCTGCGCGTAAGAAAGGGGAAAGAAAATATACTTCTTAAAAGAAACGACATTCTCATTGTGCCGCAAAATGTCGATTGCGGCCCGATTTCGACAAACAGCTCGGGCGCGCGGATTTTCTGGGCGCACATTTGCGGGACGTGCGCTTTCCCCGATAACCCGACGGGAACGACAATACGCCGTTGTAAAAATCCTTCCTCCATTCTGAACCTATCGCACGCATACGAAGCCGAAATTTATTCCGCAACACCATCTATCCAAATTTTGACCGATATTGCGTCGGCATTATCGCACGGACTGAGGAGGGAAATCTCCGTAAAAAGGGTGAAAGATTGCCAGCTAACGGTTCGGGCGGAAAAACTTTTTGCGCGAATTGGAAAGGGGAAATTTATCGCAACATCGGAGGCGGCACACCTGCTCTCAGTAAATACAAACAAGCTTGACGCAATTTGTCTGCAAATAAAATCCATGACTTTTTCGAAATATACGCTGATGTGCAAAATGAAAAACGCCGCTGAATACCTTGCGCGCGGATTCAGCGCGACCGACGTTTCGGGGAAAGTCGGATATGCAACCGTTTTTGCGTTTTCGCGGGCTTTCAAAAAATACTTCGGGCTTCCGCCGTCAAAATACGCGAAGCTCGAAGCCGAAGCCCGTTATAAGGTAGCGCGGCGCAAAATTTGAGCGTCGAAATGCGCAAAGAAAGTTCCCGTTCCGTGTTGGGCGGGAACTTTTTGTTTGTCTTATTTGCGTGTCGGGAACTGCGAGTTTTGCGCGGCGGCGGAAGAAAGAAAAGCGCGGCGGAGGACGCAAAATCAACCGCTTGTAAATGCGGTTTTTGTGCAGTTAGAACGTCGAAACGCGGTTCCCGTTTGCGTCGGTTGCGGTGATGTAGAATTTGCGGGCGTTTGCGGGCAATTCCGCGCGGGCGCAGCCGTTTTCGATTTTCATCGGGACGCTCTCCCATTTATACTGGCTCGACTTTGCGCCGTTGCAATCGGTGAAGAAAAGTTCCGCCTTTTGCGCTTTGCCGACTGGGCATTTTACGATGTTTGCGCTGCGCGATATTGCGCCGATTTTCGGGAACGGTTTCCCGCCGATTTTAGACGCTATAAACGCTTCTATTTCGGGGACGCCCCACCCCTGCGAGTGTCCGTGTTTTAAAGTGGAAATCAAAAGTGCCTGCGATTTTTTGGCGAGTTTGGCTGATTTTGTCCACATCGTAAGCGGGTAATACGGGTCGGTCGGCGAATTTACGAAGAGCATTGGAACGGTTTCGATTTCGAGCGATTTCGAAGGGTCGAACAACTCAATCCAGCGTTTCAGCGTGGGGGTTTTTGCGCCCGTATATTCGTCCCAGTTGAAAACGTCGGTTTTGTCATAGATGAAGCCGCACCCGTAAACGGGCACTGCCGCCTTGAAACGCCTGTCTACACCCGAAGTAAGGCACGTTAAAAACCCGCCCCAGCTTATGCCCGTGATTGCCGTTTTGTTTGCGTCGACCTCGGGAAAAGAGCGGATAAGCGAATGCGCCCGCGCGATTGCGCCGACGGCAAAATATGCCCACGCCTGATTTTCCGCCTTGCCGTCGGCGAGCGAAACCGTTTGCGGAGTGTGTTCGACTCCGCCGTTTTCGAGGTGTTTTCGCTGCCCGAGCGCGTACGGGGAAAGTTTTTTGCGCATTTCGGGCGTGATGTTTGGGTAGCGCGGATCTGGACCGTTGCCGCGCCAATCAATTGCTATTGCTGCGTATCCGCGCGAAGCCCAGAGCTCGACCCATTCGGCAAACGCCTTTCCGCCACCGCCGTGCACACAGACAACTGCGGGCAGGGTTTTGTCCACCCCACTGCCCCGTAAAATCGCCGGGGTGCAATAGTAGGCGAATACTTCGGTGGGCTTGCCGTCGAGTTTTTCGCCTTCAAAATAGAGTTTGAGAGCCTTTCGGTTTTCGCCCGCACCGTCGAAGCGGTGGCGCGGAACGGGGAATTTTTGAATGTCGCGCCAAAAGGCGGAATCGAAAGCAAAAACTGAGGTTGCCGCCGCGAGGCAGACTGCGAAAGCTACAATAAATTTCTTCATGCAAAAAATATTGTTTTACATAAAAACTGCTGTCAAACGAAAAAGCTATGCGTCGCGATGCAGAAAGCGGATTTTTTCGCGCTTTCCACACTGGTTTGCATTGTTGCTGCGTGCGGGAAAAGGAGTCGATTTTGCACGCCGTCGGATTTTACCGCAAAATCCTACCGTTCATTCGATGGAGTCTTCGGCGTAATTCCCGCACTATTGCCCCGGCTTTTTGAGGCGGAAAGTTTCGATGTCCGCGCGTAGTTTGGCGATTGTTTTATTGCGTTTTTCGGGCGATTTTTCGAAAGAAATAAATGTTATTTTTGTGTAGAATTCTTCATTGTTCCAGATTCCATTTGAAACAATTTCGTATGTGGCGAAAACATTGTCTTTCATGAAATATTTCGAATAGCCCCCTTTTGTTCCGAAAGAAATGGTGCCGTAGTTTTTGACACAGACAAAAGTTGATTTTTCTTCGGAAGAAAAAGTCGAACATTTTTCAAAACCTAAAAAACGAACACGACAATCCGTCCATGACCCGCCGCCGTTGTCGAATATTTTCAAAATCTGAACGCCGTTTTTCAAAGAGCCGATATAATCGTATGAAAAATAACCACCGCCATTCGGTCGAATGAACAGTCCGCGTTCTTCGGCATACACTTTTGAATCGGACGAAAATCTATTTCGGGCTGACGGGTTTACAAGAAGCGTGGGTTCATTTGCATCCGAACAATCCCCTTGTATTTCCTGCAATACTTTTATGGGAACCAAAACTTTCCCCTCTTCGGAGATTTCCGTTGAAGTATCGTCCAAGTATCTGAGCGATTTCCCAAGCTCGTCTTTTTCAGATTTCGAGTTTTTCCAATTCAATGAGTTAGCGGGAATAAATGTATAGGGCGACTCTTCGTCGCTCACAATTTTTTGTGGCAAATCATCATAGTCCAAAATGCAAATATTTTCCGATTTTATTTCGGCGCAATAAAATTCGTAATAAAAACGCGCTTGCGGATATTTTTTCGCTATTTTTTTCAAAAGAATTTCGGCTTGCTTTCTGTCTTGTTTTACACCCACTCCATTTGTTTGCATAAGAGCGTAAATCAATGACGATTCCAACGCGACATTCGTATCTTCGGAAGCCATAAGGCCTTTGAAAATCTCCACCGCTTTTTGCGGATCTTGCTTTATGCCCATAAACTTTCTGAGCTTTTCAAATTTTTCGGTATCGGCATAATTAGTGCATGAAAAACTTTCAATAGAATGGGCTATTTTTTCGTTCCCGAGATAAACCATGGCAAGATCTTTCAACTCGCCGAAATCGCGTTCTCCTGTCGTGGGAATATCGATAGAAAAAATATCTCCCGCGGGCTTTTCCTGCGCGGCGGCATGCATGCTCGAAAACGCCAAACAAAGAAAAATCAATAAATACTTCATTGTTATATATTACTTTTTTACGATTTAATTATATTTAAATTATTTTTAGCCTTTTCCATATCTGAATTCGAAACGCGACCCAAGACGAAATCTTTCATTCTATCAAAAGAATCAATTTCACAAAAATCTGATATGGCGCCTTTATTCATTTCGGCCCTCAGTATGCATTCGCAAGCTTTTACTCGGTCCATATATTGTGGGGTCAAATAGTAATATGCGAGCCTTATATCCGCTGCGGGAATATATTTCGAATCAACTTTCTTAAAACATTCAAACGCTTTGTCCGGATTGTATTCAAAGCCGCAATCACCGCTGGCATAAAACTCGCCGAGTTTTTGCAGCGCAAGCGGATTTCCCTGAGCCGCAGAAGATTCCAATAAGTCGTTTTTATTGAAAATGTTTTTTTCGATTTTGATTTCGCCAAAATGTAAAAGAGTAAAAAGCGCAAATTGGCTCATGGAATCGCCGTTCAATGCACTTTGCAAAAGATAAGTTTCCCCATCTGGCAAAAGTCTTCTGTGTAAAACATAAATTAACGCCAACTGGTCAATAGCCTCGTTTTTGTTTTCCTCCGGAACATCGGGATTGTCAAGAAGCCACATTGCAATTTCGATTGTTTTTTTTAAGTTTCCACTCGCTTCATACTGGGTTGCGAGAATATTGAAAACATTGTATTCGCCCATTCTAAACGCTTTTTCAATCATTTCGACTCCGAATTTATAATCGGCGGAAATGTTTCCGGAATTTTCTGATATATGAAGCATTCCTATAAAGCAATACGCGGCCGAACTCCCGCGTTCCGCAGCAAGATTGAAATACCGTTCAGCTTCACGTCTGTAAGCTTTTTTGGGTAATAATGTAAATCCCAATCCGAAGTAAATATCAGGCAAATCGAGATGTTCTATTTTTTTGAATAGGCGGAAAGCTTTTTCAAAAGAAATTCGGGTCCCGAATCCGTATGCGTAGCAATATGCCAATATCCGAATGTAGCCTTCATTGTTTTGCGCCGTTGTACTTCTACTTTCAACCAAGGAAAAAATTTGCTTTTGCAAATGCATGGAAACTTCTTCCGAACTTTCTATTATTTGTGCCACGCTATTTATAAATTCGGAATCAGACAAATCAGAGAGATTTTTGGAAGTATCGATTATTTTCAATTTCTTGCTCCTTTATTTATTTTTCGAATAAAAAAATGAAATCTTCCACTATATGAAAATACATCAAAATTTTAGACTCGGAGGGGGCAATCAAAACGAAGCGGGAACCGGATTTCTGCCGATTCCCGCCGCTGTGTCGATTTTCGCCGAATGTTAATTTTTTAGGGGGGGGCTAAAAAAGCTTGTAGCCCTTCGGCTCGACCGTCTGTCCCTTGTAGTTGAAGGGTTTTTGAGAATAGTTGCATACCATTTCCGCGCCGTTCTCGTATGTCGTTATGTAGACGTCTTTGGCGGCTTGGCGGTGCGAGTGGATTAACTCGGTTTGCAAGTGGCGCACGGGTTTATAAAGCTCGTATAGCTTTGCGATTACGGGAACGTCGGAAAGGCGGTTTGTGTAGATAATCGGGCGTCCGCCGAACTCCATAAGGCGCAGAATTTTATCCTTGTTGTCTGTGATATTCTGCTGTGTGTAGCGGTCTGGATTGCTCAGGACAATGCCGTGGTAGACAATTTCCCAAACGGGCAGAACGCGCTTTACGAGCGGATTTTGCTCGGCGACAAACCGCCTGCCGACATAGTTGCAGTAGTCGATTTTGTCGATGATGTGGTCGTAGCCGCATTCCGACGAGAATCCGCCGAAGTTTTCAACGCACTTTTGCGCAATCATATCCTGATATTCCGCCGCCTGCTTTGCGTTTATCTTGTGCCGCGGATTGTAGCACGCATAGGGATTTACCGCCGTAAACACGTCGATGTAGTGCGGTTCGGTAAAGCCCAAACGTTTCATATCGTCGAGCTGTTTGGGCAGAAAATTGTCCCATGCGTATTTAAGGCACAGATTGTATGCCCTGCCCCCGCACCAGACGCCGTTCTTTGCGAACGAACCGTCCGGGAATGTGCAAACCATATCCTCTGTCCACATTCTCGAACAGGAGTAGCAATCGGTGCTGTTTGTGTGCGCCGAAATGAGATACCCCATATCGCGGACGTCTTTTATGAATTTTTTAAGCCCCTCTTCGCCGCCGATTTCCTCGTCAATCGGGAAGATGTCGGGGAAGCGGCCATCGTAGCCGCCGCTTTGCCAGCCCGCCGAGCAGAACGTAACCTTGTCGACGCCCGCGTCCCTGATTGCGCGGACGAATTTTGTGGCGTCGGCGAAGCTGAGATAGACTTTGAGCGGAGGCTCGTCGGCGACAGTGTAGTGCTCTTTCTTCGCTCCCTTTTGAGGAGGCTTTTTCGCGGCGTGGTATTGGATTCGCACGGGGAACGACTGTGTTTGATACTTCAAATTCGGACGCTCGCCGAAACGCGCTTTGAGCGTCCTGCACGCCCCGCGCGAAAACTGGTAGTTGCGATAAAAGCGCGCAATGCCGCTGTAATCGGCGTCGTCGCCTTCGAGCCTGTAAAAGTCGACAATTACGTCTTCATACGGCTTTACGCCCTCGGCCTTCCAGAGTTTCGATCCGAGCACGAGCGAGTATTTGCCGTCCTTTGCGCTCACGCGCGTGAAGAACCCGAAGCGGAATGTTTTTGCAATGCCGATGTATGTGCCGCGCGGCGTCTGCACTCCGTAAAACGGCATAATCAGCTGGCGGTAAATGAATTCGCCGTTGTCGCATTCGAACTCGCCGTATTCTCCGCGCGGAAAAAGCCAAAAGCCGCTTTCGCCCTTTTGCGCCAAAAAGCGCGGGTGGATGATGTCGAAACCGACAAGTTTTTCGGGAAACGAGTCCGAAGGCAGAAACAGACGCTGCGAGCCGTCGGGCTGGGGCACGAGCGCGACTTCGCGCGTTTCGACTTTGCCGTCGGTCGTTTTGATTTTCACGAGCACCGTCTGCGGCTGCTCCGCGACGCCCCGCACGGGTTCTACTTTGAAGCCGCATTTTGCCGAGAGCGAATCGGACTGCGCCGCCGCGCATTCGGAATTTTTCACGCCGCCCGAACACGCCGATAAAAGCGCAAGAGCCGCCGCCGAAAACAGTTTAAAATATTTTCTATCCATAATAATAAACTTATAATTAAACCACATATAGAGAAATCCGAGCCCGACATACGCGGACTCTCGCATACACCCTACCAACTCGCGCATCGCTGTCAAGAAAAATGAACGGACGTCGCCCCGCACGGCGGTAAAATATGTCTTCGCGTGCATTTTTTCCGAGAGATAACATTCCGTTTGAAACTCGGATTATGTTTTTTAGAAAAATAGATGTAATTGCCGTATTTATTTTTTCATAGAAAGACAGATGCTCAATGCGTAAAAAAAAGACACCTGTTGGTTGGTGTCTTGGGAAAGAAGGAAAAGTTGCGGGATTATTTTTTTATCTCTGTTTCGATTTTGTATTCTCCTGCGGGCAATGTGAGGGTGCGTTTTTCGGGGTGAAGCCACTGTTTTTTTGCGCCGAGATATTTTGAAGCGTCTCCGCCGTTTACTTCGATTTTGCCGTTTGCAAGTGTCGGAAGGTAGAGCACCGCCGTCGCCGATTTCGGAACGGTTATGTCCATTGTGAATTTGTCGTCGGCAACTTTGAAAGCCGACTTCACGTCGCCCGCAAGGCTCGGAACTTTTATGGAAACGTCCTTCATCAGCGCGGGATACGGCTCGATTTTAAACGTCTTCCACGCGGGTTCGAGCGGATATAGGCCGCACACATACTGCGCCAAAACCGTCAACGCTCCGCCGCTCCAAGCGTGGTTTGTCGAGCCGCCGCCGAAACCGCCGACCTCCCAGCCCTCGAAGAGCGTCGAATAGCCTTTGTTCAGCACCATTTGCGAGAAGCGCAGCTGAGTGCGCGCAAGCGCGTATTCGCCGTATCCCATTTGGAACAAAGCCTCCATAACGTATTTTTCCATATACGGACTTGCGTTGTTGTGCGCGAGCAACTGGCGGTATATTTGCGGATACTTGTCTTTGCCTGCAATACCCGCCAAGACGGCGAGAGCCTGAACGCGGTCGTCGGTGTCGCCCTTGTAGGTCGGGAATCGGTATGCTTCGCCGTTCCAGTATTTGTTGAAGGCTTTTTTAAGACGCATTGCGGCGGCGCGGTATTTCACCTCGTCGTCGGACCTTCCAATAATCCGCGCCATATCGGCAACCGAATCGAGCGCGATACAATGCCACGCCGCCATAATCAGACGCATATCGCGGTTGTCGCCCCAGTCGCCCCACATCCAGCCGACTTTGCGCTCTTTCAAAAATCCGTCGTTCTCGTAGGAATACAGTGAGAGGTATTTTTTGACGGGCTCGTAGACATATTCGAGCGTCTCCAAGTCGCCCGTATTCATATAATAATTGAGGAAGCCGAAGCGGCTGACGCTCGCCATCATCTGCGCGGGAAGTTCCGACTTGTAGCATCCGGGAATCGGCGCGTGAATCGAGCCGTCGGGCGAAGCCCAGTCGCACAATTCGCGGATTGCCTTGCGCATAAGCGCGTGGTTTTCGGGAGAGTACGTATAAAAACTTTCGCTCATAAGCAGGACGGTGTCGCCCCACCATTGGGCGCGCTCGCGGTCGGGACAGTCGAAAAACGTGTCGCGCATATTTACATAGAGTGTGCGCAGCGTCTTTTCCCAGAAGAGATTGTAGAAATCGCTGTCGCACGAAAATTCGCCCGCCATATCGACATCGTAGCCCGTTTCGCGGTATTCGAGAGACTTCAATTTGACGCTCTTGGGCAGCTTCAAAATAATCTTTTCGCCGTTGAGCCACCCGAGCGATTCGTATTTCTGCGCCCCGCGACGCGTGATGTATTGCGCGCGCAGATTGATTGCGCTCGCGGCAAACGTGTGGTCGGTCTGGATTTCGACGAGATTCCCGCCGTCGGGGTCGTCGAGCGTCAAAATCGGCGTCATCTGCATATTGTAGGGCAGCGATGCTTCGACAACGTCCAGATTGCCTTCGCTCTTGCGTGTAAATTGGGCTTTTTTCACACCCCAGTCGCGCCATTGCGGAATGGGACGCTTGACAAATTGTCCCCACGGCGCGGCATTCTCGCCGCCAAGCTCCTTCGATTCCGCAAAGCCAATGTCCGCAGGATTGTCGCTTTCAATCCAGTCTATATCTTTGTTCGCGTCGAAGACAATGTTGCTTTCGGGAAGCCTGTAATTGGGCTTGGGGTCTTCGGATATGGAAAAGGCGGGGTGGACGCGCGAAAGCCAGCCGCGCGAGCTTACAATTTCAACGCCGTCGGGCGATTTCGCATCGAAGAAAAGCCCGACTTTGCCCGAGTCCAAGTGCGAAAAACCGCTCTTGCCGAAATGCCAGACAAGAACCGCGATTTTATTTTTGCCCGATTTCAAATACGGCGCAATCTCGACTTCATCGACGTAAATCCCGTTCGGATTCGGCCCGCGTTTAAGCCCGCCTTCGAAAATAGCCATCTTGCCGTTAATCCAAAGCCAGTATTTGCTGTCGACACCGATTCGCGCTTTGAGCGATTGCGGCACTGATTGCAGCTCGATATCACTTCTAAACGCGCTCCACACCCCGACACCATTCGCCCCCGCATCGACAGGCGCAATCCATTTTGCATCTTTCGCCAATCCAAGAACCGCCGAAATAAAAAACATCAAAACAATATGAAAACCATATAATCTCATAAAACCCCACAATACAAAAAATCCCCTCCACCGCAATACTTTTTTGAAAAAGGGATTTCACGAATGGGAAAGATTTTATAGTTCCGAAAGAGGCTCGGATTGATATTACCAACGCACTTTACTACCCATAAAAGAAAAGCGAAACGAAGTTGAGCTTTTTCCATTATTTTTTTCACATTAGAATTAGCTTAGGATTGTAAAACGGGCGAGGCTCGAGGCAGGATTTGCGTTTTCGAGCGGTGGGATAGTGCTAATGCACAGACCACCCGAGGAAACCAAATGATGCCCGAGAGCGTTTGCTTCGACGAGTTTTTTATAATCACAAAAAGCGGAACAAAAGTTCCGCTTTTATACATTAAATTAAAACTCGTCGGCGAAGCAAACGCGCCCTCGCCCGTTTTAGGCACCGGCGGCGAGGAGGTCGTGTATGTGTATGACACCTACGGGCTTGCCCTTTTCGAGGACAAACATATTGGTAATCTTTTTGTCGTTCATAATCTTGATTGCCTCCGAAACAAGAACGTCCTTGGAAATCACATAGGGCTTCTTGGTCATCAGGTCGGCGGCACACTTGTCGAAAATCTTGGGCGAAAGACAACGGCGCAGGTCGCCGTCAGTAATAATGCCTGTAAGCAAACCCTTTGAGTCAACCAAACCGACACACCCGAGCCGCTTCGAGGAAATCGTAAAAATCACCTTCTGCATATCGGACTTCTGCGGCAAAACGGGCATTTCGTCGCCAACATGCATAAGATTCTGCACGCGCTGCAAAACCGAGCCGAGCTTGCCGCCGGGGTGGCGTTGATTGAAATCACTCTTTGTAAACATCTTGCGCTGCATAAGCGCGACAGTCAAAATGTCGCCCAAAACGAGCGTCGCCGTCGTCGAGGAAGTCGGTGCAACACCGAGCGGACACGCTTCGGGCCCGTCGGGAAGCTTCAAAACAATGTCGCCGATTTTGCCGAGCGTGCTCTTGGCATTCTTTGTTACGGCAATCAGGGGTATGGAAAAACGCTTGCAGTAGTTGAGCAGGTCGGTCAGCTCTTTTGATTCGCCGCTGTTGGAGACGGCAAGAACAACGTCGTCTTTGGTAATCATACCGAGGTCGCCGTGGCTTGCTTCGGCGGGGTGGACGAAGAACGAGGGCGAACCCGTCGAGGCGAGCGACGCCACGATTTTCTTGGCGATAATGCCCGATTTCCCCATACCCGAAAGAATGATTCGCCCCTTGCACGCTTGCATTAAGTCGAGCGCGCGCGTGAGCGATTCGTCAAGCCCCTTCTCCAAAAGTTTGAGGTCTTGAACTTCGGTTTTGATTGTTTTTTTTGCCATAGCAATGTCTTTTAGGACACGGCTTTTAAGGGGCGAATCGCATTTTTTCATATGAAATATTTTTTTAGTTTAAATGATATAGACGGGCGGAATCTGCCAGTTTCTATTGAATTGTCATAGCCTCCAAAATGTTGAGCGCGTGGGCGTTGACGCGGCCGCAGGCGGCGAGGATTTCGATAAACAAAATGCCGCCCTGCGTTGCCCCGCCCGATTCCATTTGCGCGATAGCCTCTTTGCGCAGACTTTTGCGCACAAGGCTGAGACTTTCGCGAATGGATACGAACGCCTCGACCGAATCGCTTACTGGCTTTCCGTTTTCGATCGACTTGTTGGCAAGCTCGATAAACCGGCTCATTTCCCGACACAAACTCATAAAGGCGGGCGACTGCAAAATGGAGTCCGAAATCTGCCTGCGGTAGCGTTTTCGGGCGAAAGTAATCAGCCTATAACAGGCGTCGCACATAGCTTCAAGCTCGGGGATAATCATAATGTTGCGCGAGATTTTGCCGAGCGTTTCCTTCGTGAGCCTGTGCGAAGAGCATTGAACAAAGAAGTTCGTAAGCGCAATGGCAAGCTCGTCCGATTCGTTTTCCATATCGCGCAATCGGTTGACTTCCGCGCTCAAATCCTTATCGGGGTTTTGGATTACATAGATAAAACCGTTGAACATTTCGCCCGAAATTTTCGAGAGTTTGAGCATCTCTTTTTGGCCCTCGACAAACGCGATTTCCCCGATTTCGTCGAGGTTGTTTGCCAGATATTCCATTTTCTGGGCGATAGTGCGGTGTTTGCGGTCGGGGCGGTCTTTCAGCACCCAGCAGGCGAGGTGTTCAATCTGCTTAACAAAGCCGACAAGCACGCAGATGTTAATTAAATTGAACATCGTGTGGAACATCGCCAGACGCTCGGGAACCGCCGCGCGCGTCATAATCTCGGCATACGCGGTTTTTGAAAGCGAGTTGGAATTTTCCACGCCGAAGGTCTGGAACATATCCGCGGGAATGCTCGCGGGCGCGGGCACGAGGAAACATATAAACTTTATGAAGCCGTAGAAGAACACCAACGCCCACACACACCCGAGCACGTTGAAAATCAGGTGCGCAACCGCCGCGCGCTTTGCCGTAAGCCCCGCCTGAATCGCCGCCACATTCGCGGTAATTGTCGTGCCGATGTTTTCGCCCAAAACGATTGCCGCGGCGAGGTCGAACGGAATCCAGCCCTTTGCCGCCATAGTAATTGTAATTGCCATCGTAACCGAAGACGCCTGCACAACGAGCGTCAGCAACACACCGACAAGCAAAAACAGCAACACCGAAACAAACCCCATATTCGTGAATCCCTGCATCCATTCGAGCCATTCGGGGTGCGCCTGCATATCGGGCACGGCGTTTTTGAGCAGGTCCAACGCCATAAAAAGCAAGCCGAACCCGACAAGAAATTCGCCGAAATTCTTTACCGAAGTTTTCTTGACGAAGTTGAAAAAAACGCCCACGCCTACAATAGGCAGCGCGACATTCGAAAGCGAAAACTTAAACCCGAGCCACGCAATCACCCACGCCGTCGTGGTCGTGCCCAAGTTTGCGCCCATAATCACGCCGATTGCCTCTTTGAGCGTCAAAAGCCCCGCATTGACAAAGCCCACAACCATAACCGTCGTGACCGTCGAGGACTGAACCGCAGTCGTAATCAACGCGCCAGAGAAAATCCCCTTGAAGCGGTTTCCCGCCATAGAGCGCATAATCGAGCGCAGCTTTTCGCCCGAAACTTTTTGAAGGCCGTCGCCCATAAGCTTCATTCCGAAAAGGAAGAGCCCGAGACTTCCGAGTATGTTTAGTATGGTAGAGGTCATTTGAATCTGCCGTCGGGATAATCCCGATAAAAATATACGCGCATTCTCTACCAAAACGCGATTTTATTCAAGAAAATAAACACGCGCCAACACCCATTCGCTTTGTCAAATTGAAGCCATAGCTGACACCGCCCCCGATTCCCCCACACGTCAAGCTCCGCTTCGCATCCTCTTAAACAAACAAAAAACCAAAATTTTATGTTGATTCTTTCGTAAATGCCGTTACTCTCAGCCGAGAGTAAACAAAAATCCACTTCGGAAAATTCAAAAAATACAAAAAATATGATGAATAGGAAAAACTCTTCCCCTGCCCGAGCCTCAATTTGCGCGACAGCCGCCGCAACAGCGTTGACCGTCCTGCTTGCGTCCTGCTCATGCCAGACATCGGGGGGCGACGATTGTGCAAGCGCGGCAGCCTCCCGCGCCAACAGCAAAAACGCCTACGAAACGCGCTTCGACCCGAAGTCGCAGTTCGACGCCGCAAAATTCAAAAATCCGCCCGCACAGTTCAGGTGCGTCCCGTTTTGGAGCTGGAACGAAACCATGCAGCCCGACGAAATTCGCCGACAGATAAAGCTGATGAAGGACGCGGGCTGGGGCGGCGTTATGGTGCACAGCCGAACGGGACTGTTGACCGAATACCTCGGCGAAGACTGGTTTAAGGCGGTCGATGCGTGTATTGACGAAAGCCGCAAAAACGGGATTTTCGTCTGGCTCTACGACGAAGACAAGTGGCCGAGCGGATACAGCGGCGGCGACGTCCTGAAAGCAAACGAAGACTACGCCGTAAAAACGCTGACAGCCCGCCCCGTCGGCGCAAAAATCAACCCCCGCGCAAAACCGCTCGGCGCACCCAAAAACGGCATTCAGGTTTACGAATACCGCGCCCCGCAAGGCAACCCGTGGTTCAACGGAACGTCGTATGTCGACACAATGTCGAAAGACGCAATGGCGGAATTCAAAAAGCTCGCCTACGATTCCTACTATAATAAATACGCCAAATTCTACGGCAACACGATTGTGGCGGAATTTACCGACGAACCCGCTTCGACCTCCCGATACAGGGGCGACGAGCTCAGCGACGCGCTCAACAACAGCGTCACCTACTCGCGCGATCTCATAGACGCGTTCAAGGCGCAATACGGCTTCGACCCGACCGACCACTTCTACAAGCTCTTCGCCGATTGCGACGGCGCGATGAAGTTCCGCCTGCAATACTACCGCACGCTCAATTCGCTTTTCGAAAAGAATTTTGTCGGACAGATTGGCGATGCCTGCCGCAAAAGCGGAATTTCGCTCACGGGGCACTTTATGTGCGAACACGAAGTCTATGGCCAGCAACTTTGGAGCGGGCGCATAATGCCCTACTACCGCCAAATGGGCATTCCGGGCATCGACCACCTCGGACGCCAAATTTCGGAAGTCTACACGGGCAAACAGTGTTCGAGCGTCTGCAACCAGTTCGGCAAAACGCGTGTGCTTTCCGAACTCTACGGCGTAAGCGGCGGTTCGCTTTCGTTCGAAGACCGCCAGTGGATTGGCTACCAGCAGATAATTTTGGGCGTCAACCAGTTCGTCCCGCACCTGAGCCTTTTCTCGATGACGGGCTGCCGCAAGCGCGACTACCCGCAGAACATCAATTGCCAACAGAGCTGGTGGCCGCTCAACGCCGCCCTCGACGTGCCCCTTGCCCGCGCCTGCTACGCAATGGCTCAGGGCAAATACGCCGCCGACATATTGGTTTTGAACCCGCAGGAGAGCGCGCAGGCAGTCTGGAAAACCGACCCGAAAGACGAAACGCAGATTGCGTCTTCAAAAACAACGCTCGAAATTTGCGCAAAACTCGACGCGTCGATTAAGGATACAATCGCCAAACTGCTCGGCGCGCAGCTTACATTCGACCTCGGCGACGAACAGCTGCTCGAAGAAAACGGCTCGGTCGACGGCGGAAAAATTTCAATCGGACAAATGTCCTACAAGGCGGTCGTCATTCCCGAAATGTTCACGATGCGCCCGTCGACCCTCGACAAGCTCGAAAAATTCGCGGCGGCTGGCGGCAAAATCGTCCTTGTAGGCGACGCCCCTAAGTTCCTCGACGGCGAAAAAAGCCGACGCCTCGACAACTTCTTCGCGAACATAAAAAAGACCGCCCCCGAAAAAATGGCGGCGGAACTTTCTGCGGCAGTCTCGCCAATGATCGAGGCGCAAAAAAACGCGGGCAACTCCGAGATGCTTTGGACGCATATCCGCAACCTCAACGACGGCTCGCGGCTTGTAATGCTCGCAAACCTCGACCGAAAGGAAAAATTCGAGGGTGTAGCTAAATTGGGCGGCGGCTTCAAAAAGGCGGAATTGCTCGACTTGGAGTCGGGCGACATCACCGAGGTATACGCCGAAAATAAAAATGGCAGACTCGAATTGCCGATTGAGCTCCACCCGACTCAGGCGGTATTCGCGCGCATTTCAAACGAAACCCCGACGGCGACGCCCGCAAAAAAACTTGCCGAAGTTTCGAATAAAACGCTCGCGCCGACGGCAAAACGCCTCGACGACAATTCGTTGACGCTCGATTACGCAAGCTTCTCGTTCGACGGCGGCAAAACGAAAGTAGACGGCGAATTGCCCGTCGTCGAAATTATGAATTACCTCAATTCGATAAAATACGACGGCGAAGTTTCGGTAAAATACACATTCCAAAACGACGGTTTCGACAATTCGCGAAAACTCAACCTCGTCGTGGAATACCCCGAAAATTGCATTGTCAAAATCAACGGCAACGAAGTCAAATACGCGGGCTTGCCCTTCTGGCACGATTTCCGCTGGCTGCCAATCGACATCGCAAAGTTCGTCAAAAACGGCAAAAATACAATAGAGCTGCTCTATAAAAACTTCAAATACGGCGACCCGAACACACACAAGCCGCAGTGGCGCAGATACGGCACCGAAATCGAGGCAGTCTACCTTGTGGGCGATTTCGGCGTAAATTCCGTCGACACCCTCGCCCGCCCGACATTCAGGGGCTTCGACAGATTTCTAACAAAAAAGACAAACGTCGTCCAAATCGCCAAGGATAAACTCGCCATCACAAACCCCAAGCCGTTAAAGTTCGGCGATGCCACGACAAACGGCTTGCCCTTCTACGCGGGACGCCTCGCCTACACAGTAACGGCGGAAACACCCCGCGCCGAGGGTGAACGCCTCTTTGTAAAACTCGACGACCTCGATTGCCCCGCCGCCGAGGTGCTCGTCGACGGCAAACGCGCGGGCGTGATAAAGAGCGCGCCATTCGAACTCGACATTACGGATTTCGTAAAAAGCCCGACAAGCAAAATCGATGTCGTCTTGTATGCGTCGTTGCGCAACCTTATGGATTGCCCGCATAATTTTCGCGGAGATATATTCTCTATCTGGCCGAAAATGTATAATATCGAAGACCTCCCGCGCGACGCGAGAATGCTCGAATACCTCAAAAAATTCGCCGACGGCACTTGGAAGTCGAAAACTTGGGTGAAGGATTATTGGCAGATAACCTTCGGCAACCTCGGAAAAATCTCCCTCATCACCAAACAACCCAAATAACCACACAAAAACTACCACACAAACAATAAAAGGTTTTCCGAATGGAAAACCTTTTATTGTTTTGGGAACAGCGCGAATTTTGCGTAGCAAAACCAAACAAGCGAGTTCAATCTAAAAGACAAAAAAGAAGTTCCGTATGGAACTTCTTTCAGCACTATAATAGCGGCTTAGAACAAACTTCGGATTGTAAAAACGGGCGAGGCGCGGCTTGCTGGGTCTTTTGCATTTTCGAAAGTGGCGGCAA
>ERZ1026945.130-NODE-130-length-35115-cov-11.544438_pt1 | contig 35115 bp, 23 predicted proteins | sample MGYA00519304_ERZ1026945 | MGnify/ENA primary metagenome ERZ1026945 (study PRJEB26926, sample SAMN06164619) | human gut metagenome | biome: ENVO:00009003; feature: ENVO:2100002; material: ENVO:00002003 | host: Homo sapiens | place: USA | collected 2012 ...
GGGCTCGGAGATGTGTATAAGAGACAGGGGTGGGGTGGTGGGCGTCGCCGGAAGTAGCGTGTCCGATTACCTTTCCGTAGACTTTTGCCGAACGCACGTTTGCCGCGGCGCGGTCTTCTACAATCCAGAATGCCGCGCCCTCGCCGATGTTCATTCCGACTGGATTTGAAAAGGGAGCTGTCTTTTGTTGCGAGACGACTTTCAACGCGCTGAACCCCGCGAAGTTCGCAAGCGACATAGCGTCCGCCCCGCCCGCGAGAACCTTTTTATAAAGCCCCAGACTTATCAGCATTTCCGCTATGGCAATGGCGGCGGTCGAACCCGAGCACGCGGTGTTCACGACAAAGCACGCGCCGCCGATTTTAAGCGAACACGCCATTGCGCGGGCTGCCGAAAAGGACTCGCCCTGAACGGAAATTTCGCGCGAAAAAACCGCGCCGTCAAGCCCGAGTTCAGCCTTGTATTCGGCCTCCTGCGAATTTATTCCGCCGTTGCAGGTAGCCAAAACCATTGCGGTGTCGGAATCGCAGTCAACGCCCGAATCGGCTACGGCGTCGCGGGCGGCGCAGATTGCAAGGCGCAGATAGGGGTCGGTAAAAGTTTCGAGTTCGGCGGGCGAGAGGCGTTTGCCGAAGTCGACGCCGCGCACCTCGGCGTTTATGTGGGAGGCGAATTTCGAGGTGTCGATTTTTGTAGCCTCCGAAATTCCGTCGCGCCCCGCCCGCAGATTTGCGAGAACCTCGGCGGGCGAATTTCCTATGGGCGAAAGAATGCCAATGCCCGTAATTACCGCTGAATGTATAGTATTCGACATAAAAAATTCTTCTAAAAATCCACAAGTTTTCCGAGCGAAAGCGAGCACCCGCCGCCGCTTGATGAAATGGCGCAAATGCGCCCGTCCGCCGCGCGCGAAAATTCCGCCCATACGCTCGGATCGAGGACGAGCAGAACCTCAGTTTTTCCGCTTTTGCCCTGCGCGACATGGACGAGCTCGGGCGCGAAAAATCCGTCGAAACGCGCAAGCAGCATACAGGCGGGCAGGAAGAAATTTTCCGCGTCGGAAGCCGACATAAACGCGCCGCGTTTTAGCGCGAACTTTTTTGCGTCCGAAATTTCGAGTGTGGCGAGTTTTCCGAAATCGGAAACGAGCATAACGCGGACAGTTGCGTCGGCGCATTTTTTTGCGAAGAAATCCACGGGGACTTCGCGCCCGTTGGACGCCCTGAACACGCCGCGCCAGCGTCCGAAAATGTCCGAATCCGCCGCCGCGAACGCGCAAGCGCAGGATAGCAAAAGAAAAAGTGCCGCCGATTTTAAAATGCGCATTATTCAAGCCCTTTCGGCAGTTCGGGTTTGGAGGTGTCGAAAAGTCCGTCGGCGTTTTTTACGTCGAAATATTTTTCAACATTCAATATTGTGGAATCGCCGTCGGAATCAATTATTGACACCGAGCGCAGAAGCGTTTCCGCACCGAGTCGGCGCGAGCAAATTTCGATACGCGCAACTACGGAGCGCACTCTCGAATTCTTGGGCGTCAAAACCGCGCGGTTTGCGCCGCGCTCTATTGCGTAGTCGGAATCGGAAACGCCGCCCGAAAACACGCCGAGCATTTCGCCGAAAATGCGTTTTGCCGCGTATGTAGACGCGCCGTCCAACGCGCGCCAACGCCCGTCGGATTTTTCGTATCGGGCAAAATTCGAGCCGTCGAAAACCGACGCCGCCTTGAACGGCGCGACTGTCTGCATACGCATTTTACCGTCAGCCGAAACCGCGACAATCATCTTGCTTTTGACGGTCTCGCCGAAAAACGAGAGCGTTTTCGTCTGCGAAATTTCCATGACCGCCAAGCCGCGGGAGTGCGCGGATTTGGCGAGTTCCGCCAAAATGTCGGAAGGCTGCGCCGCCTTTTGCGGCACGAGCTGCGGAGCTGGCTGCGTTGCGTCGGCAAAGCAATCGAACGCCGCGAAGCAGGCGATTGCGGCAATCGCTAAAAATCTTTTCGTAAAATTTTGCATAGTAAAACCGACCTCATTGACGTGCTCGAAAGTGTGTAGCAAAGCGCGTATTCCGCGCCCGAAGCTATCGCCTTCGCTATTGCCGCGGCGGACGCCGAATAATTCGCGCCCGTATGTTCCGCCAAATTTTCAATGTTTGTTATGCCCGCCGAACTAAGCGCGGTTTCGGCGAAGGCTCTGCGCCGTCGCTCGAACGGGCAGGAAAGGAATGCCGACACTTGCGCGGCGTCGACGCCCGCGAAATGTTCGGAGAGGAGGCTGCGCAAAAAATCGGACTCGGACTTCAACTGCGCCGCGCAGTGCAGGCGGAGGCGCGAAATTTCGAGATCGCGAAGTTCGGCAAGCGCGTTGCCCTGCGGGTTGTCCGACGAAACGAAGTAGGCGCAACCGTAGTCGGCAATGCGCGAAAATGCTGCGGACACCTGTGCGGAATGCGCCAAAAACTTGTCCGCGAGCGGAGAATATTCGTCGCACGCGCCGACGACGGCGGAAAGCATCGCGCCCGAATTTATCTCGCGCCAAGCCTGTTTCAAAGCGGCTTCGAAGGAGATTTCCTTGGCGGTTGCCGCGCTGTTTAGCGACTTCAAGCCGTATTTAAGCGACACTGCCGAAGCGACTGCGTTGTGGACGGAATTTGTGAATGCGCTCGGAATGGGCGCGGACTCCTCCGAGGAAATAACCGCCTCCAAAAAGCGCAGGGTTTCGGCGGTCATTCCGAGCCCCGTGCCGAAACAGACGCCCGTGCGGTCGGCGTCGGCGACGCCCGAGCCTGCCGCCGCGGCGCGTTCCAGCGCGGCGGTTGCGCACTCCAAGCCGATTTGTTGGAGTTTTGCGAATCTGCGTTTTTTTAACGGCGCGGTGTTGCGCAAAAGTTCGGACATCGCGACTTCGCGCGAGCCGCCGCAGGGGCGGACTTCGCCGAAAGAATGGACAAACAGGGGCTTTCTGGGGCAATCCGCCGCCGCTATCGCCGCATTGCGTTCGGACGAAAAGACCGCCGCCGAATTGTTTCCGCCGAAGCCGAGCGAGACCGACACGACGTTTTTCAGCTGTTTATGCCGCGCCGACAAGACGGGCGCGGATGAAAATTCGCTGCCGCCGTCTTTGTAGCCCAGATTGGGAAGTTCGGTTTGGCGCGAGATTGCCTCGACAGACAAGACGGCGTTCAGGACGCCGCTCGCCCCGAGGGTGTGTCCGAAGGCGCGTTTTACCGAAGCGTAGTCGACGCGTCCGAAAATCCGCTCGACTGCCTTGAATTCCGCGGAATCGTTGCCCTTGGTGCCCGTGCCGTGAGCGCAATAAAAATCGACGTCGCAGGCGGAAATTCCCGCGCGGCGCAATGCGCCGAGTATCGCACGCGCCGCGCCGTCGCCGTTCGGGTCGGGGGCTGTGGCGTGGTAGGCGTCGGCACTGCACGCGCAGCCCGAAACGTATACGGTCGGACTTGCCCCCGAAATTTTTTGCGCAAAGTCCTCCGAAGCCAGAACCAAGACGGCGGCGGCTTCGCCCAGATTTATGCCGTCCCTATCCCTGTCGAACGGGCGCGCGCGGCTTTGCGAAAGCAGCAGCAGGGAGCCGAAGCCGTTGACTGTTATGCGCGAAATCGCGTCCGCCCCGCAGACGACCGCCACGGAGCAATCGCCCTGTGAGATGGCGTTGCACGCGTCGGCAAGCGCGAGCGAGGAACTTGAACAGGCGGTCGAGAATGTGGCGCACTCGCCCGCGAAGCCGTAATGTTTTGCGGCGAGTTCGGCGAGTGTCGAGCACTCGTAACCGCGCAGTTCGCGCCAAGAGGCGGTTTCGGGGGCTGCGAGGTTGCGGACTAACATATTTTCGGCCTCGAAAATTCCGCCGATGCTCGTGCCGAAGAATAGCGAGATTTCGCGCGGGTTCACGCCTGAAAGGTCGAGCGGTTTAAGGGCGTCGTCCAAGGCGGCAAAGAGGATTTTTCCGCATTTGGAAAGGATTGCGCCGCTGCGAGCGGACTCGAAGCCGCGAGCCTTGCCGACGAGTTTTTCGGAATATTTGGGGCTTGAAAAACAGTCGTTTTTCGAAAATAAGTCGCCCGTTTCGCCCAATGCGCAGGCAAATGCCGCGTCGATGCCGACGCCCGAGGGGGCGCACACACCGCTTGAAACTACGCAGACAGGACGCGCCATTACTTTTTGTGCGCCAAAATGAAATCAGCCAAAACCGCAGGCGAAGAAAAGACTGTTTTTGCCTCGTCTTTGTCGTCGACTGTAATTTGGTAGTCGCGCTCAATCATTACGACGAGTTCGAGGGCGTCGACGGAATCGAGCCCCAAGCCGTCGGGGTCGAACAGCGCGGTGTCGTCGTCGACATCCTCCGCCGAAACGCCTTGCAGGTTCAGCGAAGTGATGATTTTTCCTTTAAGTTCGGCTATCAAAGAATCTCTGTCCATTATGCCCGAAAATACTACGCGCGCGCGCCGCGCTTGCAAGAAAAATCATTGCTCCCAGAAGGGATAGAAGTTGAACCACTGCTCGGGGCTGCGGCGCAGGACGGTTTCGATTTGGCGGGCGTATTCGGCGGCGTAGGCTGCCGAGGCGGCGTCGAAATCCGCGCCGCGCGAATTTTCTGGAAAGGCGGGAGTCGAGGCGGTCATCGTGTAGACGCCCGACTTGCCGCGCAGGCAGAACACGTTCAAGATGCCCGCGCCCGATTTTGCCGCGAGCGCGTAGGCTGCGGTAGGCAGGCGCACGGGCGAGCCGAGAAGTTCGACGGTGGCGGATTTTCCTCCGACGTATCTGTCGCCGTGCAGGGCGACGACGCCGTTTTCGCGAAGCAGTTTGAGCGCGGCAATCATCGCAAAAGGCTCGTCGGCGGTCGCAATCAGTTTCGGCGAAGCGCGTTTGCGGCGGCGTTCGAACATTTCGTCGATATATTCGTGCTCCTGCGAGACGCCGATTACGCCCGTCGGGCAGCCGTAGCGGGCAAGCTCTCCGCCGGAAATCGCCCAGCCGCCGATGTGCGAAACCACGACAACGCAGCCCCTGCCCCGCGCCAAAACGCCCCCGATTGCCGACTTGCAGCGGTCGTCGCACTTGATGTCGCGCCCCGAGAAATACGCGCATTTGTCTATAATCGAAATCCCGAAGGAAAACAGGTGTTTGTAGACTGCGGGAGAAATCGGAGCGACTTTCCGCCCCGCAATGCGCGAGAGATACCGCGAGCTTTCCGCGCACTGCCGCCGTCTGAAAACCATAAAAAACGCCGCAACAAGCGCGACGAGCGCGTATGCGGGCAGCACGCCGAAGCGCAGCAGAAACGCGAAGCACGCATTGCCGAAGCGTCCGCCGTAGGACTTGCCCGTCCATTTTACGGATTTTTTTAAGCTGTCATTTTCTATCATTTTCTATCAACAACAATTTTCGACAATTTTGCGGAAAGGCACACGCACGCCGCGAGAATCGACAATATAGAAACCGCCGAGACTGCGCCGAGCCCGTTGACGACGGGGTGCGAGGCGGTCGCAAGCACGCCGAAAGCCGCGGCGGTAGTGGCGGCGGAGACGAAAATCGCGGCAAACGTGCGCCGCAAATCCCCGCCGTCGCGCAGGCACACGAACACGAAAAGCGAATAGTCCTGCGCGAGGCAGACGGCGAAAACTACGAACATTGAATTCACAAGATTTATGTCCGTTCCCGTCGCGCCCAAGACTCCGAAGCTCCAAAACAAGCCGAGAACTACGGGCGTCAAAACCGCCGCGACTGCGGCTACCGAGCGTCCGAGGGCGAAGAACAAATACGCCGCCGCGAGCACAAACGAAAGCACCGCGAACTTGCACAGCCAAACGAAAGCGATGTCGGCAATAGTCTGTCCGAGATAGGCGGGATCGATTAGCTCCGCTCCCGAAACGGAATTTTTCAAGGCGGCGGCGAATGCGGGCGCATCGAAATTTCCGTCCGCCGAAAAACGCGCGAGCAATGCGAAATTCGGGGCGTCGAAAATCGCGCAGGAGGCGAATAATTTTGACGCCGCCGAAGCTTTGAATGTCCGCAAATCGGGCGGCGTTTCGGGGGCGGCGCGGACGGAATTTTCGACGCGCGAAAGCGGCACGCCCGCGATTTTGCACCCGCGCGCGATTTCGGACCTGACGTTGGGGTCGCCCCAAAAGGCGTTCCATCTGCGGGCGTTTTCGCTCTGGACCGAGCGCGGCGCAAGAAGTGTCCAAGCCCCCGACGCCGAAATTCCGTCGCGCGAAGCCAGAAAGGCGCGAAGTTTTTCGGTTTCTACCAAAAGCGAATCGAAGCTGTCGGCGCGGAGAAGAACGGACTTTGACGACAACGCCGACGCCCACTTTTCGCGCATAAGCGAATCGTCCGCCTTTGCCGCCGAATCGAGAATGTTGAATGCCGACATATCGCCCGAAAACCTTACATTGCCCGCAAAAAACGCCGCCGCAACGGTCGCCAATGCCGCGGCAAAATATGCGCGTTTTGAGTTTGCGAAGACGCGGGCGAGTTCCGCCAAACGCTCGGGGATAGTGCGTTCCGCACCGCTTCTGCCCCTGAAACCCGCCAAAAATGCGGGCAGGACAAGCACGCTTATAACCGCCGCCGCGACGACACCCAAAACGCCGAAAACGCCCAGCTGCAAAAAACCCGAACCGCCGCCGAATGCCATTATTGCGAATGCCGCGCAAGTCGTGCCGGCGGCGATAAAAACGGGCAAGGCGAGGCGGGAAGCGCAATTTTGCGCGGCACAAAGGTCGAAGACGCCGCGGCGCGAATCGGCAAAATAGAGGACGTGAATGGCGTAGTCGATACTCACGCCAACTGCGATTCCCGCAAAGGCGATTGATATGGAGGATATTGTGGAAAACGCCGCGCAGCACGCCGCGAAGGCGAATGCCGAGCCAAGCAGCGACGGCGCGAGGGCGGCGATAGCAAGAATCCTATTGCGGAATGCCGCGAAGCAGATTACGAGCATTACCGCCAATGTCGCGAGCAGACAACGCTGGGAGTCGCGGCGGGCGATGGCGGCGTTGCACGCGCTGACCCTGTATCCGCCCGCGTAGGCGACGGAAAATTTCGGGTGGGCGGCGCGGAACTCGGCGATGAGGGTGTCGATTTTTTCGACGAGGGCTGCACTTGCCGCCGAATCGGCGCAATCGAAATTTCCCTGTGCTACAACCAGAATTTCGCTTCCGTCGGAAGTGGTAATTTTAAAGTCGCGAACCTCCGCTCCGCCGAAGGAAAATGCGCGCGCGAATTTGTCGGAAAACGCGGACATCGCCCCGAGAGGGTCGTATTTCAGGGCGAATTTGGCGGAATAGTCGCCGCGGACGAGGGCGTTTTTAAGTATCGAGAAACGGGCGGAAATTTTTTCGGCACGGACGATTTCGCGCAATTTTTTTTCGGCGGCGGAATCGAAAATATACGGCAGGAAATCCGAGGCTTCGGCTGCGGAGGCGTTTTCGGAAACATCGCAAACGACGCTTTCGAAAACTCCCAGTTTTAGCAATGCCGCGGCAAATTCACCCGCCAATGCAGATGCGTTTTCGGAATTGTTTGAGACGCTGAAAAACAGGGAATTTTCGCGCTTGAAATTGTTCCCCGCCCAGATGTGCGCCTTAACGATTGCGTTGTCGGACGGAAGCAAGTCGTAGATATTTTCGGCGAAGTCGGCGCTGCGCAGGCACAAAAGCGCGACCGCGCAAACTGCGGCGAGCAGCGCGGCGAACAATGCGCGGCGGGCGAATACAAAACCGACTGCGGCTCGGGGGAATTTCATTTTTTTAGCGCGATTCTGCGCAGGGTTTGCTTGCCGCAAAAAACGGACGCGAAAAACAGGCGCGTGTTCATCAGGGTGAAGCGCAAAGTGTCGACAATCGGGCGGTAATGCGACTTTTCGAGGGTTTGCGCCGAGTATATCGCGGGAATTTTAAGCTCGCAAAAATCCGCGCCCGCCCAAGACGCCTTCACGAGAAGTTCGACTTCGAAGACGAAACCGTCGAGGCGCAAGTCGAGTTTTGAAAGCAAATCGAGGGGGTAACATCTGAATCCGCACTGGGTGTCGCCGAGTGTTTTGCCCGTTTCGGCGCGAAACCAGAAATTGGAAAATCTGTTCATAAACGCGCGCGGGCGCGGCACTGCGGGGCTGTCGAAATCCCGCGCGGCGACGGCGATTTTTTCGGGGTTTGCGCGGGAGAGGTCGACGAGTTTTTCAACGTATTCAAGCGGATGTTGTCCGTCGGCGTCGAGCGTTAGGGCGTGTGTTGCCCCGAGTTTTCGGGCGAGCGCGAACCCCGCCCGCAATGCCGCCGCCTTGCCCGAATTGCGTTCGAGCCGCAACAGGTGTGTGCGCGGGGCGTAGGGGGCGGCGGCGGGAATGCGCACGGAAGTGCGGCTGCCGTCGTCGACGACAATGGCTTCGAGCCGTTCGGGCAGCCCCGAAAGCACGTCCGCAAGCGTATCGGCGTGGTTGTAGCAGGGAATGATTGCGACGAACTTCATTTTGTGTTTATGCTTGAAAATGTGTCCTATTGTGTATTGTATAGTGGCAGATTTTTTCGAATTTTTCGACACTATTTTATTATGACGAACGCCGAAATACTAAAACGACGCAAAGAGACGTCGGAACTGCTGAAAACAAGACTCATAGAGGGCTTGAACCTGAGCATAACGCCCGCGGACATTCACGAAGATGTCGCGCTTGTGGGCTCGGGGCTGGGGCTTGACTCGCTCGACATTCTCGAAATCGTCTCGTGTGTCGAAAGCGCGTTCGGCGTGAAAGTGCCCGAGGGCGACCTCTCGATTCTGCGCTCTTTCAACACGCTTGTGGACTTCATCTTGCAACAGAAGGAGGGCAAATGAGCGGGTTGGCGTTGAAACAAAAATGGCTTGAACGCGGCGCGAAAATTGTGGAGTTGCCGATGTGCGAATATGTCGCGGAAGTTTCGGGCGCGGAGCGGGAGCTTGCCGCGCTGCGCGGAAGTGTTGCGGTTTCGGATATGTCGCACTTGAAAAAGCTTTCGTTTGACGAAGCCGAGGGCGCGGATTTTTTGGATGCGAAGCTTGCGGCAAATATACTCAAACTGCGCTACGGCAAAGCCCTCGAAACCTTCCTTGCAAATGGCGACGGCAAGCCCGCCGCCGACATAACCGCGGCAAACATAGACGACAAAATTTTCGTCTTTGCCGAATCGATAGACGACGGCGTTTTTGCGGAATTGGAGTCGGGCAGCTCGGCACGGAATCTCGACCCGACGCACACGCTGCTTTCGGTCGACGGCCCCGACGCGTGGAAGGTGCTTAAAAAGCTTTTCGGCGCGGACATCTACAATCTGTCGTTTATGTCGGTTGAAAAATACTGCTATGCTGGCGCGGACGCGGTGGTTTTACGCGCGGGCAAGACGGGCGAATTCGGCTACCAGATTCTCGTGCCGAATGAAGTCGCCCCCGCGCTTTTCGACGATCTTGAAAGGCTCGCGGCAGAATTGGGCGGCGGGCTTGCGGGTGCGAAAACGCTTTTGGCGGCGCGGGCAAAGGGTAATTTCTTCAACATCTACGCCGAGGGAAAAACGGCTCGGAATGCGGTGGAGCTGGGGCTTCAATACCAGATTGATTTCGACAAGGAATCTTTCTGCGGCTCGGAGGCGATATTTGCGGCGCGTCAAAACTGTCCGCGCAAGCTCGTGGCGGTATCGGCGCAAAAGCCGATTGAAGCGGGCGCGAAGCTTTTCGACGAAGGCAGGCAGGTTGCGGAAATAGCGAATGTTGACGAAACCGACCCGACGTTTGCGCTGGCGTTTGCAGATAGCGGGATTGCGTTCGTGGGCGTAAAGCTTGCCGACGCGCCGAACGGCGAATGCGCATATCGGATAGTATCGCGCCCCGCGGTTCTCACGCAAAGCCTGTTGCGCGGAATGGACTAACCGACTGCGCGCCGTGAATTTTAACGCCGCGCGAACGGACACCTTCGGCGGGATTTCAAAAAAAAACAAAAACTGGAAAAATAAAATGACACCTCCAAAAAACCGAGTAGTCGGCAAGAGCGTATGCTTTATGGCAACCTGCCTTTGCGACGCAATTTTCGCCGACGCAGCAAAACGTTCGGTGCAAATTCTAAAACACTTCGGCTGCGATGTCGAACTTCCGCCGGATCAAACCTGTTGCGGGCAGCCCGCGTTCAATAGCGGCGACTTCGCAAGCGCTCGCAGGGTCATTATGCACACGATTGACGCGTTCGGCGGCGACGAAAAGCCCGTGATTGTTCCGAGCGGCTCGTGCGCGGCGATGCTTTTCGAGTCGTCGCTGATTGCGTTCAAAGACGCGGACAAGGCGACTTTCTCGAAAGTCGAAAACTTCGCGCGGAGAGTTTGGGAACTCAACGACTTTCTCGTGAATGCGCTCGGCGTCGAAAAAATCGGCGGCAGGCTGAACGCGAAAGTAGCGGTTCACAACTCGTGCCACACGAAGGGAACGGGGACGCCGGAAGCGATGCTCAAACTGCTTAAATCAATCGACGGAATAGAAATTGCCGAGTTCGACAGCGACGGCTGCTGCGGCTTCGGCGGGACGTTCTCGGTGGTGTTCCCGCAGATTTCGGCGGAAATGGGCGAGCGCAAGGTGCGCAATGTAGCCGCCTGCAAGCCCGACATTATCGCCGCCGCCGACACGTCGTGTCTGCTGCACCAAAAGGGTATTGCCGACCGCCTCGGTATAAAATATCCCGCGCGGCACGTCTGCCAAATTTATGCGAAGGCTCTCGAAAATGGAGGACTTTTATAATGGCTACACAACCTATCGACAAATTTTGCGCCGACATCGACCCGAACATCAAGGACGCCCTCACGAAGGCGAGTATCGGCAGCACCGTCGCGCGCGAACAGTGTCTTGAAGCGGCGTTTCCCGAAGACGGCAAAACGCTGCGCTTGCGCGAGCTTGCAAACGCGATAAAATCGGGCGACTTGGCGGCGAACCTCGAAGCCGCGGTGGAGTCGCTTGAACGAAACGGAATCAAGGTGCTGTTTGCGAAAGACGCAGACGAAGCCCGCAAGACGATTCTCGAAATCGTCAAAGGGCGCGACGCGAAGAACGTCGTCAAGGTCAAGAGTATGACGACGGAGGAAATCGAGCTTAATGCGTTTCTGGAAAAGAACGGCGTGGAGGCGGTCGAAACCGACCTCGGCGAGCTGATAATTCAAATCGACCACGAACGCCCGTCGCACATTGTTAAGCCCGCAATCCACCGCAAGCGCGACGACATTGCCGCGTCTTTCGAAAAGCACGGAATTGCCGCATACGACGAAGAGCCGACGCACATCACACTCAATGCCCGCAAGTATCTTCGCAAAAAATATTTTGCCGCCGATGTAGTAATAAGCGGCGCGAACTACGTTTTGGCGAAGGAGGGCGCGGTTGTGCTTGCCACAAACGAGGGCAATGCGCGGTTTTCAATGGCGGGCGCAAAAACGCACATCGCCATTGCGGGGTTCGAAAAGGTGATTCCGTCGGCGCGGGAGCTTTCGGTGTTTCTGAATTTGCTCGGCAGGAGCGCGACGGGGCAGCACACGACTGTCTACACCGATTTTGTTGCGGGAGCCGGCAAGGCGAAAAACAGCCCAGAGGAAATGTTTGTGATTTTTCTCGACAACGGCCGCAGCCAAATTCTTTCAAGCAAATTCCGCGACATTTTAAAATGTATGCGCTGCGGAGCGTGTATGAACAAGTGCCCCGTTTTCAGACTCGTCGGCGGGCACGCGTATCGCGCGGTTTATCCGGGGCCGCTCGGCATTGTGCTTTCGCCGCTGCTTGCGGGCGGAAATTTCGAAAAATATGCGGATTTGCCTAAGGCGTGTTCGCTCTGCGGAGGCTGCGCCGAGGTCTGCCCCGCAAAGATTCCCCTGCCCGAGCTTATCGTGCAAATGCGCGATGAGGTAAAACGACGCCATTGTAAAGTTCCCAATGACATCGGGTTCAAGACGTGGGCGGTGCTTGCGACTTCGCCGAAATTATGGCGGCTGGGCGTTCCGTTCAACAGGCTCGCGAATTTTCTGCCCGTCGACAAATTCCGCGTCGGCCCGCTCGGACGCTGGTTGAAATCGCGCACGTTACCCAAATTTAACGGCGGCGCGTTTAGAAAGTGGTTCAAAAAAAATGGATAAAAAAGCGTTTATAGATACTGTCCGACGCGCTCAGAAGTCGGCGCAACCCCTGCCCGAATATTCTGAGGCTGACACGACTTCCACGACCGCGACTGCGGGCGACGTTCTCGCGGCTTTCGAGCGCAACTTTGCCGCAAACCACGGCATTGTCGTAAAATCCGCCGAAGAACTCGCCGCAAAGCTCAAAGAATTGGGTTGCAAGCGCGGCGTCGCGGACGCGAAACTCGGCGACACGTTCGGGCTTGAAAGCAAATTCGACCTCTCTTACGAGTTTGACCGCTCGAATCCCGATGTCTATGATTTCGGCATTTCCCGCGCCACAAACGCAATAGCCGAAAACGGCGTGCTTGTGCTGAAAGACTGCGATACCGCCGACAGAATGGTGACTATTGCCCCGTGGGTGCACGTCGCCGTTCTCGATAAAAACGCGGTTTTGAAAACCATAACCGACGGTTTGAAAGACGTGCTTGAAAACACGCCGTATACAATCTGGGTAGCTGGCCCCTCAAAAACGACGGACGTCGAGGGAGTTCTTGTCGAGGGTGTCCACGGTCCAGGCAAACAAATCTGCTTTCTGGTATAATTGAAACAAAAAGAAGGTTTGGAAAAGGATTTCCCGAGAGGGAAATCCTTTTTACATTATTTATCGGATTAGAATACACGTGTGAGCTGGCTAAAACGGGCGAGGCGTAGGATACTAAACGTGATATAAAAATATCGGTTGAGAACCAGCGTGGGTGCTGGCTAAAAATTGCGAGGCTCGTTCTAAAAGACGCGGCTTCATAAGGCGTAGCGTACTTAGGTACGTGAGCCGCAATGAAACCGTCTTTTAGTCGAGAGCCTCGTTTGCGAACACAAAAGTTGCGAAGCAAGCTTTTGGGAAGAATAAAACACGAAGTGTTTTACCCGTAGGGCGAGAACAGCGCGGATTTTGCGCAGCAAAACCAAGCGAGCGAGTTCAAACTAAAATACAAAAAAAGAAGTTCCATTTGGAACTTCTTTCGGGTTGTGTAGGCGTCGGGCAAAGGTGCATTGACGGAAGTCAATCGCCGCCCGTGCCCGTTATTTAAAAGATTTAGCCCAGATGTGATTGGGGTTCAACTTTACCGCTTCGGTAAATTCCGCTTTCGCCTTTGCCGTGTCGCCCTCGCCGAGAGCTACCAATCCGAGCACATAGTGGCATTGCGCGTCGCGCTTCTGCTTGCTGCCGCGCTCGCCGAACTTCGAGAAGAAGTCGAGCTTTTCGCCCTTTTGCAGCGTCGTTTCGGTTGCGGCTTTGAGGGCTTTGAGCAGCCTGTCGGCTTCGGACTTATCGCCGAGCTTTTTGAATGCTTCGGCGCGGAAGTAGTTCAGATAGTTTGCGGCTGCGCGGTTGGGGAATTGGACAATCTGCTTGTAAAGCTTTTGGGCGGCGTCGTTGTCGCCGAGCTTTTCATAGGCTTTTGCCTCCCAGTAGAACGACTCGGGCAACCTGTCGCCGTGCATATTTTTGCCGACTTCGAGGTTGCGCGGATATGTTCCCGCGAGCTTGAAATCCTGCAATGCGTCCGCAACGTCTCCGTTTTTGAGCTTTTGGACGCCGCTTAGCAAAGCCGCGTCGACGAACGTCGAGTGGATTTGCCCGCCGCCTTCCCAGACGTGGAAGTGGCGCGTTTTTAGGATGTCCAGAGCTTTTTTGTATTCGCCCGCGATTATGTAAAGCTCGACTTTTCGCGAAATTGCGTCGTCGCGCTTTGCGACCGCGTCGGAATGTTTTTCCATGAATGCGAGCCTTTCCGCGGCGGGTTTGTTGGCGGTGTCGTAGAGTTTGTCGAGCTCGAAGAAGTAGAGGGCGTCGTCGGGCTTCGCCTTTACCGCAGCCTCATACGCGGCGATTGCTTCGGACGTTTTGCCGATTCTGCCGAGCGCAAAGCCGATGTTGCGGTGGGCAATGGCAAGCTTCGGGTCGATAGCGACGGCCTCCTGCCAGAGTTCGAGACCGCGCTGCTTTTGCTCGTAGAAATAGAGCAGATTGCCCAGATAGTAGCGCGCCTTCGCGTCCTGCGGATTAGCCTTTATTGCGGCACCAAGCACGTCGATTTCCTCGGGGCGGAACGGGAAGCAATAGTCCGTTTTTGCCGCGGCGGCCTTGGCAAAGAACGCGTTTGCGCCGCTGTCGCCTTCAAGCGTTTTGTAATAGCCGATGTAGTAGTTTATCATCGGCGGAACGTCGGCTTTCGCGACATTCTTCGCATAGCTTTGCAGGACGTCGACGGCGGACTTGAACGCGCCGGCATTGCCGTAGTAGGTCGCTACTTCGAGCGTATTTTGTAGCTTGTCGCCCATGTTCTCGAAGAATTCGGGCTCGATTTCGTCCTCTTCGATGAAGTTCTTTTCCGCGAGAGCAACGTAGTCGAGCGGGTCTATCGCCAATGCCTGTTCGACGACCTTCTTAGCGGCCTTTTTCTCGCCGAGAGTCCGCAAAATGTAGGACTTCAACGCCAACGCCTTTATGTTCTTTGCGTTTGTCTGAATGCAGGAGTCCGCGAGTTCGAGCGCGTCCTTGAACTTGCCCTCAACACACGCAATCTGCGCGAGCGCAAAGAACGCCTGTGTCTTGTAGTCGGGACGCCACGTCGCCTTCCAGTAGTAGTCTTTCGCAAGTTTCAACTCGCCCGTCTTCTGATGGGCTACGCCCAAATAATATGTAGCCTCGGTGTCCTTTGCGACGGTGTAGTTTTGCGTCGCGTGGTCTACCGCCTTTTTCAGATACGCCTTCGCTTCGTCGTATTTGCCCTCGCGGAGCTTGCGCGCGCCCATGACTGTGTTCACGCGAATGTCGTCGGGGGCTCTGCGCAGAGCCTCGTTGTAGTAGTCTTCGGGGTTGAGGCGCGAGTGGTGGAACTGCTCGATGCGCAGACCCGCCAGATAGAGGTCTTCAACACTCTTGTAGCCTTTCGGATCCGTTGGCGGGACAACCGTTTTCGGCTTTTCCTGCTTGGGTTCGACCGTCTTTTGATACGACACCAGCTCCCTGCCGTTTTCGTCGAAGAGTGCGGCTTTGAAGTCCTCGTCGTTCGCCGTCTCGGGGATTGCGATGGTTTTTACGTAGGGCTTTTTGGGCGATATGTCTATTTCCTCTTCGAAGAAAGTTTTGCCGTTGCGCGTGATGACCACTTTGGCGTCGTCGAATTCGGCAGTTGCGTTAAAGCCGAAGAAAAGCTTGTCTTTGCCGCGGCGTTCCAGATTCACAGCCGCGTCTATGTTCGCCTGCTTGACGCCGCCAATCTTGATGGCCGGATACCAGTATTGCTTGAATTCGCGCGTTTCGCCCGGGGCAATCCAACTGTAATCGGGCTGGTTGTCCGAGTATGCCCCAACCATAAGTTCCAGATAATCTCCGTCGTTGTCGGTGAGCATCTGCTTCCACATTTCCGACGCGGGGCAGTTTCCCCAGAGGAAGAATTTCTTGCCGTTTACGACGTGGTGGTTTGCCACGTGTATCGTGCCGCCGTCCTTGCCGAAGTCGTAACCCGCAAGAAAGTCGTCGTCGAAATTCCAGCAGAAAATCGAGCAGCCCTTCGGGTAGTTTTTCCACATCGACAAGTCTTTGCCCTTGCAGTCCATATTTCCGTAGCGCGACTGCCCGATTGGCCATTCGATGAATTCGCACTTTGCGTGCTGCGTGCCGAACTGTGTTTTCGGCGGAAAAATCACCTGATAGTCCTTGTTGCAGTGCACCGACACATTCGCCCAGTAGAGCATTGAAAGCGTAAACGGAGTGTTGTTGAAAATTTTAACGTTGGCTTCGACATACGAACGGTCGGGGCGGATGGTAAGGCCCACAATCCACTTCAATCTATGGCGCAGCTCGGTTTCGCCGACCCAGACGGTTTTGCTGCCGTCGTCGTTTTCGACAATCTTATAGTCCACGGGCAGTTGCGTAGAGGCTCTGTGGTGGTGCGGAATGTTCCATTCCACGCCGCCGGACATCCACGCGCCAATCATGCCGATAAGCGCGGGCTTTACGACGTGCTGGCGGTAGAAGAAATCGTAGTTCGTCTCCTTGTCCATTGCCGACAAAATTCTGCCGCCGAGTTCGGGCATAACGCAGAGTTCCGTCCATTTGTTTTCGAGATAGACCGCCTTGTAGGTTTTGTCCGAAACCTCTTCGGTGAGCACGTCATACATCGGGTAGGGATATACGTGCCCCGCCGCGCCCTGATACGTTCTTCCCGTGAAGAAAAGGGGATTCACGTCGGCGGGTGCAATTCCGTATGTTTTCATTTTAAGCGGGCGCACTTCGATGTCCGCCCCCGCGAACGCGCTTGCCGCAGTCGCGAGCGCGGCGGCAAACAGCACTGATAGTTTTGTAAGTTTTTTCATATACATTATTGTTTCCTGTCTTTAATTGGTCCGCTTTTGAAGCCGAGTTTTACGCGGGGAACGTTCCGTTCAAATTCCAACTTCAAAAACGATTTAGAAATGTTATTTCCCGCGCCGCTTCCTGTCAATTCTTTTATACACTTGATAATTGCGCAAAATCATTTAGCGTCCGCGCAATGAGAAATTTTACAATACGATTTTTTGCCGTCTGCCTTTGCCTTTTTGCGGGGCTTGCCTGCCGTGCCGCTTTCGCGTCCGCCCAAAATTACGATACCGCAAAGCCTTGGACGTGGTGGTGGATTTTCGGAAACTCCGCAACGCGCGCCGACATCACTTGGCAACTCGAACACTTCAAGCGCGTCGGCATCGGCGGCGTCTGCATAATCCCCGTCTACGGCGAGCGCGGCGACGGGCAAAACTACGTCAAACTCTTTTCGCCCGAATTCATGCAAAATCTGTCGTTTATATCCGACGAGTGCAAACGCCTCGGGCTCGGGCTCGATATGACAATGGGCAGCGGCTGGCCGTTCGGCGGCGGATGGATTGACGCCGCTCACTCGTCGAAAAAAATGTCGCCCGATTTTACCGCCGCTCCCACGGGTTTCAAAGTCAAACGCGCTGCCCCAGGGGGCGAGGGCTTTGCAATCGACCCGTTCAGCCCCGAGTCCTGTGCAATCCATAGCGGGGTTGTAAAAGACGCCTTCGCGCCTTTCGCAAAAAAACGGCTTCTGCGAGCGTTCTTCAACGATTCCTACGAGTTTTATGACGCAAATTTTACCGACAATTTTTTCGAAAAATTCGCCGAACTGCGCGGCTACGACTTGCGCCCATTCGCGCCCGAACTCTTCTCTCGCTCCGCCGCCGCCCCGCAAAAACAGGGTCTTTCCGACGACGCCCGCGCCCGTCTTTGGCAGGACTACCACGAAACAATCGCCGACCTGCTCTATTTCGGAATGACGAAGTCCTTCGTCGAAACTTCGCATTCGCTCAGCTTTAAAAGCGTCAATCAGGCGCACGGCTCGCCCGCGAACATAATCGACCTCTACGCCGCCGCCGACATTCCCGAAACCGAGTCGTTCGGCGCGAGCGAATTTTCCATTCCCGAACTCGAGCCCGACCCCGAGTATCCCGCCGCGCAGTTCGGCCGCCCCAACCGCGAAATGTTCCGCTTTGCCGCCTCCGCCGCGCATTTGACGGGCAAAAAGCTTGTCGCCTCCGAGTCCTGCACTTGGCTTGCAAACCACTTCCGCGTTTCGCTCAGACAGATAAAGCCCGAACTCGACAAACTCTGGACGGGCGGCATAAACCACGTCTTCTACCACGGCACGCCCTACACGCCGCGTTCCAAGCCGTTTCCGGGGCGGCTCTTCTACGCGTCTACGAACTTTTCGCACACTTCGCACTTCGCGGAATTCTACCCCGAACTCAACGCCTACGTTCGGCGCGTTCAGGAGATTTTGCAGTCTTCCGCGCCCGACAACGACCTCTTGGTCTACTTCCCGATTCGCGAGTTTTGGCGCGGTTCGGGCGGCGCAAAACACGTCCTGTTCTTCGACGTCCACAAGGCAGACTTCTGGCTCGACCGCGCCCCGAAATTCAAAAAACTCCTGCGCGAATTAAGCGGCGGCGGCTATTGCTACGACTTCGTTTCAGACAGACTTCTCGAAAACCTGCGCGTCGAAGACGGCGTTATAAAATCGGGCAATTCTCAATACCGCGCGTTGCTCGTGCCCGAGTGCTCGGGCTTGCCGATTTCGACGTTCGCGCAGCTCAAACGCTTGGCGGATTCGGGCGCAAAAATCGTCTTCCAAAACGCCGTCGCCTCCGACGTTTCGGGCTACGGCAACATCGAAACGCGCCGCGCCGAACTCCGAAAACTCGCGCCGCAAACTTGGCAGGACAAATACGCAAACGTGAAGGCGGGCGCGGATTTTTGCGCGTTGCTCGACGCGTTTTCGGTTCGCGCCGAAAAATCGCTCGCGGCGCAAAAGCTCGATTTCATGCGGCTTAGACGGGACGGGACTGCCGTATATTTCGTCGCCAACCAAAACGAAAAATTCGGCGCGGGAACTATTTCGTTCGCCTCCGGAAATAAATATGTCGAAATCTACGACCCTTTGCGCAACGCCCGCTACGCGCCGCCTTCCGCAGCGCCCGCGCCCCGCGCAAATTGCGCCGAAATCCGCCTGCGCTCGGGCGAAAGCGCGTTCGCATTCGTCCTCCCCGAGCCGTCAAAAGCCCCGCTGCGCGCCGTGCCGCAACAGACTGATTGCGTAAAAATCGGCGGCGTCTGGAAAGTGGAATTTTTAAAGCCGTTCCTGCCCGAAGCGGAAATTCCCGAGCCAATCAAAACTTCGGAATTGAAAAGTTGGACTGAATTTTCCGTCGCCGCAGCCTCGTTTTCGGGAGTCGCCCGCTATACGACGACATTCGAGGTCGCCGACCCGAACGCCGCCTACGCCCTGCATTTAAACGGCGTCCGCGACGCCGCCAAAGTTCGCGTAAACGGCGGGGATATCGGCTCTGCGTGGTGCGTCCCCTTCGTTCTCGAAATTCCGCGCGGCGTCTTGAAGCGCGAAAACACGCTCGAAATCGACGTTTACAGCAATTCGCTCAACGCCGTCCGCGAGCTTGCCCGACGCGACAAAAACTGGAATTACGGCAACCGCATAGTCGACATCACCTACCGCACCTACGACGCCGCGTCGAAACAGCCCGAACCCTCGGGGCTCTTGCAGCCGCCGACACTCGTCAAATACAAAGATTGACCGCCCAGTCGCGTATCCGCACCGCCCGCGCAACTCCCGTTCGCCCGCGCCGATTTTTCCCGAAGAACAAAAAAAGGCAGTGATTTCCGCCCGCCTTTTTTTGATTCTACGCGCTGTTTCGCTTCGGGTGTCGGACGGCATAACCAAAAATCAACACAGCCCGCGCCCGCCAGTTTGCGCCGGTCAAACCGCCCGCGCCGCAATCACAGCCCGAATGTCCCTTTTTTCTGCTGCTTGGTAATCTGCTTTTCGCCCTGCCAAACAATGTCGCCGTCGTAGTTTACCTCCACAAAGAACGTGTAGGTTACTTCGCGCATCGACGAGTTCGACTCCCTGTCTTCCAGAATCTTTCCCGTCAGCGTAATTTGGGGCAGGGGGATTTTCCTCCCCGTAGCCTCCGCCCGCTGCTTCGCCAAATTCTGCGTGGCCGCATCCGATGAAACCGCCCGCGCCTTGCCCGAATTGTTCAGGGCGATACAGATTTTCTTCGTCAGCATATCGACGTCCACGACTTCCGACGTCCCGTTTTCGACGCGGCTAACCAAAAGCCTAATGGGCTTCGGTTCGCTGATTTTGTCGAGCGCGCCCGACGAAATCAGCTCGTTTACAATCGAGGCAACCGCCGCGTTCCAGTCGGCAATGTTGATTTTGTTCGCCGATACAATCGCCCGCGCGCCGCCCGAGTCCACATAACGCGCGTTTTCGTCGCCCGCGCAGCCCGCCAAAGTCGCAAGCGACGCCGCCGCGAAAACCGAAGCCAAAAATCTGTATTTCATATAAAACCTTTGTTGACAATTTTTAATATTCCCTCACGTCCTCCAAAAGACGCAGTGTAAAATCCGACACATTCGGCGAGGGCGCGACCGCCGAAACAAAACCCGCTTCGCGCCCTTCGAGCACGAGCGTTCCGTTGTAGGACGACTGCGACGGCAACACCATTCCGTTCTTTTTAAACCAAGTGAACTTGTAGTTTACCGCCACGTTCGACGCCGAGCGGTTTACAACCTTCGCCTGAATTTTCAAAAGCCCGCCCTCGCGCGATTCTATTATTTCCGCGACGTGCGCAATCCGCGCAAGCGTCAAATCGGTAATCACGCGTTTGTCTTTTACCACGCTCTTTTCGAAATCCGAGTCGGCGCGCTCGTATGTGTTGACCGTCGAACACCCCGCAAGCGCGGCTATTGCCGCCGCCGCGAAAAGCGAAATTTTCAAAAACCTCATATCAATCCTTTGTGTTTTTAGTTGTGAGCGTCGCGCCGAAAGAAAACGGCCTTAAAATCGTCTTTCCCTCCGCCGACATACGCTTTGCAAAGACAATGTTCGTTCCCTTCGGATTCACGTTGACCACTGCCCCCGCAATGACAAGTCTACCGTCTGACGGCGTTGGGATTTTTGCAAGCTTAATTTGCTTCGGAAGCGTCGTCCACGTGCGCAGGTCGGCGTCGTTTACAAGTCCCTGCAAGACCGAACCGCCGATGTTTACGAGTATCGAATAGTCGCCCGCCGCCCGCGCTGCAAAGTATTGCGCCGCCGCCTTTGCCGCCGACCCCGCAATGGTAGTTGTTATTACATACGGTAGATTTATGTCGAATTCGTTTTGAATGATACTGTCCATATCCGAAATGACATCGAATCCAACATTCGGATACGATTGGATTTCGAGCGACGCCTTGAAAGAGTCGTTTTTGCGCAAATACGGAAAGTTCGCGTGCACGCTCGGCAGATCGCGCGAAATCAGATAAAGCGGCAGGTCGAGTCTGAACTGCCCGCGCGCGGGCGCGACGCCCGTCTCGAAAACGACGTAAGTGAAATCGCCCATCGAATCCGCCGCGCCGCCCGCGAATTTCCGCGCCGCCGCATAGTCGGAATTTACAACCGCCGACTTCCCGCCGAGCATCTCCGCGCAGATTCTGAACATAGCCTCCGCAGTGTCCCTGTCCGATTGCGACCGCGCCGCGTTTGCAAAAAACACCCCGCCGAGCCAGTATCCGAAGGGATTGGCGTAGATGTTCGCAGCCTGCTGCAAAGCCTGCGCGCGCTCGGCGTATCCCGCCCCGTAAATGCGCGCAAGTCCGCTTTTAACCGAGCCGACATTCGCAAGCCCCGCCGAAGTTTTCGCCGCGGCGTTTTTGGTCTTCGCCTCTTTCATGGCATTCGCCCGCGCCTCTATCCGAGCCGAATTTTCGCGCTTTGCCTCGGCCTGAAAATTCGCAAGCCGCTTCAATTCGACCCGCGCCCTGTCGAGCCTCCCGAGCTCCATATAGTTCATCGACTGGTAAACGCAGAGCATAATTTTGTCGTAGTTGTAACCCTTGTAGGGCACAAAACTGCGGTTCGCCAAAACGGCGGCAGCCTCTTCGCAGAGCCTGTATTCGGGCTCGGACTCGAACCCGCGGATTTTTTCGAACGCCCTGTCGAAGGCGTCAACACTGCGCTTGAAATCGCCGTTTGCGCGCGCCGCCGCACCCTCTTCGAGCAGCCATACGAGAGCGTCGCCGCCGTCGGAATTCTTTTCGGAACGCGCCGCGGCTTCGCGCTCGGCCACTTCGGTGTCGCCCAGATTCCAGTGCGCTCGAAGATTTTTGGTGTCGTCCGAATACGTGGCGCAACCGCCCGCGCAGGCCGCGAAAAACCCGACTGCCGCAAGCGCGGCGGCAAAAAAACCGCTGAAAAATCCTGTCCGCCTAAATTGCACAAATAAAAAATACGTCTGCGAGTTTGCGTAAAAAAACGCGCGGCGTCAAATGGAATAGTCGTCGACGCAGCCCGAGCCGTTTATGATGTCCTGCAACGTGATGTGCTCGAAAACACTTCTGATTCGGTCGTTTATTCCGCACCACGTCTGCCGCGCCGCGCAGTTGGGCGACTTTTTGCATTTTTTAGGGCACGCCACACAGTCGACAATCGAAACCGGCCCTTCCATCGCCTCTATAATTTCGAGCATCGTGATGTGCATGGGCTTGCGCCTCAACTTGTAGCCGCCGCCCGCGCCGCGAATCGAGTAAATCATACCCGCCTTGCGCAGCGCGATAATCAGCCTGCTTACATATTTAAGCGACAAATCCTGCGCCTTGCATATCTGGCTAATCATTCGAGGGTCTTCGCTGTCGTGCATTGCAATGTCCATCATTATGCGCAGCCCGTATCTGCCTTTTGTCGAAATTTTCATACTTCAAACACTACCAAAAAAGGGGTTATTGTCCAGAAAAAACGCGGACGCCGATTCGCTTTAATTCGCGCCCCCTGCCGCCCGCGAATTTTGCGCCCTCCGATGTCGCCGCAGCCGCCCGCCGCCTCACTCGGCTTTTACGAATGCCGACGCTTCGGCGAGCGCAGTTTGATACGCATTGTCCATCCCGTCCTGCGTGATGTATATGTGCGTCGCGCCTTCCAAGCATACATAGCGCGCCCTGACGTCTGCGGCTTTCAGCAGCGCGTAAAATTCCGCCGCCTCCGAGCGCAGAATGTCGCATTCCGACACAATCAAAAGCGTCCGCGGCAGCCCGCGCAAATTCCTGCCGAAAAGCGACGCGGCTTCCTTCGCCTCCTTAGTCGGGGCATACGCGTTTATGTAGAGCTTCATCAGCTTGCCGTTGAGGCAGAATTTTTCGCCGAAGAGTTTCGCGCTTTCGCGCTCCGACGGACGCAAATCCAGCGCGGGATAGAACGCGATTACCCCCGCGGGCTTCACTTCCGCCGAATCGTCGTCGCGAATGTCGATGGCAAGCGATAAAGCCAAATGTCCGCCCGCGCTGTCTCCGCCGACGAAGGTTTTTCCCGCCGAGCCGCCCAAAATTTCCGCGTGTTTTACAACCCAGCCGAAGGCCGTTTTCGCGTCTTCGTTCGCGGCGGGGAAGGGGTGCTCGGGTGCGAGCCGATAGTCGGGCGCGACAACCACCGCGTCGTTTTTCAGCGCGAAGTCGCGGCAAAACCGCTCGCAGTTTTCGGGGCTGTTTATCGTCCAGCCGCCGCCGTGCAGATAAAGCAGAATCGCGCGCGATTGCGACAGGTTCGTCTTCGGTGTGTAGATTCTAAGCCGCAGCTTCGCGCCGCCGCAGCCCGTTTCGGACGCTCCGCCTTCCGCGCTTTGCGCCGCGCCCGAGCCGCCGCGCCCGATGAATTCGTCGTCGACAAACACGTCCGACAAGTCGTGCGTCGAAACCCTGCGCGAGGCGCGGATTTTTTCAAGCTCCGCAACGTCTCCGTTTTGCGCCGCCAAAATCGCGCGCCGCTGCGCCGCCGCAAAATCTGGCGGGAGCTTCGCAATGAACGCCGCAGCCTCCGTCGACGCCCGCGCCTGCACAAACGGACGTTCGACATCGCTAAAAGTGTAGTAATTTTCCATTCGAAAAATCCTCCGTTAAAATTTTTGCCTACAAAAATCGGCGGAAGTCCGAGCCTCCGCCGAAGTGCAATACCGCGTTGAACGCGCGTTTACAGAACGCTGTCGAGAGCCTCCTTGATGTCGTCGATGTGCTCCAAGCCGATTGAGAGCCTGATTAACTCGGGCGTCAGACCGCTCGCCGCCTGCGCGGCTTCGTCAAGCTGCGAGTGCGACGTGCTCGACGGGTGCAGAATCAGGCTCTTCGAGTCGCCGACATTCGCCAGATTGCTGAAAAGCGGAATGTTGTCGACAATCTTTACCGCCGCGTCGTAGCCGCCCTTCACGCCGAAAACGACCATTCCGCCGAATCCGTTTTTGAGGTATTTTTGCGCCAGCGGATAGCTCGGGTCGTCCTCCAAACCGGGATAGCGAACCCACTTGACCGCCTTGTGCGCTTTCAGGAATTTCGCGACTTCGAGCGCGTTTTCGCTGTGGCGTTTTATGCGCAGCGGAAGGCTCTGCACGCCTTGCAGGAAGTTCCACGCCGCGTCGGGGGCGAGCGTCGGGCCGATGTTTCGCAGCCCGACCGTGCGCAGGCGCAAGATGAACGCCAGCGGATTGAGCTCGCCCAAGTCGTGCGCAAACCGCAGCCCGTGATACCCGCCGTCGGGATTGTTGTAGAGCGCAAATTTTTTGTCGGTCCAGTCAAAATTGCCCGCGTCCACCACGACGCCGCCGATGCCCGTTCCGTGCCCGCCAATCCACTTCGAAAGCGAGTGGATGACGATGTTTGCGCCGAAGTCAATCGAGCGTATCAGCGTAGGCGGCGTGAACGTCGCGTCGACAATCAGCGGCAGATGGAATTCCTTCGCAATTTTCGAGTAGCCTTCAATGTCCGCAACGTCAAGCACGGGGTTGCCGACGGTCTCGATGTAGATTGCCCGCGTGCGCTCGTTTATCGCCGCGCGAACCGCCGCAAAATCGTTGACATGCGTGAAACGCGTCTTGATTCCGAATTGCGGCAAAATGGCGTCGAACTGCGTATAAGTGCCGCCGTAAAGGTTGTTCGCCGAAACGAGCTCGTCGCCCTCCTTCAAAATGTTCGTGATAGTAAACGCAATCGCGGCAGTGCCCGAAGAGAGCGTCAGCGCGGCTGCTCCGCCCTCCAACGCGGCAATGCGCTTTTCGAGAACGTCGTTTGTCGGGTTCATCAGACGCGCGTAAATGTTCCCCGGCTCTTTGAGCGCGAACAAGTCCGCGCCGTGTTTCGCGCTTTTGAAGTTGAACGCGGTCGTCCTGTAAACGGGGACTGCGCGCGACAACGTCGCGGGATCGGGAACTTGCCCCGCGTGGAGTGCCAATGTTTCGGGTCTGTAATTTTTTTCGCTCATGATAGATCCTTCGATTTTTCAAATGTCGGACGGCGGAAAGATTCGACTTTCATCGCGTCGGGTATGCTCCGACTGTTTTTCTTAAACTACGCCGCCAAAAAAAAATTCTGTTTTTACTAAATTAAAAATGCCGTTTTTGTCGATTTAAAATTCGTATTTCGCCGCCAACGCCCAGGCCGTGTTTTCGGTCGTGTTGAGCACTGTTCCGAGATGTCCATAGCCTGCCGTAACCGTCAGGTGGGGGCTTACAATAGCCGCCAAGCCCACGGTCCACCAGTCGTTTTCATCTCCGATAAGCTCGCGCCCGCCCGCCGAAACCGCGTCGTATTGGTTTATCTTCTGGCGGTATTCGAACGCCGCAAACAGCCAGCTTGTGATGCCCACAACCACATTGCCTTCTGCGGAAAATTCGTATTTGCCCGAATAGCCCGTGTAGCCGAGGTTCGACGCGTCGCTTGCCCGCCCCGTTATCGAGAAAATCACGGGGTGGCCTTCTATCGCAAACGCCTTCGACGCCGTTATCGTGAACTCGACCCCGTATGGGCGCGAGTATCCGATTGAATCGAGCAGCCCACCGAGATTGTCGTTGATTTCCTCAATGCCGTCGTTGATTTTTCCGTGAACGCCCAGTGTTATCGCGGGCAGATAGTTCGTTCCGAAGTCGTTTTCGCGAATCGCATTGAAACGCGCGTTGAACGTGTGCAGCCAAACATCGTTGCGCTCAATGTCCGCGCCCGCATATTTCAAAACGTCCGTTTGCAGCGAACCCGTTCCGAATCTGCTCGCATTGTAGCCGAGTTCGAGGCGCGTAAAAAGCGTTTCCGTAACGCCGAAACTTTCCACGTTCTTCTGCCGCGCATTCACATACGTTGCCCCGAACGACGGCTTGCCTATTTGCGTGCCCTCCGCCCCGGGGTTCACCAAATACGCAATCGGCGTTATTACCACGCCGCCCACGCCGTCAAGCGTAAGAAGCGGGAGAGGCGCTCCCTTTTCGGCGGGCTTTGTCCGACCCGAGTTGCCGCCGCTTTTTGCCGACTTCTTTTCGACCGCGCTTTCGGCAACCGCCGCCGTGTTTTTACCAGCCTCGGCGACATTTTGTTGCGCCGCCTGCGCCTGCGTTTGTGTCTGCGCCCCAGCTTGCGCCTGCGCCGAGCTGATGCCCGATTCGTTGTTAGCCGCGCCGTTTTGCGCCGCATAGTTGATGTTTGTCGCGGCAATGAACGCCGCAATGAATGTAAAACTTTTAATGTTCATCTTGTTTTCCCTTTTCCGTTTTTTGCCCACTCTTCATTTTTTGTCGGGGCATTGTCTGTTTTGTTTTTTTTATTCTTTTCTTTATCCTACCATTTCGGAAGTTTTTATTTTAAAAAAAAATGCCGTTTCGATTTTTCGGCGGCGGCGTAAATTTTTCCGTCGGGCAAATCGCGCCCGCGGCTTACGCGCCGCCTTTTACATTCGCATAAAACAGACGGGACAACAACGCGCACGCAGTGTTGCATTTTGCGCGCCGAGCTTGGAATAAACTGGAAACGGTCTGTTAAGTTTCATAATGACTACCGTTATGATAGTTTTTATTTTTAAGTCAAGCGATTTTTTGAAAAATTTTTTAAAATTTTTTTTGGTATACCCCAAACCCCCTCTGTTTATCGGTATTCCAGACCCCAGACCGCAACCGAGAATTTTCATCAAAACACCTCCGCACCCACAAACCAACCCAAAAAGAAATCAATAAAAACTACCAATCAAGTCCCATTCATACGTCTTAACTTCCCACCACTAAAAACCGCGCAATGCCGCTCAAAAACTAAGCGGCATATCCATTCAACCCCGCAATTCACCCCGTTTTTTATTCTTCGGCCTGATGTGGCGAAGCAAAACGCAGACGAAACCGAAAGGCAGGTCAGGGAGAACCAAGCCATTGGAGGAATTTGCGGCGAAGTCGAACAAGTCGGACTTGGCGGGAATGTCGAATGCCGAGAATGCCATTGCCGACGCCCGCAGGATACTCGACGCGCATTTGCTCGACAGGTTTTTCCCGAGCGACAATGGCGACGTTTTGGCGGCGAGCAACAACGATTTCATAACGGACTTTCTCAATATAATCGGCGGGCGCGAGGAATACATAGACAAAAACGGCGCGAGAAAGCCCAATCTTGCCCCGCGCATAAAGGCGGCTGTGTTGGCGGCAATGCTCAATCCCGAAAAGCGCGACATCATAGAAAACCTGCTCGACAATCCGCAGGGGTGGAACGGGCTTATAAACGGTTTGTTCGGCTCTGTGGCAAACTTGGCGAAGCTTGACGGCAATGCCGACTACAACCTTGCAGACGAGCTTTCAAAAGCCGTGGAAATTTTCGTCGGGCTTCAACGCGCGGGCGAAAGTGTGGCTACGTTCAACGCGCAGGGCGATATGTTCAACGAGCCGATTTCCGACGAAGTGGGCTTTTTGATTGAGCTTTTCGAGAAGAACACGCGCACGCCCACGGGGATTTCGGGGGTGTTGAACGAATACTACAACCTTGTAAAAAACATCGACACCACAACGCAGGATATGTTCGGCGCGGAAAATCCGAGCAAGATTGACGAACTTCGCGCGGCGTATCAGAAGTATTCGACTTCGCTCACCGAAGAGCCGAATGTCTCTTGGAGAAACACGGGTGAACCCACCGAAGCCGAAATTGCCGAGGCGCAACGTCAGAAAGACGAGGTAAAAGCCAAGTGGACGAACCCCGACGGGACGATGAAGAAAGGCTATCATCTTGCGCCGAACGGAAAAGAAAGCAGGCTCACCGAGGACCAGTGGTTGCAAGTGAGAACGCCGAACTTCAAAAAGTGGTTCGGGGACTGGGAAACGTTGGCGATTTTCAACGAGGTCGAGAATATGCCCGCAAGTGCAATCAAGCTTCACGAATCGCTCGACAAGGCGGGAATAAAGGAAACCTTCAAAAGCTTCGGCGAAGTAGAAAACAGGCGCGACGGCAGAGTTGTTGTATTTCCGACAGCCAGTGCGGGAAAGATAAGACGGCATAAAGGCTTTGATTCGGGCACGGTTATTAAAAATTTCAAAACACTTTTCGAAACAGCTATACCCGCAATTTCCGAAGAAGAAGTTTTAAAAGACGGACACAAGGCTCACGGGAATATCGACGCCGTAGAACACTATGTAAACAAGTTTTCGGCAAACGGGATTGAGTATTTCATAAGGTTCACTGTGCCCGTAATCCGCAACAACAAAGGTGCTGGAAATGTTCATTCTTCGGCGATTTCCGAAGTGTCCATATACAAAAATGGGGACTCTACTTTGTATCCGCTCAATACCGCGGGCAGTTCGAGTCCCTCTTTTGTTGACGGTAAGCTCGCAGATTTCTTAAACGCTGTCAACAAAAAAGATGTTTCAAAGGTGGTTGACGAGAACGGCGAGCCGCTCGTGGTTTATCACGGGACGGATTGGAAACCGCTTGCCGAAAAAGCGGGAGAGGCGGTTTTCAAGAGTTCGCTTATAAAAAATTCTTCGGAGGGGGTCGGATTCTATTTCACAAAGGACAAAACGCTTGCAAGCGGATTCGGCGAGCCTGTTGCGTGTTTCCTCAATTTGAGAAATCCGAAATATGCGTATGACAGACTCTCTTTGATTTCCACCGAAGAACTCGAAGAAGGCGATGTTGACGTTGAAAACTTCGACGCCGAAAACGCGGCTCGGATAAGAAACGCGCTCGGTGAATGGAAAAATGCAATGGAGGCTAAGGGGTGGGATTTCTACAACGAAATCGACCCGTATTTGCTTGACGGTTTGCCGAAGGAAACGAACACGATTGAAAGCATTTTAGACTATGTTTTAAGTGCCGACAGTTTTCTGAAAGCGGAAGACTACTATGCGGAGGATTTTTACAACGACGCCCGCGAAGCAGCGGCGGACGTTTTCGGAATTGACGGATATATTTCGGAAAACTACGGAAACGATTCTGGGGTTTATGTCGCGCTAAAACCCAATCAGATAAAATCGACGACGGACAACGTGGGCACATTCTCGGAAAACCCCGACATTCGGTGGAGCATTCGCGAGGATTCCGCCGCCGAGAAAATCGACACGCAGTTTGGCGAGCTTTACGAACGCTACAAGAACGGCGACAAAGCCGCCTACGAGGAAGCCGCGAAGTTGGTTGCCGACTATGCCGAAAGCAAGGGCTATGACGTGAAGGTATATCACGGCACGGGAGCTGACGGGTTCAACGTTGCAAAAGCCGATGCTTCGGAAGCAAAGAACGGCGAGGGAGCGCAGGCCCACGGTATGGGGCTGTATTTGGCGACGGAAAAACGCACGGCTAAGGGATATAAAGACCGCGCAAGAAAACCGAACCCCGTAGTCAAGATAAACGGCAAGGTTGTCGATGCTGGGAAAATATCAAAGGATTTGATGCTACCCGAGCTTGGTATTATAGAAGTCTTACAGCGAATATCGAACTTCGGCTACGATTCGCAGTTGAAGTATCTTGAACTTCAAAAAAAATCAGCCGAAGACGCGTTAAAATTAGCGGAATCGGGCGTTGATGAGTTCGGATACCATCTTTTTGAGGAGGAAAAAACCTCCCGAATCAACCGCGCAAACGAGGAGATAGAATTTTGGCAGAGGGATATAGACAACCTGCAACGCTTAGTTGACTGGGTAAAGAAAAATTTGGGAGCAGACATTACAAACGATTCCCATTCGATTAGCGTAAAAAGTCCTGAGGGTAAAGTCTTCGACTGGCTCACGAATTTGAAGCCCGAAAATGTTATCGACGAAGAAAAGTCTCTTTCGGAGCAACCCGAGATTTGGGAAAAGCTCAAAAAAATCTGGAAAACGGTTGTCTATCCCAAAATCGAAAAGGGGTTGGGAAACGACGATTCCGCCGCAGCGCACGCTCAACATTACAAACCGACGAACTGGATTGCAGGAGAAGCCATTGTTTTCGGGTGGGGAAATTTCCTTGGGAAAACCCGTTTCAACAAACTTATGCTGGAAAACGGTATACGCGGCATAACCTACGACGGGCAAATTGACGGCAGGTGCTATGTGTCTTTCGAGGGTGGCTCGGCGGTGAAGCTTCAAGACCCGTTCACTTTCGACGACAACGGACAGCTTATTCCGCTTTCCAAGAGGTTTGATTCTGGCAACCCAGATATGAGGTGGCGAGATGATACTATTGATACTGCAATAAACGAAGCTGATGCTGAAATAGACAAGGAACATCAATTAGCTGTTGATGAAACTGATTCGAAAATTGAAAACGCTAAAAAGAAATTCATTCAAGATAACTTTAATGATAATAATTATGCAGTAGACGATGATGAATATGCGCTTAAATTCTATGAAAATGAAGAAGGCATAGAAGATATTGGTTCGCCTGTAAGAATCTATTATGGCCTGCATTATGGTGGTAATATCGTAGAGTTTAATAAAGACGGAAAATCTACTTTTGTAACATATGACAATACGGAATCTGCGAATCGTTTATACGAGTATGATTCATTAGAAAAAGCGAAAACTGACCAGCTTAAAGATGCGTGGGAGGAATATTTTACAGAAGAAGATTCCTTGGGCTATGTGGATAATCCATATGAAAACGACGAGACAAATATCCTGCAAAGAAAATTTGTGCGAGCTATGGAAAAGCTCGGCATTAAAGTGAAGCATAAAGAAATAGCACGAACTGGCTCGGAGTATGTTTACATAGAAACGCCAAGTGGCGACGATATGAAAATTAGAATCGCCGACCACCCTGTTGTTTATTCCGCTGATGTGTCTATCGAACAAGGCGATTGGAAAGGTGCTGTTAGATATGTGGCAAGCGTTATTGATGATTGGCACGAAGATTACAACGAGGGCGAGACTATGCGGTGGCGAGATGTGGAGGAAACGCCGAATCTGTTTGAAAGGTTGAAAGGCGTTCAAGGTGAATCGACTACCGAGGAAAAACTTAAAGAAAGCGGTGATTTAAAGTATTACTTTGATTACTTCAAAAAAAATCTGCTCGGACGGGAAATTCAAACTCCCATTGGCAAGTTTGCACGTTTCAACTTGGGGCATTTTAATAAGCTCATCGCCCGAGGCGAAAACAAAGGCGAATCGGAGGCTGTTTCCTCTCTGAAAGAATGGACTGATAAAATCGAAAAACACGGCGTTGACTTGGGAAAGAATCCGCCCAAAGGTTTCGATTATGCACGTGCGTGCAATATGCCGCTTGTTGTCGATGTATTACAGAACCCGCAATTCGTGTTGGTCGATACGGACGATACCCTTTTGTTTGTAAAGAAATACGGCGAAAAAACCTATTTCTGGTGTTCAGTTATGAACAACGGCGCAACGCTCGGAATAAAGAGTTGGAGACCGTTAAGGCTCACAAAGACAAAATGCGAACAACTTAAAGTTGTATACACAAAAGAAAACGGAGTTGTTAATCTGGCACAACCCCGCGAAAGCCAACGTAAATTAGACTCGACAAATCTTTCCGAAAATCAAGAAAAAAATTCGCGGTTGAGGTTTTTGTTGAGGCAGGAGCGCACTGAAAATCCCGTAATTTGGGCTTCGATTGTGCTTGCGAGGGAAATTCTCAACGGACGCGGGATTACGCGGGCAAAGGTTGAAAAGTTGTTGCCTACGGAGCAATTCGACGGCTCGAAGCAGAACTATGCCGTTGAACGCGCCCAGCGCATTGCCGAAAAGACGAAAGCCACGCAGAAGCAGTTTTCAAAAGATTTGGACATTGCCATACGCAAGGCGGAATCGAACTTGTATTGGCAGGACGAATTTGTCGAAAACGCGTATCGGGCATTCAGCAAGGGTGGCGAGGAATACGGCTTTGCAAAGCAGCGGTTAATGCAGTATTTAAAAGACCTCAGAAACAAAGAGCTTAACAAGGTCAAAGGCTACGAAACGGACGACTTCGACGTCGATTTGGTTGACGCCATTTTGAAAGCGCAGGAAGCCGAGCCCGAACGTGCGGCTTCCGATGAAAGCAAGTCTGCGGGCGAGGAAGCCGAAGAGGAGCTTGAAGAATCGGGCGGGGCGTTCGAGGGCGACGAAGAACTTTCGGGCAAGAAAACGCCGCTTGCGCCGTCGAAGATTCGCGACGTAATAGGGGCAATCCGCAGGGAGGTTGTAAAGCGCGTTCGCGATTCCGACGGCGACCAGAAGACGCTTGACGAAAAATACCGCAAGACGCTTGTAAATGTGCTTACCGACGCGATGAAAGAGCTTGTCTACGGCAAGGAGCGCGAAGACATAGGCAAAAAGATTGAGGAGCTTAAAAACGTCAAGCACGCCGTGATTATCGTAAAGGACGGCGAGCGCGTAGGGCAGAAGATAGACAACTTCACCCTGCGCGCCGAAAACATAGCCCTGCGCATTTTCAAGCGCGGCGTTCGCGATTCAAAGAAGTTGATGACCGACAAGCTTGACGCGATATTGAAGCGCAGGGGCAAGAAGCCTTCGCGAATGCAGCGCGACGACAAGCGTTCTATGACGGGGCTTGTCCAGCAGAGAATTTACAACATTTCAAGGTATGTTGAAATGGACGCGGAGGCTCTCGAAGATGTCCGCCGCGAAGCCGTGGAAAAGCTTGAAAACGTTGACGGAAACTTTGTGCAGGACGCCGAGAAAGGGAAAATCCGCGAAGACGTCGAGGACGTTCGCGCCTGCTATCGACGGGTGGAATGTCTTCCCTCACCTCCACCAAAATGAAAGCCTGCAAACTATGATGTTTACAGGCTTTCATTTTGGTGGAGGTGAGGGGAGTCGAACCCCTGTCCTGATAACTTTCGGATATGCCCTCTACGCGTGTAGTTTCGTCTTAATCTTTTTGCCGAATTGGGCTCGAACCGCCGTCCGGCAAGCATTCCCGAGTTTGTGGCGACCCGCGCCCCCGAGAAGCAACGCGAATCCCTTTTCCCGATGTCGTCGCCCGACCTCTCCTATCGGGTGTCGGAGAGCGGACGTGCCGCGTTAATTAAGCAGCAATAGCGTATTCTTCGCCATTTATGTTTTTTGTGGCACATTTTTACGAAGCCAAGTGCCGTCTTCGACGCGCAGACACAAACTACGATTAACAGTCGAATTCCGGAACACCCCCGTTGAAAAATTCGACACATAGTTTCGGTCTATGTTCACTGTTTTCTCGCATTTTTATCGGCAAAAATCAAGTTTTTTTAGCTTCCTGCGCCCTTATAAACTTGACTTTTATACGCTTGTGGCGCGTAATGAACCATTATTGTAATAGTTTAAATTCGTTTATCAGGTAGAAAATGCTGAATTTTTCGGAACAATGTATGGATATGGCCCATTCGATTTTGGGCAAAAACATAGGAGCTATTAACGACGACGGCTCTATTTCCCCCTTCGGGGACGAGCCTTCCCTCGACTGCGAGCCTGGCCACGCCGCAATGGCACTGGGCGAATTCTACCGCGCTACGGGCGCGACATCAATCGAGGGCAAGGACATTGTCGACTTGGTTTCGAAATGCATTATGGCGCAGTCCAACGACAAGGAATACACCGAAGACGGTCTCGCCTACCTCTCGCTCGGACTTCTCGCATTCGGACCTTCCAAAGACCGCAATTCCGTCTGGGACAAACTTTCCGAAGACACCCGCAGGAATCTCGAAAAACGCCTGCTTTCGCGCACCGATTACGACGATTTCTTTCAGGTTTTCAATATTGCAAAAGCCGTTGCGCGTTTCAGTATGGGGCTTAGCAAGAAGGACGAAACGGGAAAGCTCATCGACCTTTTCCTCGAACGAATCCAGCAGACTTCCAGCGGCAGCTATTTCGACGACAAACCCTCCGCCGACGGAATTCTCGACGGAGCGTTCGACATATTCGGCGTAGTCGCATTCGTGTTTATCCGCCAGTCGTTGCAACTTCACGCCAATATGCATTTGCGCGACCGTAAAATTCCGAGCCTGCGCACCTTTGCCGAAAAATACCTCCGCCTGATTCCCGATATGGTTCGCAGCGACGGACTCGGCTGGGCATACGGCAGAAGAATCGGCGCATACGGACAAATGCATTGCATTTCGATGATATTGCAGGCAATGCGCGACAACTGGATTTCGGAGGACAAAATGCCCGAGTATATGGACGTTTTGCGCCGCCTCTTCCAGTTCTTCTTTATGACGTATCTCGACCGCGAAAACGGCTACCTCGTCATAAACGACGCCCAGCGCACCTCCGAAAATTCTTGCACCACGCGCATGGCGAATTTCGACGCCGCACGCTACCTCTGCCAGTGGTCGCGCTTGGCGAAGACAATCGGGCGCAAAATGGAGGCAAATCCCCTCCCCGAAAAAAGCGTCAGCAAATACATTTCGTTCGACAGCTCCAACCGCAAAGAGCAGGGCGTCTTCATCTACAAGAATGCCGAGACCGCAATGCACGTCTGCCTGCCGCTGGTAGCTCCCAATTCCGACAATTCGTCGTCATCGCTCGCATTTCCGCATATCCCGGGAATTTTCGATTGGCCTGCCGACAAATACCTGCCCATAATCGTCCCCGAACTCACTTTCGGCGACGCAATCACAACGCCCTCCTACTACGGAAAGCGCTGCACTACGGGTATGGGCTTCCGCAATTCCTTCTTCTTCCGCTACGAACAGCCCGAACTTATTTGCAAAGACGGCAAAATCGCCAAGGGAATCGGCTCTTGCAAAGTTTCGTGGAATTTCAGCGGTAAAAAATTGACGGGCGACTTCATCTATTCCGTCCAGAAGCAAATCACCCTCGACAAGTTCCGTCTCGTTGTTGCAATCGGCGCGCCGCATAGCGATTACCATGTCCCGATGACATACGCGCTCGGACAAAACGGACAGGGCGTCAGCATCGAGAAAGACGATTTTCAGGCGAATTGGCTCGATACTGAGGTCGTATCCGAAGACCCCGAGTATCGTTCATATTGGGGCAAGATACATTACTTGCAGATATACGCCCGCGACCGCGCAATGGTGATGCGCCCCGGCGTCCAGTATCGCATAACCGTCGCCCTCGAACCAGACATTGCTTTCGCCGAATAGCGCTAAAAACCTCGAGGACACGTTTGCTTCGCCGACGAGTCTTTTATAAGACGTGCACCGTCGGCGATTGCAT
>ERZ1026945.141-NODE-141-length-32262-cov-10.628994_pt1 | contig 32262 bp, 28 predicted proteins | sample MGYA00519304_ERZ1026945 | MGnify/ENA primary metagenome ERZ1026945 (study PRJEB26926, sample SAMN06164619) | human gut metagenome | biome: ENVO:00009003; feature: ENVO:2100002; material: ENVO:00002003 | host: Homo sapiens | place: USA | collected 2012 ...
GATTGCCGCCACTTTCGAAAATGCAAAAGACCCAGCAAGCCGCGCCTCGCCCGTTCTAGCCCAGCACCTATGTTGATTCTAACGCGATAAATAGTGTAAAAGTCTTTCCCTGTCGGGAAAGACTTTTCTATACTTTAATCGGGAGTCAAAGCGGATTGGCGAAGCCAATCGCGCCATTTTCGAACATTTAAAAAATTCGGAAAGTTTTGGGAAAGAAACGTGCGGAGAGTTGTGGGATGCGCGGAGACATTACGCGGACGCGTAATCCGCGCTCGGGGGCAAAGCCCCCGCTATGGAAGCCGCACCTGCGGACGCCGCTTGCCAACATTTAAAATCATTAGTAGATGCGGATTTCGAAGATGGAGACTTTTGGAGAGCCGTTTGTTGCGAGGCACTGCAATGTCAGTTTTAGGGCGTTTATTTTGGGGAATTTTATTACGCAACGTTTTTGGTAGTTATCGCGCACTTTTGCCAATTCCTTTTCGGTGCCGTCGGGCAAGGTCGCCTTTATATCGAAATCTTTTAATGTTTCCGGCTGCGGCGCCTGAACTACTTTTTTTACAAATGCTGTTTCGAGTGTCGGAGTCAACAATCGCGAACCCGTATCGAGATTTACGATGACTTCCGAAATCGGCATAGGGGTCTCCCACTGGACTGTTATTGACGGGGTTGCGGCGATTTCCGCACGCCAACGGTTTTTATACTCGCCCTTCATATCGAATATTTGTCCCGTGACGATGTTGGCGGGGGCTGTGCCGTCGCAGGAGTGGGTTGCCGAAATTTTTGCGCATCTTGCGAAATCGAGCGGATCGGTGTTTTTCGCCCCGAGGATAATTTGCCCGTCGCGCAGAAGTTTTTGGCGCAATGTCTCGACGAGTTTTGGAGATGCGGAAATATCGCGCGGAAATATGTTTTGTTTTGAGCACATTGCCGCGGCAGTTCCCGCAGTTTGTCCGGCAACGGCGCAGACGTTCATAACGCGCGTGGAGGTGAATGCCAAGTGGCTGGTGCTCATATTGCGCCCCGCCATCATCAGGTTTTTCAGCCCTTTTGCATACATTGCCGTAAGCGGCAAGTTGTAGAAAGGCGTGTTGCCGCCATACATTGCGGGCTTTTTACCCGTTGCGTAAAAGCCCTCCGAAGGTTGGTCTTCCATAGGCCAACCGACTGCCGCGACTTGGTCGGGCAGGTTTTTCCAGCCGCCCGCGATGTCGTGCTGCGTGAAAATCCGCTCGCCCGCAATTCTGAAACTGTCGCGCTTGCCGGGTATCATACCGATGAAGTCGAGGGCGCGATTTGCGGTTTCGGGATATTTGCCGCTGTTTTTGATGTAATCCCAGACGCCCAAGACAATCGACAGAAGTTCGAAGCGAATGACTTCGTTGTCGCGAATGGTGTCCGCCAAGCCGCCGTGCGAGATGAACCAATAGCCGTAATCAAAACCCCAACGCGACGGATCGCGGAATTGGAGGTTTTCGGCGGTGATTTTTTTAGCCCACGCGGGAGCTTTGAACGGCACGGGGCGGTCGAGGACTTTGCTTGTGAACATAATTGAACTGCACAAGTGCCCGCCCTTTTGGTAGGTGTCGGCGAGCGGTTCGCCGAATTTTTCCGAGCCCTCGCGCCCGTCCATAAGTTCCGCGCCCGCCTCCATTGCGAGTCTGGAATCGCCAGTGCAATCGACAAAGATTTTGGCGGAGATTTTGTAGATCGAGAGTGTTTTGTCGCAACGCGCGTAGGCGCAGCGGATTTGTCCGCCGTCGGACTCAGCCGCGAAAACTGCGGTATCAAGAATCAGGGTGAGGTTGGGCTCGCTAATGCATTTGTCGTAGAGGAGCAGGTCCCAAACTTCCCACGAGCGTTGGGGGTTGTTGGCGGCGTTGTCGAGTTTTATTTCCTCCAAAATGCCCGCCTCGCGCCAGCCCCACTTTTCGGAATCAATACCGAGCGGGTGCATTCGGATTTCGCTACTCGCATTTCCGCCGAGTCTTGACCTGTCCTGAACGAGGACGGTTTTTGCTCCGCTTCGAGCCGCGGCAATCGCGGCGCAGACGCCTGCAAGTCCGCCTCCGGCGACGAAGACGTCGCATTCGATCTGTTTTTTGTCCATATGCGGTTCGGCGTTTTGCCCGAATTTTTTGCCAGCGATTTTGGACTCGATGTCGCGTCCGATCGGGCTCTTAGCGGCGGACTCTGCTCGGGTTTCGGGCGCGCGGACAAAAAGCGAATACCCAAAGCCCGACAATGTGCAAGCGCGAATAAAGTCTCTGCGCCCGAAAGTTGCGGAAGTGTTTTTTTCTTTCATCGTCAAAGCTGGGAAGCGATTGTTGAGGCGGTCGAAATGACGCGCAAGCACGGGCGAGTTTGATAATACTCGGCGGTGCGGGGGTCGGGGGTTGGGGTGGAATTTTCGCCTTTTTGCAATTCGAGGATTTCGCGGCAGACTACGGAGCCGTTTTGTGTGCGGAAAAATTCCGCCATTTTTTGAACCCTCGAATAGACCTCAGCCTTATTTTCTTTTGACGGGGCTGCCGAGCCGTATTTCAAGCCCGCGAGCATTGCGCAAGCCGAGAATGCGCCGCAGACCTCGCGCATTCTGCCGACGCCGCCGCCCAAGCCCTCGGAAAGCCGCAATGCTGCATCGAATTCGATGCCGTATTTTTCGGCGTTGGCTGCAAATACCGACTGGGCGCAATTATAGCCTTGGAGGAACAATTTTTGTTCTTTGGTGAAACTGTCGCCATTGTGGTCGGGGGTATTTCTGTCTGTGGTAGGCATTTTTTTGTGGAGACTGTATAGGTGGAATGAGGATTATTTTTCCCGAGTATCTTTTTGGGAGAGCTGTGTTTTAAGCTGCAAAGAAGCGCGCATTGAGCAGAACTTGGGCCCGCACATTGAGCAATAATGCAAGTCGGGCTTATCGGGCGAGAAGTCCCTATCGTGGGTGCGGCGGAACTCCAAAGCGCGTTCGGGGTCGAGGGAGAGGTTGATTTGGTCGCCCCAACGCAATTCGAGGCGGGCTTTACTCATGGCGTTGTCGCGATACTGCGCGGCGGGGTGTCCTTTGGCGAGGTCGACGGCGTGGGCTGCGAGTTTGAATGCGACTACGCCCTCGCGAACGTCGTTCTTTTCGGGCAAACCGAGGTGTTCCTTGGGGGTGACGTAGCAGAGCATTGCGGTGCCGCCCCAACCGATTATCGAAGCTCCGATTGCGGCGGTGATGTGGTCGTAACCAGCGGCAATGTCGGTAACGAGGGGCCCGAGGGTATAGAATGGGGCTTCGTCGCACCAATCGAGTTGGTTATGCATGTTATCGCCTATCATTTGCATTGGGACGTGTCCGGGACCCTCGCACATAACTTGGACGTTGAATTTCCAAGCGCGTCGGGTGAGGTCGCCCTGCACTTTGAGTTCGCCGAACTGGGCGGAATCGTTGGCGTCGGCGATTGCGCCGGGACGGAGTCCGTCGCCGATTGAAAAGGCGATATCGTATGCCGCCATAATTTCGCAGATTTCGTCCCAATGGGTATAGAGGAAATTCTCTTGGTTATGGGCTGTGCACCACTTTGCCATAATCGAGCCGCCGCGCGAAGCGATGCCCGCCATTCTGTTTGCGGCGGCGGGTATGAACTCGCGCAGGACGCCCGCGTGGATTGTGAAGTAATCGACGCCCTGTCGCGCCTGTTCGAGAAGGACGTCGCGGTAGACGTCCCAAGATAGGTCTTCGACGATTCCGCCGACCTTTTCGAGTGCCTGATAGAGGGGCACGGTGCCGACGGGAGTCGGGCAGTTGCGGATAATCCACTCGCGCGTGGCGGTGATGTCCGCGCCCGTCGACAAGTCCATAAGGGTGTCGGAGCCCCATTTCAACGACCAGAGCATTTTTTCGACCTCCTCGGAAATCGAAGAACCCATTGAGCTATTGCCGATATTTGTGTTGATTTTTACGAGAAAGTTTCTGCCTATGATGGCGGGTTCGAGCTCGGGATGGTTGATGTTTGCGGGAATTATGGCGCGTCCGCGGGCGACCTCCTGCATTACGAACTCGGGGGTGATTTTTTGCGCCGCCGAGAATGCGCCCGCCGAGCCTCTGTGCTGGATATAGAGCGAATCGCGCGGGGCCTCTGGCGACATTTTATCTTCGACGCCGTTTGCGCGGGCGGTGTTTTCGCGCAAGGCGACGTATTCCATTTCGGGGGTGATGATTCCCCTGCGGGCATAATACATTTGCGTTTCGCCGCCCGTCAAGCGTCTGACGCGGCGCGGTGTGAAGGGAACTTTTTCGGTGGGGGTGGTGGTGTATTCGTCGGTCGTCGCGCCGAAGGAATCGAGCCAAGCCTCGCGGGTGCGCGGCAAGCCCTGTGAGATGTCGAAGTGAAAAGACGGGTCCGACCACATTCCAGAGGTATCGTAGACGCGCACTGGGGAGTTCGGAATGCAGCCGTTTGCCGTGTGTGTGGGCGAGAGCTGGATTTCGGTGAAGCCTACCGAGACGTTTTCGCCGTCGACGTAGACTTTTGTCCGCCGCGGGTTGTCGAGAAAAAGTTTTTTTATATCCATAATAAGCGTGCGTTATTTGAATTTATCAGAAAGAATATTTGACGGAGAACGTCCAGAATGTGTGGTGGGCGATGCGCTGCGAGGTGAACTCGCGCGTGCGGTAATTTAGGAGGAGTTCGGCGGCGAAGTTTGCGCGGGCGAGTGTGAGTCCGCAAACGGGCTCGAAGACGAACCACTCGGAATTGACGCCGTAGGGGCTGCTACCGAAGACGTTTCCGTCCAAAGTGATGTCGTAGCCGACGAAGCGCGCGAGTGCGCCCGCTTTCAGGAAGAGCCGCCACGAAGTTGCGGAGGCGCAATCGGTGGGGGCGCGGGTGTCGCAGGAAGAAGCGTAATCTATTTTGCCGAAATCGAAACCGCCGTCGAGGTTGAAGCCCGCGCGGGCGAGGATTGAGAGGTAGCCCTGTGTGAGGACGTTGCCCAAGTCGCACCCGACAGAGCCCGTGAGGTCGGCGTTTATGCCGCCGCCGAGGTCGGCTTTGTAGAGGCGTTGGGAATGTTTATAGGTGAGGACGAAGCCGACTTCGTTGTCGAGCTGGTTGTCCCAACCCTTGGGGCGTTTTAAGCCCCATGCGTTATGCCACAGACTTTGGACGTCCTGTGCGTAGGAGTATCTGCCGATACAGCCGAGTGTTACTGCGAAGGTATCGAGGGTGTTTTCGGTGGCGGCGTGGCAGGCTGCGTTTAGGTAGAGCCAGCCAGCGTAGGGGCGGTCGTCGAGCGGAGGGGTTGTCTCTTCAATCGTCTGGGGAACGAACATACCCTGCCCCACGGCGAAGCTTGCGAACTTGGCGCAACCGGTGTTGGAGGAGGTTTCGAGGTGTCGGGTATACTGGATTTTCAGCCCGTTTGTGTAGTATCTGTCGGAAAAACCGATGTCGTTTTCAAAGAAGAGCGAAAGGGTTGATTTTCCGCCGTCTGCGCCGAAACAGATGGTTGCGGCAAGCAGAAGGATTGACAAAGCGGAGAAATTTTTCATATGCTCGACTATATGAGAATAACCGCGGGATATGCAAGAGGAATTTTACTGGGCGCGCCGAAGTCGGACGCCACGCGGCCTGCTACCGACGCGGCTCGGCTGGCGTTGTTTTCCTCGGTGGGAGGGGCGGTAGAATCGGCGCGGTGTCTCGACCTTTTCGCGGGAACGGGAGCGTATGGGTTGGAGGCGGCAAGCCGCGGCGCGGCGGAAGTCGTGTTCGTGGAAAACAACAGAAATGCGTTTAAAATATTAAAATCTAACATCGACGCGGTTTTGAAATGCGCGGACGCGGCTGGAATCGGGCGGGCGAAGGTCGAGGCGGTTTGCTCGGACTGTCTGAAATGCGGCGAGAGGCTCGGCGTCGGGCGGTTCGACTTCGTGTTTGCAGACCCGCCGTATGCCATGCTTTCGGACGGAGTTTTTTGTAAAAAGTTGGCGGATTTGTTTTGCGCAGTCGGAAGTGTCGGGACGCTTTTTATGCTCGAAGCCCCCGCGGAATTCGCGTTCGAGCGTCTCGGCGGCAGGCGCTTCGAGCTTGTCAAGAGACTCGGGAAGACGTCGAAAGGCAAGCCGTCGCAGATAATATTTAAAATCAGGCAATGACATGAACGAACTCGACCAATTGATTTTCGGCGCGGAATCGAAGCGCGCAACCGACATAATTATTCAGGACGGGCGGCGGGGCGTATGTGCGCGTCAACCGCCGCATATCCGCATTCGACGATTTTATCCTGCCGCCTGCGGGCGAACTTTTAAAGCAGATTTTGGAGCGGTTCCCCGAAGAGACGCGCCGCCGCTATGGGGAGGATTTGCGCTGTATGCGGGATGTCGACTGCGCGTTCGACTCGCAATCGAAAACCCGCGTGAGGGTCAATATTTTTACGACTGTCGGCGGACTGCAATTCGCGCTGAGGCTGATTCCGAAAGAGCGTATGAGTGCCGAACGAATAGGGATTCCGGCGGCGGTGCTCGACGCAGTGCACGCGCAGAGCGGGCTGTTTCTGGTTACGGGCATAAGCGGCTCGGGTAAGACGACGACGCTTGCGGCGATTTTGGACGTGATGAATGCGACGGAGCAAAAGCACATTCTGACGATTGAAGACCCGATTGAATATGTTTTCGAGAACAAAGGGTGTCTGTTTTCGCAGCGCGAGATTCCTACGCACGCGCGGGACTATGCGGGCGCGCTGCGCTCGGCGGTGCGCGAGAATGCCGATGTAGTCCTGATTGGCGAAATGCGCGACTATCCGACGGTGAAAGCGGCTATCGAGCTTGCCGAGACGGGACACTTGGTGCTTTCGACGCTGCACACGCGCAACTCGGTTTCGACTATCGACAGAATTTTGAGTATGACGACGACTCAGGAGCAGGCTCAGATGCGGGCTATGCTTTCGACGCAGCTTATCGGGGTGCTCTCGCAAAGCATTCTGCGGCGCAAGTCGGGCGGACTGATTGCCTCGTTCGAATTCATGAAGGCCACAAGTGCAATCCGCAACCAGATTCGCGAAGACAAGCTGCCGATGATTTACAGTGAAATCCAGACGGGCGCGCGCGAAGGCATGATTACGATGGAAGACTATTTGGCGCGGCTTGTGGGGCGCGGGCTGGTTTCAGCCGAAGACGCCATGCGCGGGACGTCGAAGCCCGATGTGTTGGCTCGGGTTTTATCGGGCGCGCGCGATGTCGGAGTGTGATTGGAGAATGTGAAGTTGCGGGTTGCATGGATTGCAATCGCAAAAAAAATGCGCCGAAATATGGCGCGTTTTTTGTATTGGCAAATAATTTTTAATATTGTTTTTTATTTTTCGAGAGGAAACAAAAACACTTTCGAATTGCGCCCCGAAGCTTTGTATTTTTCGTAGCGCGGCGCGGGAAGAGCGTCGGGAGAAACCTCCGAAAACCCGCAAGTTCCCGTGAAGAACGGCGCGGATTTTGTGCTGAGGCAATAGAGTCTTTTATAGCCGCGTTCGCGCGCCTTCATCTTGACGTACTCGACCATTTTGCGCCCGACGCCGTTGCCCTGATAGAACGGCTGGACGTGCAGGCTTGCAAGTTCGGCGCAGTTGTCGCCGATGTCGAGGAGGCTCACGACGCCGATAATGCTTGCGTCCATTTCGTAGACGAAGTATGAGCCGATTTTTTCGGCGATGTCCTCCCGCGAACGGTAGATGAGGTTTTGCGTTTTTGCCGAAACGGAAGTGATATTGAAAATCTGCGCGACGTCGTCGGGGGTTGCACTGCGGATTTTCTGGTATTCGTCGGCGTAAATCATGGTGGCGCAACCGACCTTATCGAAAAGCTCGGTTAGCAGGCAGGCGAAATCGCGCCCGTCGAGAATGTGCGCGCGAGGGGTTCTTCCCGCCTCCAATGCCTTGATTGAACATTTTGCTTTCGAGAGCACGCGCGGATCGACAAGATTTCCGCGCTCGCGCAGAATCTGTTTGACCTCAGCAAGCGGAAATGCAACGGCGCGCTCGTCGCCGAGCATAAGCCCGCGCGTTTCCGTCATATAGATGAGTTTTGACGCGCCCAAGCCGATTGCGATATCCGCCGCCAAGCTGTCGGAATTTATGCGGAATAGACGCCCCTGCGAATTTACCGCCATTGGCGTGATTACGGGTATCATTCCAAGCGAGAGCAGGTTTTTGAGGACGGCAAAGTCGACTTTCTCGATTCTGCCGGCGTTGAGATAATCGACGCCCGAGACTATGCCGACTTCCGTGGCGCGGATTGCGTTTGTAAGCACGCAATTCATATTGCGCGTGGCGAAGGCGTCGATTATGGTTTGCGAGAGCGTGGCGGAAATTTCCTTGGCGCGGTCGAGGGTGGCGTCGTTGACCGGTTTTGTGCCGTCGGTATCCGAGATTTCATCGGGATGCAAGTCGCGCTCGCGCCGCATTTGCGCCCCGATTCCGTGCACGACGACGACGTTTATGCCGAGACTGCGCAAGACGGCTATGTCGGTTATTACGTCCGAAAAATTGTCGCAAGCTATGATGCTGCCGTCCATGGAAATCACGAACGTCTGGTTTTGGTACAGAGGAACGTATTCCAATATGCCGCGCAAATCGGACGCTTTAATCGTGATTTTTTTGGGTTCGGGTATCAGCTTTTCCATAGCCGCGCAATGTGGGTTCGGCGGGGTATTATGCCCTGCTGATGTAGGTGTTGTCTTCGGTTCTGACCTTGATGCGGTCGCCCTGTTTGATGAAGAGCGGAACTTGCAAGACTACTCCGTTTGCCAATGTGACCGCCTTGGTGGGCGCGGAGGAAGTGTCGCCGCGAAGCCCTTCCGCAGCCTGCGTGACTTCGATTTCGATGTTGTTGGGAAGTTCGACCGAAACGGGATTGCCGTCGACGAAGAGAATGTTGTAGCTGACGCCCTCTTGAAGCCACTTGACGTCCTCGCCGATTGTGGAAGCCATAATGACGATATCGTCGAATGTTTCGGTATCGATGAAGTGGTAATGGTCGCCGTCGATATAGGAAAATTCAAGCGGCTTGTTTGTGGTGTGGCAGAACTCGACCGAGTCGGTTGAGCGGAATTTTACCGCGGTGGACGCGTTCGTATCGAGATTGCGCAAGACTGTCTGCACAAAGCCCGCCTGTCGACCCTGTGTGCGGTGAAGCATACTCATAACCGCGTGCGGAACGCCGTTATACATAATTACCCTGCCTTTTCTGATGTCCGTAGGATTTGCCATATATTATTTTTTTATGTTTTTGCTTGTTGTGTTTTGATGAAATTTGTTTCCGCCGCCGCGTGTGCCGCCGTTTTTTGTTTTTGTGTTTATTGCGGTTTTGCGGGCGGGGCGGGCGTTGCGACAAGGATTGGCGGTTAAACCCAATCGCTATCGCGCCAGAGAAGCGATTTTGCTATGCTGCGGGCAAAGAAGGGACCGCGGAAAATCATACCCGTGTAGATTTGCACGAGGCTTGCGCCCGCGTCCATCATTGCGCCCGCGCGTTCGGTATTCGTTATGCCGCCGACTGCGATTATGGGCAATTTGCCGTCGGTCGCCTTCGAAATGTAGCGGACGATTCCGAGGCTTTTTTCGAAGAGCGGCGCACCGCTCATTCCGCCCTTGGGCTGCATATTTTCGCGGGCTCGTTCGACGGTCGTGTTTGTTGCGCAGATTGCGTCGAGTTTGAAGCTCTGCAAGATCTCGATAATGGAATCGATTTCCGTGAAAGTGAGGTCGGGGGCGATTTTAAGGACGATTGGTATGCGTTTGGAGGATAGTTTTTTTGCCCTGTCGTCGTTCGCCTTGGAGACTGCGCCCAAGAGGTTCGGCAGGAAGTCGCGCCCCTGCAAGCGGCGCAATTCGGGCGTATTGGGGCTGCTGACGTTGATGACGAAGAAGTCGGCGTAATCGGCGAGGGCGTTGAAGCTGAAAAGATAGTCGTCGGCGGCTTTGTCCAAGTCGGTAATTTTGGACTTGCCGATATTTATGCCCAGCGGGCGGCGTTTTGTCGCGCTCTTGGATACTGTCGATGCGAGGCGGGCGGCGATTTCCTCCGCTCCGTCGTTGGGAAAGCCGCAACTGTTGACGACTGCCTCCAAATCGGGATAGCGGAAGATGCGCGGTTTCGGGTTGCCCGGCTGTTTGAGCATCGATACCGTGCCGATTTCGACATGTCCGAAGCCGAATGCGGCGGCTGCGCGGAATGCGTAGGCGTCTTTATCGAAGCCCGCGGCGAGTCCGACGCGGTTGGGAAACTCCAAGCCGAAGACGTTGACGGGTTTTTCGGTCTTTATAAGGTTGAGGTATTCCATAACCGCGCGCAAGGGCGGCACTGCCCCGACGATTTTCATTGCCTGCAATGCCATATCGTGTGCTGCCTCCGGATTTTGTTTGAACAAAATCGGCCTCATAATTTTTTCGTAGAAAGCGTCCATTTTTGTTTTGGAATTTTCGGGTATGCGGGTGTCATGCCGAATGTTATCGGCGCGAATCCGCAAAAAAATACGCGTATTATCATTTACGCGCCTCGTGATAAGGCAAGATTTTTTTAGCGGATTCGGGGATGTCGGCGTGTTTTTTATATGCGAAGTGTGGGCTTGACGTTTGGGGGTGTTTGTTTTTGGATTGTCGGAAGTGGCGGAATCGGGGTTTCGGCGCTGCGGGGTAAAGGGGATTTAACTTGGCGTAAAATGATAAAGCTAATTGTAGTCGGCAAAATGAAAAACAGGGAGCTTGCGGCTCTTTGCGCGGACTATTTTGCGCGGCTGCGGCGGTTCGGAAACTTCGAATGCGTGGAGCTTAAAGATGCAAGTTTGGAGGCGGAAGCGGGGCGGATTTCGGACGCTTTAAAAGGTTTTAAAGGCAGAATTTATGCGCTATGCGAAGAGGGAAAATTGAAGACGTCGGTGGAGCTTTCGAAGATGCTTGAAGCCGACCTGCTGCGCGGCGGCAGCGCGTTTATTATCGGCAGCGCGTATGGGCTTTCGCCGAAAATCAAGGAGCGGGCGGACGTGTTGCTGTCGCTCTCGCCGCTGACGTTTACGCACGAATTCGCGCGGGCGATTCTTGCCGAGCAACTTTACAGAGCAAAAACAATAACCGCCAACACAGGATACCACCACGTATGAAATCGCTTTTTATAACTATTTTTATGCTGATTTTTTCGGCGTCGGCGTTTGCCGAATATGTCAAGATTGCGCTGCCCAAGAGCAGTGAAATTGAAGGCGACAATGCGAAATTTTATGCGAAGGGCGCGCTTGCCGTCGATATGGCGAATGAATGTGAAGTGCGGCGTGTGGGGGAATTTGTCGACGCGCTGATGTCGGCGGGGTCGGAGGAATTTGCGGCGATGTTGAAGAAGCCCGAGCTGGCGTCGAAGTCGGCGAAGTTTTTGAAGCTTGCGCGGCTCGAAAAAGGCGCGAATCTTTTTGTATTCAAGTTCGGGAAGCTCACGATTGCGGTGTTTGAAATCCCGTCGGGCAGCCGTATGCGGGCGGGTATGAATTTCTTTGCGCTCGAAAATGTCGGAAGTGGCGAAAGTGGCGAGCTGCGCTGGAATGTGTCGTTCAACAATCCTATGGTTGTGCTTGCCGCGCAATGTGCGTTTACGAATCCGCAGAAGTTGGATTTTAGCGCGCTTGTGGCGAAATCCGAGAAGGACGGCGTGTTGTTGGAAAAGGCGTGTGGGTCGGATATGCCGTTTTTCGTTTTCGGAAACGACGTTTTTGCAGGGGTTTCCGCCGACCCGAATGTGGACGCGCACCCAGCCGCCGAGTTTTACAGGAAGATTCAAGATGTTTTCTTTTCATGGAAGATTGACGAATACGCCGAATTTATGTCCGCGCCGAGCAGGCGTGTATTTTTGGCGCAATATGCGGGTATGACCGACACGCAGAAAAAGAAGGTGTTGTCGGACTATTTTTCGTGGCACAAGCAATATTTGCGTGTGTTGCAGCTTGGCGAGCGCGAATTTATTGTGTTGTTTAAGCGGTATCGCGACGGCAGCAAAGAGCAATTTGATGTGGCGTATATTACGTTGGACGGCTCGGCAAACGGAGGGGTGTTGGAGAATTTTGGCAAGCGCACCCTTCTAAAAACCGCGATGACGCCTCTATTGCGAATTTTTTAAATATAGTCAAGAAAGCGGATTGCCTACGGCAATTCCGCCTTTGATTATTTGTTGAAGCAAAGCGGTATTGCGTAGCAATCCGCGCCACTTCACAACATATAAAATACCCCTTAGGCGTTTGCTTCGCAAATACGCCTATCCCCAAACTCTCCGTTTGTATATTCGGTTCTAAGCCAACCAAATAATGTAAAAAACTTTCCCCAAGGTGTGGAGAAAGTTTTTTTGTGGAGTGGTTATTGGGTTGGGAGGTCGGTGGTATTTGGTGGGGTGGGTTGTTGAGGTTCTTGTGTGGTGGGTGGTGGTGGGTAGGCTGTTGCGAATGGCGGGTTGATGTAGGGGGTGATGGAGGTTGCGGTATGGGTCTGGGGGTTGATATCGATTATTGTGCCGCATATGCGGTCGTCGCCCTCGGCAACCAAGAACTGGTGGGGGCGTCCGTCGATGAATCTTTTGACGATATTGCCGTACTCGCGCCCGAGGCACGAATTCCAAGGTCCCGTCATTCCCGCGTCCGACTGGAATGCGAGCCCCTGCGGGAATATGCGCGCGTCGTTTGTCGGGATATGTGTGTGTGTGCCCACCAATGCCGCGGCGCGTCCATCGATATGCCACGCCATTGCGACTTTTTCGGATGTGGTTTCGGCGTGGAAGTCCAGAAAAACGGCGTCGCAAAGCGGTGCGAGTGTTTGCAGCATTCTGTCCGCCGCCGCGAACGGGCAATCCGATTTTATTTTCATAAGCGTTTGTCCGAGCAAGCCGAATATGCCCAATTTGAAGCCGCCCTTTTCGAGTATGACGTATTCGCGCCCGGGGTTGCCTGCGGGGATGTTTGCGGGGCGGCACAGATTGGGGATTGTGTCGATTTCGTTTTCGAAACAACGCTGGTCCCAAGTGTGGTCGCCGAGGGTGATTGCGTCGATTCCGTAGCGGAACATCGTCTCGGCTATGTTTTTTGTTATGCCGTTGCCGCCCGCGGCGTTTTCGGCGTTTGCTATGACAAAGTCGATGTTATGTTCGCTGCGGATTTGGGCGAGGCGTTCGGACAGTATGCGTCTGCCCGACTTCGCCACGACGTCGCCTATGAAAAACACGCGCATTCTACAAAAGTCCCAATTCTTTGCAGAGCTTGCGCATATCAGCCACTGCGCCATCCTTGGAGAGTTCCGGCGGAATTTTTACGATTAAATCCTTTTTTTGGTAGAATTCCACAAGGGGGAAGGTGTTTTTGCGGAAGACTTCCAAGCGGTTTTTGACGGTTTCGGGCTTGTCGTCGTCGCGCGTGTAAAGCTTGCCGCCGCACTTGTCGCAGACGCCCTCGACTTTTGAAGGCGAATAGATTTTATGGTATGGTGTCTGGCATTTTTCGCAGATGACGCGTCCCGAAATGCGCTTGACGATTTCCTCGTCGGGGACGTCGAGGTATATTACGTGCGAGATTTTTTCGCCGAGCTCGGCGAGGATATCATCGAGCATTTCGGCCTGTTTGATTGTGCGCGGAAAGCCGTCCAAGATGAAGCCGTTTTTGGCGTCGGCCTGTTGGAGGCGGTCTTTCACCATGGAAGCGGTGACCTCGTCGGGAACGAGCCCGCCACTGTCGATATACGACTTCGCAAGCTTGCCGAGTTCCGTGCCCGACTTGATGTTGTTTCTGAACAAGTCGCCCGTCGCGACCTGTATTACGTTCAAAACTTCGCAGAGAGCCACGGCTCGCGTGCCTTTGCCGCTGCCCGGTGCGCCAAGCATTATAAGGTTTGCTTTTTTCATATTTTTACGAAATATATTGTGTATTCTGTCCCGATAATGTGGCAGGGCAAGCATTTTTAATATGGAAGACGTTTTTTGCGCTAATATTTGCGGAGTATGGGTCGACCCCGACGGCGGTGCGTGGGTTTCGGAGGCTGTCGAGGGCGGCGGTAGGAGCGAGCGGAAATTCGCGGACTTCAAGCCCTTTGCGTGGACTGTATCCGACGCGGATTTCCCGAACCACACCGACTTGCGCAAGTCCGATGACGCGCGGGTATACGCGCCGCTTGACAGGCTGTTGTGGTTCGACTCGGTTGCGCAAGCCGACAAGTATATGGCGAGGCGGCCGAAATCGCTGCCGTTTTACCGCATAAGCAGCGCAGAGAACCAATTTTTGACGGCGCGGAATTTGCATTTGTTTGCGGATATGCGTTTTGGCGACCTGCGCCGAATGGAACTCGACATCGAAGTGTTTTCGGAGGACGGTTCTTTCCCGAACGCGTCGCGCGCGGGCGACAGGATTTTGGCTGTCGGCTTGTCGGGCTGGTTCGGCGAGCGCATTTTCGAGATTGAATCGATGTCGGACGAAGCCGAATGCGCCCTGTTGCGTTCGGTTGCTGAATTCATTGTAGACGTCGATCCCGACGTGATTGCGGGGCACAACATTTTCAACTTCGACCTCTCCTACATGGAAACGCGCTGCAAAAAGCTCGGGCTTAAAATGGGCTGGGGGCGTTTCGGTGCGGGGGTTGCGAAGTTCAGAAAAAGCCGCATTTCAATCGGCGAGCGTATTATCCAATACAGGAGGTGCGACATACCGGGCCGCGCGGTTGTCGACACGCTCCTGCTTGTTCAATTCTACGACATTTCGGCGCGGGAAATGGAATCATATACTCTAAAACAAAGCGCGGTGCACTTCGGAATTTCGTCCGCCGACAAGCGAACATACATTGCGGGAGGGGAAATCAAGAACGTGTTTTTCGAGGACAGGGCGACGTTCAGAAAGTATCTTTCCGACGACCTGCGCGAGACGCGCGGGCTTTGCGATTTGCTTTTGCCGACGTATGTCGCGCAGGCGAGGAATTTCCCGATGACGCTCCAAGAATGCGTATTGCGCGGCAGCGGAATGAAAGTCGAGAGTATTTTCGTTAGGGAGTATTTCAAAAGTGGCGCGGCGTTGCCGCTGCCGTCTACGGGCGGCGGCGAGATGTTCGAGGGCGCGATTTCGGAGGGGTTCGAAATCGGGCTTTTCAAGAACGTTTTGCACTACGACGTAGCCTCGCTGTATCCGAGTTTGATGCTTGTTTTGGGCGAATGTCCGAAGAACGACTATTTGAAGGTGTTTTTGCATCAGTTGCGAAAGCTTCGCGAATACCGCCTGAAATACAAGCGGCTGGCGCGCGAGGCTGCCGACGCCGCCGACAGGGCGGAGTTCGACGCAAGGCAGAAGAGTTTCAAGATTTTGATAAACTCGTTTTACGGCTATCTCGGGCTGCCGACGGCGATGTTCTCGGACGTCGGGCTCGCCGCGAAAATCACGGCTATGGGGCGCGAACTGCTCACGAAGCTGATTGCCGAATTCAGGCGTCTGGGCTGTGTGGTTTTGGAGGCGGACACCGACGGAATTTACGTCTCGGGCGGCGGGTATTTCGACAAGCCCGAAGTGCTGCTTTCCGAAGTTTCGGGGGTATTGCCCGAGGGTGTCGATTTGGAATTCGACGGCTCGTATTCGGCAATGCTCTGCTACAAGGCGAAAAACTATGCGCTGCTTGACGGCGGCAAGCCCGTGTTGAAGGGCTCTGCGTTCCGAAACCGCGCGACTGAGCCGTTTTTGCGCAACCTCACGCGCACGATGATTCTCGACATTCTTTTGGAGCGCGAAGACGAAATTCCCGCGCTGATTGAGTCGACGCGCGAAAAGATAATTTCGGGCAAAGCCGACATCTCGCTGCTGGCCAAAAGCGAGTTTATCACGAAGTCGCCCGAAAGCTACAAGCGCGAAGTCGAGGCTTCGGGCAAGGGGCGTCGAGCCGCGTTGGAGGCCGCGCTTATGTTGAATCCGCACCCGGCTTCGGGCGAAAAGGTTTCGTTCTATATCGCGAAAATCGACGGCAAGCGGAATCCCGACTGGAAGTGTGCGCGCCCCGTCGAGCTTTACGACCCCGAAAAATCGCCCTACGACGCCGAATATTATCTTCGCAAAATCGACGACTGGCGCGGGCGTTTTGCCGAGCTTGTCGGCGCGGGCAACGCGGGCAAGACCGCCGTTCAGGGCGAGCTTTTTTAGCGGGTCTCGAACACCGCCGCGCGGTTGCCGCTTGCGGTTGCGGGCGCATTATATACTTGCAAACAGGGCGTTTTATTGCGTGAATAAAGGCAATGAAAATTTTGGAATACAAGGACGGAAACGGAACTTTCTACAAAAAACTTCTCGCCGCGATTTCGCAAAAAAGCGGCGGCGCGGACGTGAACGCGATTGCCGCGGGCGTCATTGACGAAGTGCGCCGCGATGGCGACGCCGCGCTCGAACGGCTGACGGCGAAGTTCGACGGCGCGTCTTTGAAGGCGAAGAATTTTGCCGTCAAGCCCGCGGAGTTCAAAGCCGCGCTCGCGGCGGTTTCTTCGGCGGACAAAAAGGCGATTAAAGAGGCGATAAAGTGTGTTTCGTTTTTCAACAAAAAATCGAAGCCGAAAAACTGGAAGGCGAAGAATCCTCAGGGGGCGACTGTCGGAGAGATGTTTTACCCGATTGAGCGCGTGGGGCTTTATATCCCCGGCGGGCAAGCCCCGCTTGTTTCGACTGTCGTTATGACTGCGACCCTTGCGAAAATCGCGGGCTGTAAAGAGCTGTGCGTGTGCACGCCGCCGGCCAAAGACGGCTCGGTAAACGCGCACATTCTGGCGGTGCTCGCAATTTTGGGCGTCTCGGAAGTCTACAAAGTGGGAGGCGCGCAGGCGATTGCCGCGATGGGCGTCGGCACGAAGACAATCAGGAAGGTCGACAAGATTTTCGGCCCGGGAAACGCGTTTGTGATTGCCGCAAAACGCGCGCTTTTCGGCGAAGTGGGAATCGATTTGCTCCCCGGACCGAGCGAGGTTCTGATAGTCGCCGACGACTCCGCGAATCCCGAGTATGTCGCCGCCGACCTGCTTTCGCAGGCCGAACACGGCAGCGGCAAGGAGAAAATTTATCTGCTTTCGACATCAAAGGGTCTTGTGGGCGAAGTCAAAAAACGGCTCGTCGCGCAGTATCCTAAGCTTTCGAGGGCGGAAAAGCTTATGAAGATTATCGCCGACGGCTGCTATGTGGTGGAAGTGCCCGACATCGACGCGGCGGCGAAGGTTGCAAACTTTATCGCGCCCGAGCATATGGAGTTGCAGATTGCAAACCCCGAAAAACACGTCGGCAAATTCACTACGGCGGGGGCGGTGCTGCTCGGCGGCGAGACGCCCACGGTGCTCGGCGACTTTACCGCGGGGCCGAGCCACACGCTGCCGACGGGGCGCACGGGCAGGTTCTCGGGCGGGTTGCAGGTCGTCGATTTTATGCGCCGCAGCTCGTTCGTGAAATACGACGCGAAGTCGCTTAAAAAGGCGCGCGCGGTTGTGGAAGCATTCTCGAAAATGGAGTCGCTCGACGCGCACGGCAGAAGTCTGACTATTCGTCTCGACTGATTTTAACGGGATTTTCGGCGGGGTATTGTCATGCGCGAAGACGTTTCGGGAAATTCAGGCGGCGACACGTTCGGGAGTTTGTTCCGCAAAAACAAACGCCTCACGCGCGAGCTCGCGAAAATTGAGTCGGTTTTCAACGCCATGAATTCCGCCGTTTTGGTGGTCGACAGGTTCGGCGCGGTCAGCTTCGCAAACGACTACGCGGGCAGGATTTTTCCGTCGAAGAATTTCGGCGAGTCGGTTTTCAAGCTCGTGCCCGCGTTCGAAGACGCCGTCAAGGCGGTTGCCGAAAGCGGTATGTCGGTGCGCAGGGAATTCGAAATCGACTACCCCGAACGCCGCATGCTCTCGGTGCGCGTGATTGCGTTCAATCTGGACGACGCCGAGAATTTCGCGATTATCGCAAACGACATCACGCGCGAGAAAATTTCGGAGCGCGAGCAGATTGAAAGCGAGAAGATTTCCTCGGTGCTCAACCTCGCAGGCGGCGTCGCGCACGAGCTGGGAAATCCGCTCAATTCCATCGGCATACATTTGCAGCTTGTCCGCAGGGCGTTGGCGAAGCCGCAGGAGCTCTCGCCCGAGCGCAAGGCGGAGCTGTCGGAGTCGGTCGAAGTTTGCATTTCGGAGGTCAAGCGGCTCGATATGATTATCGAAAATTTCCTCAAAGCGTTGCGCCCGATTCGCCCCGACGTTTCCGAATGCGACGCGCTTACGCCGCTTGCCGAAACGCTGAACGTGCTTTCGCGCGAGCTTTCGGACATAGGCATAAAAGTTTCGGTGAAGGCGGACAGCGCGCTGCCGAAAATCCTCGCCGACAAAAATCTTTTGAAGCAGCTTTATTTCAACATTCTGCGCAACGCCATGGAGGCGATGGACGGCGGAGGGGCTATTGACATTTCCGCTTCGAGTGACGATGAATTCGTGCGAATTACGTTTTCGGACACGGGCTGCGGTATGGACGAAAGCGCGCTTTCAAGGTTGTTCGAGCCGTATTTTACAACTAAGCCCAACGGACACGGATTGGGTATGATGATTATCCGCTCGATTGTGCGCGCGCACAACGGAAAGATTGACGTTGAAAGTAAAAAGGGCGTGGGGACGAAAATTTCGGTGTCGCTGCCGAGGTTCGAAAAACTCGTGCGGCGCATTGCCTCGGCGGATTCGGGCGCGGCGAACTCTTCGGCGGACGGCGGCGCGTAGCCTTTGCGCCCCGCGTTTTATGGAAGCAGCGCGAGTTTTAGCGAGGCGTAGTTTGCGGCGTCGAGCATCGTAAAAATCGGCATTTTTATTTGCGGAATTTCGGGCGCGACAGTCCGCTTTTGTGCGGCGCGGGTCTCGGTTGCTTCGGTTGTGCGGAGGGCGTAGTGGCGTTTTATTTTCGCGATTGCCTGATAGGCTTCGCCCGTGTATGAAGGGGCGTCGATGTCGCGCAAAACGGTTATGCGGGCGAACCTCGCGGAGGGCGAGCGTTTCGAATTGAGTGTCCAGACCGAGTTTTGGCGGTAGTCGGCTTCGAGAAGATTCAGCAGTTTTCGCGCGGCGTCGAAGGCGCGGGGCGAATTTTCGAACGCGGCGTAGTCGCAGAGGGCGTTTGCCGCAAGCGCGATGTCGAGCGCACTCGCGTATGACGAAAGCGGCTGCGCGCCGCAGGTGTGCTTCTCTGCACGCGCGGCGTTTATTTTTGCGGGATGCGCGGCTTCTTCGGCGCGGCGGCAACAGTCGCAGGCGGCTGGCGAATCCGCGGCGGTGTCGGCTATTTTTTTCGCTATTGTTTCGGCGGCTCGTGCGTATTTTTTATCGCCGAAAATTTTTGCGGCCCTGCACAAAACCGACAGCGAAAGAGCAAGCTCCGAAAGCGGTTTTTCGGCGGATATATTTGCGGAATTCGCAGGTTGAACGGCGGACGAAGCGGAAGTCTGTCCGGCGGCGACAGCGTCGGCGCACTGTCGGACTTCGGCGAGTTTTTCGGGGGCGACGGCGAACGCGGCGTCGGCCATTGCGCGGGCTGCTAGCAGTTTTTGTGCGGGATGTGCCGCCGATGCGTAGAGGCGTTTTAGCGCGTCGAAAAATTTCGCGCTCTGTTTTGCCGCGAGCACGCTCGGGCGGATTTTTAGATTCGCAAATTGCAGCCGCGCGTTTTCCGTGAGGACTGCCGCGGGCGGCGTGTTTGAGTTCGAATGCGCGCTGCGGGCGCGCAAATCCCCGCCGAATGCGCCGAAAATGCGCTCCCTTTCGGCGTCGAACGCCATTCGGGCGCGGACGCGCCCGGCGGCGGCCTCGGCGCGTTCGGCGAATTTTTCGCGGTCTTTGCGGTAGCTTTGCGCGACGGCTTTGAGAAGCTTTTCGAGCTTCGGGTTGTCGATTTTATCCGACATATAAACGGGCGCGAAATTCGGCGTCAAAACGGCGCAAACAAAGTCGGTCTTTGCGCGGGAAACGTTTTTGAAAAACGTGTTGTAAACCTCGAAATCGGCGGAGTTTTTGTTGCGGTCAAGAACGGCGCAGACGTAGTTTTTTGCGGCGAAGTCCGCGTTTTTTTTCGTGAGGGCGCCGGAGGAGCCTGCGCAGACGAATATCAGTTTGTTCCCAACTTTGGCGGTCTCTCCCAAAGCGCAATTCCAAGCCTGCGGCTGCGCGGCGGGGCAGCCGGCGCAATAGCGGTTTCGCGCGGCGATTAGCGCAAAGAATAGCGACAGTGCGCCGAAGGCCACCGCCAGAATTTTCCTGATATTTACCACGCTAAGATAGACACTGCGCGGACGGCGTTGTTCCACGTCTTTGCATTTATCGGGGCTTGGGGATTCGGCGCGACGCTGCGGGGCAGGGACGGCGCGACTGCGGATTTAAGCGGCGTCAAATTTTGCGCGGCGTCGAAGTCGAGTTTCGGAAATGCGCAGTTCGCACAGAGTCGCGTTTTTTACTTGCAGCGCGGACGCGTTCGGCCGCAGTTAATCGCCGTCGGAAACGAAGTCGAGAGCCGCCTTTATTTGCGCGATTGCGCTGATTGCGGCGGTTTCGCTTTTTAGCACATTGTCGCCGAGCGTCATGGGCTTGAAGCCGCGCGAACGTGCTGCGGAGTATTCGTCCGCGCTCATATCGCCCTCGGGCCCGATTAGAACCGCAACGCGGCGCAGCGGGGCGGTGGCGGCAGCGGCGGCGGATTTAAACAACGCCGAAATCCGCGCGGCGTCGGGTTCGAGGCTCGCGACAATTTTGAGGTCGAAATTTTCGGCAAAGTCGAGCGCGGCGTCGAATTTCGTCGGAATCGCGATTTCGAAACCCGAGAAGTTCGACGATTGTTTTACAGCCTCGACAACCTGCGTCAGCCATTTTTCGCGCTTGCGTTCGGCTTCGCTCGGGTCGAGCCTGACCTGACTAAAACGCGACATTATCGGCACAATGCCCGCCGCGCCGAGTTCGACACTTTGGCGTATGATGTCGTCGAACGTCCTGCCCTTTGGCAGGCATTGCAAAAGGTAGATGTCGGCGGCGCGGCGCGGGCGCGGCAGAATTTGTTCTACGCGCAAAAGGGCGCGTTTGCCGTCGGCGCGTTCGAGGCGGCAGCGGCGGATTGCCCCGCCGAGGTCGAAGGCGTCGACCGCCGAATTTTCCGCAGCCCGCAGCGAGCCGCAAAGGTGGCGGCTTTCGTCGGCTGAAAGTTCGAATGTGTCGCCGACTTGCGCGGCGGAGTTTGCAAAATTGTGATAGGCCCTAAAACCCGACATACGATTCATCTTGCACTTTTTTGCGAAAAAAGTAAGTCTATTCTTATGCAAAATTTCAAAAATATCGACGGGGCGAAAATCGTCCTCGGCGTGTGCAGTTCGATTGCCGTCTACAAGGCGTGCGAGCTTGTTTCGAGGCTCGGCAAATGCGGGGCGCAGGTGAGTGTCGCGATGACGGAAAACGCGGCGCGGCTGGTGTCGCCGAGGCTGTTTCAGACGCTTTCGCGCAATCCCGTGGCGGTCGATATGTGGGGCGAGGTCGAAGACTGGAAACCCGAACACATCTCGCTTGCGCAGTGGGGCGATGCCCTGCTTGTAGCCCCCGCGAGCGCGAATATGATTGGCAAGTTCGCAAACGGAATTGCCGACGATTTCCTTTCGACGACATACCTCGCGTTCAACCCGAAACGCGTTTTGATTGCACCCGCGATGAACTGCGATATGTGGGCTCATGCGGCGGTTCGGCGCAACGTGGAGCGGTTAAAGTCCGACGGCGCGGCGTTTGTCGAGCCCGCCGAGGGGCGGCTTGCCTGCGGCGTTTCGGGACGCGGGCGTCTGGCGGATTCGGACGAAATTTTGGCGGCGGTCGACGCGCTTTTGGAGGGCTGATTTATGCGCGAGATTTTCGAGAGCATTTCCGAGGAGCTGCGCCGCAGGCTCGCAGACGGCGAGGCGAACGTTGACATAAGCGACGAATCTCTCGCGGCATTGCGCCGACTTGCCGCGGCTGGCGGCGAACCGCTTGAAGAAATCGAGGAAGTGAAATTCGCGACCGTCGAGGATGTCGAAAAATCGAAAGAGGAAATGAAGAAAATCCAGAAGAAGAAAATCCGCGTAGTTTCGCAGCCGACGGCTTCGGCGGCGTTCGGCATAAAGCCGATTCCCGCGCCGACGCCGTTCGAGCTCCCGCAGGGTTCGAAGCGCGAACGCTGGGAGTTCCTGCGCCAAAAAGTCATTTCCGACCCCGTTTGCAACGAGCATTTGCATGTCGGCAAAAAAGTCGTTTTCGGCGTCGGCAATTTGGACGCCGACATTTTCTTCTGCGGCGAAGCTCCCGGCGCGGACGAAGAAACGCAGGGCGAGCCGTTTGTCGGGCGCGCGGGACAGCTGCTTACCAAGATTATTTCGGCAATGGGACTTGGCCGCGACGATGTCTACATAGGCAACATCATGAACTGGCGTCCCGAAACTCCGAAGGGCAACCGCCCGCCCGAAATGGACGAAATGGCGTATTGCCTGCCGTATTTGAAGGCGCAGGTCGAGATTGTAAAGCCGAAGGTAATTGTCGCGCTTGGAATGACCGCCGTCAAGGGGCTTTTGGGCGACGATCCTTCGCGCAAAATGAGTAAGATACGCGGTTTGTGGCATACCTATAACGGGACGGATTTGATGATAACCTACCACCCGTCGTTCCTGCTTCAATACGCGTCGAACCAGATGAAGCGTTATGTCTGGGAGGATATGATGTCGGTTATGGAGCGCGTGGGGCTGCCGATTTCGGACAGGCAGCGGGCGTTTTTTCTGCCGAAACAATGATTCTTTTGCCGCGGGGCTTCTCGGGGGATTGCGGCGGGGTTGCCGCATGGTGTTGTGCAGGCGTTCGGTATGGAGAATTGTCGGGCACAGTGGCGGCGCGAAAAAATTTTTTCCCGAGCGAGTTTTTTTGTGGAAAAATCGAATTTTTTTGCATTTACTCTCTCACGTAAACGATTTTATCCCCGCTCGGGGATTTTTGATTTATGATGAGGCGATTTTTTAATTTTTTGACTGTTGTTTTTGCGGCGGCGTTGGTGGGGTGCAATGTCGGACCGGATTATGCCGACCCCGCGCAGACAAGTTCAATTGACGAAATTTCGGAAGACCACTTTTACCGCGACGAGAATTTGTGGAAGGAGGCATCTCCCGCCGATATGTTGCCGAAGGGCAACTGGTGGGCGGTTTTCGACGACGAAATTTTGGCGGACTTGTTGAAACTCTGTCAGGACAACAGTCCGACGCTCGCTTCCGCCTACGCGAAAGTCGAGCGTATGCGCGAGGCGGTTCTGATAGATTCGTCCGATTTATACCCCCACGCAAACGGCAATATGGCGTATTCGAAAGTGCGGGGCTCGCAGAATTTGGGCTCGACGCGCAGCTTCTACGACAGGTGGCTTGTCGGCTTGGGGTTCACTTGGGACTTTGATTTGTTCGGGCGCGTGCGCAATATTGTAGACGCCGACATCGCCGATGCCGAGGCTCAGGTTTACTTCTACAACAATTTGCTGCTTTCGCTCCAATCGCAGGTGGCGGTGGAATATTTCAATCTGCGCCAGTATTATTCGGAGGTTGATTTGCTTGTGCGCACTCTCGATGTCCGCAAAGAGCAGACCGCTCTGGTGCGCCGCAGGGTGAATCTTGATTTTGCCAACGAGCTCGATTTGCAACGCGCACTCCAACAGGAATACGAAGCCGCAGCGCAGCTTTCGACTCTCGAAAAACAGATTGCGATTTCGAAAAACAGACTCGCAATTCTGATTGGCATTCCGCCCGCGAGGCTGATGTTAAATGACGCCCCCCTTTCCGAAAAAATGCCGAAGCTGCCTCAGGCAGTGCCGTCGCAGCTGCTCGAAAGGCGTCCCGACATAGCGGAGGCCGAGCGCAGGGTGTTTGCGGCGAACGCGCGTATCGGCGCGGCGCAGGCGGCGTTCTTCCCGACGGTTTCCATTACCGCCAACACCGACTGGTCGGCGAACAAAATCGAGAAGGTTTTGGAGGCGAGCTCGTTCGGCTGGGGCGTGAATCCGCAGGTGTATATTCCGCTGTTTCAGGCGGGCAAGATTTACGCGCAAAAGCAGGTCGCATTGGCGGCGTATCGCGAGGCGTTGGAAAACTACAAGGCGTCGGTTTTGAACGCAATCGGCGAGGTCGAAAACGCGCTTTCGGAAATCAACTACATCAAGCGCGAATACCAGAAGCGCAGCGATGTTACCAAGGCTTCGCTGAAAGTTCAGGAGCTTACGCAAAAACAATACGAGCACGGGTATGTGGACTACTTTTCAGTTTCGGACGCGCAGCGTTTGGCGTTGGAGAACGAACGCACGCAGATTAAACTGCGCGGCGACCAGTTCCGAGCGTGTGTCGCGCTGATTTCCTCGCTCGGCGGCGGCTGGAAGATTCCCTCGCCCGACGGCAAGCCCGAGATTTCGACGAACCCCGTGCAATTTTACAGATAGTTTTTTTCGGCGTTCCTATGTTTGTCGTCGGCACGTCAAGAGAGGGGCGGATTTTCGCGGGTGCCGCGCCGCGCAGAGTGCGGTTTTGGAGAGCGGAGAATTTTTGTCCCGCGTGAAGTGCGCAGTGGCGCGGTTTTGCGCTCGGTGTAAACGTGGGGCGGCGTGTTTTTAATCCGCCACTCAAAATTTTTATTTTCGCGGAAACACCGCCGGCGACACGAGAAAGTCGAGCGTCCAAGTCCCGAGCGGGTTGTAGATGCCGGCGTTTTCAACGAGTGTGAATGCCGCGATTGTCCCCTTCTTGAAGGTTATGTAGCCGCCCGATTTTTTGCCCATAAGCGTTGCGGCAAGCGACTCCAAAAACGGGTTGTGGGCTACTACCGCGAGGTCGGCGTCGAAGCACGAAATCGCGGCGATTTCACGCGCGACTGAATCGGGGTCGCCATAAGGGGTGATTTTCGAGACGCTATGCAGCGGCGCGTCGAGCCCCAGATTTTCCGCCAGCAGTTCGGCTGTCTGTCGGGCGCGTAGGTAGGGACTGTGCCAGATTTGCTTTATCTGCGCAAAAGTTTCGCGCGCGAGGGAGTCGGAAAGTTTGCGGATTTGGCTTATGCCGAATTCCGAAAGCGGGCGGTCTTCGTCGGGGAAACAGTCTTTTGCGTGGGCGTGGCGTATCAGAAAAAGTCGCATTTTTTTTGATTGAAGGTGCTCGGGGTTGTGTGTCGCGCGCAGTCGCGGTCAGAGAGTCTTGGAGTATTTGTTCGATGCCGAAAGTCGTCCGTCGAAAAGCATTGCGATGTTGCGCAGGAAAATTCTGCCAAGCTCCGTGACTTCGAAAGAGTCTTCGCCGAGCCTTACAAGCCCGTCGCGCTCGAAGTCGGCAAGGCGTTTGATTGCCGGGGCGAAGACGGTTTTGAAGTCTACGCCGTAGCTTTTGTATGATACTTTTAATGAACACATAATGTCCATTATTATACCGCGGCGCACGATGTCGTCGGCGGTAAGGATTATTCCGCGCTCGATTGGCAGCCTGCCGAGCGCGAGCGAATCGGCGTATGTCTGCATAGTCTTGAAGTTTTGGCGGTATGTCGTTTTCGTGTCGGAAATCGCGGTGAGCCCGACCGCGAACGTGTCTAGCCCCGCGAGGGTGCTGTATCCCTGAAAATTGCGGTGCAACCTGCCGCTTTTGCGAGCCGCAATGAGCGAGTCATCCGCTTTCGCGAAGTGGTCAAGTCCGATGTATTCGTATCCGAGCCCTTCGAAAAACTTCATCGCCGCGATGAAAAGCTCGACTTTTTCGTCCGATGTCGGAAGCCCGCTTTTCTCCAAAATTTTCTGCGCGGGCTTTACCCACGGAACGTGCGCGTAGCCGAAGAGCGCGATTCTGTCGGGCGAAAGTTCGGCGAGGTCTTCGAGCGTTTTGCGGAACGTTTCGGGAGTTTGCAGCGGCAGCCCGTAAATGAGGTCGGCGTTGATACCCGAAATTCCCTTCTCGCGCAGGTATTTTACGAATCTCTGGTTGAGCCACTCGGGCTGGATTCGGTTGATTGCGCGCTGGACGGCGTGGTTGGTGTCCTGTATGCCGAGCGAGGCGCGGGTGAGCCCTATCGAAAGGAACGCGTCGATTTTCTCTTCGCTCAGGGTGCGCGGGTCGAACTCGCACGAGAATTCCACGTCGGGGGCTACGCGGAAATATTTCCTGATTATTTCGCCCGCGCGCAGAATTTGCCCGACCTCCATAAGGTTGGGCGTTCCGCCGCCGAAGTGGATTTGGCGCAGGGTGCGGCGCGGCATTCCGAAGTCGCGCCAGAGCGAAAGCTCGGCGTCGATTAGGTCGAGGTAGTCGTCGATTTTTTTCGGGTCGGTGCATACGCTCGACGAGCACCCGCAGAAGTGGCAGAGCGTTTTGCAAAAGGGAATGTGTATGTATAGCGACGCGTCGGTGTCGGTTTTAGCAAGTTCGGCAAGGCGCGGCTTGTCGGCGTCGGGGCTGAAATAAAGCGCGGTCGGATACGATGTGTAGCGCGGCCCCGAGGTCGCGTATTTTTCGATTAGCGTTTTCAGGTTAGAGTTTTTCATAGTCGAATTCGAATACGGTTTTGCACATTGCCTCCACGTTTTCGAGCTTGGCGTCGGGGCGGATTCCGTGGGCGAGGTTGAAGATGTGGCGGCGCAGCGGCGCGGCGTCTTGCAGAATTTCGCGGGTCTGACGCGCGGTTTCGTCGGGAGTTGCAAACGTGAGAGTTTCGGGCGGGAGATTTCCCTGAACGCCGACGTTGTAGGCGTTTTGGATTTGCGAAAGTTTTACGGCGCCGTCGAGCGAATAGAAGTCGGCGTAGGCTTGCGCAACTTCCGCAAAGCGTCGCGACATCGAATTCGCGAACAGGATTGCCGCCGCGTTGCCGCGCCGCGCCTGCGCCGCAAGCTCGGCGTTGTATTTGCCCGAAGTCCGAAAGTATTCGCCCTCCGCAATCAGCCCCGCGTGCGAGTCGAAAATCTGGAAGCCGTCAATGCCCTCCTTCGTTTGAAGCTCTATGTAGCTTTTCGACGCCGCCGCAAGCGCGTTCATCAGCCGTTCGAAGAGGTCGGCGCGGGAGTTTTTTAATGCGAAAAGTTTCGGAAACCCCTCAGCGCTTTCGCCCTGAACCATATAGCAGGCGAGCGTCCACGGGGCTGCGCAGAAGCCCAAAAGGGCTTTATCCGGCAGCTCGCGGCGAAGGTTTTTCAACGCCTGCGCCACATACGAAAGGCGTTCGGCGCAGGTGTCGGCGAGGGCTTCGATTTCGGCGATGTCAGCCTCGGTCTCGACGGTTTTTTCGAGCCGTATTCCGCCCGCGTCCTTGAAGTGGTATGGGAACCCGAGTGCTTCCGAAACAACCAAGATGTCCGAAAAAACTATCGCGCAGTCGAAGCCGAAGCGGCGTATCGGCTGCAATGTCGCTTCGGTCGCAAGTTCGGGGTTTTTGACGATTTCGGTGAACGTGTATTTTTGCTTCAACGCTCGGTATTCGGGCAGAAAACGCCCCGCCTGACGCATAACCCAGCAGGGCGGGCGTCGGGTCGGTTCGGCGTCGAGGGTGTCTTTGAAAAGCTGGCGCGATGTCGTATTCATTTGCGTGCGCGGACGAGTTTTTTGAGTTGGTCGAGTTTTTCGAATTTCAGAATTTTAAGCGAGCCCGCATAGACCGCCGCTCCCGCGGGCACGAGTATCAGACAGCAGGCAAGCGAGAATATTTTGCCGTCTACGACTCCGCCGAGCAGCGTTTTTGCCGCCATACAGAATGCCGCCATTGCGGTCGACGCCGCCGTGATTTTTGCGATGTTTTTCGCTATCGGGGCTGTCGCAAGCCTGCGTTTTAGCGCGATGTGCAAAGCCGCCGCGCTGAACACTGCGGCGGCAACATTCGCCGCGGCAAGCCCCGCCGCCTCGAATTTGAACATGAGCGCGACCGACAGAATCAGGTTTACGGCTATCGAAATATAGGAGATTTTCACGGGCGTTTTCGTGTCCTTATTCGAGTGGAAGCCGCGCGTAGAGTATGTCGTAAACGCGAAGAACGGAAGTCCCGCCACCGACACGAGCATTACCGGCAGGCATATGTCCACGTCTTTCACGCCGAAAAGCCCCCAGCGGAAAAGCACGTCCAGAATTTCCCGCGCCAATGCCATTATGCCGAATGTCGCGGGAATTGTAATTGCCATCGACGCCGTAAGTCCCTCGTCGTATTCCCTGCGGAAGTCGTCCGAACGCTTTTGCGCCGCCAGTTTTGCAAGCTGCGGGAAATAGACCGTCGCTATCGCTATTCCGAATACTCCGAGGGGAAATTCGAGTATGCGGCTTGAAATGTAGAGCGCGGGCGTCGCGCTGTCGTTGAGGTTGAAGGCGAGTAGCTTCGAAATGAAGATGTTCAGCTGCACGACTGCCGCACCTAATAGCGCGGGCAAAAACAGCGCGTAAAGCTCGCGGATTTCGTCGGACTTGCCGAGGTCGAACCTGAAACGCCAGCCTTTTTTTGCGAGGCAATACGCTGGAACGCCCGCCTGCAACGCGCCGCCCGCAAGCCAGCCGAAGCACATCGAAAGCGCGATGTTCGGCAGATCGGATTTCCCGAAAACCGCCACGCCGCAAAATAGCGCGGCAATTATGCAGATGTTCAAAAGTATAGGAGTAGCCGACGGGACGCCGAAAGTGTCGAGCACGTTCAGCACTGCCGTAAACACCGCCGCAAGGCAAATCAGCGGCATATACAAAAGAAGCACGAGCGAGTATTTTGCCCCCAGAAAATAGCGCGTCTGTTCGGGATCGATGAACACCGTGCACGCCGCCGCCGCCGCCGCACCCACAAGCGTTATAAGCAGCGTCCAGACGAGCGCGCGCGAAACCGCCTTATTGAGGAAATCGAACGCGCTTTCGAGATTTTTGTTTTTTGCCGAATGGCTGAATATCGGCACTATCGCGCTCGAAAGCGCGCCCTCGCCGAGCATGCGGCGGAAGAGGTTCGGAATGCTGAACGCAAACGTGTACGCGCTGCTTACCGCGCCGATACTCATATACGCCATCGAGCAGGAGTCGCGCACAAGCCCGAGTATGCGCGAACCGATTGTGGCGAGTGCCACCTTCAAGATGTTTTTGAGCTTTCCCACGTCAAAACAGTTTCGGGTTATTTGCCGCCGCCGTCCATTTCGGCGATTTTTCGGTGCAGGGTTCGGCGGCTTATTCCGAGCAATTCGGCGGCCTTTGTCTTGTTGCCGCCCGCTGAATTCAACGCCTCTTCGATTAGCCTGAATTCGTTTTCGCGCTTAGAGAATTTTTTCGACTCGGGAATTTTTTCGAATTTATCCGCCTTAGGGAGCGTGTTGCAATCCGCGCGCAGGGCGGGCAATTCGGGGGTGGTGAATTTTGCGTCGAGACTTTCGGGCCCGATTGTTTCGCCCGAGTGCATAACGGCGATATTTTCGCAGAAATTGCGCAGTTCCCTGATGTTGCCGCGCCAAGGGTAGCTCGTTAAAATGTCGAGGGTTTGCGGCGCGATTTTGACGGGCGCAAGCGAATTTTCCCGCGCAAAAAACGTCGTGTAGGCGGCTATGAGCGGGGCGATGTCCTCGCGGTGCTCGCGCAGCGGCGGGATTTTTATTTCGACCACGTTGAGTCGGTAATAGAGGTCTTCCCTGAATTCGCCGTTCGCCGCCATTTCGGCGAGGTTGCGGTTTGTGGCGCATACTATGCGCACGTCGACTTCTATCGGGGCGTTGCCGCCGAGCCGCTCGAACGTGCGCGTTTCGATAAACCGCAGAAGCTTTACTTGCGTGGCGGCGTCGATTTCGCCTATTTCGTCCAGAAAAATCGTGCCCTTGTCGGCGGCTTCGAAACGCCCTATGCGGCGTTGCGTCGCGCCCGTGAACGCCCCGCGCTCGTAGCCGAAAAGCTCGCTTTCAAGCAGGTTGTCGGGGATTGCCGCGCAGTGGACGGGCAGAAACGTCTTGTCGGCGCGCGGCGACGCGGTGTGTATAAGCCGCGCCAAAAGTTCTTTACCCGTGCCCGTCTCGCCCGTAATAAGCACCGTGGCGCGGCTTTTTGCCGCGGTCTGGGCGGTCGCTATTACCGACTTCATTGCCGCGCTTTCGGCGATGATTGCGCCGAACTCCGACTTCGACGTCGCGATCGGGGCGGACGCGGCGGACACGGCGGACACGTTGTTTTCGCGCAAAGCCCTGATGTGTTCGCCGTTTTTTTCCAGCCGCGCCTTTTGCTCGCTTTCGCGTTTTTTAAGCAGAGCCGCGAGGGTCGTTTCGAGCTTGTCGATGTCGACGGGTTTCGAAATGAAGTCGTCCGCGCCGCGCTTCATAGCCTCGACCGCCATTTCGACGTTGCCGTAGGCGGTTAGCATTATGCATACGGGGCGGTGCTCGGCGGATATCGCCTTGTCGATTACCGACATCCCCGACTTGCCCGACATTCTCAGGTCGGTTATGACGGCGTCGAAGTTTTCGGCGTCGAGCATGTTTATGGCCTCGTCGGCGTTGGAGGCGGCGAAGACGTCGAAGTCGTCGCCGAGAGCCCTGCACAGTCCGTCGCGGGTGTTTTTTTCGTCGTCGACTATCAAAATGCTTTGCATATTCTACTTGTCGGATATTAGAACAAGACTGCCGTCGTTGACAATATCAAAAAGTTCGCGCACGTCGGCGTTCGAAAGCAGCACGCAGCCGTGGCTGTTGGGCGAGCCGATGCGGTCTTCCTGATTCGTGCCGTGTATGTAGACGTAGCGGGCGTAGGTGTCGACATTGCCGCCCGAATTTACGCCGTCCTCCAAGCCGCGCAGGCGCATAATGCGCGTAGTTATCAGGTTTTTTGCGCGTTCCTCGGGCGGTTGGGCGCACTCCAACCCGCAGGGGACGCGCGCGCGGAACACCGTCCGAAGCGGCTGCCCCGCGCCGATTTTTCCGTCGATTTTGTGAAGCCCCGTGGGCGTCCCGTTCGAGTTTTCCACGCAGCTCGGCGGCTTGCGCGACGTCGAGACGGCATACGTTTTTATGCATTCGCCGTTTTCGAAAAGCAGGAGTTGTTGTTCGGGTATCGACACAAAAAGAAGATGTTGACTTGCCGCGACATTTAATTCATTACACTTGTCTATAATCTTTTTATAAAACTCGGTCATACTATGGGAAAGAAATACAGAGTAGGCATTGTGGGCGCAACGGGCGCGGTCGGCGCGGAACTTCTCGACCTTTTGGTTTCGAGAAATTTCCCGATGCAATCCTTAACACTTTTGGCATCGTCGCGTTCGGCTGGCAAGGAAATTCGCCACGCGGGCAAAACTTATATTGTCGAAGAGACGAAGCCCGAATCTTTCGACAATCTCGACATCGCGATTTTCTCGGCGGGCGGCACGCCCTCGAAGGTCTTCGTGCCCGAGGCGGCAAAGCGCGGGTGCGTGGCAATCGACAACAGCTCGGCGTTCAGAATGGACCCCGACGTTCCGCTGATTGTTCCCGAAGTCAATCCGCACGCCATCAAAAACCACAAAAACATAATCGCGAATCCCAACTGCACCACGGCGATTTCGCTTATGGCGTTGTGCCCGCTGCACAGGGAGTTCGGATTGAAGCGTTTCTTTGCCGCCACGTATCAGGCGGTTTCGGGCACGGGTGTCGCCGCCATGCGCGAGCTTGAAAATCAGGTGAAGGCTTATGCCGCGGGCGAAGAGCTCAAAGCCGAGGTTTATCCGTATCAGATTGCCTTCAATGTCCTGCCGCACGTCGACGTTTTTCAGGACAACGGCTACACCAAGGAAGAGCTTAAAATGCTCAACGAAACGCGCAAGATTTTGGAAGCTCCCCACATTATGAACTCCACAACCTGCGTGCGCGTCCCCGTTATGCGCGCCCACAGCGTGGCGATAAACGCCGAGTTCGAAAAGCCCGTTTCGGTGGAGAGAGCGCGCGAAGTTATCGCGGCGTTCCCCGGTGCGGAGCTTTGCGACGACGTCGCCAATAAGGTTTATCCGATGCCGCTTTTCTACCAGCGCAAGGAAAAGTGCGGTGTGGGCAGAATAAGGAAGGATTCGGTTTTCGAAAACGGACTGTCGTTCTTCGTGGCGGGCGACCAGCTTTGGAAGGGCGCGGCACTCAATGCGGTGCAAATTGCCGAACTCCTGATAAACGACTAAAAACCGCGACGCCGCGTTTGCTTCGCCGACGAGTTTTAATTTAATGTATAAAAGCGGAACGAAAGTTCCGCTTTTTTTTGATTATAAAAAACTCGTCGAAGCAA
>ERZ1026945.152-NODE-152-length-30336-cov-11.635184_pt1 | contig 30336 bp, 23 predicted proteins | sample MGYA00519304_ERZ1026945 | MGnify/ENA primary metagenome ERZ1026945 (study PRJEB26926, sample SAMN06164619) | human gut metagenome | biome: ENVO:00009003; feature: ENVO:2100002; material: ENVO:00002003 | host: Homo sapiens | place: USA | collected 2012 ...
TCCCACCGCCGCCCCGCAGTTTCCCAGCAGCCGCACCGTCTCCGCCTTCGAGCAGCTTCGCAACTACCCTACGCCGCCTTCCGCCTCCTCCCATCGCAGCCTTGCCGCCCAGCCTCCCTCCGCTCTGCCGCCCCGCAGCCCGCCCCCACACAACCCCGCCCGCAACTCATTTCAAGGGGTTTTCGGGGCGGATTAAGGCGTTTTTTTTGTGAAAAATTTTTAGCCGTTTTCGGAGAATATTTCGGGGAAGTTTTTTTCGCGAGAGGGAAAAGTCGGGTTGCAAAACGGGAGTATTTTTTTATTTGCGAAGACCTTTTTTTGAAAAAATATTTACCGTCGGCGGTTCGGTATCGTGGCGAATTAGGCCCGATTTTTCGGCCTCATACCCCCCTATTTTTGCCAAAAAATGCCCGTTTTTTGATAAAAAAAGGCCTTTTTTGCGTTATTTTCTTGCGATTTTCAGCATATTTTTTATTCTAATTGTTCCATATTTAAAACGCTTTTTATTTTATAAGATAAAATTATGAAAAATTATCAATTATTATCAGCGGGCTTGCTCGCGCTTTTCACGCCGATTTTGCAGGCAAAACAGGATATCTCTTCGAATATTTTCCGCGACGGCGACGTTTTCGGACTTGTGGGCGACAGCATAACCCACGGCGGCTTTTATACCGAACCTCTGCTTAATTTCTACGCCACACGCTTTCCGAATACACGCTTGTTAATAAAGAATTTCGGCATTTCGGGCGACACCTGCCAAGGTATTTTAACCCGCTATCAAGACGACATCAAGCCCGTAAAAGCCGATGTCTATTCTTTTATGAGCGGTATGAACGACGTGGGGGAGGCAAAGAACGACGATGAGCGCAACTTGCGACGCAACAACTACATAAAAACTCACGCCCAAGTCTGCGAACTTCTCGCCAAGAACAGCCGCAAGTTCATAGTTTTTACACCGTCAATTTACGACGAACTTTCAAAAGGCAAAACAAAGGTTTTTGTCGGCAGAAATTCCGATTTGCGCAATTTTGCCGACATCTGCCGCATCGACGCTAAAAAGTTTAACGCCGAGCTTGTAGATATGTGGGGGACAACAAATTACGCAAATGAGCAATTCGGAAAAATCGCTCCCGAAAAATCGGTTCTTTCGGCGGACAGGGTTCATCCCGTGGGCGCGGGCGGCTATGTAATGGCGTCGGCGTTCATTTCTACGCTCGAAAAGCCCACGGCGGTTTCGGAAATCGAAATTGATGTATCAAAACATACTGGTAATGCGTCAGTTGTGAAGGTGTTTAACTCCGATGTGTCGGATTTAAACACGGTTTTACAAAAGGCGCGTGTGAAAGCCCCAAAAGGAGTCTACGAAAAGACTTTAAAGAGAAATACTCGAATTTCGCAACAAATTGATTATCTTTCATTTAAGGTATTTGAATACGCTTTGCCTCTCTATGTTGCGCCCAACAAAAAGGAGGCTGAAAGCATTGTGAAGTTTGCCGAAAAATTCAACCGCCAGATTCTGAAAATTTCGGGGCTTTATATGGCGCAAAACTACGAGCTTTTTATTGACGGGATAAAAGTCGGCGAATTTTCGGGTGTGCAATTTGCAGAAGGTGTAAATCTTGCGAAAATTGAAACTACGCCGCAAATGAAGCAGTCAAAGAAGGTAGCCTCGCTTTGCACTAAATTCCGCGAAGCTTCGTCAAAGTATCGCAACATAAGGGCTACGGAGAGATTCTTTCCTGCTTTGTTGAAGTATGATAATGCAGATGAGCGTATTGCGTGCGCAAAGCGCATTCTAAACGGCGAGGAGGGTAAGATAAATCCGCGCTACGAAAAGTATTTTAAGAAATTGCTAACTGACTATCAGACCTATAAGTTGCGCCAGCAGCAGATGTCGGACGATGCCGACAACGTATGCAAGGCGGTTTATGCCGCCGCAAAACCGAAAGCACATTTGTTTGAAATAAAACAAGTTGCGCGTTAAGTTCCCCTTTCTTGAAGCTGCGGAAAAAGTTTTTGTTTCGCTCAAAAACAAACCGATTTAGCCTGTCAGAGGCTTTTTCAAAAGACGAAAAAAAGGTTTCCGAATGGAAACCTTTTTTGCTATTTGTCCTTGCTTGGCGTCAAACTAAAATATTCCTCTTGTGGAAGATTTTGCCCGACGTCGCTGGGGGGGGAGTTATTTTTTGTTTTTTGTTGCGAATTAGAATGTTTTTAAATACGGAGCAAGCGAGGCGAAGCAGGTTTCTACTTCGTCCTTCTCTTGCTGGGTGAGTTTCATTTCGCGCAAAATGGGTTTGGCGGGGATTATTTGTTTGCCGTTTTTTACCTCGTATTCGCGCGAAATCAGGTTTTTGAATATGCCGCGCTTTTTTAGAACGTAGAGGTGGTATCCGCGCAAGTCGCTGCCGCTAATATAGTTTTTGATGTTTAACATCAGTATGTATTTTGAAAACGCGTCGGTTAGAGTGCCGAATTTATCGCCGTTTTCAAGCTGTTCCCAGATGTATGCGAGCAAGTCGGCGTAGGCGGGGCGTTCGGTAATTACGCCCTCGGTGCCGATTCGTCTTGCCTGATGAACCCACTGGTAGCTGCCCCACGCGCTGAAAACTGTATGGACAACAGGTTTTTGTGCGATTTCCTGCGCCATTCTGCCGTTGCAGTCGCCCGACTCTTCTTTTATGTAGCCGAAGACTTTTGGATTGCGTTTTGCGAGTTCGAGCAACAATTCGACCGACGGGGCAACGCCCGTGTAATTGACGCCGCCGCCCGTTTGGATTATCGCGGGGCGGTCGATATGTTTTTCGAGTTCGAGGTAATATTTGCGCAAGTCGCTTTCACTCTTGCCGTTATCGGGAGGGCGCGAAATTACTGCAACGTTTGCGGCTGGGTATTTTGCGGCGAGCTTTTCGGCGTGTTTTGCGCAGGCAACCATTTCTTCGGTATCTTTACCTTCGCAGCCGAGAGTGGCGGTTGTGGCGGTGTTTTGCGCCGCGCGCACGACGCGTTCCATGCCCGCGAGTTTTTCGTCGGTCGAAAGCAGGTCGATACTATCGCCCGACTGCGGCCATATCATACCCTGACAGCCGCATTTGGCGACGAATTTTGCTTCGCTTTCAAGTGTGTCGAAATCGACTGCGCCCGATTCGAGGTAGGGTGTGGAAAGAATCGGGAATGCGCCGCGTATGCGCGGGTCGCCGCCCGAGGGGGCGCGTTTTACTGCGGGAACTTTGCGGAAGTTTTTTACTGTCGCGGAGTTATCGGAGGCCTTTGCGGGCGTAGTTTGGCAGGCGGGCAAAGCCCCGAATGTTAGGGCTGCGGCAGCCGACTTGAAGAATGTTCTGCGTCGCATTTTATTGGTATATAGTAGGTTATTGTTGAGGAGAAAGCTCAAAAAAATGGCGGGGGTTTGTGTGCGTCCTCCATTTTTTGTGTTTTTGAAGTTATTGTTTGCCGATTTTTAGATGTAGTCGGCGTCGATGCCGAATGCCTCGAAGAGGTAGGGGGCATCTGCCGAGAAGCCGAAGTCGTCGGTTGCGACTACGCGTTTGGCGTATTTATACCAGAGGTTGGAGATACCCGCCTCGACAGCGACGATGTCGTCGCAAGGCGGCAGGACTTCGTCCTTATACGACTGCGGTTGGGCGTCGAAGATTTCCATACACGGCATTGAAACGACGCGGATTGACGGAGATTTCTTTGCAGCCTCGATTGCAAGTTGCAACTCCGAGCCCGTGGCGATGACGATTTTTTTGAGTTCGGAGGTCTCTTTAACGGCGATATACGCGCCTTTGAGAACGCCGTTGCGGCGCGTGTCGATGTCGATTGAAGAGAGGTTTGGCAGGTTTTGGCGCGACAAGATGAGAGCCGTCGGGCCGTCCTTGCGGGCGAGCGCGCTCGCCCACGCGCCTGCGGCTTCCTCGCAATCGGCGGGGCGTATTACGTTAAGGCGCGGAATGCAGCGCAAAATGGAGGTCATTTCCACGGGTTGGTGGGTGGGGCCGTCCATACCGACGCCGATTGAATCGTGCGTTAGCACGAACTGGACGGGGAGTCGGGAAAGGGCGGTTACGCGCATTGCACCGAGCATATATCCCGCGAATGTCAGGAATGTGGCGCAGGAAGGCTCGAAGATTCCGTAGTAGGCTATGCCGTTCGAAATTGCGCACATTGCGTGTTCGCGTATGCCGAACCAGATGTTGCGGCCTGCGTTGTCGGTGTCGGAGAAGTCGCCGAGGCCTTTGAGGTAGTTTTTCGTAGAGCCGTAGAGGTCTGCCGAGCCCGTAATCATAAAGGGCAGGTTTTTTGCCAGCGCGTTCATTACCACGCCCGAAGAGGCGCGTGTCGCGCTCTTGTCGTCGGCGGGGAAGGCGGGAATCATTTTAAGCAGCTCTTCGGCGGTCAATTTCTGTTTTCTGTCGAGGCAGAAATCGAGTTCCGCCGCCTTGTCGGGGTTGGCGTTTTTCCAAGCCTCGAATGTCTTTTGCCACGCGGCGGAAGTTTCGGCGTTCACCTTTGCGACGGTTTTGAACATTGCGTAGACTTCCTCCGAGACGTAGAATTTTTCTTCGGGAAGTCCGAGCGATTTGCGCGCGGCGGCCGCGAATTTTGCGCCGCCCTCGCCGTGCCCCTTGGCGGAGTTTTCGACTTCGGCTATGCCCTTGGCGATTGTGGTTTTAAAGATGATGAGTTTGGGCTTGTCGGACGTCGAATTTTTGGCGTCGTTGAGAGCCTTGCGGATTTGGGCGATGTTGTGGCCGTCGCATTTTGCGACTTCCCAGCCGTAGGACTGGAAGCGCAAGGCGGTGTCTTCGCGCATTGTTTTGTCCGCCATTGCGTCGAGGGTGACGTCGTTCGAATCGTAGAGCAGGACGAGGTTGCCGAGTTTTAGTGTGCCCGCGAGCGCGGCGGCCTCGGCGGAGACGCCCTCCTGCATGCAGCCGTCGCCTGCCAGACACCAGACTTTATGGTCGAAGATTTTATGTTCGGCGGTGTTGAATCGCGCCGCCGCCATTTTTTCGGAAATCGCCATACCTACGGCGTTGCCGATACCCTGTCCGAGCGGTCCGCTTGTTGCCTCGACGCCGTCGGTTTCACCGAACTCGGGGTGTCCGGGGGTCTTCGAGCCCTTCATTCGAAAATTTTTGAGGTCTTCGATTGTCAGGTTAAAACCCGAGAGGTGCAGCCACGAATACAGAAACATGCTGCCGTGCCCCGCGCTCAGAATAAAGCGGTCGCGGTTGAGCCACTTGGGCTTGGCGGGGTCGATGTCGAGGATTTCGGAGAAGAGAACCGCGCCGATTTCGGCGCAGCCGAGGGGAAGCCCGAGGTGTCCGGAAGCGCACTTTTCGATTGCGTCGATGGCGAGACCGCGCGCCTGATTTGCGGCGAGCTGCAAGATGGTGTCGAGTTGTTGTTGTTTCATAAATAGTCCGATATTTTTTTTGATGATTCGATTTTGTGGAAGTTAACGGATTTTTTCCCTTTTTCAACATTTTTCGGCTTCGGGGCGGGGTTTTTATGCTTCGGGGCGGAGTTGAACGGTTTCGGCCGCGTTTTTTAGGGAAAATGGAAGAAAAGTTTGTTGACTTGGGGCGGGCTTTATGTTTGTTTGGGAACTCGACATTTATATTTGTGTTTCGTCCGGAAGATTCGGGCGGATTTTTATTTTTCAACTTGCACTGAAATGAATAGATTGGTTAAGACTCTTGTTTTATCGGGGGCGCTCCTGATGTCGCTTTCGGCTTTCGGCGCGGTCGCGCAGAGAACTTCCTACAAACTCTCGCCGCTTGACGTGGTTCAGATTAAGGTTTACAACGAGCCCGAGCTGGACACGATTTACAAGGTTTCGGCGGACGGGAACATCGTTATGCCTCTCATCGGCGCGGTGTCGGTCAGCGGGCTTACGGTTGCCGATGCGCAATCGAAAATCAAAGAGCTTTACGAAAAGGACTACTTGGTAAATGCGAGCATTACGATGTTTGTAGCCGAATATGCCCCGCGCAGAGTCTATGTTATCGGGCAGGTCAACCGCCCGGGCGAAGTGCTTTTCCCGAACGAGGAAGACCTGACGCTTTCGCGCGCGATTGCCAATGCTGGCGGAACCACGCGCATTGCCAAAGATAGGGCGATAAACGTAAAGCGCAAGCTCGAAGACGGTTCTATACGCGTATTCGAAGTCAATTTGCGCGCGATTTTAAACGACAAGAGCGCGACTGACTTTCCGCTGCAAGACGGCGATACTATCGAAGTTCAGGAATCGGCTTTCTAACGGGCTGCGGTTCTGCGGCGGTGTCAATCAACAAAAAAACGCGAAAACTTTTACTTACGAAAATGTCAGACGAAGATAGAAAACCCGAAAAATCCAACGGCGCGGGCGGCGCGGCAAATGCGGGACAACCGCAGGCAAAACCGACGAAAATTTTAAAGCGCAAAAAGATCGCCGGCAGTTACGGCGGCTATGGTGCGGGCGGTTATGGCGGTTACGGCTACGGCGGCTATGGTGCAGGCGGTTACGGCGCGGGCTACGGCGGCGCATATGGCGGCTACGGCTACGGATACGGTGCGGGTCAGCCCTCGGCGGGTGTGGGCGCGGCGGGCGGCGCGGCGGCCATGCCGAACAGAACTTTCAAGGACTATATGATGATTTTGCGCGAGCGAATTTGGTATATCATCATCACGTTCTTCATCATTTTGGCGGGTATTTTGCTTTATACTTTCAGAATTACGCCGCAATATACGTCTATGTCGTCAATCCAGATTTTGCGCGACTCGGATACGCCAATTGACGGACCGGGGGCGACGCAGCGTTCGCGCAACGACACGATTCTTTCGATTGAAGACTTCAATACGCAGGTGAAGTTGATGGAGAGTGCGGAGATTGTCTCGGCGGTGAAGTCGCGCATGAAGGAGGACGAGCTTAAACGCTTTGCCGCGCCGTATCGGGATATGTTCACTATCGGTATCCCCAAGAGCGAAGAGGAGCTGCTTTTCGAGAACCGCAAAATCATTCCCGAGAGAATGACGCTGTTTGTGCGCATTACCTTTACGCACCCCGACAAGTTCACCGCCGCGAAGATTGCAAATTTGTTTGCGAGCGAATACATAAGGTTCACGCACCAGAACAAGGTTCAGAATTTGATTACGTCGATTGACGAATTGCGCACGAAAGTCGCCCAGCAGGAGGCGAAGGTTAAGGAGCTCGACAAGAAGCTCATTGAATACCGCGAGAAAAACAGGGCGGTGTCGCTCGATAGGGAGGACGATGTCGACCGTATGGAGCTCAAAGACCTCAATGCAATTTTGACGAACGACAAGCGAGTGTTCGACTCGGTTTCGACCCAATGGGAAATGATTCAGGACTACAAGCGTCAGGGCAAGGATTTGTGCGAGTTGCCGTTCATTTCGGATATGCCGCAGATTAGCAAGCTGATTATGGACAGGTCGACGCAGCAGGTGTTTGTTTCGTCGCTCGAAAAACGCTACAAGGAAAAGCACCCGAAGATGATTGAAGCGCGCAAGACCTTGGAGCAGATTAACAAGGAGCTTGCCGTTGCCATTCAATACGCGTATCAGAAGGTGGAATCGACGTATCAGAATGCGCTCAAAAACTACGAGGATTCGCAAAAGAGACTCGTTGAAAAGAAAAACGAGATTATCGATTTGGGCAAAAAGTCGATTATTTACAAGTCGCTCGAACGCGAACGTCAGGTGGCGGAGGGTATGCATGCGTCGCTAATTGCGTCGATGAATGTGCGCACGGCGCAGGTTTCGCTGATTAACGAAGGCGCGAGAATTGTCGACCATGCGGCTCCGTCGTTGCGCCCGTCGAGCCCGAACTATGTTTTGAATGTGGTGCTCGGCATTTTTGCGGGTCTTGCGGGCGGCGTTGGCGTGGCGTTTTTGGTGGCGTTTATGGACGACAGGGCAAAGAGCGCGTATGACATCGAATCGGTTATCGGGATTCCGCTGCTTGGAATTATCCCGAGGGTGATTCGTCTGAATTCTTCGGAAAAGGCTCAGGTTGCGGCGTCGAATGCCGACAGGGTCACGACCGAGGCGTTCCGCTCGCTCTATTCGACGCTCAAAGTTAACAATTTTGCAAAGAATGCGAAGGTGGTGTTGTTCACGTCGACTACGCCCTCGGAAGGCAAAAGTTTTGTGGTGACGAATTTGGCGTTCACCTGCGCGCTCAACGGCGAAAAGGTGGTTGTTGTCGACGCCGATATGCGTCTGCCCGTGTTGGCGAAGACGCTCGGGCTTAAAATTGACAGGGGCTTGGTGTCCTACATCGAGCAGGGCGACTCGCTCGACAACGTGATTGTGCGCGACTTCTTCCCGAATCTCGACGTTCTCGCCTGCGAAAAACGCGCTCTCAATCCGATGCAGGACTTGAATTCGGAGGAATTTTTGAAGATGTTGCAGACGTTGCGCCAACGCTATGACAAGGTGTTTGTGGACTCGCCGCCGGTGGGGGCAGTCAGCGACGCGGTTTCGATTATGCCCGAAGTCGACGGAGTGATTTATGTGGTGAAATTCAACTCGGCAAAGCGCAAGGTCATCAAGAACTACATCAGGAGAATGATGGAATCGAATGTGCCGATTTTGGGCGCGGTGATGAATATGGTAAGCTCGGGGGCGTCGGCGGGATACAGTCTGAACTACTACGACAAGAGCTATCAGAACTACTATGCGAATCCGCCCGAGGAATCGGAAGAGGGTTCGGACGATGTGCCGTCGGAGCAGGCGCAAGGCTGATTTTATTTCGAGGGGTGTCCTGAGGTCGGGACGCTCTTCTTTATTTTTGCAAAAACGGAGTATTGAGAAATGAAAAAATTATTCGTTGTTCAGGAGAAAGACCCGAGAGAGGCTCGTGTTGCGCTGATTCCCGCCGACGCGCAAAAGTTGGCAAAACTTGGGTGGGAAGTGAATGTCGAGCGCGGGGCGGGGCTCAAAGCGGGTTTTGTCGACGCCGACTATGAAGCTGCGGGCGCGAAGATTGTCGGCGCGGAAGCGATTGCGCAAGCCGACTTTGTCGCGGAGGTGCGAAAGCCCGACATTGCGGAAGTCTCGCGGCTCAAACGCGGGTCGTTCCATTTGAGCCTGCTCGACCCGTTCAACGAAAAGCCGCTGATTCGCGCGTTTGCGGAGGCGGGCGTTTATGCGGCGAGTTTCGAGCTTGTCCCGCGCAGCACGATTGCGCAGAAAATGGACGTGCTGAGTTCGCAGTCGAATTTGGCGGGCTACAATGCGGTGATTAAGGCGGCGTATTCAATCAACAAAATTCTGCCGATGATGATGACGCCCGCGGGCACGATTTCGCCGTTGAAGTTTTTTATTGTCGGCGTCGGCGTAGCGGGTTTGCAGGCGATTGCGACCGCCAAGAGGCTCGGGGCGCGTGTGGAGGCGTTCGATACGCGTCCTGTCGTCGAAGAGCAGGTGAAGAGCTTGGGCGCGAAGTTTGTAAAAATCGACCTCGGCGAGACGGGGCAGACCGCGCAAGGCTACGCCAAAGAGCTGACTGCCGAGCAAATCGAGCTTCAACGCAAGGCCATGGCGAAAGTTTGCGCCCAAGCCGATGTCGTGATTACCACCGCCAAGCTTTTCGGCAGGAAAGCCCCGCGCATTATCACCGCCGAAATGGTGGAGGGTATGAAGTCGGGCAGTGTGGTTGTCGATATGGCGGTTGAATCGGGCGGCAATGTTGAAGGCTCGCGCCCAGACGAAACGGTGATTACGCCCAACGGCGTGATGATTATCGGCGATACGTGTCTCGAAGCGGGGGTTCCCGCCTCGGCAAGCCAGATGTTCAGCGCGAATGTCTTCAACTATATTTCCCATTTTTCGCAGGGGGGCGAATTCAAGTTGAACTTCGACGACCCGATAATGAAGTCGACGGTTGTCGCCGCCGACGGCAAGATAACCGACCCGCGTTTTCAATAATATTTTTGGAGGTTTTTTATGGATATTGTATTGCTTTTATTTATTTTTACTTTGGCGGCGTTTTTGGGCTTCGAGCTGATTTCGAAAGTGCCCAGCCAGCTGCACACGCCGCTTATGAGCGGCTCGAACGCCATCAGCGGAATTACGATTGTCGGCGCGCTGATTGCCACGGCGGGAACGGCGGAAAGCGATTTTGCGACCGCGTTGGGGGCGTTGGCTTTGGTGCTCGCTACGGTGAATGTCGTGGGCGGCTATGTGGTCACGGACAGAATGCTTGCGATGTTCAAGAACAAGGAGGGCAAATAGTATGAAGGATTCAAGTTGGCTTCCCGAACTGGTGAATGTGGCGTATATTATTTCGTCGGTCTTGTTTATTTTGGGTATCAAGATGCTCGGCAGGGCGCAGACGGCGCGGCGGGGCAACATTGTCTCGGCGTGGGGTATGTTGCTGGCTGTCGTGGTGACGCTTTTCGACAGGGAAATTCTCAATGCCGCCGACGCGAAATCGTGGGCGATTCTTGTCGGGGCAGTCGCAGTCGGCGCGGTTGTCGGCGCGGTCGCGGCAAAGAAGGTCAAGATGACTTCAATGCCCGAGATGGTTGCGCTGCTTAACGGGTTCGGCGGTCTGGCGAGTTTGCTTGTCGGCTGGGCGGATTTCTACTACAACGGCGTGGTGAGTTCGACGGTTTCGAAGGCGTTGGCGGCGGTTGTGCCGTCGGCGGGGGATATGTCGACGTTCACGAAATTCGCGACGATTGCGGCGGTGCTCATCGGCGGAATTACGTTTACGGGCAGCGTTTATGCGTGGGCGAAGCTTTCGGGAAAAATCTCGGGCAAGGCTCAGGTTTTTGCGGGGCAGAAGATTGTAAACGCGCTTTTGGCGGCGGTTGTGGTTGCGGTGTCGGCGGCGTTCCTGTTTGCGGGCGACGCCCAGACGGCGCACTGGCTTTTGATTGCTGCGGCGGCGTTTTCCTTCGCGCTCGGGTTCGCGGCGGTTATGCCAATCGGCGGCGGCGATATGCCCGTGGTGATTTCGATGCTCAACTCGCTTTCGGGCTTGGCGGCATCGGCGGCGGGGTTCGTAATCGAAAACAACGTGCTGATTGTTGCGGGCTGTTTGGTAGGCGCAAGCGGCGTGATTTTGACGGTGATTATGTGCAAGTCGATGAACAGGACGCTGGCGAATGTGCTGTTTTCGGGCTTCGGCGCGTCGGGCGGTTCGGCGGCGGGAAAAGTCGAAGGCGAGATGAAGGCTATCAGCGCGGACGACGCCTACTACATTCTCGAAGCCGCGCAAAGCGTGGTGTTTATCCCCGGCTACGGCATGGCGGTTGCGCAGGCGCAGCACGCCGTAAAAGAGCTTGCCTCGATTTTGGAAAACAACGGCGCGGAGGTTTGTTTTGCAATCCACCCGGTCGCGGGGCGCATGCCGGGGCATATGAATGTGCTTTTGGCAGAGGCAGACGTTCCGTATGAGCAGCTCAAAGAAATGGAGGAGGCCAACCGCATTTTGGAGACTGCCGATGTTGCGATTGTCATAGGCGCGAACGACGTTGTAAACCCCGCTGCGGCGGAGGACAAGTCAAGCCCGATTTACGGAATGCCGATTATCGAGGCGTTCAAGGCTAAGACCGTTTTGGCGTTGAAACGCGGCAAGGGCGCGGGATTCTCGGGTCTCGAAAACGCGCTGTTCTTCCGTCCGAATACGCGCATGCTTTACGGCGACGCGAAGGCGACAGTAAACGATCTTGTGGCAAAATTTAAGGAATCTTAATATTTTGTATTTGACTGCCGCGCTGTGTATGATTGCCGCGCGGCGGGGTTGCGGACGCCGCGCAGTTTGGTTGCGCGGTGTTTTTTTGCGTCGCGCGGAGTGGAGCGGAGTGCGGCAGGGTGCGGGAGGCTTTTTTTATTGATTTTTTTAGATAAAAAACTTTTACTGAAAATATGAAAAACGCAAAAACTACTCCGAAGAAGGCGGTTAAAAAAGCCGCGACAACATCGAAGAAAACGGTAGCAGCATCGACGAAGTCGGCGGCGAAGCCCGCGAAAGCCGCGAAGGTTGCGAAGCCCGCTGCGGTGAAAAAACCGGCTGTGTCGGCATCGACGAAGAAGCCGTGCGCGAAGCCGTGTTCGAGATCGGCGTGCAAGTGCTCCGAAAAGGGCTGCGCGGCGAAGGCGGCGAAGAAGTCGGCGGCGCGTTCGATGGATTTCGAAAAATTCCTCGAAGCGGCGTTCTCGGACAGCGAATGCAAGAAGATGGCGCGCGCGCAGATTATCAAGACTGCCATACGTCTGCTCAAAGCCGACGAGAAGGCTGCGGCGAAGATTGCCGCGCAGGTCGATGTGGCGTTCCCGAAAATCGAAGTCGCGTTTAAGGGCTAAGCTTTTTATAGGGATTTGATTTTTTTGCGCCGCTTCGGTTTTTCGGGGCGGCGTTTTTTTGCATCGCGCGGGGTGTCGCAAAAAGGCGGCAGGCGCGGGGGGTGTTTTAGGCGTTCGGGGAAATAGGCGGAGCTCGGGATGGGGCGAGTCGGTTTTTGATGCGGGATTGCGCGTTTGAGCCGATGTCGCGGGAGTGGCGGAATAAGCGGTTTTAAACGGCTTCGGGCGGAAGTTAAAATTTGACACATTCGGGCGGGTTGTGCATATTCGCGCTATGAAAAATACGCCGAAGTATCTTGTGATTGCCGAAGAAATCGCGAAAAGCATTGCGGGGGGCGAAATCGGCGCGGGCTGCAAAGTTCCGTCGGAAAACGACATTGCCAAACGTTGGGGCGTGAGTTGTTCGACGTCTCGCAAGACGCTTTTGGAGCTTGAACTGCGCGGGCTTGTCAAGCGCGTGCGCGGCAAGGGAACGGTGGTTTTGCAGCGCGACGGATTTTTTTTAAGCCGCGCGTTGGGTTCGTTTTCGGCGTTGAAGGGCAGTTTTGCCTCGAATCTGCGCAGGGAGGGGATTGCGGCGAAGGTCGAGACTGTCGAGAAGAAGGTTTTCCACGGAAAGGTCGACATTCAGGTGTCGGGCAATTTCTACGAGATTGTCGGCAAAATCGCGAAGCTGCGCGTGTTCCGCTACGGGAACTCGCGAATGCTGAAAGACGAGACGCTTTATTTCGACGCGTCGTTGTTGCCCGAAATAGAGAAGTTTGACGATATCGACAATCCGCTCGAATTTTTCGCGTCGCAATACGGGGTTGTGGTGGAAAAAGTCGACAGGAACATTTTCGCCAAGAGTTTGGAGGCGGGCGAAGGCAACGGGTTTTCGAAGTCGCAGCCGACGGTTGTGATGTGTCTGGAAGGCGCGAATTTGCTGCGCTCGGGGCGCGTGGTGGCGATAGAAAAATCGCTCTACCGCGCGGACGCCTACAAGTTTACGATTTCGACGCCGTTTGTGTGAGGCTGTCGGGTGGCGCGGGGCTCGCGGGGTTTGTAGCGGCGTGGAGTGTGCGGTTGCACAAAAAAACGTCCGACGGGATATTTGTATTTAACGTCATTTAATCTAAAATTTTCCGATTCTAAAACGTCCGTTTTTACGGACGTTTTTTTGATTTTGAAAAAATATATTTTTTACGCGGAAGAAGTATGAAGCTTTTACGAAATGGTTTATGGAAGTTAATAAAAACTTCCGCAACAAAAGGAAAATATATGATCATATCAACAATGGTGGCTTCGATGGCATTGATGTCTCCCGTCGACGTCGCACAAACAGTATCGGAACTTTCCGAGCCTCAGGGTATTGTTTCTGCCCGTGGCGAAGAACTCAAAGACGCGGGAAAAACAGGGGTGAGTATGAACTATACTCATACAGGTCCATTGCCAAATCCAATGATGGACGACGCCAAAACTTGGGACTGATTTTTAAACTTCGTCGGGGTGCGGTTTTGTGCCCCGATTTTTTTGCTCAATTTTTAATAATAACAAAAATATTTTATGCTTTTAATTATTACCTGTTCGCAAGACGTAACAACGGATATGCTTTTACCGTTTCTCGACGGGATTGACGTTTTCCGCTTTGACATTAACAAATGGAATGAATACGCGTGGGATTTTTCCTCTGACGGATTCGTTGTGCAGGCTCCCGACGGCAAACAAATGCGCGAATCAGACCTAAGGTGTGTATATTTGCGCAAGCCGATGTTTTTAGATTCGATAGACGTTCCCGCCGACGGTTGTCTTGAAAACTGGACGCGCGCCGAAGTCGAGCGAATGTGGCGGGATTTATATTTTGATATGTGTGCCCGCGGCAAGGCTGTTTTTGCGCCCGATACGCGCGGCAAGTGGTATAAATTTTCGCAAATGCGCCTTGCAAAGAAATATTTCAAAGTGCCCGAATTCCATATTGTGCGCGGATTTATTCCCGACGAAATTCGCGACGGTGAATGGGTTGCAAAGGCTTTGACGCAAGAGCGAATCGGCAGGGATAAAACTTTTATGACGCGCAAAATAGCCGCCGACAAAATAGACCCGTATTATCCGTGGTTTTTACAGCGCAGGGTAGACGCGCAAAAAGAAATTACGGCGTTTTATTTGAACGGAAAAACATTCGCCTTTGAAATTGACCGCTCAAAAATAAAGTATGACGACAGTCGCGCAGAGGGCATATATATGAAATGGGAGCGAACGTCGCTTTCGGCGGACGAAGAGATTGCCATTGCAAACTTTATGCGCGACAGCGGCTACGTTCACGGGCGTTTCGACTTTTTGCGCAAAGACGGCGAGCTTGTGTTTTTGGAGCTAAACCACAACGGTATGTGGGCGTGGCTCGATTTGAAATACGAAGAGGGAATCTTCAAATACGTAGCCGATGAAATCAGGAAATTCTATGCCAAATGCTGAAACAAAAATTCTTCGCGTTTTGGTTGTCGTGGTAATCGCGTTTTTGGTTACGGCGTTTTGGTTTATGTCGGCGGCGGTTGATAATGCTTCCGCCGTTGATTGTTCCTTGTATAAAGCGGGTTTTTCGGAGATTTCGGAATAGAAAAACGGAAAATCGGTTCGTTAATAATCTACATTTTGTCGAATTTTGTAAAGAAATAGGAGGCTGCCGAAGAAGGGAGCCTCCTATTTGTTTTTTAGTTTTTATTTTTTTACGCGGAATGCTGTTTGTTAAAAGCCGTCCGTTTGTTCGACGGGGTTGCCGTCATTTTTTTTATTCTTTTTTCATTTTGTCGGCGAGGTTGCGGCGTTCTATGTCCAGTTTTATTTCCCGCGCCTGTGTGGATTTCTTTATTTTATTTATTTGTTTGTAGGCGGCTTTGAGGTCGGCTATGATTGTCTCTTCGCTGTCGCCGAGTTTGTTGGGGACGTTTCTGTCTTCGGGGTCTTGTTTTGTCATTTTTCTATCTCCTTTTTATAATATTCTTTTTGGGTTTCCTCGCGCAGTCGCTTTATTATTCTATGGACGCTTTTGTCCACCTTCTCGCGCGGGACACCCAGTTGTTTGCAAATGTCGGCTACGGGTTTGTCTTCGAGTATGCGCATTTCGAAACACAGGCAGGTTTTGGGGTCGAAGCTGTGGCGTATGGATTCCCAGATATCCATTATAAGCGACATTTTGTAGGTGCGCGCCTCGTCTTCTTCAAGCGTGTCGAAGTAGGCTGCGTGCTTTTGGCTGTCGCCTTTTGAAAGCATATCGGAGATTTCTATGGATTCCACTTTCACAAGTCTGTCGGAATTCTGTCTGCGAATATAATCGAGGGTTCGCCTATAAACTATGCTTTTTAGAAAACCGCGGAATCTGTATTTTTCGGGCGTGTAATTGCCGTTTTCAAACGCCTTTTGCAGGTTGAGGAACGTTTCGGAAATGATACCCGAAACCACGGATTCGTCGGTAGTCTTCCAGCCGATTTTTTTGAAGGAATTTATGGCCATTTGGCGGACGGTTATGAGGTATATTTCGTAGAATCTTTCCCACGATTTCTGCCAGAGTTTTAGGTCGGCATTGTCGAGGATTTTTCCGATTAGGCTATTTGGTGTGTCTGGACAATTCATATATATTTTTTTTCGTTGAAAATTTTGTTTTCTTCCGAGTCCAATTCGGATATAGCAGAAAATGTTTTTATAAATTATGGATATTATTGCATTCAATACTAAATATAAACTTTTACGCCGTATCGGTTCCGGAGGATTCGGAGATGTCTTTTTGGCAAAGAATTTGGCGGACGGTGTTTTTTGTGCCGTCAAAATAGTAAAAATAACAGGAGGTATTTCGCGAGAGCTTGATGCCCTGAAAAAATACAAGGCAATTGCGGAAAACTTGCAAGGTGCGAACATTGTGGGTGTCGGGGACATTGCGGCCTCTGACGATAAGTTGTGTTATTCGATGCCGCTTGCGGACGGAGTTGATATGTCTATTTCTCCGGAAGATGAAAGTTGGCGGCCGAGGTCTTTGCAGACTGTCATTGACGAGCGTAGAAATGCGGACAAATGGTTTTCGCGCGATGAGATTGCAGAGCTGTTTTTGCCGATAATTACCGCCGCCGATGCGCTCGGAAAGGCGGGTATGCTGCATCGGGACATAAAACCGCAGAACATACTGTTTGTTTGCGGCAAGCCAGTTTTGGGCGACATTGGCCTTTTGACTGAGGACAGGCTTTCGGCAAGTTCCGCCGGAACGCCTTATTATAGCGCGCCGTCTTGGTATTCAGCAAAACACGGAAATCCCGATATGTGGGGGTTGGCTGCGACGTTCTTTACTTTGCTGACGGGAAATTCACCCGACTTGGTCGGGCGTGCTGCGTATTTGTATCCGCCGCAGGGCAAAGATGGGATGTCGACGATAGATATTTTGGCTTGGGACGGGTTTATAGCGGTGGTAAATCGTGCGATGGAGGAATCGGTGAAAGAACGCTATTTGCATCTTTCCGATATGTCGCGCGATATACAGGCGATTGCGGCAAGTCCAACTGATTTTTATGCTTCGAAATCATCAACGGAAAAGAAAGAGCGTCCGAATCACAAGCGGAACATCATTTTACTCGATAAGAGGTTTATGTTCGTTTTTGGCGTAATTGCTTCTTTATTAGTTGCATGCGGGCTTTTATTTGTTTCGGGGAATAACAAAATTAAGCTTTACAAAGACTCCTATGAGGCGATGCTTGATATCTTTTTTAATGAAACTGTTCCAGAGTCGGAAGTTTTTTCAAAGTTCAATACTGCAAAAAAGAAAATGTTAAAAGCGCGCTTTGGGGATGAAGCGGATGCGCTTGGGCAGTTGGCTCAATTTACAGGTAGTCCCCATTTCGCCGAACTCGCTTATAAAATATTGGAGGGCTATGAGAAGGCTCAGGACAAAAAGAATCTCGCTTTTGCGGCAAAAATGTTTTCGATGGCGATGGAGATGAATAAACCTGAGTGGATGACGTCTCCCTCCCGCGTTTCGTTTAAGGGCGTAGACAAACTGATAGCGTTATACTCGCGTATAGGGGACAATGAAACTGTGAACTCTATAATGAAAAACTTAATGGATGCGAAGGGTCAACTTGAAATAGATAAGAATTATGTGCAAGATGCAGATAGACTGAATATGGTAATTGAAAATGAGAAAATCCTTAATTCGGTATTAAAGGATAAAGGCAATTTAGGAAAATAAAGTTATCGACTTTGTTTATGCAAAGTTGTTGCAGGTGCAAAAAAACGTCCGGCGGGTGGTCGGGCGTTTTTTGTGTGTTGTGGAGAAGTGTGTCTGTTGTGTGTGGCGGCGGTTAGACGGCGAGATTTTTGAGCATATACTCGACGAGGTGTTTTACCTGTTCGTCCTGTTCCATTGTCCGTTCCACTACGTGCATTGCGTGCATTACGGTGGCGTGGTTCTTGCCTCCGAAGCGTTTGCCGATTTCCTCCAACGAATGTGTCGTGAGTTTGCGCGAAAGATACATCGCGATTTGTCTGGCCAAGGCGATGTTTGCAGGCCGTGCGCGTCCGCAGATGTCCTCGACTGTCACGCCGCAGCGTTCCGCCGTCTTCTTCTGGATTTTTTCGATGTCTACAAGCTGCCCTTCGTCCTCTTCAAGTAGGGCCGCCGACAACAGTTCCTGCGCCTTTCTTAGCGAAATGACGGAATCTTTGCTGATGAGTGTTGCGTAGCCGATGAGGTTTGTTAGTGCACCCTCCATTCGGCGGACATTTTTTGTGAAGCGGCGCGCGACAAAGTCGACCGCCTCGGGAGAAATAGACACTGCCGACTGCGAAGCCTCGATTTTCTTCTGCAAGATTGCAAGGCGCGTCTCGTAATCGGGCACTTGGATATCGACGGAAACACCCCAACTGAATCGCGAAACGAGGCGTTGCTCGATGTCGGCAACCTCGTTTATGGGGCGGTCGCACGAGAGCACGATTTGTTTGCCCGCGTTGAAAAGTTCGTTGAATGTGTGGAAAAACTCGTTTTGCGAGCTCTCCTTTTTGGCGAAAAACTGGATGTCGTCGATTAGCAGAACATCTGCTTGACGGCACTTCTGGCGGAACTGGGTGAGGTTGCCCGCCCGCATTGCCGAAACGTAGTCGTTTACAAAAGTTTCGGACGAGAGGTAGACGACGTTCTTTTCGGGGTTGTTTTTAAGCACGAAATGCGCAATCGCGTGCATAAGGTGGGTCTTGCCCAAGCCGGTCGCCCCATATATCAAAAGCGGGTTGAATGCAACGCCGAGGTTCTGGGCGACTGCCAATGCCGCCGAATAGGCGAATTGGTTACTCTCGCCTACGACGAAGTTTTCAAACGTGTTGCGGGGCGATATCGATGTGTTTATACGCGCCGCCGAAGCAGCGGAGACGCTGCGCGAAAGGCGCGGGGGGCAGGGGCGTTGTTCGCGCGGCGCGGCGGCCGCGGAAGCCTCGGGCTCGGGCGCGGATATGTTCGCCCTGATTGTGCGTCCGCATACGAGCGAGAGGTTTTTCACAATTAGGTCGGCGTAATTGTCTTTTAGCCACATCGCGGCAAAATCGCTTTCGGCGCGGAGGTTGAGACAGGTTTCGTCGCCGCCAGTGCACTCCAAGTTTTTAAACCAAGACGCAAACATCTCCTCTGAGAGCGAAGACTGTATCTCGCCCTTGGCTTTTGCCCAAATTTGCGTCGGGTAAAACTCCTGTATCTGTTCTGTCATAGTTTCTAAATTACCAATGTTTATTCACAAAAATCCGCCGTATGCCAAGCTTTATTTTTAGGTGAGCGTTAACACGTTGAATTTGGGGGAGTTTTGTTCGGGGTTGAAAGTTTTACGAGTGGGGGATATAAAAATGATTTCCTGTAACTTGCTTTAAAAGCGTTAGTTATGTTTAAACGCTTTGTCGCGACATCAAAGGTTTGCCTTTTTACGGCAATCAATTTTCCCTCTCTGTGACAATACATATTCCACGGATTCTCGGAAGAATCAAGGAATAGTTTTTTACAAGTTATTAACAATTTTATGTGGAAAAATTTTTAGCCGATTTTTCAATTTTTTCTTGAATTAGAAGCGCCCGAATGTGTAGTGCCGATTTTATCGGGGTTTCGGATTTTTTTTGTCGATTTTGTCGGTTTTTTAGCCGATTTTTGCCCCCCTTTCGCGTAAATGCGCGTTCATTAAGCGGCGGGAAGTTTTCAGGAGTGGCTGTTTCCGGTTTTGTTAGGATTGTGTTAGAGGCAAAATCTTACATTTTTGTGCGAAAATTTTTTTTAATTTTTTTGAAAGGCACATTCAACCGACGGGAAAAATATATTTTTGACGCGGAGAATTTTTATTTTAGCGGGAAAGCTTCGGACTTGAAAACGTAGGAGGGTAGAATGCGAAAAACGTGCTCTGCTGTTGGATTTCAAAAGTGATGGGGGGTGTTTTGAGGGAATTGCGGGAAAAAGGCTGGAAAAGTCATGTCGGAGCGGTTTTGGTTTTGACTGTCGGGGGATTTTTTCTACATTTATTGACGATGAATATTCTGGGAGTCGATTATGGGCACAAGCGTATCGGGCTTGCTTTTGCCGACACGGATATCGGCGTTGCCGTCCCGATTCGGGCGGCGAACGAACCGACTGCCGAAGCGCGGGAAGCCCGCATTTTGGCGGAGATTGCCAATCGGAGAATCGGGCGCGTTGTGGTGGGGTATCCGCTCAATATGGACGGGTCGGTGAGCGACAAGGCGCGGGAGGTTGACGCGTTTATTGCGAAGATGTCGGTGCGGGCGGAGGTCGAATTTGTGCGCGTCGACGAGCGGCTGAGTTCGTATCAGGCAGAATGCGATATGGCGGCGTTTTCGCCCAAAAAGACTCGGACGGTTGCCGCACGGAAGAAGAACCGCAGGACGGGCGAAGTGGATTCGCGCGCGAGTGCGTTGTTTTTGCAGGAGTATCTCGACACGGGCGAGATTATTGGCGGGTAGTGCGGCGTTTGCGGAGTGTGTTTTGGGGCGGTTTGCTTTGCGGTTTTTGCGGATTGGTTTTTAGGTTTTATTGGCGGTGGTTGTTTTTTCTAAAATTTTTACAAGGCGGGTATGGACGATTTTTCGCGTGAATTGAGGGCTTTTTTTGCAGCACAGGGGGCTGCGGGTAGGGCTAAGGCGTCGTGTGCGTCTAGTGCAGTGGCGGACGTGTCTGGTGTTTTGGGTGCGTCGGGCGCGGTTGTGGCTGGTGGAAAGGCTGTCGGTGTTGCCGGGGCGGGGTCGGCGGGTGCCGGCGCAAAGTCGGTTGGCGGTGCGGAATGTGGTTCGGCTGCGGTGGAAGAGGTGCGGCTGCGCAGGTTTATGTGTGTTGTCGCCTTTGACGGGACGGACTTTGAGGGGTGGCAATCGCAAGCGGGCGGAAACACGGTTCAAGATTTTATTGAATATCGCTTGAAGTCGATTTTCGGGCATTTGGTGCGTATTCACGGCAGCGGGCGAACCGACGCGGGCGTTCACGCGCGGGGGCTTGTGTTCCACTTCGACGCGGTTTGGAGGCATTCGCCCGAAGCGTTGTTGCGGGCGTTGAGGTCGGGAAATTCGCTCGTCGTTCAGGTGTTGTCGATAAGGGAGGTGTCGGGGGATTTCCACGCGAGGTTTTCGGCGCGGGGCAAGCGGTATGTCTACAAGATTGCCAAGGGCTTTGCCATGCCCGACTTGGCTCGATACAGGTGGTCGCTCGGCGGAAAGGCTCTCGACGTGGCGGCTATGCGCGAAGTGGCGAAGCTGTTTTTGGGCGAGCGCGACTTCAAGGCGTTCAGCGCGAATCGCGGCAAGGGTGCGCGCGAAAACACGGTCAAGACGATTTGGAGGCTCGATGTGGACGAAATCGACGGGGGAAGCGGGTTGATGATTACCGTCGAAGGCTCGGGTTTTCTCTACAAAATGGTGCGCATGATTGTCGGCGGGCTTGTGCAGGTCGGGCGCGGCAATGTTTCGCCCGAGCGGTTGAAGAAGTATCTCGCCGCCGCCGAGCGCGGGAATTTGATTCAGGCAGCCCCCGCCTGCGGGCTGTGTCTTGACGAGGTTTTTTATTCCGATGCCCCGCGGGGCGGAGAGTGTTCCGATAGTCCATAAATTTGCTTGCATTGGACTCGGCGTTTTCGATAATTTTTCACATAGATTTTTTTATATGAGCGACCCTATTAAGCACGAATGCGGCATTGCACTAATCAGGCTTTTGAAGCCTCTTAGATATTATCAGGAAAAATACAACACCCCGTTATACGGGTTCAACAAGCTTTTCCTTTTGATGGAAAAGCAGCACAACCGAGGGCAGGACGGCGCGGGTATAGGTGCTGTTAAAATAGGCGTTCCCGCGGGCGAGTCGTATATGTTCCGCGAGCGCAGCGCGAAGAGCAACGGGCTTTCGCGGATTTTCAACGAGCAGCTTGAAATCTACAACGAAAAGGTCAAAAAGGGAATTATCCATCCCGAATTCCCCGACACGGTAAAGTCCAATTTCGACTACGAAGCCGAGGTCTTGATGGGGCATTTGCGCTACGGCACGAGCGGTTCATACAACAAAAATTCGTGCCATCCGTTTGTGCGCAAAAGCACTTGGCCCGCGCGAAATCTCATGCTTGTTGGCAACTTCAATATCACAAACACGCGCGAGCTTACGCAGCAGCTTGTGGACTTCGGCGTGCACCCCGTTTTCAGCACCGACACTCAGGCGGTCTTGGAGGAGATTTCGTATCATTTGGACATCGAGCACGCCGAGATTTATCGCGAATTGAGAAACGAGGGAATTTCGGGGCAGAAAATTTTACAGATGATGAACGAGCGGCTGAGTCCGCTTCGCATTGTAAGCAATGCCGCTCAGAACTGGGACGGCGGCTACACGATTGCCGGGGCAATCGGCAACGGCGACTGTTTTGTTATGCGCGATGCAAACGGAATCCGCCCGTGCTACTACTACAAGAACGACGAGCTGATTGCCTTCGCCTCGGAGCGCGTGCCGCTTATGACGGTTTTCGAAGCCCCGCAGGAGGAGGTCAAGGAGGTCGCCCCGGGGAATGTGTTTGTAGTCAAGTGCGACGGTTCGTGCGAGGAGCGTCAGTATAGAAAGGCGGGCGTGCGCAAGAGCTGTACGTTCGAACGCATTTATTTTTCGCGCGGTAACGACCCCGAAATTTACAAAGAGCGCAAGGCGTTGGGCGCGGCTTTATGCAGGCGCATTTACGAGAGTATAGACCGCGACTTCAAAAACAGTGTTTTCAGCTATATTCCCAACACCGCCGAAGTTGCGTATTACGGAATGATGCACGAATTGCGCTGCATACGCCGCCGTCAGGTCAAGGCGGGATTGCAGGAAGTGATTGCGAAAAAGTCGGAGTTGACGGACGAATTGATTGAATCGCTGATTATGGACAACTGGCCCAGAGGCGAGAAGATTGCGCACAAGGACATTAAATTGCGCACGTTCATTTCGCAGGAAAAGGACAGAATGCAGCTTGCCTCGCACGTCTACGATATCACTTATGGGGTTGTCCAGCCCAAGGACACGCTCGTGTGTCTGGACGACTCGATTGTGCGCGGGACGACGCTGAACAGGCAGATTTTACGCATTTTGGGGAGGATGAATCCGAAGAAAATCGTGATTGCCTCGACTGCGCCGCAGATTCGCTATCCCGACTGCTACGGCATAGACATGAGCGAAATCGGCAAGTTTGTGGCGTTCCAAGCCGCGATAAAGCTCACTAAGGAGACGGGCGCGGGCGAGCTTATCGGCGAAGTCTACCGCAAGTGCATTGCCCAGCGCGATAAACCCGCAAGCCAAATGCAAAACTATGTCCGCGAGATTTACGACCGCTTTACGGACGACCAGCTTTCGAAGAAAATTGCGGAATTGGTGTATCCGACAAAGGGCAACTGGCACGGGGAATTGGAGATTGTCTTCCAATCGATTGAGGATTTGCATAAGTCGATTACCTCGTGCACGGGCGACTGGTATTTTACGGGCGACTATCCCACGCCGGGGGGCTTTGAAGTGCTCAACAACGCCTTCATAAACTACTTCGAAAACAAGGAAGGGCGCAGTTACTAATGCGGGGCGTGCCGCGGTTTTCGGGGGGGGTGGCTCGAAAGCAAAGAAGCGGGAGGATCGCAATGTGTTGCGCCGAGGGTTTCGGAGGGTGGCTCGAAAGCAAAGAAGTGGACGGTTTGTAAGGCGTCGCGCCGATGTTTTCGGGCGGCTTAGAAATGTTGCGGAAGGTGTGTTGATATGAGCTTTGGCTGGATTAAACAAAGAGGGGCGGGCGTGTTTTTGCACGTTTCGTCGCTGCCGTCGGAATACGGAATCGGAAACATCGGTTCCGCCGCGGACGGATTTTTGGACTTTGCCGAGAAGGCGGGTTTTTCATACTGGCAGATTTGTCCGCTCAACCCCACGGGGTATGGGGACTCGCCGTATCAGGCGTTTTCGGCGTTCGCGGGGAACACGTATTTTCTGGATTTGGGCGATTTTGTCGGGCGCGGGTGGCTGTCGGAATCCGACTTGCTGCCGCTAAAAAACCTGCCGCGCGACGACTGCGACTATGGCGCGATATATTCGATTGTTCCTGCGCTTGTTGCGAAGGCGTCGCGGGCGTTTGCGGCGTCGGCGACGGCTGGCGAAAAAAAATCCTTCGATTTGTTCAGGCGCAAGAATGCGGGCTGGCTTGGAGCGTATGCGCTTTTCCGCGCGCTAAAAAACAGGTTCGGGCAGAAGTGCTGGCTCGACTGGGATTTGCAGTTCAGGGATTTCGAGCGGGCTAAGAAAAACGTGCCCGAAGATTGCGCGGACGACATTTTTGCGGCCGAATTCGGGCAATGGGCGTTTTTTGCGCAATACGAAAAGTTCCGCGCGAAAGCGCATGCGAAGGGCATAGAGATTTTCGGCGACATTCCGATTTTTATGTCGCTTGACAGCTCCGACGTGTGGTCGAATCCGTCGCTATTCGAGCTCGACAAAAATTTCCAGCCGAAGAACGTGGCGGGGGTTGCGCCCGACTATTTTTCGGCGCAGGGGCAGCTCTGGGGGAATCCGCTTTACGACTGGAAGGGCGCGAAGAAAAAACTTTTCGAATTTTGGCGCGCGCGGATTGCGTCGGCATCGGCCATGTTCGACGTCATACGCTTCGACCATTTCAGGGGGTTTGCGGACTACTGGTCGATACCCGCGAAGGCGGGCGACGCGCGCAAGGGCTCGCTCAAAAAAGGCGTCGGGATTGAATTTTTCGACTTCATTAAAAAGCATTTTCCGAATCAGAAGTTTGTGGCGGAAGACTTGGGGTTGCTCTCGAAGGCGGCGTTTGCGCTGCGCGACGAGCTCGGGATTCCGTCGATGGCGGTTTTGCAATTCGCCTTCGGCGACACGCCGAAGAATCCGTATCTGCCGCACAATGTGCGCCGCAACTGCGTTTTCTACACGGGCACGCACGACAACAACACGTCGATTGGCTGGTATGAAAGCGCGTCGGAAACCGCAAAGGACGAAGCGCGGCGGTATTTCCGCGCCTCGGGCGAAGCCGTCAACTGGGATATGATTCACGCGGTTATGCTAAGCGTGGCGGACATTGCGGTTTTCCCGATGCAGGACATTCTCGGTTTGGGCGCGTGGGCGCGCACAAACACCCCCGGAAAGCCTCACGGCAACTGGCGTTGGCGCATGACCGACGCGCAGCTTGCGAAGGCGGCTGTCGACAATGCACCGTATTTGCGCAGTTTGTGCGAACTTTCGGACAGACTTAAAAATTGTGTTGAAAAAGCGTCGGAAGTGGAAGAAGATTCATAAAATGGACAACGCGGAAAAAGCCGAAAAGTTGATGCAGGGTATCGGGGTCTCGAAGGGTATCGCCTTCGGGGAGGCTTTCGTTATGCTCGACCGCGAGCTTAAAACGCCCGTCTACGAAATCCGCGACAGCGACCGCCCGAACGAAATCGCCCGTTTTCAGGACGCGATTTTAAAGACGCAAAACGAGATAAATGCTCTTAAAGATGAATTGGTGGCGGCTATCGGCGAATCGGAGGCGGCGATTTTCGACGCGTTGCTTATGGTGCTCGACGACGTGGCGATTATCCAGGAGACGATGTCGACTTTCGAAAAGAGCAGCTACAACATTGAATACTGTTATATGTCGGTTGTCGAGAAGTTCATAAACGCCTTCGAGAAAATCGACGACCCGTTTATGCGCGAGCGCATTGGCGATATGAAGGACGTTTCTATGCGCGTTTTGCGAAATCTGCTGGGTGTGGAATCCGTAAAAATCGGGCAATATAGCGACGCGATTATTTTGGTGAGCTCGGACTTCACCCCCTCGGACTTCGCGCTTGTGGACAAAAGCAAGATTTTGGCGATTGTTTCAGAGAAGGGTTCGGCAACCTGCCACACGGCTATTTTGGCGCGCTCGATGGGCATTCCGTGCGTGGTCGGCGTTCAGGGAGTAGCCGACGCGGTTTCGTCGGGCGAGCCGATGCTGGTTGACGGCTACAATGGCAAATGTTTTGTAAATCCCCAGAAGGATACGGTAAACACCTACAACGAGCTGGACTCGGTGCACAAGCGCAATCAGGTGATTTTCAATACGTCGCTCGCCTCGGAGCCCGTGGCGGCGGACGGCTCGCCATTCTGTGTGGAAATCAACATAAGCGGTGCAGCGGACATTCCCGCGGGGGCTATGAAGTTTTGCAACGGCGTGGGACTTTTCCGCACGGAGAATTTCTTTATGAACGTGGCGTCGTTCCCCGACGAGAACGCACAATTCGAGGCATACAAGGCTGCGGTTATAGCCGCCGAGGGAAAGCCCGTGGTGTTGCGCACGCTCGACTTGGGCGGCGACAAGAATGTGGCGTCGCTAAACGAATTCCACAAGGAGGAGAATCCGTTTATGGGGTGCAGGGCGATTCGGTTTTGCCTCGACCACCCAGAGGTTTTCCTCACGCAGCTACGGGCGATTTTACGCGCGAGCGCGTTCGGCGACGTGCGCATTTTGCTTCCGATGATTTGCTCGATTAGGGAAGTCGAGCGGGCGCGGATTTTCATCGACGAGGCTATGGCGCAACTGGCGGAGAAGTCGATTCCGTTCAACCGCGACGTCAAAGTCGGCGTGATGATTGAGATTCCGAGCGCGGCTTTGACTGTCGACATAATTGCCGACGCCTGCGACTTTATCAGCATAGGTACAAACGACCTCGTTCAATATCTGCTTGCCGTCGACCGCGTCAACGAGACTGTCGCGCATTTGTATGAGCCGTATCATCCAGCGGTCGTGCGCACGCTCGACATAATTTTGCGCAAGGCGCGCGAAAAGGGTCTGCCGGTGGGCATTTGCGGCGAGCTTGCCGCCGACCCGATTTTTACGCCGCTGCTTTTCGGCATGGGGGTGACGCATTTTAGCATGTCGCCGAAATCGGTGGCGGAGATAAAATTTTTGCTGCGCAAGCTGACTATGGAAAAGTCGGTGGCGTTGCGCGACGAGGTTTTGAAGATGAAGCGTTCGCGCCACATCGTCAACCGTCTGCGCTCTTTCCACTACGAAAGTTTAAGCCCGTATATTCCGCACGATGGACAATAATATCAAGCGCGCTGTCAATGTTTTGCGCGGGGGAGGCGTGGAGGTGTTGTGCGGCGAAGCCGCGCGGTTTTCGCGCTCGCTCGACCACACGCGGTTTAGCGCAATGCCCGCGGCTGTTGTTATGGCGGCGTCGGAGGCGGACATCGAAAAGACGCTTTCGGCGGCGAACGAATTCGGCGTCGGCGTGTCGGTGCGCGGTTCGGGAACGGGCTGCGCGGGCGGCTGTGTGCCGATTGACGGCGGGCTTGTTCTGGACGTTTCGCGCATAAATTTTATAGAAATTGACGCGTTTTCGCGCGTGGCGCGTGTGGGCGCGGGCGCGATAACCGCCGACATCGACGCCGCCGCGCGAAAGTTCGGGCTGATGTATGCGCCAGATCCGTCGTCGCACAAATTCTGTTCGATTGGCGGAAACATTGCCTGCAATGCGGGCGGTTTGCGGGCGTTGAAATACGGAACTACGCGCGACAATGTTTTGGCGTTAGTCGCCTTTACGGGCGAAGGCAAGCGGGTTCAATGTGCGCTGCCGATTAAAAAATACTCGGTGGGGCTTAATTTGCGCGACTTCTTTATCGGCAGCGAGGGGACGCTCGGGGTTGTGTCGCAAGCGTGGGTTAGGCTCGTGCCCGCTCCCGAAGCGACCGCTACGGTTGTGGTGTTCTTCGACGGCGACTTTGCCGCGTTCGAAGGGGTCGGGCGGATTATGAAGTCTCCGCTCGAACCGTCGGTTTTGGAATTTATGGATGCGGACACGTCGGGCTGTGTGCGCAGAAAAGCTCCCGAGCTTGGGATTCCCGCAGGCAAGGCGTTGCTGCTTGTGGAATTTGACGGAACGGCGGCCGAGGTTGCCGAAAATGCGCGCAAGTGCGCGGGTATGTTCGAGCAGGCTTTGGTTGCGGAAGACCCAGAGCGGCGCGAGCGGCTTTGGAAAATGCGCCGGTATGCGTCGTCGTCGATGTATGAATTCGGCGACTCGAAGATAAATCAGGACATCGTTTTGCCGTATGCGTCGCTGCGCGAATTCTTCGCCTTCTACAAGGATTTGGGGGCGCGTTTCAATTTGCCGAACCCCGTTTTCGGGCATTCGGGCGACGGCAACTACCACATTCATTTTATGTACAATGCCGCCGCCGACGGCGCGAAGCTGCGGGCGAAGGAGGCTATGCGGCTGTCGATTGAAAAGGCGGTTTCCCTCGGCGGCGCGGTGTCGGGCGAGCACGGGATCGGCTTCTTGAAGTCGAAGTATATGCCGATTCAACACTCCGAATACGAGCTGCAACTTATGCGAGAAATCAAGCGCGTTTTCGACCCGAACGGGATTCTCAACCGCGGCAAGGTGATGTTCCCCTCGGACGCGGGTGAGCGGCTTGAACCGCTCAAAGGCATTAAGCTGCCGTGGGACTGATTTACTATGTGTTGTGTGTTGTCGTGTTTTGAGTGTTTTTCAAAGTGGTTTTTTTGCGGAAGTTTTGGGATATTATTTTTTTAACAGAAAGGAATAAAATATGATAGCGATAACGTCTTATCCGATAGCGGTTATAATGTGTGTGATAACTATGATTTGCTGGGGTTCGTGGGGCAACACCCAGAAGTTGGCGAGCAAGGAATGGAAATTTCAGCTCTTTTACTGGGATTATGTTCTGGGCATTTTGCTGTTCTCGCTTTTGATGGCGTTCACGGCGGGCTCCATGGGTGAAGGCGGCAGGAGTTTTATTGCCGACCTCTGTCAGGGCGAAAGCGGGCTTATCGGGTCTGCCGTTTTGGGCGGCGTGATTTTCAACATCTCGAACATTTTGCTTGTCGTTGCAATTGACATTGCGGGTCTTGCCGTGGCGTTCCCCGTCGGCGTCGGGCTTGCGCTTGTCATCGGCGTTGTCCAGAACTACAAGGCGGGCGAATGCAGTCCGTATTTGCTCGGGCTGGGTGTAGGGCTTATTGTTTTGGCGATTATTCTCAATGCCGCGGCGTTTGCGCGTATGGGCGGCTCGGGTGGCGGCAGAAAGGCTGTCAAGGGCATTTTCATCTCGATTTTAGCGGGTTCGCTGATGGGGTTGTTTTACAGTTTTGTCGCCGACGCGATGAGTCCCGTCAAGGAGGAAGCGGGCAAAATTGTGCTCGAAGTCGGCAAAATGTCGTCCTACACAGTTATGGTTTTATTCTCGACGGGCATTTTCCTTTCCAACTTCATTTTCAACACGGCGGTCTCGCTCTTCCCGATTGAAGGCGAAAAAGTTCCGCCGCTTGACTATTTCAGGAAGGGGTCTGCGAAGCTTCATCTTGTCGGCATTTTGGGTGGCTCGATTTGGTGTTTGGGCACAAGTTTGAGTTTCCTTTCCTCCACGGTTGCGGGTGTTTCGCTCTCGTGGGGTTTGGGACAAGGCGCGACTATGGTTTCGGCGTTCTGGGGTGTTTTTGTTTGGAAGGAATTTAAGAATGCCCCCAAGAGTGTGAATGTCCTGATTGGTTTGATGTTTATTTTCTTCCTTGCGGGGTTGGGGATTCTCATTATCTCCAAGTAGCCTAAAAGCCGCGAGGACGTGCATCTCTTAATCGAATTTATTTAATTTATACCAGAGCGTTCTTCATTTGAAGAACGCTTTTTGATTTTTAGATTCGATTAAGAGGCGCACTCACGGCTAAAAATCGGTTTCGCTTCGCCTCACGTACCTAAGTACGCATCGGCTCGCAAAGCCGCGATTTTTAGTACGCGCCTCGCGACTTTTAGGTTGCTCACGTGATTATCCTAATCCGATAAGGGCGAAGCCCCTACGACCTGAGCGTTCTTCGAACGCTCCTTGTGGAAAAACGGCGGCTTACCCAGCCGCCTTTTCTGTTTATATACGCATTGCGCGTTGCGCAATCGCTTTTCATTCAAACTCGACAATATTTAAAGGCTTAGCTTTAATTATAAAGTAAAGGCGGGATTGCTGAAAGCAACCGCCGCCTCTTTTGAAGTAGTAAAAAACTCTCGGAGAGTTGGGGGAAGGGCGGAGTTTTTGCGCGGGAGCGCAAACCGCCCTCGGGGGCAGAGCCCCCGCTATGGGAGCCCGCCCAGCGGGTTATTTGTAGTAGAGGATTTTGGTGCCGTCGGGTTTGATTTCTTCGCGTATGGGTTTTTGCGAGACTTCGACTGTGGCGTCGGTGGTATCGTAATAGAGAACGCGAGTGCCGTCGGCTTTAATCTCCTCTTTGACGGGTGTCTTTTTCGCCTCGACAACTGTTTGGGTTGTCGGCTGCGGATTTTGGTAGATTACCGTCGTGGTAGCGGGCTGCTGGACATATATGGTTTCGCGCGGCGTGCTGACGTAGACGGTCTCGCGCGTGTTCGTAGCGTTGGCGATTGCCGATATGGCGAATGCGCTCGAAAAAATCGTGGCGGGTATCCACATATCGCAACGAGGCGGCGGCGGGCAGCGGCGCGGCGGAGGGGGAG
>ERZ1026945.170-NODE-170-length-28526-cov-12.223350_pt1 | contig 28526 bp, 25 predicted proteins | sample MGYA00519304_ERZ1026945 | MGnify/ENA primary metagenome ERZ1026945 (study PRJEB26926, sample SAMN06164619) | human gut metagenome | biome: ENVO:00009003; feature: ENVO:2100002; material: ENVO:00002003 | host: Homo sapiens | place: USA | collected 2012 ...
TTCGCCTTAGTCTCGTGGGCTCGGAGATGTGTATAAGAGACAGCATAACCCCTTAATTAAGTGACAAGTCTTAGAAATGAAAGAGTGATAGTCATTATAGATAGTATTACTATAATCGGACTTATTGAAAACATCCTTGAAAACATTTGAATAGCCAAATAAAAAAGATTCTTCCTTCCGTTTTTTATAATAATCAAAGTAATCTCCTTCGGTATCAAAGGACTCAGGAAGCATTTCTTTCGAATCGACCACTATCAGAAGCGTTTTATCAGGCACATGAAAAAATTGACGTGGACAATCTTTTGACATAATGAAATATTTATCGAAATTGTGTTCAGAAACTTTTTCATAATGACCAAAACTACCACCCCTTTTGAAATACGGGATTGGGTTTAAAATTATAAAAATCTGAAAATAAGGGATAGAGTTGGCACGAATATTCGCGGTCTCGCCCAACATGTTTTCAAAATAGTTATTCGAATTCTGCGAATAATTACGTACTACAAATTTCACAGCATAACCAGCCACTGACGTCCCATTTTTCTCAATAGCTATGTCTACATTTTTATCATAATAATGACCTTTTAGAGCCCCTTCTTTTCCATCCCCTTCACTATATCCTTCATTTTGCGATTTGACAACATATTCACAGCCTAGCTCGGTTCGAACATCTGCTGCAATTTTTCCATGTAAGGCCTTCAATTTTGCCGTACTCCTAGATGTCCCAGCCTCCACATAAGCCATAAAAGACGTAGTTATCGTTTCTAAAAAATCGTCATTTTTCATAATCAACTCCTTTATCATAAGCTAATTTGTAATTTAGAAAAGCCTTCACGTCTTTCGATGAAAATGAATAGTACCCGCCACTTTTATATTTCCCTAATAATGATACATAAAATTCAAACTCATCACTCATCAACACTTTTTTTATTTTCTCAACATTAACGTTTCCACATAGTATATACAATCCACTGTATACACCGACCCCAGATGGAGCAAAAGTAAGTTTCAAATCAAACTTAGTTCGTATCAAAGGATTCAAAGCAATTTTATTTTTATAGGTGTCTTTTAAGCCCTGACGCCTACCAAAGGCATACCATTCGAAATTATCATTTTCCCGAATACTTCGCCTATTCAAATAATCTTTCCGCTCGAGCAAGTATGAATACAATTGCCTGTCCTGTTTTAGAGAACGTTCGCTTATCAAATTTGCGTAACGATCGTATGGATATATAATTTCCGTAAAAAGGCCCTTTGAAGCCTTTACAACGGGTCTTATGAATTCAGACTTAAGATTGAAATCACCCACAAAAACATCATCCATCAATGTTGCATAACCATTTTTAACCTGAACATCACAAACACCATAATTAAAAAAAACCCTTCTTAAAATTGCCAAATTTCCCTCCGTAGAAAAATAAAAATTTCCTGATATAAAATACTGATGTGAAGACAATTCGGATATCTTGACTTTCGACTTTGAATTTTCATCAAATTCAAAATATTCGATTTCGTCTAAATTATTCCCCTTTGTTAAAATTGAAATAGCTGTATAGGTAGAAACTCTATAAAAAACCTTGGAATGTTTAAAATCCAAAATTTTCCTCAAAAGACGATTTTCAACAAAGTATTTTCGCATATAACGCCCAGCCAAACTATTAAAATAAGAACTAGGAGTAATATAACCCAACCGACCATTGCTGTTCAACATACGTAATCCAACCTCGAAAAACGCAATATACAAATCAGTCATTCCCCGTTGGGTGAAGGATAAATGTTTCATATTTTTTGCGGATTCTACCAAATTATGAACCCTAACATATGGTGGATTTCCGACAACAAAATCCATCTTTCCATCATATGAATTATCTATCAACGCATTAGAACAATGTATATCAAAATCGACATGATAAATACCATATTTTTCTGCGATGGTACATAAATTACGTCTGCACAAATTACATGATTCTGGATTTATGTCTATTCCGTGAATAAAAAACGATAAATCATTTCGAACTCGATCAATAGAAAAGCCTTGATGAAAAGCTGATTCACAGTAACGGCTAACAACTTCCGATAAAAACGCCCCATCACCACAACTATTATCTATAACATGTTTTCCGACTATGAAACCATCTGAATATCCCACCAGATCGAGAATGATATTCACGACATATCGATCTGTATATGTTCGACCATATTTCTTTTGATCCGCTTTTAGATCACTCTTAACCATAATTTGAAAACTGAGACAGGATTTAGCGTAACGATTTTCTAGTCAATAAAATTCTTATTTCTGCTATCTCATAATTTCGAGCACTTGCGAATGGAGTTCGGGGGTGCAGGAGGCTATCAAGCCCCAATCGTGTCCGATGTCCGAGCCGCCGCGCCAATCCGAATATGTCGCCCCCGCGCCTGCCAAAGCAGGCAGGAGTGCGGTGAAGTCCCAAACCTCCAAGAGCGCGTCGCACATAACGTGGGCGAGGCCGCGGCACAGGAGCATATAGCCGTAGCAATCGCCCCAAGTGCGCGAGATTGCCGCTTTGTTTTCGAGTGTCCGCCACTGTTCGCGCCCGCGCAGGTTGGCGCAATAGCGGCTGTCGGAAGTGAGCAATGTCATTCCCTCGGGCGTTTTGCGGTCGGCGACGCGCACGGGTTTGCCGTTGAAAAGGCACGTTTTGCAATCGCCGACGATGCGCTCTTTCAGTATGGGCTGGTTGATTGCCCCGAGAATCGGTCTGCCTCGATACTGCAAGCCGATGAGTGTCCCGAAAAGCGGAACTTTCGTGATGAAGGATTTAGTCCCGTCGATTGGATCGAGCACCCATACGAACTCGGCGGTTTCGTTGACGTTGCCGAACTCCTCGCCTACGATTCCGTGTTCGGGAAATTTTTTCGCGATTTTTTCGCGCAACATAAGCTCTGTATTGCGGTCTATCTCGGTTACGGGCGAATGGTCTTTTTTGAAGTCGACGCCGACGTTTTTGCCGAACGCCCCCGCAATGTATTCGCCGCTTATGTCGGCAAGTTCGTTAATAAAAATCTTGAAATTTTCAATATCCATATCCGTAATACTCGCACAGAATTGTAAATGGGCAAGATGAAAAACATAGACAAGCCGATTTTTGCAATCGACTTCGAAGGCTCGAAGCGCATCGGCATTGTAGAATACGGTGCAGTGCGCGTTTTCGGCGGCGAAATTGTCGGCTGCCGAACCCGTATTTGTGCGCCAAAACGCCGATTTTCAGCCGCCGACGCCGAATTTTTCGGGATTTCGAACGAACGCGCCTCCGCCCTGCCCCCGTTTTCGGCTGACGTCGAGGAATTTTGCCGAATGCGCCGCGTCGGCGTTTTTGCCGCGCACAATGCCGTTGCCGAAGACTCTATGTTGCGCGACTGTATGCCGCTTGCCCCCGCCGCCGAAAACCCGCTGACGGGCGAAGTCTGCGCGACGTGGTCGCCGTTTGTGGATACCTGTGTTTTGGCGAAAAAACTTTTCGGGTTTGAATCCGCCAAGCTTTCCGATGTGGTTGACGGGCTCGAACTCGACGCCGCACTCCAAGCCGCCGCGGAGCGTTTTTGTCCGCCCGACAGGCGCAAATGGCACTGTGCGCTTTTCGACGCGCTTGCGAGTGCGCTGATTCTTATCAAAATCTGTTCCTTTGACGGATTTGAAGATGTTTCGCTGCGCTGGCTTCTGAAATTTTCAAAAACCTCGGCATCGGCGCAGACTACGCTTTTATAAGGTGTTATGTAATTTATAGCCTTTTATGATTTCGATTGCCGACAAGATTATAATGTTGAATTCGATGCTTGCGGGAATCTCGCCATCTGCCTCGGAGATCTATGCGAATGCCACTGCCGGAATCCGCCAAGCCATAAAATGCGGCGAAGTATCCTCGCTCGAAACGTTCGCCCGCCGCGCGCTCGCCGTCTACAACCCCGCGGCGAAGCTTGAATTTATCGACTTTTCGGGCGGGTATTTCGACCCGCTTTTTGCCGCGCCCGCAATCGTTTCCGCACTGAGGAGGCTTTCGGGCTACAAGTGTGCGGTGCTTATAATAAACGGACTTTCGGAGATTCCGGCGGGGCGTCGGCGCACTGTAAAAATGCGGCTCGAAAAGGCGGGAGACTTCGATTTTGTCGAAGACTATGTTTTGCGCTACAAGAAGTCGTTTCCGCAAATTGAAGTATTTTTTATTTGAAAAAAGCCGCCCGTTCTCCACTATCTTCCGTGTTATGAAGACGCTTTTCCAAAAGATTCTCGACGGCGAAATTCCCGCAAAAATTGTCTACAAAGACGACTACTGCGCCGCCATCAACGACATCAATCCCCAAGCCCCCGTTCACGTTCTGATTTTCCCAATAAAGCCCATTGAGCGTGTTTCGGCGGCGGGTGAAGCCGACGCGCCGATTCTTGCGCATTTGCTTTTAGCAGCCCCGAAGGTTGCCGAAGTTTGCGGACTGAAAGACGGATTTAGGCTTGTAATCAACAATGGCAAAGATGCAGGTGAAACTGTCCCGCATATGCACGTCCATCTTCTCGGAGGGAAGACTCTCGGCTGGCCTCCCTGCTGAAAAACGGGCGAGGGCGTGCGCCTCTGGGCAAAATTTATTTTTATAATGATGAAAAGAAGTTCCATTCGGAACTTCTTTTTTTGATTTTTAAATTGAACTCGCTCGCTTGGTTTTGCTGCGCAAAATCCGCGCTGTTTTGAACTCGCATTTGTTTCACAAATGTCTCGGCACTCGCTTCGCTCGGCTCTTTGCCTATCGGCAAAGCTTCCCACGTAAAACGTGGTCGCCCTTCGGGTAAAACACTTCGTGTTTTATTCTTCCCAAAAGCTTGCTTCGCAACTTTTGTGTTTGCCCCAGAGGCGCACTCACGTTGAATTGGCGAAGCCAAGAGCTCGGCTAAAATACGGTTTTTCTCCGGACTTGCGGACTTGATTCTTCCGTTCACCGAAAATAACTTTATTTTTTTATCTATGCGGTAAGAATTTCGGCTATTGTTTTACGTCCCGTTACTGCCTTTCCCCAATCTCCCGTTCTTGATGTCAACACAACTGCGGATTTACCCGTTTCTGGATTGGCAAATATGGTTTGTCCCGTCCAGCCCGTGTGGAAAATCGAGTGTTCGCCGAGCAATCCTTTCGGAATGTCGGATTTTGTCATATCCCAACCGAAGCTTCGGCGGTTTTCTCCGTCTTGGTATTGGCAAGTGGATATTAAATCGTAATATTCTTTCGTGAATTTTCTGCGATTGGCAATATCGTCGACAAATTTAAGCATATCTGTGCATGTGGAAAAGCAACTTCCGCTTCCGAGCGGGTCTCCGAAGTAGTAGCACACAGTGTCGTTATGGCGGCCTGCGGGTCTGTGTGGGAAGTAGTGCTCCACTTCAAATTCTCCGTCGCCGGGCTCATTCCATTGTGTGTTCGTCATACCAAGCGGTTGCCATATTCTCTTTTTCGAGAAATCACCGAGGTTCATTCCCGATACTCTTTCCACGATAAACCCGAGCAATATAAAATTGTAGCAAGAGTATTCGTATTTTTCCCTCGGATTACGGATGGGCATTTGATTATACAGTGCGGAGAAAAATTTTTTCTTATCTTGTGTGCAATACGGTTTGGAGTTATCGAATCCGCTTGAATGAGTCGCCAAATGGCGGACGGTGATTTTACAATTTCTACCGAGTTTGTGTTCTGGCAAATATTTTGTGAAGGGGACGTCTGGGTCGAGCTTTCCGTCGCAACACAGCAACGCGCAACAGCTTGCCGTAAATGTTTTTCCCACCGAGGCAATATCAAAGCGCGACTTATTGCCCATGTTGCGCAAAGGTTTTTTTGTTTGCACTCCGCACGCGGCAATTCCGTCCGTCGTCCCGAATACCGCTCCTGCGATTATCCCGTCGGAGATTTGTTTCCGTGCTTCTCTTTTAGCCTCTTCGAAATTTTCGGATGCGGAATTTTTCGCGAATAGATTTCCCGCAACAAACGGAGTTAAAGCTCCGAGTTTGAAAAATGTTCTTCTTTTCATTTCACGTCCGTCTTATGCGAAGGGGCATCTTGTTTAGTTTACCTGCACCCCTGCCTGTTCGAGTTTTTCGATGAATGCGGGGTCTGCGTCGGAATCGGTTATGACTCGGTCGATGACGTCCATTCCGGCGAAGTAGCGCGAGCTTCGCACGCCGAGTTTGGAGGCGTCGCAAAGAAGTATGCGCTCGTTGCAGAAGGGCAGGACGTTTTCCTTGAATTCCGCCTGAATTTCGGCGGTTTCGCTCGCGCCGCGGTCGAGGTCGACGCCGTTGCACGAGAAGAACGCCTTGTCGACGGTGAATTTTTTTATCATATTCCAGCTGGCGAAGCCGCCGTAGCTGTGGCTGAATCTGTCGAGTTTGCCGCCCGTGGCGATTAGGTTGATGTTTTGTTTCGACATTATCGGAACGATGCAATCGTGGGCGTTTGTGATGACGGTCAATTCGATGTCGGGCAGGACTTCGGCGAGGGCGAGGACGGTCGAGCTTGCGTCGAGGAAGATTGTTTCGCCAGCCTTGATGTATTTGAGTGCCTTTTGGGCGATTTCCTGCTTTTGGGCGCGGTGCTCGCGCAGGCGTTCCTGTATGGGCAGGTCGATTCCGCGTTTTTCTATGCGCAATGCGCCGCCGTGGGTACGGATTAGTTTATGCTCGGCGTCGAGAAATTCGAGGTCGCGGCGAATGGTTTCGTCGGTGACGTCGAACTGTTTTGCCAGTTCGATTGTGCGCAGGCTCGGCTGGGTTTCGAGCATACTCAAAATTACGCGGTGTCTTTGTCTTGCTAACATAAGGTTTTATCTATTGAGTTTTCGGGTTTACTCCGTGGCTGCGCAAACTTCCGGCTGGGCGTCGGGGGACGCTGACCAATTTGGCTTACAGCGGCGCAAGAGTGCATTATTTCTTTTCGCTTCTCATTTTGGCGTTGTTATGTTTTTATTACAAGATTTTTTTACGGTTTATGAAACGGCGTTTTGTTTTTGGTTGTGTGTCGGGTGGAGTGATTGGGCTTGGCGGGTTTAGAAGTTGGTATTGTTGGGTTGAAAGGTTGTGAAAGTTGCAAAAATGTCTTGGCTTTGTTTAAAGCGTTCAAAAATGTAGTTTTTTTAAAAAAACGGAAAAATGGGTTTGACGCCTTTATTTTAGCGACAATTATGGAGGGCATATTTTAAACCAACAACAAAAAGAGGATAAAAAATGAACAAATATGTATCAAAAGTTATGGAAGGCCTCAGAGCCAAGCAGCCGTGGGAAAAAGAGTTCTTGCAGGCGGCGGAAGAAGTGCTTTCCTCGTTGAGTGTTGTGCTCGACTCGGACTCGAAATATGAGAAGAACAAGGTTCTCGAAAGAATGGTTGTTCCCGAAAGAATAATTATGTTCCAAGTTCCGTGGGCGGACGACAAGGGCGAACTCCACGTTAATCAGGGATACAGAGTTCAGTTCAACAGCGCGATTGGCCCCTACAAGGGAGGTTTGCGTTTCCACCCCTCGGTCAACTTGGGCATTCTCAAATTCCTCGGCTTTGAGCAGGTTTTCAAGAACTCGCTGACAACGCTCCCGATGGGCGGCGGCAAAGGCGGTTCGGACTTCGATCCCAAGGGCAAGAGCGACAACGAAGTGCGCAACTTCTGCAACAGCTTTATGCGCGAACTTTACAGGCACATCGGCCCGAATACGGACGTTCCCGCGGGCGACATCGGTGTTGGCGGCCGCGAAATCGGCTATTTGTTCGGTCAATACAAGCGTTGCAGAAATTCGTATGACAGCGTTTTGACGGGCAAGGGTCTGGAATGGGGCGGCTCGCTCATTCGTCCCGAAGCGACGGGCTACGGCAATGTGTATTTTGCGCAGGAAATGATCGCGACAAAGGGCGAAAGTTTAGAAGGCAAGAGAGTCTTGGTTTCGGGTTCGGGCAATGTCGCGCAATACACTGTCGAAAAGCTCATTCAGCTCGGCGCGAAACCGCTGTCGCTGTCGGACTCCAACGGCACGATTATTGACGAAGACGGTATTGACGCCGAAAAGCTCGCGTTCGTCTTCGACCTCAAAAACAACCGTCGCGGCAGAATTGCGGAATATGCAAAGAAATTCCCGACTGCGAAATACTACGAAGGCAAGCGTCCGTGGGGCTTGACGAAGGCGGAAGTCGCCATGCCGTCGGCTACACAGAACGAAATTGACGGCGACAATGCGAAAGCGTTGCTCGAAAACGGCTGCAAATGCGTTTCGGAAGGCGCGAATATGCCTTCGACACCCGAAGCTATCGAAGCCTACAAGGCGGCGAAGATTCTCTATGCCCCCGGAAAGGCCTCGAACGCGGGCGGCGTTGCAACGTCGGGTTTGGAAATGTCGCAGAATGCTATTCGTTTGAGCTGGACTCGCGAAGAAGTCGACGAAAAACTCCACAACATTATGCGCAGCATTCACAAGAATGCCCTCGAAGCCGCCGCCGAATACGGCACGCCGGGCGACTATATGAACGGCGCGAATATTGCGGGCTTCAAGAAGGTCGCCGCTGCGATGATTGCGCAGGGCTTCTAATCTCGCAAATTAGGTTTATTTATTCACAAAGACGCTTTTTTAAGCGTCTTTTTTATTTTTTAAGCTTGCATTTAATTGTCGGTTATTCATAACTATTCGGACAATTTGGCCAATACTGGGTTTGCGGTATTGCCTATGTATGGGAGCGTAGCTCAGCGGATAGAGCAGCGGTTTTCTAAACCGTTGGTCGAGGGTTCGAGTCCCCCCGCTCCTGTTTCTTTTATGTGACGTGCACGGGCGGCAATCGGCTTTGCCGATGTGCCTTTGTCCTTCTCCTGCGTTTTTTTAATGTTGTGCACAGGCGCGGATTGCTGCGCAATAGCCGCTTTGTCAAACGCCTACACAGAGTCGGGGGAAGGGCGGAAATATTTCGCGGGAGCGAAATCCGCCCTCGGGGGCTACGCCCCCGCAATGGCAGCCCGCCCAGCGGGTTAGAAGGAGAGAGGGCCTTCGTGGATGGCGAGCCCTATGCGTTCGAGATGTTTTGTTCTGCCGTTATACCAAAGGAGCCATTTTTTACCGTCGAAAACGGCATAGGGCTTGTAGGTGGCATCGGCGTCCCAACCGTCGGGCGAGGGCTGGATTATGGGGTTGCCGCTGTATCGCTCCCAGTTGTGGATTCCGTCTTTGGAACGCGCCATACAAATGCGCGCGGTGTGAATATCTTCAAAGCCGATATAAAACATTAGGTAGTCGTTTTCGCGTTTGATGACTTGGCAGGCGGTGACTCTGTCCTTTTCGTAATACTTGGATTTGTCGGCAACCATTACGGGGTTGTGCCTGTATTTTTTCCAGTGAATGCCGTCGGTGCTGGTGGCGTAGCCTATTTCGTTGGGCTCGAAGGTCTCGCCGCCCGAATACCACATCTTGAAGAGCTTTTCGGATTCGTCCCAAATGACGTGCGGGCACATAATGGATTCGCCCTCCCATTTTTCGGTGGGCTCCATGACGGGCTGCTGGCGGCGTTTGAAGTTAACCCCGTCGGTGCTGGTGGCGTAGCCGATGCGCGAGCGGACACCCTTATAGCCCTTGACGTTGCGGACTTGCCCTGTATACCACATATGGTAGACGCCGTCTTTGAGGAGGATTCCGGGGCGGTTGAGGTCGTATTGCCAGCCCTCCTCCTGAAAGGGCAGGACGATTTTCGGAGGAGTCCAGTTTACGCCGTCTTTACTGTAATGAACGGCGATTGATTTTTGCGGACGCCAAGACGAAAACATTTCGTAGCCCTTGTCGGTTTTGAGAACGGCGATGTCGAAGATTGTGCCGAGGTTGCCGCCGCCCATAAGCGGTTCTTTGCCGTATTTTTTCCACTCGCCGCCGAAAAGCGTTGCGGTGGCGGCAAGCAGTGTGGTCAGTGTGAGGAGAGTTGGTCTCATATAGATATCATGGATATTGTTTAGGTTGCGGAACAGAAACCTCCGCAGTTGTTTATATAATTAAAGCGGGGGAAGTGGCGTCGGGCAAGAAAAATCGGCGCGTCGGGGATGATTACGGGATAAAAATGTTGAAAAGGCGGGGGGACTTGTTTTAGGGTTTGGAGAATATGGAAGTTTTGGAATTCGGGAAGACGAAAGTTTACAGAATCGAAGTCGGGGCGTCGACGTATTTGGTGGCGTCGAAGGGGTTTAGGCTGCTTAACTGGTTTTTGACGCTCGCGGACGGGTCGACGCGCGACGTGGTGTATATGCCCGACAATGCGGACTTGGCGTCGGCGGATTTTGCGGTGATGCACGGCGGTATGCCGATTCTCTTCCCGTTTGCGGGGGTGTCGTTTGCCGATGGAAAGCGCGATTTCTGGAAGACGCCCGATGGGCGCGTTTTGCCGATGAAAAAGCACGGCTATGCAATCGACGGCGACTTCGAGATTTTCGAGATGAGCGACTCCTCTCTTAAAGCCGTATACAAGCCGTCGGCAGAGGCGCGGGCGGCGTATCCGTTCGACTACGAATTTTCGGCGACGTTCAGGTTTGCGGAGCTTTCGTTCAACTGCGAGCTGATGTTGGTGAATAACTCGGGCGCGCCTCTGCCGTGGGGCGCGGGGCTGCATCCGTATTTTCAGCTGCCGTGGCACGCGGGTGCGTCGCGCAAGGACTACCGTTTGATGTGCGAGGCGAAAAAAGTTTTGCACATAAAAGACGACGGTTCGTTTGAGCCCGCCGACGCTGCGCAAAACTGTTTTGCCGATGCGGACGTATGCAACAGGATCCACACGAAGTTGAAGTCGAACGTGGTGAAGTTCGGCTCGAAGAACGGGGAGGAAGACGTGTCGATAAAATTCGGGCTTGACGAAAAGCCCGAGCTTGGGGCGACGATTGTTTCGTGGTCGGAGAGCGAGGACGCGCCGTATTACTGTGTCGAGCCGTGGATGAATCCGCCGAATTGCGCGTCGAAGCCGATTCACTTTGTGGACGCGGGGAAGTCGGGCTCGTTTGTCGTGGAATTCTCGCTATTTTAGGCTCGGCGGGCATGGATTTTCCCCGAAAAAAAGGACGCGCGGCGGTGTGGCTCGGGCGTCCTTTTTGTTTGTTGTGTTTGTGAGTTGCGCGGTGTGTTGCACGGCGGCGCGGGGCGTTATTTTTTCGGGACTGCGGGGGTGAGGCGCAGAAGTTTGGCGTCGCCGTGTTTTAGGTCGAGTTGGAGTGTGTCGGTCGTGCCGAAACTTGTGCCGTCGAAGACTTCGGAGACTTTGTATGTTCCGCCGAGGTCGATTTTGTGGAGTCCGTCGACTGTGGCGGTCAGTGCGAGATATTCGCCGTTTCGGTAGACGGCGGCGGGAAGCCAGCAATAGGTGTGGACGTTTGCCCTCCGCGCGGCGTAGCGGACAAGGTGGTTCGGTATGTCGGGAAGCGAGCAGAATATGTTGTTGCCGCGGACGACGATTGCGGGGCTGCCGTCTTCAAATGTGGCGAGGATTATGTCGCCGCGTTTTGTCTCGGGTATGAGAAGCGGAATTTGTATGCCGCTGCCGATTTTATCGGGCAGGCAGGTGCGGACGCCGTCGGGGGTAGGGGTTGCGATTGCGTGCGTGCCCGCGGGGGCGGGGCGGACGTCGAAGCCCGTGAGAAAGCGCGTCGCCTCCGCCGAGAACTCGCGCTTGTCGAGATCGACGTATGCGGGTTGCCAGACCCAAATGTTTACGGTGTCGGCAGTCTGTTTTTTGAGAGCCGCGCGGTCGGCGGCGGTTAGCGCGTAGACGCCCGCGAAGACATTGATTTTTGATTTAGGCGGATTTTTTATGATGTCACTTAGTAAATAATGTCCGAAGGGGACGGAGGCGCGGTTTAGCTCGCGGCGGGCGAAGCTCAATGATTGTAGCGAGGTTTTGGATGATATGCTGTTACCTCCGATTAGACACAGCGAGGGTTCGTCGTAGATTAGGGCTACAGGCGGCTCGTAGGGGCTGGGGGCTTTTATGTATGCGGCTTCGAGGGGCGCGAGGGTTTTGAGGGGCTGCCAGAGTTCGGGGGCGGCAAACCAGCCGCCGCCGCCCAAGTCCATAAGCCATGAGGCGTTGTTGCGGACGAATTCCTGTGCGAGGTTGCGGCGCAGGATTTTTACGGATTTTTCGGTGGTATCGATTGCCTTATCCAACCCAGGGTATGTGCCATTCTTGCTCGCGAGATGGGTTGATGTATCGTCTTCATCGAGCCAGATTTTACCCGAGCGCGTGATTGTTTCAACCGCGCCCATGGTGGTTTTGCCGCCGCCGAACTGGCGGTCGAAGTAGGAAATGGGCCCGCAGATTATGTCGATTGACTTCGACTTCAAGATTTTGCCGAGCGCGTAATGCCCCGAAACTGCGGGCGAATTGCCGACGGAGGAAAATTCTAAGCCGTAGCCGTAGAAGACGACGCAGAGCCTGTCGGGGACGCGGCTGCGGACTTTGTCGGCAAGCATGAGGACGATGTCGGACATTTCGTCTTGCAGGAAAAGATTGAAGTCGAAGATATCCGCCTCGGTTTTCGGGTCGACGAGCGCGCCCGCCTGTCGGCGGCGTTGGGCGGAGGGCACCTGTGCGGTATCGATTGCCGCCGACGGCGCGTTCCAAGCGCGTTGAAGGGCAGAATCGGTTTTGTATTTGCGTTTAAGCCAATCGCGCCAAGCTTTCAGGGTTGATGCGTCGTAGCCGCTTAAAAGGGGCAGCCAAGTATTTGGGTAGAACCACTCGTTCGTGTTGCCGCCCGTGTAATGGTAGCCCGCCATGTTTGCGGCGTAATGTTTTTCGGAAAAATCTATGAGCTGTTCGAGGGCGCGCAGGCAGGCGGCGCGGTAGGCGGGCGAGGAAATAGACGCGTTGAAGGGGTCGATCTTGCCGTTTTCGTAGCGCATAAGCTCGTTGGGGTGTTTTTTTGTCCAGCTTTCGGGCGCGGCGAGTTTTACGCGCGGAATGAGTTTTGCCTTGGGGTTTGCCTCTAAAATTTCGTTGTAGGTTAGGGCGATTTCGGTGAAGTCGGGCGTTTGTCCGTCTTCGGTAAAGGGCGGTTTTATGGGGAATGTCACAAAGTCGACACCCGACTGTGCGGCGAGTTTTGTCTGGTAGGTTAGCGAATTGTGTCCGAGCCCGCCGAAGAGTCGGTAATCGCCGAACTGTTTACGGAAACCGATGTTGGTGAAGGTTTCGGAGTCGGTCTTCATTTTGATTTTTACGCGGTAGGTATTGCCCTTTTTGACGGAAAGGTTTGTGTAGAGCAGGTGGAATCCGCCCATCGGGTGTTTGGCGTCTGGTTGTTTATTGACGGACAGATATGTTGTGCCCTTTTTGGTTTTGGCGTTTTTGATTTCGAGCGGAAGTGTGGGGCTGCTCATTCCCTCGCACCAGAATGTCATGTCGGGGTCGGGTGTATCCGCCGCGGTATTCAGCGATTTTTCGGTTTTGTTTGTGCTTAGGTTTTCGACTTTGATTTCGGCAATTTTTATTTTGATGTTGTCCTTACGGAAACGGAAATGGATTGCGCAGGGGGCGCAATCGAAGGGGGCGGTAAATTCGAAAGTGCAGGTTTTCCACTTCGCGCCGATTTTTTCGCTTGTCGAGCCGTGGCGGCCGTAGAACATTCGGGGGCGGATTGGAGTGTCGTCCTCGAATATTTGGGGGACGCCGTTTATTGTTTTGACTGCGTATTTGTGGGGAGCGGCCGCTGGCTGCTGGACCGCCGCGGGATGCTGGGCTGCGGCGAATATTGCGGTTTGCGTCGAAGCGAAAATTGCAATAGCCGCGACGATTGTGGAGCTTTTGAGAAAGTGTGTTTTCATTGAAAAATGTGCGTGTTGAAGTTTCGTGTGTATTGTAAAAAAAAGGGGTGTCGTTTTCGGCGATACCCCCGTTCGGAGAGTTTTTTGCGGGCGGTTATGCCCGTGTGTTGGCGGGTATTATGGCGTCTTTTGTGACGATTAACACGCCGTCGCGCACATAAAGCCCGTCGACGGCGTCCCACTTGTCGGGCTTGCCGTCGGGCGAGAGTATGCAGTTGTCGCCGATGCTCGCGTTTTTATCGATGATGGCGTTGCGGATTTTGCAGTTGCGCCCGATACCGAGTTTTTTGTCCTGATTGTGGTTGAAGTCGTATTCGTCCGCACCCATCATAACGACGTTTTCAAGGTCGGAATTTTCGCCGATGATTGAGCGGATACCGATGACGCAGCGTTTGAGGGTGGCTTTCTCTATTATTACGCCGTCGGCTATGTTGCAATGCTCGATGAGGCAATTTTTGATTTTCGCTCCGGGTAGGAAACGGCTGTGGGTGTAGACGCTCATATTCGGCTTGTAGAAGTCGAAGGGCGGAACATCGTCGGTGGTGGAGAGGTTTGCATCGAAGAACGCGCCGACGGTTCCGATGTCTTCCCAATAGCCGTCGAAGATGTAGGCGCAGAGTTTGCGCTTGTTCAGAAACCCCGGGATTATCTCTTTGCCGAAGTCCATTTCTGTTCCGGACATTGCCTCTTCGAGGATTTCCTGCGAGAAGACATAGATGCCCATCGAGGCGAGGCAGTATTCCCGATTGGGGTCTTTCAACCCCTTTTTGAGGTTGTCGCCGATAAGAAGCGAATTGATGACCGCTTCGTCCTTGGGCTTTTCGACGAACTCGGTGATATTGAGGTTGTCGTCGACGCGCATTACGCCGAGGCTCGACGCCTCTTTTTTGGGCATGGGTTTTGACGCTATTGTGATGTCCGCGCCGCTTTCGATATGGCGGTTGATGAGCGTGCCGAAATCCATCTGGTAGAGCTGGTCGCCCGAGAGAATCAGATAGTAGGCGTTTTGCCCGTGCCGCTGGAAGTGGTGCATATTTTTGCGAACTGCGTCCGCCGTGCCCTGATACCAATCTCCGCCTGAATCGGTTTGTTCCGCCGCAAGAATATCGACGAAGCCCTTGCTGAAATTGTCGAACTTGTATGTCTGCTGAATATGTTTGTGCAGCGACGCCGTGTTAAATTGAGAAAGCAGATAGATTGCGTCGCAACCCGAATTTATGCAGTTGCTTATAGGAATGTCGACGAGCCGGTATTTCCCCGCGAGCGGAACTGCGGGTTTGCAGCGGTATTTTGTAAGCGGATACAGCCTCGTGCCGCGTCCGCCGCCCATTATTATGCTAATTACGTTTTTCAACATTTTTTTGCCTTTGTTTCTCGACGCGCAGTGGCGTCTGAATTCATCGGGTATTATCGTATTTTTTCGCCGAAAATCCAGCTTTTTTTTGTTAGAATAACGTTATTTTACGAAGTGCGGGCGCGCAATGAATAGGTGTGTCGGGGGCGGAGGGGCGGTATCGTGTCAATAAATGCTTGCCTTTGGGGGCGGGTGCTGGATAATGGGAGGGCTTTTATTCATTTTCAATCGGGTTTTTTTATGAATCAGCTGGACATTTTTGCACAGAACTCCGAAGTGTTTATCGGCGCGGAAGACTTGAAGGAAAAGCTTTCGCGCGGACAGAAATTGCGCGTGAAGCTGGGGGTGGACCCTACGCGTCCCGATCTGACCTTCGGGCATATGGTGGTTTTCAACAAACTGCGCCAATTTCAGGATGCAGGGCATCAGGCAGTGCTGATAATAGGCGACTTTACCGCCTGTATCGGAGATCCGAGCGGCCGCAGCGCGCTGCGCCCCGTGCTCTCGCGCGAACAGGTTTTGGATAACGCAAAAACGTATTTGTCGCAGGCGTTCAAAATTTTGGACGAAGACAAAACCGAAGTGCGCTTCAACAGTGAGTGGTTCTCGAAAATGTCGTTTGCCGACACGCTCGACTTGGCGCGAAAGATGACTGTCGCAAGAATGCTCGAACGCGACGATTTTGCAAAGCGTTATTCGACGAAAACGCCGATTTCTATTGTCGAATTTTTGTATCCGCTCGTGCAGGGCTACGACTCGATTATGGTGAAGTCGGACGTGGAGCTCGGCGGAACCGACCAGCTTTTCAACAATCTTGTCGGGCGCGATTTGCAGCGCGACGCGGGTTTCGAATTCGGGCAGGCGGTCATAACCATGCCGCTGCTGGTTGGGCTTGACGGCGAAAAGAAAATGTCCAAAAGCTACGACAACTACATTGCATTTAACGACTCGCCCAAGGATATGTTCGGCAAGATTATGTCGATTAGCGACGAGACGATGTGGAAATACTATCAGTATTTGCTCCTCTACACGCCCGCGCAGATTGCCGAACTTAAAGCCCAGCACCCCATGAAATGCAAGAAGGATTTGGCATGCGCCATGGTTGCGCGTTTTAACGGCGCGGAATGCGCGGCGGCGGAACTGGCGAACTTCGAAAAGGTGTTTTCGAAAAACGAAATGCCCGACGAAATGCCCGAGTTCGAGTGGTCGGCGTTGGCGCAATCCGACAGCGAAACCGTCGTGAATCTGATGTCGGCGACGGGGCTTTTCCCGAGCAAAAAGGAGGCGCGCAGAATGATTGAGCAGGGCGCGGTGAAGCTCGACTCGCAAAGGGTCTCCGACGTGTTCGCGAAGCTCGAACGCGGCGCGGCGGGAAGTTCGGTTGTTTTGCAGTCCGGCAAGAGGCTGTTTTTCAGAATCAAATTCTAACCCAAAGTATCGGTATTTATTAACGCAATTTCGGGCGTTCGCGCGCCCGATTTTTTGTTTCTGATTTTATGGACGACGCGCGGATAAGAAATTTGGAATGTCAAAACATAGCCCCGCTTATGTTGCGTTACTGTGTTCCCACCATTTTGGCGACGACGATAAACGCGACCTACAACGCCGTCGACAGGATTTTCGTCGGGCGCGTTTGCGGCGAGAATGCGCTTGCGGCGATTACGGTCTGTTTTTCGCCCGCGATGCTGCTGCTTGCGGTTGCGATGACTTTCGGGCAGGGCGGGGCTACGCTACTTTCGATTAGGCTCGGACAGAAGGACTATCGGGCGGCGTCGCGCGTTTTCGGGCAGGCTACGGTTCTGTTTTTTGCGCTGTATTTTGCGGCGTTGGCGGTGATGTCGCTTTTCATGCGCGACATTTTGTCGTTTTTCGGAGCGACTGAAAATATAATAGACGATGCCCAAGCGTATTATTCGATAATTATAGCGGGGCTTATTTTCGAGAAGATTTCGTTCGGGCTAAACAATATGATTCGCGCCGAGGGACGTCCCGCGTATGCGATGTCGACTATGCTTATCGGCGCGCTTGCGAACATTGTCTTGGACTATGTGTTTTTGGTCGAATTCAATATGGGCGTGCGCGGCGCGGCGTATGCGACGGTGCTTGCGCAGGCGGCGGGCTCGGTCTGGGTTTTGTGTTTTTATTTGTCGGGGCGCAGCTGCCTGAAATTTTCGCTTGCGGATTTTCGGGTGCACAGGGGGCTTTTCGGCGAGATGTGCGCGGCAGGCTCGCCCTCTTTCATAATGCAGATTTTTGCGGCTCTGGGAATTTCGCTTTATGTGAAGCAGGCGTGCGAATACGGCGCGGAGCCCGCGATTACGGTCGTGGGAATTGCCATGGCGATTACGACTTTTATGTTTTTGCCGATTGTGGGTCTTGCAATGGGCATGCAGCCAATTATAGGCTACAACTGGGGTGCGGGCAACATCGCGAGGGTGCGCAGGACGTTTGTCTGCGGTATTGTCTTTGCCACTGCCGTCTGTGTGTCGGCGTTTATTTTCGGCGAAGTTTTTGCTCGGGAAATCTACGCGCTGTTTTTGGGGCGCGGTTCGGAACTTGCGGCGACGGGCGCGGGTGCGTTAAGGATTCTTATTTTATGTTATCCACTAATAGGAGTTAATATAGTTACTTCGGGTTTCTTTCAGTCGACGAAGCGTCCGTTTTACTCGATTGTCGTGACGGTGATGCGGCAGGGAGTGTTTTTGATTCCGCTTATGTATGCACTGCCGAAGTTTTGGGGGGTGGATGGGCTTTGGTGGAGTTTTCCGATTTCGGACTTTTCGGCGTTTGCGATAACGGTGTTTTTTATCGTGTTTGTGGTTTACGGACGCGGCTCTGCGGAGGGTGAAAATTTTTCAAAAAAATCTTGACAAGATTTCGGCGCGGGAAAATATTACGAAAAATCTAATTAAGGAAGCTCTCCGAACGCGGGGGCGGACAAAACAACAAATGAAAAGTTGGTGGCGCAGTTTAAGGTCGTAGAAGTTTAAAATTTTATTTTAAGCTTTGGCGGCCTTTTGTCTGGTCGCCTTTTTTTTGGCCCAAGCAAAATGACACCCGATAAAGAAACATTCAAAACACTTGCGCGCGGCGCGAACGTCGTGCCCGTGTATGCGCAGGTTCTTGCGGACACCGAGACGCCCGTTTCGGTCTTCGCGAAATTCGAAAGCCGGTTCGAGGACTGCTTTCTCTTCGAAAGCGCGGAAAACATCGACAACTGGGGTCGGTATTCCTTCATAGGATGTCGCCCGAGGGCGGTGTTTACACTCAACGACAAGAAGTCGGTATTGAAGTTCGCGGACGGACGCGAGGTTGTCTCGACCTCGACGGCGGGGCTCGATCCGCTCGCGCCGCTGCGCAACTATTTGGCGTCGCGCAGGCGGGTAAAAACCGTGGGACTGCCGTCGTTTGCGGGCGGGGCTGTCGGGTATTTCGGCTACGAGTGCGTGAATATGTTCGAGCGTCTGCCCGAGCCGAAGGGAGGGCGCGTGTGGGACGACGCGCGGTTTGCCGTCTATGACGACATCGTGATTTTCGACAATCTCCGCCACACGGCAAAGATTGTTTCGTGCGCGCACATCGACGATTTCGCCACCGCCGACGAGGCGTATGCGGCGGCGCAAAAGCGCATAGGCGAGCTTGTGGAGGTATTCAAGTCGGAGCGCGTCGCGCCGAAGCGGTGCGCGGGCGAAGTAGATTTGAAGTCGAATATGTCGCGCGAGGAGTTTTGCGAAATGGTCAACCGCGCAAAGCAATACATTCGCGAGGGCGAAATCATTCAGGTCGTGCCGTCGCGCAGGTTTTCTACGCGGGCGGAGGTCGACCCGATTGCGGCGTACAGGGCGTTGCGGCTGATAAATCCGTCGCCGTATATGTTCTTTATAAAGGGGGCGGGGCGTTATCTGGTGGGCTCGTCGCCCGAGACGCTGATTCGCTTCAAGGACGGCACCGCGCATCTGCGCCCGATTGCGGGCACGACGCGCCGCGGCCGCGACTGCGCCGAGGATATGCGCCTTTGCGACGCGCTGCTTTCGAACGAAAAGGAGAGGGCCGAGCATTTGATGCTTGTCGACTTGGGGCGCAACGATTTATCGCGCTTCTGCAAGACGTCGAGCGTGCGCGTGGGCGAATTTATGAAGGTCGAAAGATACTCGCACGTTATGCATTTGGTCTCGGACGTTTCGGGAATCGCCAAGGACGGCGTCGACGCCTTCGACGCGCTCAAAGCGGTATTTCCCGCGGGGACGCTCTCGGGCGCGCCGAAAATCCGCGCTATGGAGATTATCAACGAGCTCGAACCGCAGCGCAGGGGCCCCTACGGCGGCGCGGCGGGCTACATAGGCTACGGCGGCGATATGGATTTGGCGATTACAATCAGAACGCTCCAAATGGCGGGCGGCGAAACGTCGGTTCAGGCGGGCGCGGGCATTGTGTATTATTCCGACCCCGAGGCGGAATTCGAGGAGACGCGGATAAAGTCGCGCGCGGTTGCCGCGGCGATTGAGGCGGCGCAAAATTTGGACGGCTGCGACTTGGAAAAGCTTGCGAAATAGGAGGGGCAAAATGATTCTGATTATAGATAACTACGATTCGTTCACATACAATCTGGTGGACTACACGGAGTCGCTGGGCGCGGAGGCGAAGGTTGTGCGCAACGACGAGATGTCGTGCGAAGAGCTTTTCGCGCTGAATCCGACGTCTGCGCTGGTTTCGCCGGGGCCGAGCAATCCGCAGAATGCGGGCGTTTGCGTGGATTTCATACGCAAGTATGCGGGGGTGATTCCGATTTTCGGGGTGTGTCTTGGAATGCAGTCGATTGGCTACGCCTTCGGCGGGAAAATCGTTCCCGCAAAGAGCATTATGCACGGGCGAATCAGCAAAATTACGCACAACAACACGGGCGTGTTCGAGGGTATGCCGCGCGAAATGTCGGTGGTGCGCTACCACTCGCTGGCGGTCGACGCGGCGACGCTGCCCGAATGTCTCGAAATTACGGCGACTGCCGAAGACGGCGAGATTATGGGGCTGCGCCACAAAAAATTCGACGTCGAAGGCGTGCAATTCCACCCCGAATCGGTTATGAGTTTCGGCGGAAAGCGTCTGTTGCAGAACTTTCTAAAACGCGCGGGGGAAATAAAATGAGCCGCATTTCGGAAGCGTTGAAGTCGATTGCCGAGCGTCGCGCCGATTTGGGCGTGAAGCAGATGAGCGACATTTTCGACGAAATTATGTCGGGGTCGGTTGCCGACGAAGTGTTGGCTGCGTTTCTTACCGCGCTTAAAATGAAGGGCGAAACGGTCGACGAGATTGTGGGCGCGGCGGTATCGATGCGCTCGAAGGCGTTGTTTTTAAACACGGGCAGCCGCGTCCCCGTAGACATTGTGGGTACGGGCGGCGACGGGCTGAACACGCTCAACATATCGACGACCTCCGCGTTCATAATTGCGGGCGCGGGCGTGTGTGTTGCAAAGCACGGCAACAGAGCCGCTACAAGCAAAAGCGGTTCTGCCGACGTTTTGGCGGCGTTGGGGTTCAATCTCGACGTGTCGGAAACGCAGGTTGAATACTGTTTGCAGGAAAACGGAATAGCGTTTTTGTTTGCGCAGAAAATGCACCCCGCAATGCGTTATGCCGCGAAAGTCCGCAGGGAGCTGGGGTTCAGGACGGTGTTCAACCTGCTTGGCCCGCTGGCGAACCCCGCGGGAAGTCCGTATCAGGTCGTCGGCGTTTCGAAGCCGATTCACACGGAGCTGCTTGCCAACGCCCTCAAAAATCTGGGCGCGAAACGCGCCATGGTTGTCAACTCCGCAGAGGGTATGGACGAGATTTCGCCGTGCGCGTTGACGCGGATTAGCGAGCTTAAAAACGGCTCGATTTCGACGTTCGAATTCAACCCCTATGACTATCTGGGGCGGGCGGGAAATTTCGACGACCTGCGCGGCGGCGACGCCCAATACAATGCGCGGCGGGCGTTGGATATTCTCGAATGCCGCGACGACACCGCCGCCACGGACGCGTGTCTGCTAAATTCCGCTGCGGGCATTTTGGTTTCGGGCGCGGCTTGCGACTTTGCGGAGGCGTTCGAGATGGCGAAAAAGTCGTTAAATAGCGGAGCGGCGCGCGAAAAGTTGCGCGTGCTTGTGGAGGCCTCGAAGAGGTAGTCGTCATGAAAAGCGATTCTATTTTAGATGTGATTTGCGCCGAAAAGCGTGTCGACCTCGAAGCCGAAAAGGCTGTCGTCGGTTTCGACGAAATGCTGCAAAGGGCGCAGGGGGCGGCGGTGCGGGCGTGTTTTAAAGACGCTCTAAAAAAGGCGTCGGGAGTGCCGAACGTGATTGCGGAGCTTAAAAAGGCGTCGCCCTCGCGCGGGCTGATTCGGGCGGATTTCGATGCGCGAAAGCTTGCGGTTGAGCTTGAAAATGCGGGGGCGGCGGCGTTGTCGGTTCTGACGGAGCGTCGCCACTTTTTGGGCGGGGACGAAAATCTCTCCGCCGCCGCGCAAGCCGTAAAAATTCCGCTGCTTTGCAAGGATTTTATTTTCGACAAATACCAGATTTGCAAGGCGCGTGTTTTGGGCGCGTCGGCGGTGCTTCTGATTGCGCGTATTTTGGACGACTCGGAATTGGCTGAATTGTTGGCTTTCGCGAAAAGTCTGTCGCTTGACGCTCTTTGCGAAGTTCACACCGAGGAGGAAATTGCGCGGGTTGTCGGCGCGGGCGCGGAAATTGTCGGGGTAAACTGCCGCAATTTGAAGTCGTTCGAAACTGATTTTTCGATAACCGAAAGGCTGCTCGGACGTGTGCCCGCGGGTGTTGTGCGTGTCGCCGAAAGCGCGATTGAGGACAACGCAATGATGTTGCGCGCGCGCGATGCGGGCGCGGACGCGGCGTTGATTGGAACTTCGATTATGGCGAAGAAAAATCCCGCGGAGGCGTTGAAGGCGTTGATTGGAAGGTAGGCTCGGGGTGTCGGTAAAAATAAAAGTTTGCGGAATTGCGTCGGTCGAAGACGCGCGGGCTGTGGCGCGGGCGGGAGTCGACTATTTGGGCGTGATTTTTGCCGCGTCGAGCGTTAGGCGCGTCGGGCTTGATGTCGCCGCGCGGATTGCCGCCGAAGCGCGGGGCGTGTCGGGCAAAGTCAAAATTGTCGGCGTTTTTACCGAAGCGGATTTCGATTTTATTAGGCGGGCTGCGGCGGAAGTCGGGCTTGATGTTGTCCAGCTGCATTTTGCGGCGGGGGCGGATTTCATCGAAAAGGCGAAATCGCTTGCGGAAGTTTGGAGCGTTTACTGGCTTTGCGGAGAGGAAGATGTCGCAACCGCCCTCGAAAGCCGCGCCGACTGCGTTTTGCTCGACGCAAAAAGCGGCGGGAAATGCGGAGGAACGGGCTGTGTGGCGGACTGGCGTCTGGCGCGTGAAGTCTCGGACGGGCGGCGGACTATTCTTGCGGGCGGGCTTTCGCCCTCGAATATGCGCGAATGTCTGGAATCCGTGCCCAATGTGTTCGGGCTTGATTTCAACAGCGGCGTTGAGGTTTCGCCCGCGGTGAAGGATATTGAAAAAATATCTCAAATTATAAATTTAAATCAAAAATTATGAAGGAAGATATAAACTACAAAACAGGAAAATTCGGCGAATTCGGCGGCATGTATGTCGCGGAAACGCTGATGAGCGCGTTGAAGGATTTGGAAAAGGAATTCCTCGCGGCGTTGAAGGACGAATCCTTCGAAAGCGAATATATTGCGCTTTTGAAGGACTATGTGGGCAGGCCGTCGCCGCTTTATTTCGCGAAGCGGCTCACCGAATACAGCGGCGGCGCGAAGATTTACCTCAAACGCGAAGACCTCAACCACACGGGCGCGCACAAGATTAACAACGCCCTCGGGCAGGCTCTGCTTGCCAAGAGAATGGGCAAGAAACGCCTGATTGCCGAGACGGGCGCGGGTATGCACGGCGTTGCCACTGCGACCGCCGCTGCGCTGCTCGGTATGAAGTGCGACATTTTTATGGGAGAAGAGGATATCCGCAGGCAGGCGCAGAATGTTTCGCGCATAAAAATGCTCGGCGCAAGTATGGTGCCCGTTTCTAAGCGCGGCATTGCCGCGACGCTCAAAGACGCCATGAACGAAGCGTTGCGCAACTGGGTTGAGACTATCGACGACACTTTCTACGTAATCGGCACGGCGGCGGGCCCGCACCCGTATCCGCTTATGGTAAAGCATTTCCAGTCGATTATCGGCAAGGAGGCGAAGCGTCAGTTTGCCGAAGTCGAGGGCGGTTTGCCCGCGCAGGTTGTGGCGTGCATCGGCGGCGGAAGCAATGCCATCGGGCTGTTTGCGCCGTTCATCGAAGAGGACGAAGTCGAGCTTTACGGCGCGGAGGCAGCGGGTAAGGGCATTGAAACCAAAATGCACGCTGCGAGTCTCAACGGCGGAACTGTCGGCGTTTTGCACGGCAACAAAACGTATCTGTTGCAGACCGACGAAGGCCAGATTCTCGACACGTATTCGGTGTCGGCGGGGCTGGACTATCCGGGGGTAGGCCCCGAGCACGCGTATTTGCACACGGTCGGACGCGCGAAGTATGTGCCAATCGACGACGCCGCGGCGGTTGACGCATTCCAAAAGCTCTGCCGATTGGAGGGAATTATTCCCGCGCTGGAATCGTCGCACGCGGTGGCTCTTGCCATGCGCAATGCGCGCGGGTTGGGCGCGGAAAAGTCGATAGTCGTTTCGCTCTCGGGGCGCGGCGACAAGGACATGCAATCTGTTTGTGAATATTTGGAGGCCAATAAATGAAAAAACTGTTTGACGATTTGAAAAAACAAAACCGCGCCGCATTCGTGCTTTTTATGACGTGCGGCGACCCGTCGATTGAATTTACCGAAAAGCTGGTGGAGCGTGTGTGTTCTGCGGGAGTCGACATTGTGGAACTCGGCGTTCCGTTCTCCGACCCGATGGCGGACGGCAAGACGATTCAAGAAGCCGACGACCGCGCCCTCGCGGGCGGGGCGAGTTTGGCGAAGGTCTTCGATATGGTCGGGCGTCTGCGCGCTGCGGGAGTTGACAAGAAGTTTGTGCTGTTCTCGTATTACAATCCGATTTTCAAATTCGGGCTGGAACGCGCCGCCGAAAAATCGGCGCAGGTTGGCATTGACGCGTGGCTTGTAGTGGACGTTCCCATGGAGGAGAGCGTCGAGATTACGTCGGTTATTTCCTCTCGGGGAATCGATTTCATTCAGCTTGCCGCCCCGACATCTTCGCCCGAGCGCATTGCCGAAATTTCGAAATGCGGCGGCGGTTTCCTATACTACGCGTCGGTCGCGGGAATCACTGGGGTAAGGGCGTCGATGCCCGCGAACCTGCTTTCGCGTTTGGCGGAAGTCCGCAAGGCTTCGGTGTTGCCCGTGGCGGTGGGATTCGGGATTTCCTCGCCCGAGGGAGCTCACGTGGCGGCGCGGAATGCCGATGCGGTTGTTGTCGGAAGTCGTTTTGTCGATACGGTTCACAAGGTATTCTCCGAATCGGGCGAAGACGCCGCCCTCAAAGCGGGAGCGGATTTTGCCGCGGCGTTTGTGAATGCAATGCACAGGTGATTTTTCGCGGCTTTTGTTTTTTACGCAAGCTGTCCCGCGCAATTCGGGGCGGCTTTTTTGTGCTGTGCCGAAGAATTTGTTTTGTGTCGGCAGCTTAAAAAGTGGCGCGGAATCGGGACGTGTCCAAACGGAAACGGACGGGTGTCGGCGGGGGCAGTTCGGTTCGAAAAATTTTGCCGCAACGGATTAAAAATTTGCAATGTTTGGGCAAATGGCTACTGTGGAGGGCAGAATGAAATATTTTATTTTGGCATTGGGATATGTTCTCGCCAAAACGCCCGAATCCTTGTTGCGCGGCGTGTGCTGTTTTGTGGCGCGGTTTATGGACTTTTTTATGGCGTCGAGAATGCGCGTGGCATTTTCGAATTTGTCGCACTGTTTCCCCGAAATGGACGGGGCGCAAATCAAGGAGACGGGCATGGAGTCGGCGCGGCGCATGGTCGAAATGGCGTTGTTCGTCTTGGCAAGCCCGCACATTCCGCTTGACGCGCTCAAAAAGCGCATAAAGATTGACGAAAAAATGTTGGGGCAGCTTTTCGAGCTGCTCGACAATCCCCAGCCCGCGGTGATTTTGGTTCCGCATTTTTGCATGATGGAGTCGATTACGCTTATGCCCGCGCTCGTGGGCAAGCCTCTGCCGAAAATCGGAGTGTTTTATCGTCCGTTCGACAATGCCGCGATTGAGGCGTGGGTGAAGGAATCGCGCGAACGCTGCGGGATTCATCTTCTTTCGCGCCGCAAGGGCACGCGCGTGGCGGTCGATTTCCTAAAAGAAAACGGGTGCATTGCGCTTTTATTCGATCAGAACGCGAATCAAAACGGTTCGCACGGAATGTTTTTCGACCGCGTTTGCTCGACGACCGAGTTGCCGCGCATTTTGGCGGAGCATACACACTGCAAGGTGGCGGTATTGTATGCAAAGCGCACCGGTTTTTGGAGGTCGGAGATTTCGGGGCAGTGGCTCGCCTCGGGCGAGGGCGTCGACTTTTCGTTCGAGGCGAACAGCTGGCTTGCCGACAAAATGCGCGGCGACTGCGAGCTGCGCAAGGACTGGCTCTGGCTTCACTACCGCTGGGGAAAGGTTTTCGGGTTCGGCATGCCGAAGTTCAAGAGCGGGGAATTCGAAAAATGTCTGCGGCAGTCGGGGGGTGAATTCAAGCGCGTCAACAGGATTTTAATTACGCCGCCTGCGTCGCTGCGCGGGACGCTTTCGCTGATCCCGATTTTGCGGGCGGTGCGTAAAAGTGCGCTCGACGCAAAGGTTTCGCTTGTGTGCGAGCACAGGTTTTTCGACGTGGTTTCGGCGTTCGATTTTGTCGACGAGGTTTTATGTGCGCCCGACTGCAAAGAGCCGCTGGCTCGTCTGGGATTTTTCCGAAAGCTGCGCGAAAGGTATTTCGATTTTCACGCGGTAATTGAGGATTCGTTTATGGCGGACTTGGAATGCGCGGTTGTTTCGCCGATTAGGTCGGCGGCATTGCAATCGACCTCGCGCAAACGCAGCTTTGTCAAGAATGTCTACTGCGCCGACTATGCATCGGAAGCCGACAGTCTGATTTCCTACTACGAAAAATTTTTCCGCGCGTTCGGGCTTGTGGGCGAACTTGACATGACGCCGCCGAAAACTGCCAAACCGTCGGTGTTGGCGAAGATTGCCGTTATATGCGGCGGACGCGGAAACCACGCAATGAGCGCGCAAAAGTGGGGCTCTATAATCAAGGCGTTGGACAAAAAGTTGGACGATGTGAAGTTTGTGGTTTTCGGCGACGCTCAGGATTCGCGTACGGCTTTCGAGATTACGCGCACGGCGGAGTATGCCGAAATAAAATCGCTTGCGGGCGAATTGACCGACGCGGAAATGATGTCGGCGATAGGCGAATGCAGGCTCGCCATAGGCACGGACTGCCGTTTGACACACATAGCAAACGCTCTCGGCGTGCCCGTCGTGGCGGTTTACGGACAGACGAACCCCGTCCGAAACGGGCTTGTCTTCGACGCGCCGAAGGTCGTGGTGCGTCCGCGCAATTCGCCGCCGCAGGGCGGTGTATCCGTGGAGCTTGTGGAAGATTCGGACGTTGTTCAGGCTGCGTTGGATTTAATCAATAAATAATTTTATTAATTGGAGGGTAATTATGACTAACATAGGAACGGTATTCAAAAAAAATGCGACAAAGGCGGTTTTGCTCGGTAGCGGCGAACTGGGCAGGGAGGTTGTTATAGAGCTTAAAAGGCTTGGCTTGGAGGTTGTGGCCGTCGACAAATACGCGAACGCGCCCGCCATGCAGGTTGCCGACAGAAGCTATGTGGTGTCGATGCTCGACGGCGAAAAACTTGCCGAAATCATCAGAAGCGAGTCGCCCGACTACATAATTCCGGAGGTTGAGGCGATTGCCACGCATAAGCTTTTGGAGCTTGAAAAGGAGGGGTTCAATGTAGTGCCGACTGCCAATGCCGTCAATTTTACAATGAACCGCGAAGGCATTCGCACTCTTGCCGCCGAAAAGCTCGGAATGAAAACGTCGAAATATGCGTTTGCCTCGGACTTCGACGAGTTCAGGGCGTGTGTGGAGAAAATCGGAATGCCGTGTGTGGTCAAGCCCATTATGAGTTCGTCGGGGCACGGGCAGAGTGTCGTGAAGTCAGCCGCCGACGTTCAAAAGGCGTGGGACTATTCGCAATCGGGCGGTCGTGCTGGCGGCGGCAAGGTGATTGTCGAGGGGTTTGTGGATTTCGACTACGAAATTACTTTGCTTACGGTGCGCCACAGCGGCGGGACTTCGTTCTGCGCGCCAATCGGGCACGAGCAGGTTGACGGCGACTACCGCCGCAGCTGGCAGCCCCAGCCGATGAGCCGCGCGGCGTTGGAGAAGGCGAAGGAGTATGCAAAGCTCATTACCGACGCGCTCGGCGGCTACGGAATTTTCGGCGTCGAGATGTTTGTGAAGGGCGACGACGTTTTGTTCAGCGAGGTTTCGCCGCGTCCGCACGACACGGGTATGGTCACGATGATTTCGCAGAATTTCTCGCAATTTGCCTTGCACGCGCGAGCAATTTTGGGCATTCCGATTTCCGAAATCGAGCAGTTTTCGCCCGCGGCGAGTCGGGCGGTTGTCGTCGAGGGCGACAGTGAAATGCTCGAATACTGCAACATAGACAGGGTTCTTTCGCGCCCGAAAACCGATATGCGCATTTTCGGCAAGCCCTGCGTTCAGGGGCATCGCAGAATGGCGGTGTTGCTTGCGCGCGGCGAAAGCATTGAGCAGGCCGACGCGACTACTGCCGCTATGCTCGCCGACCTTTCCGTCAAAGTTTTGTAGTTTTTTGTATGTTCGTAAATGTGGGCGTGGGCAAAGGCGTTATTGATGAAATCAATCGCCGCCTGTGCCCGCCATATAAAAAAGGTAAAGCGGGAGTATTGACAGAAAGCCAATCCCGCGCCTGTGCCCGTCATTAAAAACTCGCCTGTTTTAGTTTTTCGGAGAGAGCAGGGACAGCTATTGCGCTTGCGCAATGCGTATAAAATAGAAAAGGCGGCTGAGTAAGCCGCCGTTTTTTCACAAGGAGCGTTCAAGGAACGCTCAGGTTATAGGGGCTTCGTTCTCATATCGGCTTAGAACCAGCTTAATGTTGTAAAACGGGCGAGGCTCGTTCTAAAAGACGCGTTTAGATTTTAGGCCGCTCCTATCGTCGCGCAGCTCTTGGCTTCGCCAATTCAAGGTGGGATAGTGCTTTTGCACAGACCACCCG
>ERZ1026945.176-NODE-176-length-27840-cov-43.680475_pt1 | contig 27840 bp, 22 predicted proteins | sample MGYA00519304_ERZ1026945 | MGnify/ENA primary metagenome ERZ1026945 (study PRJEB26926, sample SAMN06164619) | human gut metagenome | biome: ENVO:00009003; feature: ENVO:2100002; material: ENVO:00002003 | host: Homo sapiens | place: USA | collected 2012 ...
TTTCATTGTCACTTCTGTTTGTTCCTAAGTGACAACCTTTTTCAGGGAAGTACATATTGCTATTTTGTTTGTATTAGTGAATTCGCTTGCAATATTCGCCCAAAAGGACGTAACTAAGTTTCTTGGATTTCCCATAGACGGGACTATTTCAGAAATGAAGGCAAAACTAAAAACCAAGGGATTCAAACCAATTTCGTCTAGTGACGAACTTGAGGGGGAATTTAATGGTTTTAAAGCTTATGTTATGCCTATGGAAAATAAGGGAAAAGTTTGGCGCATTTGTGTTATCAATCAGACACCTACAAATGAAACGGATATCCGTATTCGCTTCAACAACCTTGTCCGCCAATTCTCCAAGAACACAAAGTATCTCCCTTTAAAGGAAGATCAATACATTAGTGAGGACGAGAATATCTCGTTTAATATGCAAGTAAAACACAAGCGATATGAAGCGAATTTCACACAATTGCCATCAGATTCCTCTTTGATATTAAAATATGCTCATCAATGTGTACTAGCCAAATATACTGAAGAGCAAATTCAAAACCCAAAGCCAGAGGAAAAAACGGATATGACTAACATCTCTGTTGAAGCTATTAAGGATTTTTTGGATAAGAGATCGGTATGGTTTATGATTATAGAGAACTTTAACCAATATAATATAGCAATATACTATGAAAATGGATACAATATGGAGGATGGAGAAGACTTATGATATTAATTTATAGGAGGGAAAAATCTAATCCCCTCCTATAATCTTCAAAGGTACCAAGGAGCTTGGTACCTTTCGTTGCTTTACCTTGGTACCTTTCACCAAGAAGCTTGGTACCTTTCGTTCTCGCCTTGGTACCTTTCGCCTAATGTACCATGCTTACATGGTACATTTCTCCTTGAGGTGGTATCTTTTCACCAAATGTACCATGCCGAGGTAGTATCTTTTTGGCCAAATGTACCATGCTGAGGTGGTATCTTTTCTCCAAATGTACCATGCCGAGGTGGTATCCTTTGCTCTTTAGCGGTATCTTTTTCGCCCTTGAGGTCGTAACCTTTCACCCTGAGATCGTAACCTTTCACCCTTGAGGTCGTAACCTTTCACCCTAATCAGGAATAGGGATTTTCCCTTCTACTTTAGGGAATCCATCTCGTTTCTTTTCGGAAGAAAGTAGTACTTTTGCAGGCGTAAACAAGATAATGACCGAGCACTCTTTTTAAAAGGGGCTCAAGATTATAACTTTCAAAAACAGTATCGCTTATGAAAAGAAATGAAGTAATGGCACTCATCGCCACAACCATATTGATGTTTGCCGTATGCCTCTCGGCTTCGGCTAAGGGAAAAAGAAACGTGGAGCGGGGAATGACCAAGCAGGAAGTGATTGCCATTCTCGGAGAACCCAAGCTCACCAGTTTTGACATGTATGGGGACAAATGGGAATATGCTAAATATAATAATCTGTTTGGAGATTCCAAGTACATCACGGTCTTCTTCGACAGAAACGGAAAGGTTGTGCAGTACGATACAAGAATCATAGAACCAAACAGCCAAACATCGAATGTACAGCAACCACAACACCCTACTCCACCCCTCTACGATGGAAGATGTGATCCCGATGGCAGAATGGATTACGGCTACAGCCTCGATGATGCTTCCTTCTCCAAACTATATAATAAGGTGAAGAAAGCAAGCTTCGACGACAACAAGTTCGACCTGATAGAAGTGGCAAGCCTCGGCTGCTATTATTCCTGCGCCCAGGTGGTCCGCATCATGAAGATATTCCCTTTCGACGACGAACAGCTGAAAGCGCTCAAAATGATGGCGCCACATATCGTGGATCTTCAGAATACAGGCCTCATCTATAAAGTATTCAGCTTTGACAGCGAAAAGGATAAGGCTGAGGAAATCATCAGAAATAGCAAATAAATAAGGTGATTGATGCGGATTGCAAATCCAGCAGGACGCCTAACGGATACCAGATAACCACAGAATCAAATCCGTGAGCAAGATGCAGCATCTTGCTCACGGATTTTTCTTTCCCCCTCCCTTTCCATTTTTTCACAAAAATCACAAGGATTGTTAAAATTGAAACTTTATGCTAAACTTTTCCGTCTAAATGCAATCAGATTAATATCTTTCTGAAATAAATAAAACGGGATAAAAAGAAAATAGAAGAAGATTATGAACGGAAAAGTAAAAAACGCAATGGCTGCTCTGCTTCTTGTAGCGGCACCATTGGCTACGCAGGCAAAACAATGGTCGCTGAAAGACTGTATCGACTATGCGCTTGCCAACAACATCGCTCTTCAGAAGACGCAACTCACCAAGGCCAGCGCCCAAGAAGATTATCTGCAGTCGAAAGCTGCTCTGCTTCCGTCGCTCAGCGCCAGCACCAACCAAAGCGTGAACTATACGCCGTGGGTGGCTAGCGGTATCAGCGGTGACGGTTTCTCAAGAGCCAGCATCGACAAGGTGTATTACAACGGAAACTACTCTGTGATGGGTAACTATACCATCTGGAATGGAAACAAGAACCATAATCAGGTGAAACTGAACCAGCTCTCTGCCGAGGCTGCACAGCTCGATTCGGCTACCCAGGCTATCAAACTGCAGGAACAGATTGCGCAGCTCTACGTACAGATTCTCTACTCTACAGAGGCTATCCAGGTGAACAAGGAGAGCTATCTCTCGAGCCAGCAGAACGAAGAACGGGGCAAGGAGATGGTGAAGATAGGAAAGATGAGTCAGGCTGACCTGGCACAGCTCACCGCTCAGCGGGCTCAGGATGAATTCAACATCGTGCAGGCTGAAAGCAATGTGAAGAACTATAAGCGACAGTTGAAGGAACTGCTTCAGATTACAAGCGATGAAGCTTTTGACATCGAGATTCCGAATACCACCGATGAAATGGCACTCGTGGCTGTTCCGGCAATGAACGGAGTCTATGCTGCGGCTCTCGATAATCGTCCGGAGTTCAAGACCATCAAGAATCAGTTGGCTCAGAACGACTTGAGTATTAAGATTGCAAAGGCGGGCAAGCTGCCTACCATCAGTGCCAACGGTGGTATTTCTACCAGCAATACTTCCATGAACAGCAATGGTCTTGCCAAGCAGTTGAAGACCAACTTCAGCGTTGGAGGCGGCGTAGGAGTGAGCATCCCTCTCTTTGAAAACCGTTCTACCAAGACTCAGGTGAACAAGGCATTGATTCAGCGCGAAAGCATCCAGCTCGACCTGAAGAACCAGCAGACTCAGCTCTACTCTACCATAGAGAACTACTGGTTGCAGGCTACCACCAACCAGAGCCAGTTTAAGGCAGCAAAGGTTAGCAGCGAGAGTGCCCAGACCAGTTACAATCTGCTGAGCGAGCAGTTTAAGCTGGGATTGAAGAACATCGTTGAGCTAAGAACAGGAAAGGATAACCTGCTCAAGGCGAAGCAGAACGAGCTTCAGGCAAAATACCTCGCCATCCTCAACATCAATATGTTGAAATTCTATAAGGAGGGACATATTTAATAAGGAGTTAAGGAGTTAACTTTCGCATGGGGTTCAAGAACGGGCTGAAGGCCCAAAAGCTCCTAGCCCAGGGCATCGCCCTGGGTATAATGGCAATCAGCAAGGCGCCCTGTAAGGGCAAAAGCCTTGTATATTGCCCAGTATTTTAAAGCTTTTGCCCTTTCAGGGCGACAGGCTTGCACACGTTATACCCAGGGCGATGCCCTGGGCTAGGAGCTTCTGCCCTTTCAGGGCGTGTGGAGCTTTCTTGATATCCTCTGCCCTTTACCTTTTCCTTCGGCCGGTGACCGTTGGTTCAGGGCGTGTGGAGCTTACTTGCGAAACTTGAATTAAGAGTTAAGGAGTTAGCTCCCCTCCCAAACAAAAGTTTTATTATTTCGAATTAAATTAATCTGATTATAAAAAATGAAAAAGTTGAGAATTAGCAAAATCTGGATTGCTGTCGTGGTGATAGTAATCGTTGCCGTGGCGGCATGGGCGATGTCGGGCGGAAAAAAGGAGGAAGATATTAACTTCAAGGAGGAAAAGGTGGCGCTGAAAACCTTGCAGAACAGCGTAACCGCTACGGGTACCATCGAGGCGGTGACCTCTGTAACCGTGGGTACACAGGTGAGCGGTATCGTCAACAAACTTTATGTGGACTACAACTCCCAGGTAAAGAAGGGACAGGTCATCGCAGAACTCGACAAGACCAATCTCTTGAGCGAACTGAATACAGCGAAGGCAAACCTAGCCAGCGCACAGAGCAGTCTGAACTATCAGGCAGCCAATATGGAGCGCTACAAAACCCTTTACAAAAAAGGACTTGTCAGCGCCGATGAATACGAGAATGCCCTTCTCACCTATCGCCAGGCGAAGGAGCAGGTTGCCTCTTCCAGGGAAAACGTACAGAGAGCGCAGACCAACCTCGGATACGCCACCATCACCTCTCCTATCGACGGAACCGTGATTTCGAAGAGCGTAGAGGAAGGTCAGACTGTAGCAGCCAGCTTCAACACCCCAGAACTCTTCACCATCGCAAAGGATTTGACCAATATGCAGGTAGTTGCCAATGTGGACGAGGCTGATATCGGCAATGTAAAAGAGGGCGACCGAGTAACCTTCACCGTAGATGCCTATCCGGATGATACCTTCGAGGGAACCGTGAAGCAGGTGCGCCTGGAAGCTACAACTACCAATAACGTAGTAACTTACGAGGTAGTAATTTCTGCTCCAAATGCTGATTTGAAATTGAAACCGGGTCTTACTGCCAACGTTACCATCTACACCCAGGAGCGCAGTGGCGTGCTCGCCGTAGCCAACAAGGCTCTCCGCTTTACCCCTACCAAGGAAACCGTGGGCAAGGATATGAAAATCGTGGATTGCAAGGGTAAAAACAAGGTCTGGACCCTGAATGGCAACACCCTCACCGCTCATCCTGTAACCATCGGTCAGAGTGATGGAATCAATACAGAAATCACCAAGGGATTGAAGCAGGGCGATAAGATTGTTACGGAAATCGTGGTGAATGTTCCGGAAGAAGAGGATGCTCCACAGCAGAGTCAGGGTCTGATCAGCGGTCCGGGTCCTAGAGGAAAGAAGAAGTAAGGGGAGAAGTTAAAAAGAATCATTATGTCTGAAACATCAAATAACAACGAGAACAAGAAGGTGGTGATAGAGCTCGACAACGTGCGCCGCGACTTTCTTGTGGGTGATGAAACCGTCCACGCTCTGAAGGGCGTAAGCTTCAAGATCTACGAGGGCGAGTTCGTTACCATCATGGGTAAGTCGGGTTCCGGCAAATCCACCCTGCTCAACCAGCTGGGTTGCCTCGACACCCCTTCCAAGGGTGAATATTACCTGGATGGCGTGAGCGTGCGCAAGATGAGCCGCAACGACAGAGCCATTCTGCGCAACCGCAAGATTGGCTTCATCTTCCAGAACTACAATCTCCTGCCAAAGACCACGAGCGTAGAGAATGTAGAGCTGCCGCTGATGTACAATCCTGCCATCAGCGCAGAAGAGCGCAAGCAGCGTGCCATCGAAGCTCTGAAGGCTGTAGGACTGGGCGAGAGACTCTACCATAAGAGCAATCAGATGTCGGGTGGACAGATGCAGCGTGTAGCCATCGCCCGGGCACTGGTGAACAATCCTGCCGTGATTCTCGCCGACGAGGCAACGGGTAACCTGGACACGAGAACCAGTTTCGAGATTCTTGTCCTTTTCCAGAAACTCTACGCTGAGGGCAGAACCATCATCTTCGTAACCCACAACCCGGATATCGCCAAGTATTCCAGCCGCAACATCGAATTGCGCGACGGACACATCATCAGCGATACCTATAATGACCACATCCTTTCGGCAGCAGAAGGCCTTGCCGCCCTGCCAGCCAATACGGACGAATAACAGTATAGAATATGAATTATCAGAATCTTTTTAAGATTGCCATCCGGGCGATAGCAGCCAACAAGATGCGCTCCTTCCTCACAGCCCTGGGCATCATCATCGGTATTGCAGCCGTGATTACGATGCTTGCCATCGGACAGGGTAGCAAGGCGAGCATCAAGGCGAACATCGCCGAGATGGGTAGCAATATGATTATGATTTCGCCGGGTGCCGACATGAGAGGCGGTGTGCGACAGGATGCTTCCTCGATGGAGACTCTGAAGCAGGCAGACTACCAGAGCATCAAGGAGGATTGTAATTACATCAGTGCCATTTCGCCTACCGTAAACAGTTCGGGACAGTGGATCTACGGCAACAACAATACGCAGAGTTCCATCTATGGCGTGAACCAGGACTACCTGAGCATCCGCCAGCTGAAGGTGGCAGATGGAGAAATGTTTACCGATACCGACATCAAGGCAGCTGCCAAGGTCTGCATCCTGGGGCAGACCGTAGTGGATTATCTTTTTCCCGACGGCAGCGACCCGATCGGCAAGGTAGTACGTTTCAATAGCATCCCGTTCCGTGTAGTAGGTGTGCTCCAGAAGAAGGGTTACAACTCTATGGGAATGGACCAGGATGACCTCGTGCTCGCCCCATACACCACCGTGATGAAGCGAATCCTGGCACAGACCTATCTGGGCGGAATCGTATGTTCTGCCATTACCGAGGAAGCATCCCAGCCGGCTCAGGATCAGATTTCGGAAATCCTCCGCCGCAACCACAAGCTGAAGGATGCCACCGAGACCACCGAGGCAGATGAGGATGATTTCAACATCCGTTCGCAGGAGGAAATCTCCAGCATGATGAATTCCACCATGTCCACCATCACCATTCTTCTGGGTAGTGTGGCAGGAATCTCCCTGCTGGTGGGCGGTATTGGAATCATGAACATCATGTACGTTTCCGTTACCGAGCGAACCCGTGAAATCGGTCTTCGAATGAGTGTGGGAGCCAGAGGCATCGACATTCTGAACCAATTTCTCATCGAGGCGATTCTGCTCTCAGTAACCGGTGGAATCATCGGAGTGATATTAGGAGTGAGTCTGTCGCTGAGTCTGAATGCCTTCCTACACATAGCCACTCAGATAGAGCCTTGGAGCATCATCATGAGTTTCGCCGTCTGTACCTTTACGGGCGTCTTCTTCGGATGGTATCCGGCAAAGAAGGCAGCAAGACTCGACCCTATCGAGGCAATCAGATACGAGTAAAAATCTGATCAGTTTTTTCAGAAAAATATCTGTTTTATCAAAACTTTATTGTATTTTTGCAGAAGAATTCAAGAAACTTAAGATAAAACAGATAGAAAGAAGAATGAATACAGAAATATTATCAGCAGATAAAGACCCGATGGGCGCAGCCATTCTCGACTTCCAGAAGCAGGGGAAGGCGGCCCGACTGAGAGTGCTCTCTTCGATGTTCGAGGAAGACGAAATGCCAGTAACCCATCTTTTCAGAAGCATCCGGGAAATGCCGGTGCTGGAGCAGAAAGCCTTGCAGCTAGCCAAGGGCCGGGTGCTGGATATTGGAGCCGGCAGCGGTTGCCATACGCTCGCCCTGCAAAAGAAGGGCTTTACGGTAAAGGCGATTGATATTTCGCCCTTGAGTTGCGAAGCAATGAAGTTGAGAGGGGTGAAGGATGCGGAATGCATCAATCTCTTCGACCCACATCTGAGCAGTGGAAATCATTCCGGAGAGAATCAGGAGAATCATTCCGGAGAAAACCAGGAGAATCATTCCAGAGAGAATCAGGAGCAGTTTGAAGGCGGTTTCGATACGATTCTCCTCCTGATGAACGGAACGGGAATTGCCGGGAAGATAGAACATCTCCCTGCCCTCTTCCAGCGCTTGAAGGCGTTGCTGAATCCGGGCGGTCAGATTCTCATCGATTCCTCCGACCTGAAATACATCTACGAGAATGAGGATGGAAGTTTCGATATCAATCTGAATGGAGCCTATTACGGAGAAGTAGATTATCAGATGATCTACAAGGATGTAAAGGGCGACCGCTTCGACTGGCTCTACGTGGATTTCCCATTACTGAAATCCATCGCCGAAACCTGCGGCCTATATGGTGAGCTCGTGGCAGAAGGCGAGCATTATGACTATCTGGCGAGAATCTTCTAAGCATCTAAAAGGCGATAAGATTTTACAGTATATAAAGAAAAAAGGAGTTAAGGCCATCATCTTAACTCCTTTTTTCTTTATATTTTACTGAAGTTTCGCATGCGGTTCAAGTACGGGCTGAAGGCCCAAAAGCTCTTAGCCCAGGGCATCGCCCTGGGTATGTATGGACGTAAACCTGTCGCCCTGTAAGGGCAAAAGCTCTATTTTATCGCAGAAATCGTGACATCCGAGAAATCGTTCATCAGGTCAAGAATCTCCAGGGTATGGAAATCCTTCTTCGCCTTCACTTCGATATTCGCCTCCAGGAATTCCTCCTTGGATAACCGGCGCTCTTTCAGTTCGTAGGAATGCACCTCCATTCCCTTCTGCTTGATTTGACTGATGAATTCCTTCACGCTCTCACGAGACGGGGCAGAGAAATTCAGCTCAACGGTAGTGGTTCCCAATGGCGGAATCCAATAGTTCAGCACCTCCAGTCCAAGCAGCACCATCACCGTGGTAAGAGCCGCCGCAACATACATTCCCGTACCGCACGCCAATCCGATGGCCGCCGTCACCCACAAGCCAGCCGCCGTAGTAAGACCACGCACCACATTCTTCTGGAAGATGATGGTACCGGCACCCAGGAATCCGATGCCCGAAACCACCTGCGCCGCCACACGCGAGGAATCCTTCAGATCCACTCCGAATCCATACTGGGAAACGACACAGAAAAGCGCACTTCCCAATGCCACGAGAAAGTGGGTGCGGAAACCAGCCTCCTTGGCACGATATTCTCGCTCAATGCCTATCGCTCCTCCCAAAAGCAGGGCGAGAGAAAGGCGAATGGTAAGGTCAATATAAGTTGCATCCATAAAATATCCTTTCTTTTTAAAAGATGAAAGAAGCATCACAAAATGCCTCTATTTGATGTTGTCAATGCAAATATACAACTTTTATCTTGAAAAAGCATCGTTTTTTAGTTATTTTTTACATTAGGCAGGAAATAATAAGGGGAAGCACCGAAACGACACTTCCCCATGGATTGGATGAATCATATAATCATCTGTCTCGCGACATTTTATTCTGCGTATGCTGTCTTGTAGGCAGAGTCAAAGAACATAGCGCAAGAACCTACGCCAGTCTCATACTCATGCTGCTTCTGACCAGCTCTGTCATACTCCACTACATAGCCGTTACCACTATAGTCGGGATAGCCTTTATCGCCCAATCTATAAGAGAGCACGAAGATATGACCGTTCAATGGGTCGGCGAAGATACCGCATGGGCTCACAGGCATCTCAGAGAGTGTCAGCGCCTGTGGTTGTGTACTTCCGGCTACGAACACACTCACGCTAGGAGTTCCGCCATAAGGTGCATTGAGCACAAAGAAATGAGGACGAACCACCTCCACATCGCGTGTTGTTGTAGCACCAGTGGTTACGCATACAGCATAGTTGCCATCTGCCACCTTCTGTGACTTGCCCTCGGCGAAACTCACGGTGCGCAGGGAATTCTCGCCATAAGCATTATAAGAAGCATCATAATACTGGTTGTCGAGAACATACAAAAGACCAGCAGCATAATAGATGCTGGTAGGATTGTTCACCCCCTCAATATTCTTTGTCTCTACCTTGTCGTTGGAAAGGTTGATGCAAGAGATATTGCCGCCGCCCTTACCATAGTTGCTGTTGGCAACGTAGAGATTGCCATTACCGATGACCAAGCCCTCAGGATAGCTGCCCACCTGCCACTTCTTTTGAAGAGCAAAGCTTGTGGTGTCCACGGCTGCTACATAGCCACCGTATGTAGTGAAATATACCTTGCCACCATCTGCGCTAATATGGCGAGGCTCAGCACCCTCGGCTTTGCCCAGCAGGTCTGTAGTCTTGATTTGCTTGATGCTCTGCTTGGTTTTCTTGTCGATTACCTCGATGGTGTTGCTCTGATCTACGGCAAGATAAATCTTGTTGCCATATACGATGCCGTCATTGGCTGTATTACCGAGCGAACGACCATTAGCTGTCTTGAATACGTTCTGTGTAGCTGTACTTGAAGCATAGTCAATAGCAGTGAGAGAACTCTCGATATTGCTATACATGTTACCAGAATTCACGACGTAAGCACCCGTACTATACACCTGGAGATAAGTCTCAGGATAGTCTTCGGCAGGATCGCATGATGTCATCACTGCAGTGCCCATCAAGAGCACCGCCAAACCTAATAAATACTTTTTCATTTTCTTTTTCTGTTTATATTTGAATCTAATTTGTTACTATCTAGAAGTTATACCCGATGCTGAACATCCAGCTGCGGCGAGGCATCGGATAATGCCCCACGAGTTCATACTGCTTAGCCAGCAGGTTCTTCACATCCATCCTTACCTTCACGCCTCGCAGGGATTTACCAAAGAGGTGTAGGTCATCGAGCTGACGATAGAGCGTCAGTCCCATGTCCCAGTAACCCTCCACTTCGGTGCCTTCATAATGCTCATTGTTGGCCCATCGCTTGCTCATTCCCTGTCCATGGAGCGAGACATTCACCCAGGGATTCTCCCACCCCAAGGCAATACTGCCCGAGTGTAGAGGGATGTAGGCTATCTGATTGCCATAATATCTGGACGAGCGGTCGGTATGGTTCACCACATGCTGGTAGCTATACGATCCTTGCAGCGAGAGTTGCTGCCCCGGAGCCATCTGCCAGGTGCCACGCAAGGAGGCATCCACGCCAACGACATCAACCCGTGCCAAGTTCACAGTACGCCAAACGAACATATTGTAAGGAACGCCCACAATCTTGTCGGTCACCCGATTACAGTAGCCATCCAGCGTTGCTTGAATATTCCATCCCTTGTAACGTAGGGATTCGCCGTTTCCCCCATCTCCTGAAGAAGTTTTTTTCCACGTAAGCCCGACATTCAACTGTCGGGTTTTCTCAGGCTTCAGATCAGAACTTCCATAATGGAAGAAATAGTTCTCGTTGAAAGTAGGTACTCTGAAGATGTCCTTGTACGAAGCCCTGAGATAGAGCTCATCGCTGGCAGTACCATTCCCCAGAAGCCGATAAGAAAGCGAAAGCGATGGCGAAAGCCGGCGTGCATCCTTGGCTGCCTGTCCTGCTTTGGCAGGATTGGAGCTGCCTGGCAGAGTCTCTATCTTGCGCCCCAAGTTGTTGAGGTAAACTGAAGCCAGCATTCTGGCTAGAGCTACCCATCTTCCCTTCGCATATCGGGCGGAGAGCGACTGCAGGATGCCATGTCGATGAGGGCGCAGGTCGGTGGCGAGGGTGCTGTTGAGCGAGTTCATCATCCAGTCGGCAGAGTAATCCAGCGCCCAGCCATCATCCGGCATCCACATCAGTGCTGCCGAAGTATAATATTCCCTCTGCCAGTAGGTAGCATCATTGCGCCGATTTGCCACGAGCGTGTCCTGATAGGCAGAGCTCGCCCAGTTCATCTTGGCTTGCACCTTCAGCATCCAACGGTCATCGAGACTTCTGGCTTGCCACCTCGCCTGAGCAAAGGCGTTGCGGTCGTGCAACTGTTCGGCTGTTACATTGGTATAATATCTCACGATGCCAGGCAACTGCCGGTCGTTGTCATAATAGTAGATCTTTGCCCACAATTGGCTCCGGCTCATGCCATCGGTGCGCCTGCCCATCATCCAATGCATATTCAGTTCGCCATGCCCCGAGTTCATCCTGCTGTTGGCTCGTCGCTCATGGGTGGTATATTTACCGTTGTGCAAGAGGAAGGGATAGTCGTTTTCGGCATAGGTATATTCACCCATCGCCTGGAGGGTGAACCTATCTGACAACCTCTGTACATAGCGCAGATAAGGCGAGACATATCCGAAGGACCCCACCTGCAGCTGAGTAGAGAGGTGAGGCTGCTTGTCGATGGGAATCTCGCTCATGGTCTCGATGGCGAGTAAAGCTGCCACCGAGGCTTGCCGAGCCGAGATGAAAATGTCGTCGTTGTCGCCAATGGTGAGTCGCAAAGTCTGCACTTGGTCGAGCGAATAACGGGACACATCAATTTCGCCGCCCTGACATTCGCTGAGCAGCACACCATCGTAACTCACGCCCGTATGTCCCGCTCCGAATCCACGCACAGCTACCGTTTTCATTCCTCCTGCCCCACCATAGTCGCGCAGATTGATGCCTGGCATTCGGTGCAAGGCGTCGGCCATATCCGTAACGCCGAGCCTTAACATATCCCCCTTGTCCAAAAGCTGGAGAGGCGATGTGCTCGTAAGTATCCGGTGCTGCCGAGCATTCACTTTTACTTCCTGCAAGTGCTCGATGCGAATGGAATCTTGCCCCATACCCACTTGTGCATACAACAGTAGCAAGCCACCGAGACAAAATTTTCTCAATGCCTTCATTCATTCTATCTTTTATATTATTATCTGTGTCTCCATCACGAACCCATTCCACGGGGTTGGATAGAATCATCGGAATCTCTTATCCTAAAGACACTCTTTCATCATATTGTTTCCGATGGCAACGGCAGGTCTTCTGACTTGCGTCCTCCCCACATCTCACTCTATGTAAACATAAAAAGATGCAAAACTCATGGCAAGCGGTCTTCCCGAAAAAATGTCAGTGACCATGGTGCTTGCCGCAATAAGACGCTTACAGCAGCGGGACTGTCCGGGCTTCTCACCCGATTCCCTTTTAATCACTACGCACTCATCCCGCCTACAGCGGCAGAAGGTGGCAGCGAACCAATTGCGGGTGCAAAGGTACGATAAAAAAATGAATTAAAAGCTAACTTCATGTGCTTTTTATTTGGTAATTTGCGATTTTCTTCTTAAATTTGCGGAAAATTTAAAAATCATACATTAATAATATATATGGCAACAGTTGACGACAAGAAGATCATCTTCTCTATGGTGGGCGTATCTAAGATTATCCCACAAAACCAGAAACAGATTCTGAAGAACATCTACCTATCGTTCTTCTACGGAGCAAAAATCGGCATCATCGGTTTGAACGGTGCCGGTAAATCTACGTTGATGAAAATCATCGCAGGACTTGAGCAACCTACCCAGGGTGAGGTGGTTTGGAGCCCAGGCTACTCTGTGGGCTACTTGCCTCAGGATCCTCCGCTCGACGAGAACAAGACCGTGAAGGAAAACGTGATGGAGGGTGTGCAGAAAATCTATGATGCACTCGCTGAATACGAGGACATCAACAATAAGTTCGGTCTCGAAGAATATTACGGAGACCCTGATAAGATGGACAAGCTGATGCAGCGCCAGGCAGAGGTGCAGGATATCATCGATGCTACCGATGCCTGGAACATCGACTCCAAGCTGGAGCGTGCGATGGCTGCCCTCCACTGTCCTCCTGGCGATTGGCCTGTTACCAATCTCTCGGGTGGTGAACGCCGCCGCGTGGCTCTCTGCCGCCTGCTCTTGCAGAAGCCGGACGTACTCCTGCTCGATGAGCCTACCAACCACCTGGATGCTGAGAGCATCGACTGGCTGGAGCAGCACCTGCAGCAGTATGAGGGTACGGTTATCGCCGTAACCCACGACCGCTACTTCCTCGACGACGTGAGCGAGTGGATTCTGGAATTGGACCGTGGCGAGGGTATTCCATGGAAGGGCAACTACTCTTCTTGGCTCGACCAGAAGACCAAGCGAATGATTCAGGAGGAGAAGACCGCCTCTAAGCGCCGCAAGACCTTGGAGCGTGAGTTGGAATGGGTTCGCATGGCGCCTAAGGCCCGTCAGGCTAAGGGTAAGGCTCGTCTGAACTCTTACGAGCAGATGCTCAACCAGGAGCAGAAGGAGCGCGAGGAGAAGCTGGAAATCTTCATCCCTAACGGTCCTCGTCTGGGTAACAAGGTCATCGAGGCTCAACACGTTAAGAAGGCATTTGGCGAGAAGGTGCTCTTCAACGACCTCAACTTCATGCTTCCTCCTAACGGCATCGTAGGCGTCATCGGTCCTAACGGAGCCGGCAAGACTACCCTCTTCCGCCTCATCATGGGATTAGAGCAGGCTGACGGCGGTACATTCGAGGTGGGTGAGACCGTGAAGCTGGCTTATGTTGACCAGCAGCACAAGGACATCGACCCTCAGAAGACTGTTTACGAGGTGATTTCCCAGGGCAACGAAACCTTGCGTCTGGGTGGCAGAGACGTGAATGCACGTGCTTACATCAGCCGCTTCAACTTCTCGGGCACCGACCAGAGCAAGCTCTGCAGTGTTCTCTCGGGTGGTGAGCGCAACCGCCTGCAGTTGGCATTGGCATTGAAGCAGGAAGGCAATGTTTTGCTCCTCGATGAGCCTACCAACGACATCGACGTGAACACACTGCGTGCCTTGGAGGAAGGTTTGGAGGCATTTGCCGGTTGTGCAGTGGTTATCAGCCACGACCGCTGGTTCCTCGACCGTATCTGTACCCACATCCTTGCCTTCGAGGGCAATGGTGAGGTCTTCTTCTTCGAGGGCAGCTATTCTGAGTATGAAATCAACAAGGCGCGCCGTCTTGGCGATACAGAGATCAAGAAGGGTCGCTACCGCAAGTTGATGGAGGAATAGTCACCTATTCTGTGTAAATACAAATGTAATTATAATTCTACATTCTGATTTTTCTGAGTTAACACCCGAAAAATAGGAGGCGTAGAGGTTTCATTTTTTCCCTTAAGGATAAATCTAAAAATCCTTAAGGGAAGGAAAATTTTCCCTTAAGGGCTTTTTAATGTCTTTATTGCTTTGTAAACTATTATTTCATCATCTCAGACCAGTTCCAGGAGTTCTGCAAAATCATCAATGATAAATTCGGCAGAAGCCAACTGCTCTCGGGTTCCGTTTCCATAGGTTACGGCACAGGCCTTGCAACCAGCATGGTGAGCCATATCCACATCAAAGTTCATATCTCCTACTACGAGGGTTTCAGCCAGAATATCCTTGAATTTTTCAGCTTCTACTGAAGTTACGGGATTCAGAACATCTTCTGCTGAAACTCCGGGATTCTTCATTCCCAGCATCTCTCCCAAAGCCTTGAAGACCATATCGGGTGCCGGCTTCGCATGCTCCACATCATCGCCAGCCACAATGGAAGAGAAGATATCCTCCAGCTGCATCTGATGCACGTATCCATCGAGTGAACAATGGTTGCGGCTGCTAGCCATGCCCAGAATATAGCCCTGACGGTGCAACGCTCTCAGGGTTTCTATCACATGAGGGAAGGGCTGCACGATCATCGTCTTCTTGTTATCCAGGAAGATTTCGCGATAGGTTGCCGCACATTCCATTCCCTCCTCATCGCTCATTCCGAAGAGCGAGACGAAGGCCTCATCCAATCGAAGACCGATGGTCTTGGCACAAGCCTCATCCGATTTCACTTCCAGTTTTCTTGCACGCATCGTATCCTGCAAGGTCTTCACAATCAAGCTCTGCGAATCTCCGATGGTTCCATCAAAATCAAAAATTATATACTTCATTATTCTTATATTATATTACAGAAGTTTCGCATGTGGTTTAAGTACGGGCTAGGAGCTTCTGCCCTTTACCTTTCCCTTCGGCCGGTGACCGTTGGTTCAGGGCGTGTGGAGCGAAACTTGAGTTATATTATCTTATCGTTTCTTTTTACCCTAACTTTTATTTGTTCATTATCACTTTTATGATGTTGTTACGGGCAACATCCGGCTTCATCGCCTCATCCAGCGGCATTTCTTCCGGAGTAACCTGAATAACCCTATCGAATCCTGCATCCAGCATCACCTGCCTGTCGCTTACGCCACCCGACACGAGCCACACAAGGGGAAACGAAGATTCCGGGGATTTGCAATCCCCGGCAAGCTGCGAGCAAGCCACATGGCTTTTATCCGATTCCCTACACTTCAGAACATGCTCCAGAATCCTTTGCGGCAACTTCCCCATCAAGGTCTGTTTATCACTATGTCCCTCGCCCGTAATCACGAGATCAGCATTCTGAATGAGCACATCAAAACCTATCTCATCCAAAAGAAGCTCAGCTCCAGGACGAACCTCAGCATTGAAATATTGCAGGAATGCATAACCCAGTCCTCCGGCCGCACCAGCCCCAGGAGCCTCACTCCTATCATATCCGAAATGCTTGGCGCTTACCTCGGCAAACTTCCTAGCCCTATCATCCAGCATCTGCACCATCTTAGCATCAGCTCCCTTCTGAGGCGCAAAAACATAAGCCGCCCCGTTTTCACCGCAAAGCGGATTGGTAACATCCGAAGCCAGCACAAAGCTGCATTCCCGGCGAATTATCTTCCAGTCGTCGCCCATTGCCTTGAGCATTCCGATGCCGCAATCGGATGTGGCACTTCCGCCCAATCCCACGATGAAACGGCGCACGCCCCGGCGATAAGCATTCATAATCATCTCGCCCACGCCCCAGGAAGTAGCCTTCATCGGGTTGCGCTGTTCAGGCTCGATCAGAGCCAGTCCGGCGGTCTGCGCAATCTCGATAATCGCCGTATCATCCACGATTCCGTATTCCGCCTCAATCCATCTCATCAGCGCATCATGGGCATGAATCCTCACTCGCTCTCCCTTCATCGCCGAAAGAAAAGCATCGAGCATTCCCTCTCCCCCATCACTCATTTCCAGGGTAATGATTTCGGGAGAAGCATCTTCTGAATGCAAATTCTTCTTTTCGGGAGAAGCATCTTCCGCATTCCATTCCTTTAATCCCGAAGCAATCGCCTCATTCACCTCTCTGCTCGTAAGGCAACCCTTATAAGAGTCGCAAGCAATTATTATTTTTTTCATACTTAATCATCAATTATCAAACAACCCCAATTCTCCTTTTAACCTCATCACTTCCTTGTCAAAATCCGACAAGAACTCACGGTCTTGAATCACCCTGAACTTATCATATTCCTCATAAGCTTTCAACCGAGCTTCAAGAGCCGAAACCTTTCCCTTATCTATCAAAATTGGATAAGATGATAATTCAAGAAAACCATCCAAGAACTTGACCCATTGTTCCATAGTCGTTGGAATATGGCGTTTGGCACGATTGGCAGCTAAGTCAATATAAGCAGAAACAATACCATTCAATTCCTTCATCTGTTCTATATGCAAATAATTCTTTGCTATTGTCACATCCGATTTCAACACCTTACCATCGGGAGCTTGAGCCCAAAAAGTTAATCCCATGTGTTTCTTGGTTGCATCAGCAGAAGAATAAACAATTTCTGCTGCCGTCTTACCCGTTATTGCCCAATGCAACTTATTCTGCACCTTGGCATAAAACTCCTGCGTTGTAGTAGCATTCTTCTGATAATCGCAAGCCGTGGCATAAATATCGGTTATTTTTTGATAAGCCATACGCTCGGATGCTCGAATCTCCTGAATACGTTCCAGCAACTGGTCAAACTTCACCTGAATCTGCTTTCCACCTTGCTTAAAACGCTCATCATCTAACACGTAACCGTTTCGGATAAATTCGCTCAAGGTATTGGTTGCCCATTGCCGAAAACGAGTTGCCTTGTAACTGTTCACACGATAGCCCACCGCAATAATCATATCCAGATTATATACATTCATTTCGTATTTCTTCCCATCATCCGCAGTTATCCAAGATTTTTGGATAACTGAATATTTATTGAGTTCTCCGCTGTTCAAGATTTCATTGATGTGATAGCTCACTGTTCGCACATCTACTTGAAAGATTTCTGCAATTCTCTTCTGTGTCGTCCAAACCGTATCTCCATCAAAGACTAATTCCACTCTCAGTTTTCCTTCCGAATCTGAGAAGAACACAATATCCGTATTGGTATAAGTATCAGCATTTTGTAATGAAGAAGAAGATAAATTCTGCTTACCAGAAAAATACTCTAATGCAGGCAATGCATTCTCTTTTCTGGAACTGAGCGACATAGAAATAAGAAGGCAAGCATAACGGGAAAGATGGTAGGACTTCAGCTTTCTCTTTGCCTCACTACCAATAGTAACCATTTCGTTGACTTCAACGAAATGGTCTTCTACACTCTTATTGTTTTGTACACATAAGACCTTAGCCTTATCTATGATTTTGCTAAAATTACGATAATCTGCATAACCAATAACAGACGCCAATTCCCTAGCCGACCAATATTCTTGTCCAGCCTCATCCATCTGTCTGATACTATCAAATATCTTATTCATATCCTATTTATTTTATCATTCCCTAAAGCATCACCAATGAGGAGTGACGCTTTCCCGCCCGCAAAATTAGCCATTATTCCTGAAACCACAAACCTTTTTGGGAAAAACTTTCAAAAACAGATGCTTCTGATAAGAGCTGATAGAAAAAAAGAGGTTAAAACATTTGGCTATTAAAAAGATTCCTCGTATTTTTGCAGTAGATTTTTCAAAGGTCTTCTAAAGGTTAAAGGCTTATGTGCAAATATGAAGAAATAGAAGAACACCTCTTTTTCTATTAAGATTATGAATTCTATTAAGATTATGAAAAGAAGACCTGAATTTACAATTATAGCCGGTCCAAATGGAGCTAGCAAAAGTAGGCTTGGAATATTTTATTCTACAGTAAAAGCTTTTGACGGAGACCTTCTAGCAATGTCTCTTCGAAACGAACTTCTCTACAGATTTGCCAGTCAATCTTGTTCAGGATTTTAAAGATGCAGGTTATAAAATCAGCCTCATCTTTTTCGGCTTATCCTCGAAAGAAGATTCTCTATCTCGTGTTATCCAAAGATACACAATGGGCGGTCATAATGTAAACCAAGACGTGATAGAATATAACTTCACGGAAGGCATCAAACGAGTAAGAGCCTCTCTACCACTTTTTGAAAACATTCTTTTCATTGATGGCACTTCCGATTTTGGCGACATTGTTGCCATTCACATCGAGAAAAGCCTCCCATTTTGGCAGTAAAGTTTAAAATATTTATACTTTGCTGCCAATATTGTCATCAATCCGACGCTGGCACGCAAGTTGCTCAACATAAGAGTGAAAGCTGAAGCCAAAAGATGAAGGAGTTCGAAAGGACAACGGAGTTTCGAGGCTGAGGCAATCGAAAAGAACAGATAAATAAATAACAAGCAGAAATCCCGACGGGGCCGCAAGGAACCGAGAGGATGAGTAAAATAAAATTGGAGGTTTTAATTATGTTGTTAGCACGTAGAAATAATAATTCAGATTGGTTGAGTAACTTCTTTGATGACGCATTCTTCAACACAGAGTTGATGCCACGTATGAATGCTACCGCTCCTGCCATTAACGTAAAGGAGACCGAGAAAGCTTACCAGATGGAGATTGCAGCCCCTGGACTGAAGAAGGAATGGGTTCGCATCAACATCGATAACGATGGCAATCTGAATGTGGCTATCGAGAACAAGATGGAACATAAGGATGAAGATAAGCACGAGCACTATCTGCGCCGCGAGTTCTCTTACAGCAACTATCAGCAGAGCTACACACTCCCTGAGGACGCTGACCGTGAGAAGATTTCAGCAAAGGTAGCTGATGGTGTTCTTGAGGTTGAGATTCCAAAGCTTGCTCCTAAGGAGGAGGCTAAGGCTACCAAGAATATCGAAGTCAAATAATCATCTCCCATAAATGATCGAGGCAGATTCCAAGGCAATTTGGAACCTGCCTTTTTTTATGCCCTTACCTGAATCATCGCATTTTTCATCTACCTTATTATCATGATTTTCATCAATCCATCGGGATATTTCTTCCATAAATCTTGCGGGGGTCATAAATAATATGTAATTTTGCAGGCAGAAAAGCAGACATGAAAGCTTCTGCTTATAGATTTCAGAACATTAATATAAGAAACAGATGAAAAAAACAATTCCAGTAATAGGCATGGCTTGCAGCGTATGCTCTGCCAATGTCGAAAAGAAGCTGCAGTCGCTCGATGGCATCAACTCCGCCTCGGTTTCCCTGGCGAGTCGAACTGCCCTGGTAGATTATGACCCCGACATCATCTCTCTGGAAGATATGAAACGGGAAATCAGCAACGCCGGCTACGACCTCGTTATCGAAAACGACAGAAGCGTGGAGGAAATCAACCGCCGTGAGTTCACCCTCCTGCGCCGCCGAACCCTCGCCTCCTGGCTCTTCGCCATCCTGACCATGTGTTTCTCCATGGGCTGGATTTCACTGGGCATGGAACAGAATATGATTTCAGATGGCGTTGCCTCGGCTCATCATACCAGTTCCTTCGCCAACCAGATTTGTCTGCTCCTGGCACTCGCCAACCTGCTCTACTGCGGCAAACAGTTTTATGTTTCCGCCTGGAAGCAGCTTTTGCATCATACGGCAAACATGGATTCGCTCGTAGCACTCAGCACCCTCATCGCCTTCCTCTTCAGCACCTTCAACACCTTCTTCGGAGAAATGGTATGGGGAGCGAGAGGCATAGAATGGCACACTTATTTCGATGCTTCCGTGATGATCATCACCTTCGTGCTGACCGGCAGATGTCTGGAAGAAAAGGCAAAGGACAGTACGGCGAGCAGCATCCGACAACTGATGGGAATGCAGCCGAAAACCGCCCGACTGGTGACTTACGAGAAGATAGAAGGCACCAACGACTACAAGATGGAGGAAGTTCCGATTTCCACCATTCAGATAGGCGACATGATAGAAGTAAGAGCCGGCGAGAAGATTCCGGTGGATGGCGTGGTTACCCAGGCAGAGAGTTTCATGACTCCCGATGCAGCCTATGTAGATGAAGCGATGATCAGCGGCGAACCGACTCCGGCGATGAAAAAGGCAGGCGACAACGTGCTGGCCGGCACCATTCCGAGTCAGGGAAAGCTCCGCATGAGAGCCAAGCAGATTGGCGAGAACACCGCCCTGGCGCACATCATCCGCATGGTTCAGGAGGCGCAGGGCAGTAAGGCACCCGTGCAGCGCATCGTGGATAAGGCGGCTCTGATTTTCGTTCCAGCCGTGGCAGCCATCGCCCTCATCACCTTTTTAACATGGTGGCTGATAGGCGGCAACGCAGCACTTCCGCAGGCCATTCTCTCAGCCGTAGCCGTATTGGTCATCGCCTGTCCTTGCGCCATGGGTCTTGCCACTCCTACCGCCCTGATGGTGGGCATCGGCAAGGCGGCGCAGAAGCAGATTCTCATCAAGGATGCGTCGGCGCTGGAGAATCTCCACAAGATCAACGCTCTCGTCATCGACAAGACCGGCACTCTTACCATTCCTAACCAGAACATCGATTTCACCAAACAGGAGGATTTGGACTTAGAGACGAGAGAGACCCTCAAGCCTCATGCCCAGGAAGCGATGAAGCAGTTGCAGGAAAAGGGAATAGAGGTGTATATGATGAGTGGCGACAAGGAGGAAGCGGCTCACTACTGGGCAGAGAAAGCCGGCATCAAGCATTACCAGAGCAAGGTGCTGCCTGGCGACAAGCAGGCATTGGTAAAGAAACTTCAGGACGAAGGCAAGCAGGTAGCGATGGTGGGCGACGGAATCAACGACACCCAGGCCCTGGCCCTTGCCAACGTGAGCATGGCGATAGGAAAGGGAACGGATGTGGCGATGGATGTGGCGCAGATTACGCTGATGAGCGACGACCTCATGGCACTTCCGGAAGCCGTAAAACTGAGCCAGAAAACGGTTCACATGATTTGGCAGAATCTCTTCTGGGCGTTCATCTACAACATCATCTGCATCCCGTTGGCAGCCGGCGCCCTTCATATCTTCGGCATTGATTTCCAGATAACCCCGATGTGGGCAAGTGCCCTGATGGCCTTCTCCAGCGTAAGCGTAGTGCTTAATTCGCTGAGACTGAGATTGGTGTAAAATGATAGAAAATCCCATGATTTCTTGGCAGTTTCAATAAAAAAGTGTATCTTCGCAGCAGAATTGCAATATTGCGTCCACGACCTTATAAAACGTAAGAAGATGGCAAGATTTATAGATCCACGTGTCGATTGGGCTTTCAAGCGAATCTTTGGAAGCGAGGACACGAAAGAATGTTTGATAACATTCCTCAACGGACTGTTTGAAGACGAGTTGGTTATCAAGGACGTGACGTTTGCCAAGACCGAAAAACTTGGCTTGCGCCCCGATGACCGTGGTGTGGTGTTCGATGTCTATTGCGTCACAAACGAGGGCAAGCATATCATCGTTGAGATGCAAAAGAAAGAACAGGAATATTTTGCCGACAGGGCATTGTATTACACGGCACGTGCCATTGTGCAGCAGGGCGTTCGTGGAATCTGGGACTATCATTTGGCTCCAGTCTATACGGTGTGTTTCATGGACTTCGTGTCGGAAAGTCCGATGCTAAAAGAGTTTCGTACCGACTTGGTGCTTACCGATTTGCAGACACGCCAGCGAGTGTCCGACAGGATGCGTATTGTGTACCTCCAGTTGCCGCTGTTCGACAAGCATACGGAGGCAGAGTGTATGGATATATTTGATTGTTGGATTTATATAATGAAGAATATGAACATGTTTGAGCAGATGCCATTCAGCGAGAAGTATCCAGTCTTCCGCAAGTTGGCAGAGATAGGCGACCTCCGCAAGCTCTCCCGCGAGGAACTTGAGCTTTATGACGAGGACATCAAGAATATGCGTGATATATATGCCACCAGAAAGTTTGATGAGAAGAGAGGAATAGCGAAAGGGCGTGCTGAAGGTGAACTGTCTAAAGGTTTGGAAGTAGCCCGTAATTTGTTGGCAATGGGGATGTCTTGGCCCCAAATCATGCAGGCTACCGGATTGACAGAAGAACAATTGAAGCCGCTTAAGCCTTAGTGTACGTTATCCTCTTTACACTTTTTGTTGTGAAGTTATCCGTCTGTTCTGCATTTCATCGTTGAGATACAGAACAGACGGGTATCCTTCTTTGTGAATCGTACTAGTGGTTCTTATATCTCTATCCTATTGGACATCCTGGAATACTACAAGCCATATATCAACAAATATAAGATTGTGGTAACAGGTAAGAAAAGCCGATTTACCTACGACCATACCGGCAAAGGTAATTGTACCTTCTTCCTGGACTATGCTTTTACAAATACAGAAGTTAAAGACTATAAACTATATTCCTAGGAGGAGTCCAATAGGTTGAGTGACCATCTTCCGATCTGTGTTGAGGTCTAGAAATGTGAAATATATTACTTTTTGTACAGCATTTAAACATTGAATATATGAAAGGATATGCAAAGCCATTAAATGAGTTCATCTGTGGACAACAAATCCAATTTGTGATTCCGGTTTACCAGCGTAATTACGACTGGTTACAAGATAATTGCGACCAGTTGTTGAGTGATTTAGTTAAGTTGATACACTCAGGTAGAACATCCCATTTTTTCGGTTCTATCGTAACATCAGTAGCAGGAACCGGCTTCAGTCGTCTCGTCATTGATGGGCAGCAGCGTTTAACAACAATCTCTCTTCTGCTTCTTGCTGGAATAAAAGCCGTCAATGACGGATTGCTTGAAATCTCTAATGAGAGCCGCAAGGATGAAGCTTATGATTTGTTCTTGAATGCGAAATATTGCAATTCAGAGCGCAAGATAAAACTTGTTCCTATTGAAAACGACAGAATTGCTTATGACAAGATCTTCAATGGTGAAGATGAATTGGATGAGGATTCAAAGATTACCCGTAATTTCCGCCATTTCTATGATAAGCTGACAAGAAAGCCGCAACAACTTACATTTGATAATTTGCTTGACGCTGTTGAGCATCTTCAGATTATTTCTATAGAGTTGGATGCTGATGATGATGCGCAGCTAATCTTTGAAAGTTTAAATTCAACAGGTCTAGCTCTTACAGAAGCTGATAAAATAAGAAATTACCTTCTGATGTCATTAACAGCAGAAGAGCAACAGTTGTGCTTTAAGAATTATTGGCAGAAGATTGAGTCTGCAACCGAATATAATCCGACAAAATTCCTTCGAGACTATTTAACCATAAAGCAACAGTTGCAGCGCCCTGTTCGTCTTTCTAACATATATTTTGAGTGGAAAAAGTATATGGATGGTCGTGATAGAAAACAGGAAATGGTGGAGATGTTGGATTATGCTCGCTATTATCAGCAAGTTACTGAAGCTCAGATGGCAACAAGCAAATTGTCTGCTAAAATGCGTCATATATGTAACATAGAATCGGATGTAACCAATGTTTTCTTTATTCAGTTCTTGAAGTATGCGGCAACAAATAATCTTTCCTATGATGAAATAGATAAGGTGATTGACGTTGTTGAAAATTATTTGGCAAGACGAATCATTTGCAATATGCCTGGTAATGCTTTGACACAGGTTTTCTGTGCACTTCATAAGGATGTTCTGAAAAGTATAGATGAATACCAGTCTGCCAGTGTTCCGTTAACCTGTTCTTACTCAGATATTCTTGCATATCATATCATGCGTCGAGATGGTAATTATCAGTTGCCAAGAGATGTGCAGTTTGTAACAGCAATTCAAACTCGTGATGCTTATCACATGTTGAAGCCTTATCAGATATTCCTTTTTGAGCGATTGGAAAATTCTGTACCTGGAGAATACAATGATGTTGCGGCTGATATGAAAAAGAAAGATGCAACGATAGAACATATAATGCCGCAAACCCTCAATGGTGAATGGAAGAATATGCTGGGCGACAACTATGAAGAAATTCAAGAGAAATATCTACATACTTTTGCCAACTTAACGCTTACAGGTATTAATAGTGAATTAAGCAATAAGGCCTTTGAAATAAAACGTGACGGCAAGAACAATGGTGATGTAATTTGCCCTGGATATAAAGATTCTAAATATCGCTTGACCAAGTGGGTGACGAAATGTGAAAAGTGGAATGAAGAGGAATTGCAAAAGAGAAGTGAAAGAATCGTGAACATATTCCTGCGCCTCTATCCATTGCCAAAGCCGACTTTCAAGCCTTTGCCAAAACCGATAGATGAAGTATCATTGGATGAAGAAACATTCTCTCCTACAAATAGAGTTTTGACAGGTTTCCGTTTTTGGGGTCGTGATTATACGGAAACTACATGGAAGGATATGCTCTTGACTGTGGTAAAGGTGGTCATGGGACAATATGCTGATGTTGTTGACAGTCTTTATGATAAAGAAGGCTTTTTCTGGTCTGAGAAGAATGCTGATGACAGATATTGTACAAAAATAGCTTCTCATAAATATTTATGGACTTCAATGGATAATAGAAGCAAACTCCGCTGTTTGCGATACTTATTCGATAAATGCGACATTGCTGAATCGGAATTAGTTATGTTGCTTGAACCTGTTAAGGAATAAAGTATTCTGAGCTATTATTAACATGACTTTGCAAGTGGTTCTGCCCTTTTTATTGTGTGTCGAACTTACTTGCAAAAGTTCTAGTTATAATAAGTAGAAGTTACAAATCGTAAATTAAGATAAGATTATGAAGGATAGATTAGTTTTTGTCGTAGTTCTCTTGTTTGTTGCAGGGCTAACTTGGCTTACACTCACTTTCGTGGATAACCACGATAAGTGGGAAAAGTGCAGTGGGGGACCTCATTATTTTGAATATGAGGGAGAATACCACTCAGAAAAATGGGGAAAGGCGGACTTATATACGTGTAGGGATTGCGGCTTTCAGTATATACAATTGCATGGAGTATCGACTAATGAGGAAACCGAAAATGTTATGGCGATAAAGCCAATCTTTTCAAATGAATTTAGCGAATACTACATATTGTATCAAGAAAGTTATTCACTTCCGAAATACATTCATATCAAAGAAGAAGATATAAAACTATTAAAAGTAAAGAATTATAAACAAGAAAGAGACTGGTCTTCCTATAAAGGTGAAAAAGACAGATAGATTCTTTGCCTTCTATAGAAACAAAGGATTCTACCAATTATGGTTACTCTGTTTTATTTTGTCCGTATTTATTTTATGTGAGCTAGATGTTCCTATGTTACTAATAGAATTGGGGGCTATTATAGTTTCAACCATAGCTTCGCTTTTGATTTTTGGAGTAATAATCATGACATCTGATATTTCAGAGGGAGAGTCTCATAGTATGAATAGTTGCAATTCTTCTAGAGTATCTAGCCAAAGTGGTAAAGGACGGTATTCTGCCCAAACAATGCGAATGTTAAAAAGAAATATCAGAAGAAGATGGCTCTAGTATAGACAGCTTTCTTTATTAGCGCTTCATTATGCGTATTTACATTTCCTTATTAACATTGCAAAAATAAGCATTTTTTTCGAATTATAAATATTTGGAGTGTTAAAATGTTGAATGAGGTCTGATTTTTAAAGCTTTTGCCCTTGCAGGGCGCAAGGTTGATTGCTGGTTTACCCAGGGCGATTGCCCTGAGCTAGGAGCTTCTGCCCCTTCAGGGCGAGTGGGGGCAAACTTGCGACAGTTCAGATCTTCACCTTTCACTCTCCTTATTTCTTTCTTTTCTTATTTTTCATAGAAAATTCTAGAATTTCTTGGCAGTTTCAATAAAAAAGTGTATCTTCGCAGCAGACGTTGCTTTGAGGGAGAAGTCTAGCGACTCCATATTTTCTGACAAGCTTCGTTTCATCTATCTTTCTCTTCCCTTCTTTGATAAGAGTGAGGAAGAATGCGAGACAGGTTTTGAAAAATGGATTTATGTATTGAAGTATATGGAAGTATTGGAAAGATTGCCTTTTACGGCGCAGAAGAAGATATTCGATCATCTTGCTAAATTGGCAGATATTCGTTGCTTGAGTAGTGAGGAGCAGGAAAAATACGATGAAAGTATTAAGGCTGTTGACGATTACTACTCCGGTCTTTATGGCTCGTATGTTGAAGGCGAGGAAAAGGGTAGAGCGGAAGGTGAACTGTCTAAAGGTTTGGAAGTAGCCCGCAACTTGTTGGCAATGGGTATTTCTTGGTCTCAAATCATGCAGGCAACAGGATTGACAGAAGAACAATTGAAGCAACTTCAGTCGTAGTATTAGATTTCTGCCTGGTGCTTTGCTGGATTTAAATCCGGCAAAGCACCAGGCAGAAATCTCCTTCAGCTCTATACACATTATATAATAAATAGGCAAATAAGTAATGCCCACAGAAATCAAAAATACACTTTTCCAATAAAAACAATAGTCGAAGACTACACTTTTCCAATAAAAACAAGGGCTAAAAACTACACTTTTTCCTATGAAAACAAGGGCAGAAAACCACACTTTTCTAAAAAAAGCTGGATTTTAGCCTTATAAAACAAGGATTTTCCCCATAAACCACCCCTTTTTAGTAAAGGCGATTTTCATAGCAAATCGTAAAGGACTTTTAAAGGATTGGAAAACCTTAATGACCGATAATGACCTTGACCTTAATGACCTTAACGACCTTATCCCCTAAATAGCCAGACTCCATTGTCAACAGAAAATCACATTATTCAAGCAAAAATGGCAAGAAAGACTGGATTGTGTTTTTGCAGAGAAAGGAGGAGAAAAATGCCCTTAGAAGCAAGAAAAAGTGGCTCCGATGGCACTTTTCACCCCTTCAGAAGACAAAAACAAGAGGGGTTAAAGGGTGAATGAAAGGGGTAAAACAAGGAATTTCTTGATATATTTTGTCAAAATTCTCGTAAAAACAGCAAGAAAACGGTGATAGAGCGAAGGAGATTCTGTGCGTTTTAATAGCATTAAACGAGGAAAACGAAACAGTTCAACCAGCGACTATTAAACTGATTATCAACACAATACAATCAACACCACATTCTTCCAGAATAGCTTTCAGAAGCTCTATCGTGTCATTAAGGGTCAGTGTCATTAAGTGTCATTAAGAAAAAGCAAATGTCATTTAGAGCCATGAGGGTGTGTCATAAGTCTGTGACGCACTCTTTTTTTGTGTGTTTCTGTATATT
>ERZ1026945.196-NODE-196-length-25649-cov-10.387864_pt1 | contig 25649 bp, 22 predicted proteins | sample MGYA00519304_ERZ1026945 | MGnify/ENA primary metagenome ERZ1026945 (study PRJEB26926, sample SAMN06164619) | human gut metagenome | biome: ENVO:00009003; feature: ENVO:2100002; material: ENVO:00002003 | host: Homo sapiens | place: USA | collected 2012 ...
CGTCGGCAGCGTCAGATGTGTATAAGAGACAGGTTTCATATGCGGGGTCGGGGAATTTTGCGGATTCAATTTGTTCCGCTTTTGGGCGAATAGTCAAAGAAAAAATGCGGGGCGGCGGAGGTAAAAAAATGCTGGACAAAGGGGTGTGAATGGGGTCTAATTGTTAACGCAATTCTAAAAAAAGAATAATGTTCAAACATAGGGAACAAATATGTCAGATATCGAACAAAAAGTAAAAGAAATCATAGTAAAACAGCTCGGCGTTAACGAAGAGCAAATCACCCCCGAAGCCAGCTTCATTGATGACCTCGGTGCCGATTCGCTTGATTCGGTCGAGCTTATTATGGCTCTTGAAGAGGAATTCAAAGACCAGATGGGCGGGGCTGAAATTCCCGAGTCGGACGCGGAGAAGCTGACGACGGTCGGAGCAGTCATAGACTACATCAAGTCCAAGGTTGCCTAATTCTTTTTTGAGTGGATTACGACCCGCTTTATTTCTTTTCGGATTTAAACGCGGGTCTTTTTTTTATTTGAACCGAATTTTCAGGCTTTTTTATGAAAGAACGCATTGTTATAACGGGATTGGGCGTTGTCTCGCCGTTCGGCGACGGTGTCGAGCCGTTTTGGGAAGCCCTCAAAGCAGGTAAAAACGGCGTTTCGGAAATAACGCTTTTCGACGCATCGCAGCTGAATTGCCAAATTGCGGCACAGTGCAAGGATTTCAACCCCGAACTTTATATGGACCCGAAGGAGGCCAAGCGCAGCGACCGCTACACGCACTTCGCGGTTGCAGCGTCGAAGCTTGCGATGAAAGACGCGGGTCTTGTTGTGGGCGAGAATTTGCAGCCCGAGCGTTTCGGCATTTTGATTGGCTCGGCGGTCGGCGGAATGAACACGATTGAATCGCAGTCGCGGGCGTTTGTCGAAAAGGGGCCGAGGCGCGTTTCGCCGTTTATGATTCCGAATTTGCTTGCGAATATGTCGTCGGGTGTAGTGGCAATAGACTTGGGTGCGCGGGGCGTGAATTTCAGCGTCGTCAGTGCCTGTGCGACTGGGACGCACTCAATCGGCGAGGCTCTTTTGCATTTGCAGTCGGGCAAGGAGGACGTAATTTTGGCGGGCGGCAGCGAGGCTGCCGTCACGCCGCTGAGCTTCGCGGGTTTCTGCGCGATGAAGGCAATGGCGACTACGTTCAATGACGACCCGACGCACGCGTCGCGCCCGTTCGACGCGGGGCGTTGCGGCTTTGTTATGGGCGAAGGCGCGGGCATTGTGGTGCTCGAACGCTACGAACATGCCGTTGCGCGCGGCGCGAAAATCTACTGCGAACTTAGCGGCTACGGTTCGACTTGCGACGCGTATCATATCACCAGTCCCGACATCGAGGGCAAGGGGTTGTCTTTGTGCTTGCAGCGCACGCTCGAAGACGCCGGCGTTTCGACTGCCGATGTCGATTACATCAACGCGCACGGCACTTCGACCCAATACAATGATAAGTTCGAGACAATGGCTATCCGCAAGGTTTTCGGCGCGGACGCCGACAAGCTTATGGTTTCGTCGACGAAGAGTATGACGGGGCATATGCTCGGCGCGGCGGGCGCAATAGAAGCCGCCATTTGCGCGAAGGCGATTCAGGAGGGTATTGTTCCCCCGACAATCAACTACGAAACTCCCGACCCAGAATGCGATTTGGATTATGTCCCGAATGTCGCGCGCGAGGCGGACTTGAAGGTTGTTGTGAGCACAAACCTCGGTTTCGGCGGACAGAACGGGGCTCTTCTCTTCAAACGCATCTAAAAAACGGGCGAGGGCGTGCGCCTCTTAATCGAGTTCAATAAAAATATACCTGAAAATCTTTCCTCGTTGAGGAAAGATTTTTTTGATTTTTAGATTCGGTTAAGAGGCGCACTCGCAGCTAAAAGACGGTTCTCTCGGGTGGTCTGTACGAAAGTACTATCCCACCTTGAATTGGCGAAGCCAAGAGCTGAGCGACGATAGAAGCGGGCTAAAATCTAACTGCGTCTTTGTAGCACGCGCCTCGCCCGTTTTTTCAATCCGAAGCCGATGCTAAGCCGAAATAATAATGTAAACGAAGTTTTGTTCTTCTTTAATGGGAGATAAAGCGGATTGGCAAAGCCAATCGCGCCTATTTCGGAGCAACAAAATAGTTGACAGGGAACGTGGGGCAAAGTAGATTTTTACTCGTATATGAAGAAAACATTCGCATTATTTTTAACATCGGTTTTGTCCTTGACCGCGCTCGCGCAAAAAGACGCGTTTGTCGGTTTTTACAAGGGGGAATTGATCGCAGATAAACAAGGTTATCCGTCGTCGGGTGACAATACCATTTGGGCGGAGGTCACGAAGGGGCCGGACGGTTACCGCGTGGTTTTCAAGCCCGCAATTATGCGCCGTGCCGAGCCGTTCGGCATGGCGGACAAATTGAAATCGTCGGGCGACAAAATCATTCTTAATAAAGTCGGCGAAGGCGAGCATTTCAGCGGATTCGAAGGATTCATTTCGCCTTCGGAAATCGATTTGAAAGTCGAAAAATACCATGTAAACGCGCCGATGTCGACAAAGCTGAAACTCAAAAAGGTTGAAATCCAGTCGCCGACGTTGGGATTGAAAGCTCCCGCGGGCGCGATAGTGCTTTTCGACGGCAAAAATCTCGACGAATTTGACGGTATTGCGGGCAAAAATGTTGTAGAGCCAGACTGGGTCTTGAATGGCGACGGCTCGATGACAATCAAGCAGGAACGCGATGCAAAAGGCAAGAAGGTTCGGTATCTCGACCTCTACACGAAAAAACATTTCGGTTCGCTGAAAATGCACCTCGAATTTAAGTTCCCAGCGGAATACAATTTCAAACACCGTCAGGCCCGCAACAACAGCGGCATCATCTTCGAGGGCATCTATGAAATTCAGGTGCTCGATTCCTTCGGCAGCGAAGGCTATTGGGACGAATGCGGTTCGGTATACCGCCAATGGCCGCCGATGGTCAACGCCTGTATCGAATCGGGCGCGTGGCAGACAATGGATATAGAATTTACGCCCGCGGTCTTTAACGGCGACACGGTTGTGGAATATCCGAAGGCTACGGTTTATGTTAACGGCGTGCTTGTCCAGAAAGATACTCCGTTTATCTATCCGACATATATGCAGCCTGCGCAGGGCGCGAAGTTCGATCAGAAAAAACACGCGCGCGAGGTTCGCATTAAGTTGCAAGACCATACCAATCCGATTTCGTTCAGAAATATTTGGGTCTTGCCCCGCTAACACAGACAGACAGCGCATTGAAAAAGGTTTCCAAACGGAAACCTTTTCTGTTTTACCCGCGAGCGCAGTTTAACATTGTGTCCCGCGTTGGAAACAGCGCGGATTTTGCATGGCAAAACCAAGCGGGCGTGTTCAATCTAAAAATAAAAAAAGAAGTTTCGAATGAAACTTCTTTCAGCATTATAATACCGACTTAGGATTAGCTTTGGATTGTAAAACGGGCGAGACGCGTGCTAAAAATGACGCGCGGTTTCATACGCAACCCGTCGCGCCCACTCGCTAACGCTCGGGGTATTTTGCCTTCGGCAAAATCTCAAACGCGTTTCGCTTGTTTTAGCCAGAGGTAGATGTCGCGGAGGGCTTGATAGTCTTCGTCTTTCGATTTGGAAAGAATGCGCTTGTCGAATTTGTCAGCCTGCTTCATCTCTTCGGCGGCGGTTTTCATTCGGCGGTCGATTTCCTCCTGCGTCTCGGTGGCGCGCCCCGCCAAACGTTTGCGCAACTCGGTTTCCGAGTCGGGCGCGATGAAAACGGTGGTGAGCCGGTCGCCGATTTCGGAATGTGTTCGGGCAATTTCGCGCCACGTTGCCGCGCCCTGAACGTCGATAATCAAAATTAGGTCGGCATCTCCGGCGTCGTTGATTGCACGTTTACTCGTGCCGTAGTAGCGGTCGTGGACTTTGGCGTATTCGTAAAAATCGCCGGCGGCGATTCCGCGTTCGAAATCATCTTTTGATAGAAAATGATAATCGACCCCGTCCTTTTCCGAGCCGCGCGGTGGGCGCGATGTCGAGGTGACGACGCGCCTGACGGACGGGAATTCCGCCATAAGCCGCTCCGAAACCGTGTTTTTGCCGCTTCCCGCTGGGCCGCTGATGACAAGCAAAATGTTTTTCATAAATTTTTAGTAGAACATGGACGCGGCTACAAGCGACGCCGCGCAGACAAAGAGAAGCCATCCGAGAATTTTTGCGCGCAGTTTTTTTTCGTAGACGAAGTCGAAAAAGTCGCGCAGGCGGTAGGGCAATGCGCCCAGATAAAGCGCGACTACAACCCAAATGTAGGTTTGGACAACAAGCACAAGTCGCGATTCGGGCGGCTGCATAAACGCCGAATCGAGGAACTGCCTGCCCAGCAGCAACGCAAGCACGCACGCGCCGCGCACCGAAAGGAAGTCGGGCAGGTGGAAGAACGCGAGCACCCCGGCCGCGCCGAAAACGGCAATCAGCAGGAATTTTATCTGTCCGAAGTCCGCGTCGCCAAGCTGCGAGAGCTGTAATAAAAACCAAAGTCCGCTTCCGCCGAAAAGAACGACTGCCGCTTTTTTGCTGCGCAAAAACGCCTTCGCTGCGCGTTCGCATTTATCGGTGAAGAGCGCGAAAACCGCAAACAGCGCGAGGGAGATAGACGCAAGCAAGTATGTCGAAACATATAAATTCATATCCGAATGAAAAGCCAAAACGCGCCGCGAATCAAGCCAAAATGCCGCGCGGGGCGTTATTGCCAGCAAATGTTAAGGCGCGCGCACTCGCGGCGGGTGTCGCGGTTGACGATACTGTGAAGCGTTCGGTCGCCCGAAGTTTGCGCTATTGATTCGACGGCGTCGTCGGGTTTTATTTCGTCGAGAAACGAAATTTTTATATGCGCGGGTCGGCGGGTTTCGACAAATTTTTCGTCGAGAGCCTGCAATGCGAGCGTTATATAAACGGAATTGTTGACGTGCCCGTTTAGGTCGATGTCGGTCTTGCGGATTTGGCATGGCGCGGAGACAGACTCGGAATTTTGCGCGGCGTCTGGGTCGGCGGGGCGTTCGAGGTGCGGTTCGAGAACGTCGTCGTTGGCGAATTCGTCGGCGATGTTCGCCCAAGGTTTGATTTTTTCAAGCCGCGCCAGCCGGCGCGTCGAGATGTCGAAAATCGCCCATTGCGAACGCGCGCTGAAAAGCGTTTTACCCGCGGCGTTTCGCGCGACGAATTCGCGGCAGGTCGTGATTCTGTCGCGGTTGGACGCCCAGGTTTCGAGATAGACGCGCTCGTTCCATTTCGGCAGTTCTTCGAGTCTGATTGCCATTTTCGAAATAATCCAGCCGAGCCCGAGCGGTTTGAGCGCGGTGTAGTCGACGCCCAGTTTTTGCGCATGCTCGGTTGCGGCCTCCTGCAAAAGTTCGAAGAGCGACGGCAGTTTCAGCCGCGCCTGCGCGTCGGAATCAGAAATGCGCACTTTGTAGTCGACGCTGTATTTTCTCTCGTCCATTTTTTTTATTCGGTTTGCGCGGGTTATTTTTGTGCGGTGTTGGGGTTGGAGGTGTCCGCCTTTCGGGCTTCGGCAATCCAGAGGTTTACGGCGTCGCGCTCGGCGGCGGTAATGTTGCTTTTCCAGTGCACAAGCTTGAAACCGAGAGGCGGCATATTGCCCGAGCCGACGGCGAGTTTGATTTTTTCGAGAGCATCTTCCGAAACGCGGTTTCCGCTTTTGAGGGCTTGCATTGCGCTTGTGATGTCGAATTTTGCGCGGGCGGCGGATATGTCGGATTTTATCGGAATATTGACGAGCGGGATTTTCGCGTAAAACGGCAGTTGCGCCTCTGTGCTGTGGCAGAGGGCGCACCCCGATTCGTCAAGCACCGCCGCCGCCTTTTGACGCGCCGAGCCTTCGGGAATGTGCGGCGTATTCGAAATCGCCGTGTAGGCAGCGACCGCAATGGCGGCGGCGACCGCCAACAATAAAAAATTTTTCCCCATACGTCTAACTTTCTTGCGCGATTATCGTTTTTGCACGGACGGATTGTCAACAATATTCGCCGTGTCCGGCGCGGTGAAGCCCCGCATTTAGGCGCGTTCGGGCGCAGATTAAAGCTCCAAGAAGTTGCGCAGCATGACGCTGCCGTCGGGTGTCAAAAAACTTTCGGGATGGAATTGGAATCCGTAGATTTTTAGTTTTGTATGGCGCACCGCCATGACTTCGCCGTCGTCGGATTCGGCAATTATTTCGAGTCCTCGTGGAAGTGTGTGTTTGTCGACACTCCACGAGTGGTAACGCCCGACGCGGAAGTCTTCGACGCCACGCCAAATCGGGTCGGGCGCGACGTTTTTCAAAATCGATTGCGCCCCGTGCATCGGCACAATCCGCGCGAGTTTCGCGCCGAAAAACTCGCATATCGCCTGATGTCCGAGGCATATTCCGAGCAGTTTTTTACTCGCGGCAAACCTGCGCAAAAATTCGGGCAACAGTCCGGCGTTGCGCGGAATTCCCGGGCCGGGGGAGATTACGGCACGTTCGAAATCGGCCGTCAAAATCGCGGGGTCGTCGTTGCGTTTGATTTCGAAATCCCCGCCGACGTCGCCGAGAGCCTGTGCGATATTGAAAACAAATGAATCGTAGTTGTCGATGATAAGTGTTGACATTTTAAAAATTCCCGAAAATTTTGTCGGTGTCCGCGCCGACGTTGTCGGAAATATCGAGCATTGCGTTCACGAAAACGACGCGCTCGAATTTGCGCAGATCGCGGGGGCGGATTTCGGCGGGCGCGGCAATCCCGCTTTCGACGAGCGTTTTCCGTTTTGTGCCGTCAAGCAGCGGGGCGGACGGCGTGAAAAATTTTCCGTCTTTTACAAATACGAGGTTTGCGTATGACGAATCGGTAATCAATCCGTTTTTGCAGATTACTATGTCGTCGCAACCGCCGCGCAGGTTGCGCAAACGCTCCAATGAGGCGCGGTCGGCGAATTTGTAGGCGTAGAAAATGTCGTTGTCGAAAACGAGTTTTAGCGTTTTGATTTCCTTCGGCGCGTAGGGAAGAAGTTCGATTTTTTCGGGTTTGTCGGAATACTCGACCCGCAATTTGAATGTTTTGCCGAGCGGCGCGGATTCCGCTTTTTTTGCGGCTTGCAGGATTTCGGCTTCGATTTTCGCCGCGGCGGTTTGCGCCGTTTGCGGATAAAATTTTGCGAGAGTAAGGGAAATCCTTTTTGTGTGGGAGTCCCAATTTTTCATTTTGCCGTCCGCGACTTTTATCGTTTCTAGAAACCTCGGCGGCGTGTTTGCCGTCTCGGGAATCGGAATGTAGATTTTTTCGCGCGTTTCGAGGAACTCCGAATGGGCGTCGCTGAGGGCGGTTATGCCGCCGCCGCTTCGGAAGTAGGTTTTGCCAGCATCTTTTTCGAGAAAACGTATTGCGACCGCCGAGTCGAAATTCCGCGAATCGAAATATCCGAAAATGCCCGTATAGAAGCCGCGTTCCAAACCTTCGGCGTCGCGCAAAACTTCAAGCGTGCGCGTTTTCGGCGCGCCGCAAATTGAGCCTGCGGGCAGCATTTTAGCGAGCGCGTCGCCGAATTGAAGCGGTTTCAGTATGCCGGTTATTTGTGAGCTTGTCTGGATTATGGACGCTTTGCCGCGGCGCGGAATGCGCGAGCAAAATCGGAATTTTTCGACGCGAACGTTGTCGGCTATTGCAGCAAGGTCGTTGCGGATTAGATCGACAATCGTATTGTGTTCGCGCAGCTCCTTTTCGTCTTCCAGAAGAGTTTTTTCGGCGTCGGCAACCGACGCGTCGATAGTGCCTTTCATCGGGTATGAAAAGATTTTACGTCCGTTAGTCTTGACAAAACATTCGGGCGAAAAGCACGCAAACGCGTCTTTGACGCAGAGGGCGTATTCGCTTTTGGCGGAATAAAAGGCGTCTTCGAGCGACGCGTGAAAATCTATTTCGGAGCGCGCACAAAGATTCGCCAAAAACGTGTCGCCGTTCAAAAGGGCTCGGCGGACTTTTGCGAATTTTTGCTCGTATTGTTTTTCGGCGGCGTCGGACAACTCGGAGGGAACGGGGTATGGAGCGGCTATTGACGGCGTTTGCGGCGCGCGTGTGCACGAGGGGATGGGGGCGTTTGTAAAGTTTCCGACTTTGAATTTTACGGTGTCGGCTCGTTTGAAAATGTCGTCGCCGCCGAGGAAAATTGCGCGTTTCATTTCGTAGTCGAGCGCGACAAAAAACGGCGTGCCCTTTTTGTAAAAGGCGTTGGTCTTGTCTATCGCGCTTTCGAAATCCTCGAACATATTTGTGAAATCAGACGTTTAAGCGCGCGGCGCGTCAATCTTTTTTGCGATAAAAACGCATGTTGCGAAAATTTTTTGTTGAACGCGGCGGGTTATTCGGGATAATTTTTCGTATGCTGGCGCGATTGTTTTGCGCGTTTCGGCGTGGTGTTAAAATTAAATCGAACTCAAATTCAAAAATCTATGTATATGCTGAAAAAATTTTTTGCGGCGGCGTTCGCCACCGCGTTTTCGCTGTTCTTTGCGGCAACGGCAGCGGCGGAATTGCCGATGCTCAAATTTGTCGACGGGGGCAGGGCGCGTCTGTATGTGGACGGTAAGCCCTTTTTGGTGCTCGGCGGAGAGCTTCAAAATTCGAGTGGCTCGACTGTCGAAGATATGCAAAAGCTTTGGGGCAAGCTCAAAAGCCAGAATCTCAACACGGTTCTGATTGCAGTGCCGTGGCGTCTTGTGGAGCGCGAAGAGGGCAAATTCGACTTCTCCTACTTCACGGAAATAATCGCACAGGCAAAGCGGCTTGATATGAAGCTTGTGCCGCTTTGGTTCGGCGCGTGGAAAAACGGCGTTTCTGGCTACGCTCCCGAATGGGCGATGAAGGATTCGCGCTTCAAGAAAATGAAGACCGCCGACGGCAAGACTCTGCCGATTCTTTCCAACATTTGTCCGAATGTGCGGGCGGCCGACAAGCGGGCTTTCGTCGAGCTTATGAAGGCAATCCGCGCCGCCGACCCCGACGGGAAGACGGTTATAATGGTTCAAGTAGAAAACGAAATGGGCTCGCTCGGCGATGCTACGCGCGACTTTTCGCCCGAGGCGCAGAAGTTGTTTGCGCAGCCCGTTCCGCAAAAGCTCGCCGAGTTTGTGGTCAAGAATGCCGACAAGCTTTCGCCCGAAATCGCGTCGGCGTGGCGCGAGCGGGGCTCGAAAACCTCGGGAACTTGGGAGGAGCTTTTCGGTCAGGGAAAAAATCTCGCCGACGAAATGTTTATGGCTTGGCAGTATGCCCGTTATGCCGACGACTTGGCGAAGGCGGGTAAGACCGTTCACAATCTGCCGATGTTCGTGAATGCGTGGCTTCATTCGCCGACTTCGCTTCCGGGAAAATATCCCAGCGGCGGACCGAATGCGCGTGTTTTAGACGTCTGGGTTGCAGCCGCCGAAAATATCGATTTCTTTTCGCCCGACAACTATTCGAGTAAGTATAAGGAAACCCTGCGCACATTTATGCGCCACGGCAATCCGATTTTCGTTCCCGAGGCCTCAAAAAGAGGCGCATCGGCGCGCGCGTTTTACACGATAGGCGATGGCGCAATCGGGTTCTCGCCGTTTGCAATCGACTTTGATTATCCCAACACGCTGGATTCAATCGGCAATGCGTATGCGGCACTTGCTAACATCGCGCCCGAAATTATCGCCTGCGACGGCACAAAAAATATGCGCGGTTTTATGTATCAGGGCGATAAGACCGAAACGCTCGATTTCGGCGATTTTACCGTCGAAATCGAGTATGCTAACAAATTCGAAGGCTACGGACTCATCATCCGCCTTTCGGAAGAGGAATTCCTTATTGCGGGCAGTTGTGTGCGCGTAGTTTTCATTTCCAATGACAAATCGAAGCCGCTCGTGGAACTGGGGATTGTCGAAGAGGGATACTTTGAAAACGAAGACGCTTGTCTTTTCGGAAAAATCTTCGGCTGCGATTCCGCGGAGCGTAAATGGCACATAACCCGTTATATCGGCGGCGACGAAACGACGCGCCGAGACGGGCGCGGAAAAGGCGTATTCCTTCCGCCCGAACTTTCGTTCCGTGGCGTATGCGACCCCGCAAAAGTCTCGATAATTAAAGCCAGAGTTTTCAAGATGGAATGACTTATTTATAAATAAAAACAAAAACAAAGGCCGTTCGGATTTTTTCTTGAACGGTCTTTTTACTTTTATGTGCCGCGTTTTGCCTTTGGTGTGCAAAAGTTGCAAAATTATGCAAAGCTTAATTTTTTTGTGTTTCGGTTGTGTTTTGCAAATACAAACACAATGCACACAAACACGCCCGCCCGCAAATCCACTAAAAAAGCGGCTTCCGAGGTGGAAGCCGCTTCCTTAAAGCTAAGCCAGCTGTCAGGCTTGAACTGACGACCTGATGATTACAAATCAACTGCTCTACCAACTGAGCTAAGCTGGCGTAAATTATCCGTTCTTTACAACAATTTTTTTCGGGCTTGGCAAGTCTTTTTTGTGTTTTATCCGATTTTTCGCGTCTTATCTTCGGCGGAATTTCGGTTTAATTCGAAACAAATTTTCCGCGTATGCGTCTTTGTTTTTGCGGGCGTGTCGGTTTTTGGTGCGCCGAATGTCCCGAATTTTTGTGTTTGTTTTGCTCGGTTTTTATTCCGAATTTTTTAGCCGAAAACGCGCCGTTTGAATACGGATTTTTTTCGTTTGCACCGCCGAAATGTTTGCCGTTGCTGGGCTTCCCGTGTTTTGCGCCCGAGCGGTGCTGGGGTTTTTGCGCGTCGGGATTTGCCTTGAAGACCGACGGACGCCGTTCGCCGTAGAGTATTTCCGCCGAAAAATCGGCGTCCTTGACGCGCTTGGGGCGTTGTGCTTGTCCCTGTTTTTTTGCGACTTTGGCGCGTAGGGCGCGTTGTTTTTGCACGAGCTCGAAGACGTTTTCGGAATGGTACTGGGTGTCTTTGTAGAGCGGAATGTCGAGCTTTATGAATTTTTCGATTGCGCAGAATTCCTGCACATTGTCGCGGGTGCAGAGCGAGACGGCCTCGCCCGAAGCCTCGGCGCGGGCTGTGCGCCCGATTCGGTGGACGTATGTTTCGACCTCGTCGGGGAGGTCGTAATTGACGACGAGGTTCATATTTTTTACGTCGATTCCGCGGGCTGCGATGTCGGTTGCAACAAGCACGCGGATTGCACGGTCTTTGAATTTTCCCAATGCCTTTTGGCGCGCCGACTGCGACTTGTCGCCGTGGATTGAATCCGCCTTCACGCCGTCGCGGCTCAGGCGTTTTGCGAGCTTGCTTGCGCCGTGTTTGGTGCGGCAGAAAACGAGCGCGAGGAAGTTTTTGTCGTCCGCTTTGGGTTCGAGCAGTTCGAGCAGGAAATTGTATTTGTTCGGGCTTTCGAGCATTGCCGCCTTCTGGTCGATTTTTTCGACGGTCGGCTTGTCGGGCGAAATCGAAATTTTAAGCGGGTTCGAGACAATCGAACGCGCGAGTTTTTCGATGTCTTCCGAGAGCGTCGCCGAAAACAGCAGCGATTGCCGCCTGTTCGGCAGGTGCGAGCATATTCTGCGAATGTCGGGCAGAAAGCCCATATCGAGCATTCTGTCGGCTTCGTCGAGCACCAGATATTCTACGCCGTCGAACGAGAGTTTTTTCTGGTTGAAGAGGTCGAGCAGCCGCCCGGGCGTCGCGACCAAAATGTCGACACCCGTCGACAACGCGCGGATTTGCGGTTTTAGCGACACTCCGCCGTATGCCTTGCAATACGAGAGATTCAGGTGTTTCCCGAACATCGAGACGTTTGCGCCAATCTGTTCGGCAAGCTCGCGCGTAGGGGTTAAAATCAACGCCCTGAATTGCTGCGGGCGCGGATAGTTGCCCGAAGTTTCGAGCTTTTGCATAATCGGCAGCGCGAATGCCGCAGTTTTGCCCGTGCCCGTCTGGGCACAGCCGAAGATGTCGCGACCCGCCAAAATTGCGGGAATCGCGCGAGCCTGAATAGGCGAGGGCTTTTGATAGCCCGCATTGCGAATCGCCATCAAGAGGTTCTCCGACAGTCCCAAATTAGAAAAATCAACATTGTCCATTTGTAAAAAAGCATCTACCAAACTCCGCCCAAGGCAAGTTTATTCAGCTTGAAATTCCGATATTTCAAAACGCGCGATTCGAAATAATTCTTGCGTCGCGATTCGTTGTTTTTTTCTGACGGCGTAAATTCGACAAGAGCGTTGCGGGTTTGGACATCGTAGGTTTGGAGGATTTACGGGAAAATGTAAATGTTTAAACAAGTTTAATTTAATATTTATTGTCTAAAATTGATTTTTTTTATTTGAGGCTCGCGGCGTTAAAAAACGAGAGGATTTTTAGTAGAGCGTTTTGTAGAAACGCGCCACGCGTTTTGTTATCGATGTCAGAGCCTGTGCGGGGGTTATGCCAAGACGTTGGCAGTATTGCTCGATTGTGATTTCAAGTCCGTCGCTTTCGCCTACGATAATGGCTTCGTCGCCGAGCTCGATTTCGTCGAAATCCGTCACGTCGATTGCCGCTTGATCCATGGACACGCGTCCAATGACGTCCGCCTTTTTGCCTCGGATTATCACCGACATCTTTTTCCCCGACTCGCGCGGAACGCCGTCGCCGTAGCCCACCGAAAGCAGCGCAATGCGCGAGTCGCGTTCGAGGGTGTATGTGCGCGAATACCCGACCGTCGCGCCCTTGGGAAGATACTTAATTTGGCTTACAGACGTTCTGAAAGTCAGCACATGTTCGGGTTCGAAACCGCATAAAATCGAGTTTTCGGCGGGGCGCATACCGAAGAGCACCAGCCCCGCGCGCAACGCTTTATCGAACTCCTGCGGTAGCAGCGACGTATCGCAAATGTCGCTGTGGTGAATGTAGACGCCGCTGTTTTTGCCGAGTTTTTGCGCCGCGATTTTCAGAAATTCCGCGTCGGCAATCGCGCCCTCCGCCGGCGCGCCAGTGCCCGTTCCCGCAAGGCAAAACGCTTCGAGATTCAGCCACTGGGAATTCGAAATTCTGTCGAGAATTTCGAGTGCCTGTTCGTGCGAGGGAATCGAATCTCTGTCGACGGGCAGGCGCAAATGCACGTCGATTTTCTTCCCCGCGTTTTGCGCGGCGGCCTCGAAACGCGCGACTTCGCCGATGTCGGCAATCACGGGCGTGATGTCGTTTTCGACGTATATGGACTCCTCTTCGGGCAGCGACGCGCCCAGAACGATGATTTTCCAGCCCGAGCCAACTTCTCGGACTTTCACGCCCTCTGAAATATTCGTCACCGCGAACGCGTCCGCGCCGCTAAGCATAAGGCGCACCACTGCCGCCTCGACTCCGTAGCCGAAGGCGTCCGCCGAAACGAGGGCGATATATCCGCGCGATTTCGGCATAAAAAATCTGAGCTTACCCAAGTTGCGTTCCAATGCGCAGAGGTCGATTCTGACGGAGCATCTTAAATGTGTGCTTGACCCTTCCATTTTACATATTCCCTTTCTGTTAGCGGTTTGGCATCGGGCGTGTCGCAGCATTCGTACGCGAGGTGCGGGTATTTTAGAATTGTTTCGAGCGCGGTTTTTTCGTCCAAATCGAAGCGTTCGAACGTCGAAAAAATCGGGTCGATTTTCGCCTTTTGATAGAGCGAAAATCTTTTGTCGAACGCTTCGGCGGCGATTTTTCCCGTTTCAATTTCCTTCAATTCAAGCGGTTTCCCGTCGAAATTGAGAATGTTGGCGAAGCCTTTGCGCGACGGCGTAAATAGGCTGAATCGCTTGTTCCCCGCGTCGGCGAGCGCGAAGGCGGCTACTTCCATGCAGTTCCATTCGAAAATTTTTGCGCCCGAAAATTTTGCGACGGTGGAAATTCCGACCGACGCGACGCGCGTCCCGAGAATAGAGCCCGTTCCCGTGCACAACGCGAAAGCCTCTATTTGCGCGGGGTCGGGGGCAATCTGGGCGAGGGCTTCGAAAAAGTCCTCCATTGCGGCGGCGTTTGTCAACGCCGCCGCAATGCGCCCGTTTGCGCCGCGCCGCGCCATTTTGAGGCGTTCGCCCGTGGCGTCTACAAAAAGAATGTCCTCAAAATCCGTAATCATGCAAAATATCAAAATCTCCTACGCAATGTTTTCGTGGCTATGCCGAGTTCCTCGCGGTATTTCGCGACTGTCCGCCGCGCTACCGAAAAGCCCGCTGCCGAAAGCAGCTCGCTTATGCGCTCGTCGCTGAGCGGCTTGGAGGGGTCTTCCTCGCTTATGATGTCCCTGATTTTCTCCTTGGCGGAATCCGACGATGCCTCCGTTCCGTCGGCGGTTTTAATCGCGGCGGTGAAAAAGTTTTTAAGCTCCATAACGCCCGAGGGCGTTAGCGCGTTCTTTCCCGAAATTGCGCGGCTGACGGTTGTGGGATGCACGCCTATATCTTCGGCTATTTCCTGACGCGTCATCGGGGCAAGCTCGCCGTCTTCGAAATATTTTTGCTGGCGGCGCAAAATTGCCTCGGAAATTTTTAGCAGAGTGGACTGCCTTTGTGCGACGGCATCGATAACCGATTTTGCGTCGCGGATTTTTTCGCGTATGTAGGATTTTGCCGAATCGTCCAGCGCGCCGCTTGCCGACATCTGTCTGTATTCGGCGTTTATGCGCAGTTTCGGAATGTATTCGTTTGTAAGGCGAGTGCGCCACTTGCCGTCGTCGAAATAAAACTCGACGTCGGGCACGAGTATTTCGGCTTCTTCGGGCGCGAATTCCCGCGCGGGCGACGGGCTCAGCTTGGCGATTTCGTCAAGCGCGTCCTCGACGTCGGCGGTGCTTCGGTTTTCGAGCTTAGCGATTTCGTCGACGCGCCTTTTCAAAAACAGGTCGAAATGCTCCTCCAAAATTTTCCGCGCAAACGGGTTGGCGTCTTTGTTGCGGGCAAGCTGCAACAGAAAGCATTCGCGCAGACCGCGCGCGCCGATGCCAGCAGGCTCGCATTCGTGGAGCATTTCGAGGGCCTTTTCGGCGTCTTCTGTGGCTACGCCGTGATGAGTATGGAGGTTGTCGAGAATATCGGGCGCGAGAAACCCGCGCGAGTCGAGGTGCTCTACAAGCGTTTCGAATGCCCGCGCCACGCTCTCGCTTTCGGCGTTTATGCGCCCCTCGTTTACGAGAACCTCGCCGAGGCGCACGGCGTCGGGCTGCGAATTCAGCGCGAAGTCACGCTTCGACTGTTCGGCGGCGTAGTCCGAGTCCGCCGGAGTTTCGACCGCGGACTCGTCGTCGAAATCGTCGCCGCCGCTTTCGCCGACGGTCTGCGGCTTTTCGGTGTAGTCGGTTTCGTCGACCTCCAAAAGCGGGTTCGAATCGAGTTCGTGCGCCAGATATTTTTGAAGTTCAAGCGACGGTTTCTGCAAGATTTCCAGACTGCGCTTTTGCGCAGGGGTTAGAAGCAATCCCTGTTCCTGACGTTGAGAATTTTGCAGATAGTTTTCCATTTTTACGGCGTTCTACGGTAGTTTACGGCGGGCGATTTTTCAAGAAAGTTTTAAGTTCGGGAGGCGCGTTTTTTTGTTGCCTGAACGCGCGAATTGTCCGAGATTATGCAAAATAAAGCGCGGTCTTTCGGGCGCGGGTTGCCCCGAATGCCGCGCGCCTTTTCAACTTATGCGACGCAAAAAAATTCCCGAACTTATGGCGCCCGCGGGCGACTTCATTTCGCTGAGCGCGGCTCTGAATGCGGGCGCGGACGCCGTTTACTTCGGTCTGCGCGGAAGCAATATGCGCGCGGGCGCGAAAAATTTTGCGCTGTCCGACATGCCGCGGATTGTGCGCGAATGCCGCGCGGCGGGCGCAAAGTGCTACCTCACCCTCAACACAATTTATTTCGACTCCGAAATGCGCTCCGTTTCGCGACAGCTAAAAGCCGCGAAAAAGGCGGGCGTAGACGCCGTGATAGCGTGGGATTTTTCAGTTCTGGAACTCGCGCGGGAACTCGGTATAGAGGTGTTTTTATCGACTCAGGCAAGCGTTGCGAACGCCCGCGCCGCAGCTTCGATTTTCCGCAACTACGGTGTCAGACGCTTTGTTCTCGCGCGGGAGTGCTCGCTTGAATGCGTCGAAAAAATCCGCGCCGGACTCCGCAAAATTCTGGGGCGCGACGCCGCCGAAATAAGGCTTGAAATGTTCGCGCACGGGGCGATGTGCGTTTCGGTTAGCGGCAGGTGTTTTATGTCGCAATTTTACTGCGGCAAGAGTGCCAATCGCGGCGAGTGTCTGCAACCGTGCCGCCGTAGATACCTGATTTCTGACGCCGACACGGGCAAGCCCGAATTCGAGCTCGGCGCAAACTGCGTTCTGAGCCCGAAGGATTTGATGACGCTGCCGTTTGTCGAAAAGCTGGTGGATGCGGGTGCGAATTCGCTTAAAATAGAGGGGCGCAACCGCAATGCATCCTACGTCTCGGCGACTGTTTCGGCATACCGCCGCGCACTAGATTTTTACCGGGACAATTTTTATTCGCCAACATTTGCAGCCGACTTTGCCGCGCTCAAAAAATCGCTTTGCGACGAACTTTTAAAGACATTCAACCGCGGTTTTTCGGACGGATTTTTTATGGGCAAGCCCGTCGGCGACTGGACGAGCGACGGCAACCGCGCCGCGCTCAAAAAGCGTATTTTGGGGCACGTTTTGAACTACTATTCAAAGCTCGGTGTAGCCGAAATTTCGATTGACGACGCCCCGCTTTGCCGTGGGGCGAAAATCCAGCTTGAAGGCGAAACAACGGGCTTTTTGGAGTTTGCAGCCGACAGCATTCAAATGCGCGGAAATCCCGTCGATAGCGCGCAAAAGGGCGATGTCGTCGCGGTCAAAGTTCCGCAAAAAGTGCGCCGCAACGACCGCCTCTACATCCTTTCGGACGAAAAGTAAAATGCGGCAATTTTACAATGAACAACGTTCCGCGCATTGATTTTTCAGCCCGACCGATGCCGTTTATGCCGCTTGTCGACGCGCGTTTTCTGCGCGCTTCGGCGGAGTGCCGTTGCGCGGATTCCGACGATAATTCCAACGGCGAAATTTTGCGTTTTCTCGAAACGGCGGAGTATTTTTCGTCGGGCAGGGACGCGCTTTCCCGCGCCGTAAAACTTGCGCGGCTCTTCGGCAAAACGCTGTGGCTGCCGAAGTATTTCTGTCCGTGGGTCGTAAAAAATCTTTCCGCCGCCGCCGCGCATGAGGGCGCGAGAATCTCGTTTTTCGACGATTTCCCCACGCAGCCCGCGCCCGATTTTTCGACGCTCAAAGCCGATTGCGGCGACGCCGTTTTGGCGGTAGACTTTTTCGGAACGCGCGGCTTCCGCGTCTGGGACGAGTGGAAAAAGTCCAATCCCGACACGGTGCTGATTGCCGACGCCTCGCACGCACCGTTCTCGCTTTCGGCGCGGAATTGCAATGCGGATTTTGTCTGTGCGTCGCTTCGCAAAACGTTGCCCGTGCCCGACGGCGGCTATTTGCGCGCGGCAAACCGCGAGCCCGCAAAGATGTTCCGTTCGGGCGGAGAGCTTGCGGAGTTTGCGGCGGTATACATTCAGGCATGTGCCCTCGCGCGCTTCGATTATCCGCGGGCGGAGGATTTTTACTACAATTCGGAAATGCGCCTGAACGCGAAGCGCGGAATTTCGCGAATCGGTTTCTATTCGCGCTCGCTGCTTGCCTCGCTTGATTTTGCCCGGCTTTGGCGGGCGCGGGAGGAATGCATTGCGGAATTTTGCGACGCCCTCTATTGCGGCGCGAAGGCACGCATTTTACGCGACGCCGCAAATTCCGGCGGATTTTCGGCGTTTTGCCCGACGCTTGTTTTCGATTCCACCGCCACGCGCGATGCCGCATATGCCGCGCTTGCCCGCGCTGGCGCGTTGTGCTCGATTTATTGGAGCGCGAAATTTTTAACCGACCCCGCGGCAAAAAAAGAGGCGTCGCTTCTGATGACAGTTCCGCTCGACTTTCGCCACACGCCCGCCGACGCGCGTCTTGCCGCAAAGATAATTTCCGCCGCGCTCGAATAATTTCCGCGCCGCTTTGCGCAAACTCGAAACTCCGCGAATCGCGCCGTTCCGCTCAACTCCGCGCAATCCGCTTAGTTTTTTCCGCGCGGGCTAAGATTCCAAGCTCCGCAATTTGTCGGGAGGCGCGTTGCGTATAAGCCACTTGTTGTCGGCGGATTTTTCCATCGAAGACTTCGAAAGTTTTTGCCCGTCTTCTCCGCGCAAAAGCGGGCAGTGGAAGAATTCGGGAATGTTCCAGCCCATCGCGCGGTAGACGAGAATCTGCCGCGCCGTCGAAAGCAGCAGGTCTTCGCCGCGGACGACTTCCGAAATTTTCATCGCGTGGTCGTCGGCTACGACCGCCAATTCATAGGCGGGTTCGCCCGACTTGCGCCACACGAGAAAGTCGCCGAAATCTTCGCCCGCCACAAAACAGTGTTCGCCCGAATTGTTATCGGTGAACGCTATGTTTTCACCGTCGGGAACTCTGAACCGCCAGTTTGTCAGACGCGGATTTTCGAGCGCGTCGATGTCGAAATTTTCCTCGCGGAATTCGGGCGGAAAGATGTTTTCGGGCTCGCAAAAATTGAACGTCCGCGCGGGCGGTTTTGCCGCTGCCGCCGCCTGCGCGCGCGAAACGCCGCTCGGATACACCGCGCGTTTTTCGATTAAAACTTTCATCACCTGCCAGTAAAATTCGGTGCGTCCGCTTTGCCTATACGGCGCGAATTCGCCGCCGATTCCGTAGCCTTCGTTGCATTTTATGCCGATTTTTGCGAGGTCTTCGACTGCGGCGTCGACGAACTTTTGCGGGCACCGCGCGGAGTCTATGTCTTCGATTCTCAGCACCAAGTCGCCGTTGTTTTCGCGGGCGCGGCGTTGCGCGGTTTTGAAAGTCAGCGCGTGTCCCAAATGAAGAAGCCCCGACGGGGTGGGGGCTATCCGCCCGCGGTAGCGCGGGGTTGCGCCGAAATTCGCGTCCAAAAATTCGCGCAGCGCGACGGCGGTTTCGAAGCCTATGCCCTCGACTTTCCGCAGCTCTTCCACCGAGGCGTTTTTGATTTTCGCGATAGTGCCGAAATGTTTTAGCAATGCCTCCTTGCGCTTTTTCCCGAGCGATTTGAAGTCGTCCAAAATGCTCTCTCGGATTTTTTTCGAGCGCAGCTGCTCGCTGAACGAATTCGCGAAACGGTGGGCTTCGTCGCGCACGCGCTGCAAAAGTTTCAACCCCTCGTTCGAGTGCGGGAGCTTGATTTCGGAGAAGTCGTCGAGCACGATTGTCTCTTCGCGCTTTGCGAGTCCCGCGATGAACGGCTGCCTGATTCCAGCCTCGTCGAACGCCTTCATTGCCGAAAAAACCTGTCCCTTGCCGCCGTCGATAAGCACGATGTCGGGCATGGGCGAATCCTCGTCGCGCAGGCGTTTGTAGCGTCGCCCGACAACCTCGCGCATTGCGCGGAAGTCGTCGTTGCCGATGAAGGTCTTGATTTTGAAGTGGCGGTATTTTTGCCGCGCGGGCTCGCCGTCGTCGAAATGCACCATTGAGGCGACGCAAAAGCTTCCCGAGATGTGCGAGATGTCGAAGCACTCAATCGAGCGCGGCGGCTGCGCGAGTTCGAGCGTCTTTTGCAGAGACTCCATCGCCGCACGCGCCACCGCCTCGGGCGTTTTCGAGATGTCGGCGTTCACTGCGTTGCGCGAATTCGTCTTTTGAGTTTCGCAAATCGCGCTGATTAAGTCGCGGTATTTTGCGGCTTTTTCAAAGTCGAGCGCGGCGGAGGCTTGCTCCATTTTTTCGCGGGCTTGGGCGATTGCGTTTTCGTCCTTGCCCTTTAAATATTCGAGCGCGGCGTCGACACGCGCGGCGTATTCGGCTTTGCCGACCTCGTTGGGAAAGCCCGAAATGTCGGCGCGGGCGTCGTCGTACAAAAGCCATTTGTCGTCGCCGATTTTCTTGGGGCGCGCCGACGAATCGAGAATTCCGAATTTCTTTTTAAGCTCGTTCAACGCCGCGCGAACCGCCGTCGCGCCCAGATACGGGCCGAAATACAGCGAGTTGTCCTCCTTGCGGCTGCGGCAGAACGCGAAGCGCGGCAGGGCTTCGAATGTAGTAACGCGCAGAAGCAGGAAATTTTTTCCGTCCTTTTCGAGCGTGTTGAAGCGCGGCTTCCACTGTTTGATGAGCTTGCTTTCCAGAATCAACGCCTCCGCCTCGGACTTTGTTTTGTAGAAGTCGAAGTCGGCGATGCAGTCGGAAAGCATTGCGATTTTCGCGTTGTATGCCTTGTATTTGGCGTCCTTCCTGAAATAGTGCAAGACGCGCCGTTTGAGGTTTTTCGCCTTGCCGATATACACGACGCTGCCGAGGGCGTCCTTCATAACATACACGCCGCTTGAAAGCGGCAACGCCCTGATTTTTCTTTTGAGTTCCGAATCGGAGTCCATTGCTTCTGATCCGCTTTTTGCGCGTTTTTAGAAGAGCGAAAGCTGCTTGAAATTGCTTTCGCCGCCGTCGGGATTGCGGCGTTTCGGCTTCGGTTTGTCGGCGGGTTTTCCGCCGAGGTTTATCACGATTTCGTCGTTTTCGGTTTCGAGCTCCGCCAGAACCTCCTTCGCGCGGTCGATTACCTTTTGCGGCAATCCCGCAAGCCGAGCCACCTGAATGCCGTAGGACTTGTCCGCCGCGCCGCGCTCTATCGTGCGGGCGAAAATGATTTCGTCGTTCCACTCCTTGACGCACACGCGGTAGTTTACAAGGCGCGGAAGAGCCTGTTCGAGCTTTGTTATTTCGTGATAGTGCGTGGCAAAAAGTGTTTTCGGCCCGCGCTTGCCGCCGCCGTGTATGAATTCGACAACCGACCACGCTATGCTCAGCCCGTCGTAGGTGCTTGTGCCGCGCCCGATTTCGTCGAGTATTATCAGCGAGCGGTCTGTGGCGTTGTTGAGAATATTGGCGGTTTCGTTCATTTCGACCATAAACGTCGAGTTGCCGCGCGAAAGCTCGTCGCTTGCGCCGATGCGGCTGAAAATGCGGTCGACGACGCCTATTGACGCCTGCCGCGCGGGCACGAAACACCCCGTCTGCGCCATAAGCACAATCAGCGCAATTTGCCTGATGTATGTCGATTTGCCCGCCATATTCGGGCCCGTTATCAGCGCGATTTGCTCTTCGTCGGAAGACAAATGGGTGTTGTTGGGGACGAAAGACTGGGTTTTTGCCACGCCGATTCTGTCGCAGCGCAGCATTTTTTCGACCACGGGGTGGCGACCCTCGACGATGTCGATTGCGCCCGAATTGTCGATTTGCGGCTTGCAGTAGTCGCATTCGGCGGAAAGCTCCGCCCAGCCGCGGAAGACGTCGACTTCGGCGAGAACGTCGGCGGTCTGCGCGAGGTCGTCGGCGAAGTTGAGCACGTTCGAAACCACGTCCTGAAACAGCTCGAATTCCCGCGCCCGCGCGCGCTCGTCGGCGGTGAGAATCTCGCGCTCGTGCTTGCGCAGTTCCTCAGTGGTGTAGCGTTCGGCGTTCGTCATTGTCTGGCGGCGGATATAGTCGGACGGAACCTGCGCCAAGAACGACTTCGTGACCTCGATGAAATACCCGAACGCCCCCGTGTATTTTATGCGCAGATTGCGGATACCCGTGCGCTCCTGCTCGCGCTTTTCCATTTCGGCGAGCCACGCGAGGTTGTTTTCAGAAAGCGAGCGGATTTCGTCGAGCGTCTTGTCGAAGCCCGTTCTGATAACGCCGCCGTCCTGAATTTTCGAGGGAGGGTCGTCGTTCAACGCCGCTTTCAGAAAGTCGGCAAGCTCCGAGAAATCGCCGATTTTTTCGGCGAGTTCGGCGCACGACTTGCCGTTTGTGTGCCCGAGCTGCTCCCTAATTGGCGCGAACTGCTCTATGCTCGAAAGAATCGCCAGCAGCTCGCGCGGGTTGCGGATTCTGTTTTGCAGTCGCGACAGAATGCGCTTTATGTCGCGCACCTGCGCCAGCAATTCGGCGAGGTTGCCGACCTCTTCGGGCGAACTGTAAAGCTCCCAAACGACGTTCTGTCGGCGCAGGATTTCGTCGATGTCGGTTGTGGGCGAACCCAAAAAACTCTCCAACAAACGCGCTCCCGCGCCAGTCTTGGTTCTGTCCATAACCTCGATGAGGCTGCCCTCGCGCTGGTTTGTCGAAGAGCGGAATATTTCAAGATTGCGCTGCGTCGACGGGTCGACAAGCACGCATTTTTTGCCCGAGAACCTGCGCAGCGTGCGGAGGTTTTTCGGGCGTTCGCGCAGGTTTTGCGCCGCGTAGAACACCAGAACGCCCGCGGGCGCGCAAAGCTGCGAACGCCGCGCAATACCGAATCCGTCGAGGCTCGCGACCCCGAGCGTATCGCAAAGCTGCTGCTCGGCCCACTCGGGCGAGAAGCGGTAGTCGTGCAAAAGCGTCACGGGGCGGACATCGACAATGTTTCTAAAAAGCGCGTACCACGGCTGCAACTTCGGGTCTTCCTGACAGCGGTCGCGCAGCGATTCGGGCAGCAGAAATTCCTTCGGGTTATACGCCGAAACAATCGGGAAGATGTCTTCGGGATTGTCGAATTCGGCGCAATAAAAATCGGCGGTGCTGATGTCCAGCCACGCGGCGTAGAGTTTTCTCGCCTTGTCGAAACAAAGCGACATCATAAAATTACTGTGCCCGCTTTCGAGGTGGTTGTCCTCCAACGCAGTCCCGCAAGTTATGATGCGGCTGAGCGAGCGTTTGACGATTTTGCCCGCCTGCGGAATCTCGTCCTGCTCGCAAATGGCGACTTTTTTACCCGCGCGCAAAAGCTTGGGCAGATATTGGTCGAGCGAGTGGAACGGGATTCCCGCCATGGGGTGGTTCTGGCGTTTTGTGAGCGTTATGCCCAGAATCCGCGAGCCCTCGTAGGCGTCCTCGAAAAACATTTCGTAAAAATCGCCCAGACGGAAAAGCAATACGGTGTCTTTGGAAAGCGAATTGCGCATTTGCCAGTATTGTTCCATCATCGGTGTATTTTTGTCGCTCGTGGCCATCTAATTTACTTTGACAGGTTTTTGTTTGTATCCACAATATGCAATTAAATTTTCGATTTTTTTTCAAATATTTTATGGATATTTTTTAATTTTTTTATGCCGATTTTCGAATACAAATGCAAAAAGTGCGGAGAGGTCTTCGAGCTCCTCGTCCGCTCGGGCGAAAAGCCGAAATGCCCCGCCTGCGGCGGAGCGCGGCTCGAAAAACTAATCTCGACGTTCAACGCCTCGGCGGAGGGTTCTTCGAAGCGGCGCGGCGGCTGCGCTTCGGGCGACGACTGTTGCGGCGGTTCTCACTCGGGCGGACACTGTTGCCATTCGGGCGGCTGTTGCTGCGGAGGGCGCGGGTAGTATGCAAGGCGGCGAGGCTTTCGCAGGGCGAGGGCTGCGCGGCGGTTGCGCGGCGTTTTGCGTTGCGCTGTTTTCGGGAATCGCGGTTTTTCTTTCGGCATGTTCGGGCGTCGATGAGGACGTTTCCGCAGCCCGCGCGAAGGCTTCTTCCGCCGCAAATCGGGAGGGACGGGCGGACTCTTGGACGCTCTCGCAGCGCAGGCTGCTCGACATCGTCGCGCTTCAAAACGACCTCTTTGCCGACCCAAACGCCGGCTCTCTCGACGGCGGTGCGCTTGCCGAAGCCGCTCTGCGCACAAAGGCGATGCGCATAGATTCGCTCTGGAAGACGTATTTTCTCGACTTCCCCGACGACTCCGAAGCTCTCATAATCTACGGAAAATTTCTGCGCCGCATAGGACGCCGCGACAGTGCCTACGATGCCTTCAAACGCGCCGCCGCCCTCGCGCCCGACGCCGCCGTCGCCTACCAGCAGATGTCGGCGTTGGAGGCCGAATCGGGTATGTCCGCCGAGGCGTTTGCGCATATCCGCGCCGCCCTCAAAATCGAGCCCGACAACGAAGTCTATCTGCGTCAAACCGCCTACATTCTGGTGCTCGCAAAAAAAGAGCTTGTCGGGCGCGGACTTTCTACGCGCGAATTCGACGCGCTTCTTTCGCGCTGCTATCGGCGCATTTTCGAGAAGAACCCCGCCGACAAAGACGCAAAGCTCCGCTATGCGCAGTCTTTCTACGACCTCTTTGAGCCCGATTACGCCCGCGCCCTCGCTCTCTGGCGCGAAATCCGCCGCGACAGCGCGTTGAACATCGACCGCCAGACGGCGTCCGCGAATATCGCGCGCGTCCTTGTCGAGCTAAACCGCGACGCCGAGGCGGAGGCCGTCTTGCGCGAAGTCGACTTGCCGCAACTAATGCGGGCGAAAAAACTTCTGCTTTCCGAAATCGAACGCGCAAAAAATGTGTCAAAGTAATTGCGGCGCAATTCGGCTTCGGACAAATCCGCGCCCGCTTTGTCCGAAAAACTCCTGCTTGCAAACGGCGCGTTTTTCTGCAAAATAAACACGATTTAAAACAATGTCTCCCGAACTTATATCGCAAATCCGAGACGGCGGAATCCTCTACATTCTGCTTGTCATAGCAATTACAATGCACGAATTCGGACACGCCTACGCCGCCGACAAACTCGGCTGCGTCCTGCCGCGAATGCAGGGCAGGGTCAGCATCAATCCGCTTGTGCATATGGATTTAATGGGCACTGTCGTCTTCCCGATTATGTGCATAGCACTCGCTGCCGGAACGCAATTCCCGCTTATTTTCGGCTGGGGCAAGCCCGTGCAAATGGTCTTTACCAACAAGGCGACTTTCGTCCGCGACGACATCGTTTCGACGCTCGGCGGCTCGGCTATGAATCTTGTCGTCGCGCTGATTTCGGCTATGGCTCTCGCGTTGCTTGCCGCCTTCAACCTCAACGAATACGCGCAGGTTGCCGCGTACTCGATTATGATAAACTGCGTTTTATTCGTGATAAACATGCTGCCCATTCCCCCGCTCGATGGTGCGCGCGTGCTAAAACATCTGCTGAAAATCTCCGACGCGCTTTATATGTCGATTGCCCGCTACGGAATTTTCATTTTCTTCGCCGTGATTTTCCTGCCGCCCACAAAGGCGGTTTTGCAGTTTGTCATTATGTTTGTAAACGGAATTTTCTTCGCAATAGCCTCGGGAATTTCCGCGCTTTTCGTGAAATAATTATGCCTATTTACCGCTACATAACAGTAGAGCCCGACGGTTCGGAGGGCGAGGAATTCGAGGTCGAACAGTCAATCAACGCCGACCCGCTCGCCCGACACCCCGAAAACGGCAAGCCCGTCAAGCGCGTCTACGATAAACTCAACATCAATATCGAATACACCGCGGGCAGGGAAAAGTCGCTTTCGGACATTTCGCGCATAAAACGCGCGGGCTTCACCGTCCTCGAAAGGGATAAAGTCTCCGGCAAATATTTCCGCCACTAAAACGGGCGAGGGCATGCGCCTTCGTTGCGAATATTTTTATTATTTACGGAAACATTCCACATTCGTGGAATGTTTTTTTGTAATTAGGTTCGCAACGGAGGCGCACTCACGGCTAAAAGCCAGTTTGTTCGGGTGGTCTGTGCATT
>ERZ1026945.219-NODE-219-length-23656-cov-5.078683_pt1 | contig 23656 bp, 20 predicted proteins | sample MGYA00519304_ERZ1026945 | MGnify/ENA primary metagenome ERZ1026945 (study PRJEB26926, sample SAMN06164619) | human gut metagenome | biome: ENVO:00009003; feature: ENVO:2100002; material: ENVO:00002003 | host: Homo sapiens | place: USA | collected 2012 ...
CGAGATTCGCCTTAGTCTCGTGGGCTCGGAGATGTGTATAAGAGACAGGAGTTTATAGAGCTGGTAGCGGAGATGATACCGGGAAAGATGGCAGAGACACTCAGCTTTATGGTCGATGAAATCTACAGTACGCAGGTTGGAACGACGATGATCGTGTCAGCAGTCGTAGCAGTCTGGTCGGCGGCAAAAGGAACGATGGCGATCGAACGAGGACTCAATTTTATGGATCGGACGAAGGATACCAAGAATTATATATTACGAAGACTGACAAATGCATTATATACGCTGATATTCTGCGTGATGCTGATCGCACTGGTCGGAGTATATGTTCTTGGCAATACGATCATGGAAGATATTCTTGCAAAGACAAACTGGGTGGATTATTCCGAGAAGATCTTCTTTTATTCCAGACTGTTAACTGCGCCGGTGCTGGTATTTGCAGTTATTTTACTGATCTATTGTCGTCTGCCGGATAATCATCTGCGTTTGAAGACAGCAATACCGGGGGCGGTATTCACAACTGTCTGCTGGGTATTGTTATCAGCGGCATTTTCATCCTATCTTACTTATTTTGGAATCAATACTTATATGTATGGCAATCTTGGAGGCATGGTCATCGCAATGCTCTGGCTGTATATCTGTATGTATATCCTGCTTTTGGGAGCAGAGTTGAATCTGTTCTTCCGTGATGAGATCTGGGCTGTATTCCGGAAAATCCACACAGACCTTCATAAAAAAAGAACAAAAAAAGATTAAAATTTTATAAAAAATAGTTGAAAAAACGACAGGAGAGAAATATACTAAGCGTATATGAGACGAGGGGAAATCGTTCAATAAATGGAGGAAAGTTTAATATGAAAAGAAGAACATGGAAGAATTCAGGTTTTTCACTTGTAGAGCTGATCATTGTGATCGCGATCATGGCAATTCTTGCAGGTGTACTCGCACCGGCACTTATCAAATATGTAAAAAAATCCAGACTGCAGGTATATCTTGATACGGCATCAGAGATTGAGAAATCCGTTGTAAATATGGTTGTGGATGCGGAAGAAGATGGCTATGCGATCCGTGCCGTGACCTATAAAGGTTCTACAGAGGATGGTTCCGGTAATGGTACACTGATCTGTGCAAATGGTTCCGGATATGCAGATATGGCCAGTGCCGCCGATAAGGCAAAGTATTTTTCCGAGATGTTCCGTTCGATGGGAATGGGAAGTGTCACCTTATATATGAATGGAGATACACCACTTCAGATCGCATTATCCGAAAATGGCAAGGTAGTTGCATCTGATCCGGCAACAGGAGCAAGTTCACAGATCCTGCTTTCCGATAATCGTGGAGAATTAAAAGCGAAGATCGTTTATTCTGCATCGAAAGGCGAATGGGTGATTGCAGAAAGTTATTGACACATATTAAAAATGTGCTATATTTAAGTATAGTTTTAACCATCCTGCCTATGATGTGGATGGAAGAGAAGACGTTGAAGATGCAAAAGATGGGATATGTCTGACAGAGAGATCGGGTCATCGGCTGGAAGCCTGATCGAGCACCATATTTCATTTAATTTCACATCCGAGTTTTATCTCTGAGAATTCTTTAAACGGAAGCGTAGGAGATAACGGGTTATGACCGTTATAACATAGAATGAGTGCTGACAGCGCCGGGAAGACCGGATGTCAGAATCAGGGTGGTATCGCGGTTGCTCCGTCCCTTTGTGGACTGGGGCTTTTTTTGTGTACATCATCGGGCCGGGAGGCAGGAGGGTGTATCCCAAGCAGGAGTATTCCGCATGTTTATTCACAAATATTGAGAAAATATAAATAAGGAGAATGAAAGATGAAAGACAGATTAGAGGCAATCAAAGCAGCAGCACTTGCCAAGATCAATGAAGCAGATGTACTGACATCCTTAAATGATGTAAAAGTATCTGTACTCGGAAAGAAAGGTGAACTGACCCAGGTATTAAAGGGTATGAAAGATGTAGCACCTGAAGATCGACCAAAGGTTGGACAGATGGTAAATGAAGCAAGACAGGCGATCGAGACAGCCTTAGAGGAAAAATCAAAGAAGATCAATCAGTCACTTCGTGCAGAGAAGATGAAGCGCGAAACGATCGACGTTACCCTTCCGGGAATCAAGAAGATCGATGGACACAGACATCCGAATCAGATCGCTCTTGAAGATCTGGAACGTGTCTTCATCGGTATGGGCTATGAGATCGTAGAAGGACCTGAAGTTGAATATGATAAATATAATTTCGAATTATTAAATATCCCTGCAAATCATCCTGCAAAGGATGAACAGGATACCTTCTATATTACAAAGGATATCCTGCTCCGTACACAGACATCTCCGGTACAGGCAAGAATCATGGAGAAGGGTCACCTTCCGATCCGTATTCTTTCACCGGGACGAGTATTCAGAGCTGATGAAGTAGATGCAACACATTCACCATCCTTCCATCAGGTAGAAGGTCTGGTTATTGATAAGAACATTACGATGGCTGACTTAAAGGGAACTTTACAGCAGTGGGCAAAGGAATTCTTTGGTGAGAACACAAAGGTTAAGTTCCGTCCACATCATTTCCCATTCACAGAGCCATCAGCAGAGATGGATGTAACCTGTTTCAAATGTGGCGGCAAGGGCTGTCGTGTATGTAAGGGCAGCGGCTGGATCGAGATTCTTGGCTGTGGTATGGTTCATCCGAAGGTACTTCATGACTGTGGCATTGATCCGGAGGAATATTCAGGATTTGCATTTGGTATCGGTCTGGAGCGTGTAGCACTGTTAAAATACGAAATCGACGATATGCGTCTTCTTTACGAAAACGATGTACGTTTCTTACAGCAGTTCTAAAAAACAGGAAAAGGAGATAGAAAAATGAATACACCACTTTCATGGATAAAAGTATATGTGCCTGATCTTGACGTAGAGGCACAGGAATTTGTCGATGCAATGACACTTTCCGGTTCACATGTAGAAGGTTTTGAGAAGAAAGACAAGAATCTTGAAAAGATCGTAGTTGGTAAGATCGTTAAGATAGAAAAGCACCCGGATGCTGACAAGCTGGTTGTATGTCAGGTCGATATCGGAGCAGATGAGCTGCTTCAGATCGTAACCGGAGCACCAAATGTAAAAGAAGGAGATCTGGTTCCTACCGTACTTGACGGCGGTAAAGTAGCAGGCGGACACGATGGCGGAGAGCTTCCTGCTGATGGAATCAAGATCAAGAAGGGAAAACTTCGTGGCGTGCCATCTTATGGTATGATGTGTGCGATTGAGGAGCTTGGATCATCCAGAGAGCTGTATCCGGAAGCACCGGAAAACGGTGTCTATGTATTCCCTGCGGAAGCAGATGTAAAGCCGGGTGATGATGCGGTAAAGGCACTGGGACTGGATGATGTTGTTGTAGAATATGAGATTACATCAAATCGTGTAGATTGCTTTTCCATGATCGGTATGGCAAGAGAGGCTGCTGTTACATTTGACAAGCCATTCTACCCACCGGTGATCAAGAAAACAGGAAATGATGAAGATGTAAATAACTATGTATCTGTAGAAGTTCAGGACACAGATCTGTGTAAGCGTTACTGCGCAAGAGTTGTAAAGAATTTAAAGATCGGTCCATCACCAAAATGGATGAGAGAGAGACTTGCTTCACAGGGAATCCGTTCGATCAACAATCTGGTTGATATCACAAACTATGTAATGGAAGAATATGGACAACCAATGCATGCGTATGATCTGTCCACAATTGCAGGAAATAAGATCGTTGTCAGACGCGCAAAGGATGGCGATACATTTGTGACGCTTGATGGTCAGGAAAGAAAGCTGGATAAGGATGTTCTGATGATCTGTGACGGAGAAAAAGAAGTTGGTATCGCAGGTATCATGGGTGGTGAGAACTCCATGGTAACGGATGATATCCAGACCTTATTATTTGAAGCAGCCTGTTTCGATGGAACCAATATCCGTCTGTCATCCAGAAGACTCGGACTTGCAACAGATGCTGCATTCAAGTTTACAAAGGGACTTGATCCAAATCTTGCAGAAGAAGCAATCAACCGTGCATGCCAGCTGATCGAAGAAATGGGTGCAGGTGAAGTTGTTGGCGGTATGGTTGATGTATATCCGGATCCTGTACAGCCTAAGGTGCTTCCGTTTGAGCCTGAAAAGATCAACAAGCTTCTTGGTACCGATATTGATGAAAAGACCATGCTTGATATATTTGGTAAGCTGGAATTAACATATGATGAAGCAGCGAAGACACTTACTGTTCCAACCTTCCGTCAGGATTTAAACTGCATGGCAGATCTGGCAGAAGAAGTTGCCCGTTTCTATGGATATGATAAGATTCCGATGTCACTTCCAAAGGGTGAAGCTACCGTAGGTAAGAAGCCATACAGCCATAGAATCTATGACATTGCAAGAAACATTTTGGAAGGAAACGGATTCTCCGGTGGTATGTGCTATTCATTTGAAAGCCCGAAGGTATTTGACAAATTACTGCTTCCTGCTGATTCCATTTACAGAAAGGCGATTACGATCGCAAATCCGCTGGGTGAGGATTTTAGTATCATGAGAACGGTATCCTTAAACGGTATGCTGACTTCTCTTGCAACAAACTTCAATCGTAAGAATAAGGTTGCACGTCTGTATGAATTCGGAAATGTATATCTCCCAAAGCAACTCCCACTGACAGAGCTTCCGGAAGAACGTATGAAGCTCACGATCGGTATGTACGGCGAGGGTGATTTCTTCAACTTAAAGGGTGTGATCGAGGAGTTATTTGATAACCTTGGTATGAAGAATATCTGTACCTATGTTCCTACAACAGAGCATCCATTCTTACATCCGGGCCGTCAGGCAAATATCGTAAAGGACGATACCGTTGTTGGTTACCTCGGTCAGCTTCATCCGGAAGCATGCGATAACTATAACTTAAAGGGTGAGGTATATGTAGCAGTTCTCGATATGCCAAATGTCGTAGCGCTGTCATCCTTCGATATCAAGTATGAAGGCATCGCAAAGTTCCCTGGAAGTACCAGAGACTTAAGTATGGTTATGGACAAGAGCATCTTTGTCGGTCAGGTAGAAGAACTGATCAAGAAGTGTGGCGGCAAGCTGCTTGAAAGCTATAAGCTCTTTGATGTATATGAAGGCGAGCAGATCGCAGCCGGTAAGAAGTCTGTTGCTTACACGATGACTTTCCGTGCAAAAGACAGAACCTTAGAGGCCGGTGAAGTCGATAAGATCATTGAGAAGCTCGTAAAAGAATTAGGAAAGCTGGGTATCGAACTCAGAGCTTAATTTACAGGTTGGAATAATTCTGGTATTATGAACCGGAGAATATTTGTTATACAGGTATTCTCCGGTTTGTTATATCAGACTGTGCAGACGTTTTTGGTTGCAGGGATAAGAAGGAGAGAAGATGGGAAAAAGACGATTACGAATGATGGCGGTAGCTATGGCTTTGGTCGTTGGCGGCAGGGCAGTCCGGAGCAGGCTTTGTCAGTGGTATGGGATCTGTGACGAAGGTCTGTGCAGAGACGGAAGATACAACGGAGCAGGAATATATAACAGCAGATGGCTGTTATACATATAAAATCCTGGATGCGGAGAAAAAGACTGCAGCCCTTACGAAAGTGGATAAAACAAAGTTGTCTGTTACAGAAGTGGATTCGCAGAATATCCTTACGATTCCGTCAAAGGTGGATGATGAATATACAGTAACGGAATTAGGCGACAATTTGTTTTGCATGGTATATGAAGTTGGACCGGTTGATAGTCAGACAGAGGATGCAGATAGTAATCAGACCGGTGAAACGGACAGTGATCAGACAGATGATACGGATGGTGACCAGACCGAGGATAAAAAAATAACCACATAGAGAAGGTCGTTTATCCTGTTCTGTCAGGAAAGAAGACAGATCATGGATAATGAAGTGGTGTTTGCCGTCGATGCTACCTACCAGAAAGCATAGTATGATGCCAGTGCCAAACGGCTGCTTGGACAGAAGATCATGCTGGCGCATATACTGATAAGAGTAGTAGACGAATTTAAAGGCATGGATGCAGAAACGGTCGCTTCACTGATCGAGGGGGAACGCTATTGTCACAGACAATAACGGTAGAACAAAAGTTGAAGCTTATGAAAAAGGGTGTCAGGTACAGATAAAATTTGTTTATTTGTATCTGGCATTTGTTTTGTTATCTGTTACCTGCTTTATTCTTTGTTTTTCTTCCTTGCATTTAGACATAAAACGTGGCATTATCATAGTTGAGTTTTAAGGAGGATAAGAAAATGCAGTTATCAGATTTTTACTATGATCTGCCTCAGGAGTTGATCGCACAGGACCCACTCTTAAAGCGTGATAATTCGAGATTAATGGTTTTGAACAGAGCAGAAGAAACCATTGAACATAAACATTTTTATGATGTAATATCATATCTGAAAGAGGGCGACTGTCTGGTTATTAATGATACAAAGGTTATTCCTGCCAGACTGATCGGTGAGAAAGAAGGAACCGGAGCGGCTATCGAGGTGCTGTTATTGAAGCGTCTGGATGACTGTACCTGGGAGACGCTTGTAAAACCGGGAAAGAAAGCCAGAGTCGGTGCAAGGATTATCTTTGGTGGCGGCAAACTGGTTGGTGAAGTTATCGATATCGTGGAAGAGGGAAATCGTATTGTTCGTTTTGAATACGAGGGAATCTTTGAGGAGATCTTAGATGAACTCGGACAAATGCCACTCCCACCATATATCACACATAAATTGGAAGACAAGAACCGTTATCAGACTGTCTATGCAGAGCATGAAGGTTCTGCTGCAGCGCCAACAGCCGGACTTCATTTTACAAAGGAGCTTTTAGAGGAGATCAAGGCAAAAGGCATCAAGATCGCACATGTAACGCTTCATGTCGGACTTGGAACATTCCGTCCGGTAAAAGAGGACAACATTCTGGATCATCATATGCATTCGGAATTCTATGTGATCGATGAGAAAGCAGCAGAGACGATCAATGAAACAAAGAAAAATGGCGGTCGAATCATTGCAGTCGGAACGACCAGTACGAGAACATTGGAAACAGTAGCTGATGAGAACGGTATGCTTCGGGCTTGTAGCGGTTGGACAGATATCTTCATCTATCCGGGTTATAAGTTCAAAGCCATTGATGGACTGATTACGAACTTCCATCTGCCGGAATCCACGTTGCTGATGTTGGTATCAGCCCTTTACAGCCGCGAGAAGATTCTCGAAGCCTATAAGGTAGCCGTGGAAGAACGCTATCGTTTCTTTTCCTTCGGCGATGCCATGTTGATTCTGTAAAATACCTTGCGTTCATCTGGTTGATATTTAGTTATGACCTGAGCTGCATATAAATACTGCCTGGATTGTTATATACAAAGACAAGTATATTTTCTATTCGGTTCGCACGCTGATTTGTCAGCACCAAGCCCATGTTTGAACTTGCAAAGCTAAGAGATGCTGATAGTCAAATTGAATGAGCGAATTATTATTAAGCTGGAACAAAGAGAAGAAAATAAGAAAGCCCTGGCACTGTTATGAAACAAGCCTTGTCCGAGGTTGGTACTTAGGCTGCGTATTGTGCAGCCTTATGTACCACTGCACGAGGACTAGAACGGAAGTGTCTTGTGTAATAACAGTGCCAGGGCTTTTTTATTTATAAAAACTATATCCTGCTTAATAATGATTCGCTTATTCCTGTTTACTTCAGCCCGGCGAGATCCTGATAGAAGGTCGGGTAGGAGATGTTTACGCAGTCGCTGCCAAGAATCTCTGTGTCGCCGTCGGCGTTAAGTCCGGCGATGGCAAAGCTCATGGCGATGCGGTGGTCGAGGTGGCTGTCGATGACAGCGCCGTGAAGCGGCTTGCCGCCATGGATGATCATGCCATCATCGGTAGCGCTAATATCTGCGCCCATAGCGGAAAGGTTCTTCACCATAACATCGATCCGGTTTGATTCCTTCACCTTCAGTTCCTGTGCATCTTTGATAACGGTTTGTCCCTTTGCGAAGCATGCCATGATGGCAATGATCGGAATCTCGTCGATCAACTTCGGAATCAGAGAGCCTTGGATCACACAACCTTTTAAATCTGATGTTTGTACAGTGATATCGGCAGAAGGTTCACCAGGCTGATCCAGTCGGTCGTAGGTGATCGTACCGCCCATCATTTTTACAACTTCTAATATTCCATCACGGGTATTGTTGATACCCACATTCTTGATCGTGATACAGGAATCCGGTGTGATAAGTCCGGCTGCGATAAAGTAAGCCGCCGAGGAGATGTCTCCCGGGATCATGATCTTCTGACCGTATAATTTATCCGCAGGTTTTACAATTGCGGTTGTGCCGGAGGTCTTGATATCGATACCGAAAGCATCAAACATCAGCTCCGTATGATTTCTGGATACATATGGTTCGGTTACACTGGTTTCGCCGTCGGCATACAGACCGGCAAGAAGAATACAAGATTTGACTTGTGCCGAAGCAACCGGTGAATCGTAGTGGATGCCGTGTAATGGCTTTCCAGTGATCAGAAGCGGCGCACAGTCGTTTCCGTTTTCGCTCACGATATCAGCACCCATCAGAGAAAGCGGGGTCATGATCCGTTTCATCGGACGGCGGCAGATCGATGCATCACCGATCACGCGGCTTTTGAAATTCTGTGCGGCAAGAATTCCGGACATCAGTCTTGTAGTTGTTCCGCTGTTACCGACATCGAGTGTTTCTTTCGGAGCCTGCAAACCATGAAGCCCTTTACCGTGAATGATAACGGTATCCCCATTGTGGTCGATCGTTACACCCATTTCACGGAAGCAGTTCATAGAAGAAATGCAGTCTGCACCGTTTAAGAATCCGTGTACTTCGGTTATACCATCTGCCAGTGATCCAAGCATGATCGAACGGTGGGAGATGGATTTATCTCCGGGAATCGTAAGGACCCCTTTTAATCCTGTTCTTCTGGAAAATATCATAATGTATTACCTGTCTGGACGCGATATCGTCCATTTCCTTTTTATGTAGTCTTATCTGTTATATAAACGGTATCCGGCATCGGCAAGAAGTTCAAATGCTTTCCGGCATGCATCCGTATCGTAGAAGGATAAACGTAGAACGCCTTCCTCGTCTTCACGATTATGGGAGATACCGAAGTTCTTCAGATTGATGCCTGCATCAGCGAGCAGTACCGTAACCTTTGCCAGAGCGCCCGGTTCATCCGGGATATCGACAAAGAGTTCATACTGCATACGGATAACACCGCTTGTATTGTTCGGGATTGAATCCCGATATTCTCTGGATGACTCAAAGAAAGCATTGATGTCTTTTGCGTCATTTCTTTCAATATCATAAATCATTTTATTTAGAAGCTCAATATATTCCTTTAATCCATTCACGATGTTCTTCGGATTGCTGAGTAGAATGTGCTCCCAGACTACCGGGTTTGAGGATGCGATTCGTGTGATATCTTTAAAACCTCCGGCTGCCAGAGATTTAAAGATTCCGTCCGGGGAATCGGCATGCCGTACCAGATTGACCAGGGATGCGGCAATCACATGCGGTACATGACTGATATAGGAAGTGATCTTATCGTGTTCATCCGGGGAATACCGGATCGGGATAGCACCCAGGTCGCCGATAAATGTCAAGAATTCCTCCACGCGGTCTGCCGGAGCGTCCGGAGATGGGGTGATGAAATAATAAGCATTCTCGATCAGACGGTCGGTTGCTGCATCGTAGCCGGAGCGCTCGGATCCGACCATTGGATGACCGCCGATAAAATGAGAACCAAGTCCCAGTTCCTTTACAGCATCGTAGATGTCGGATTTGACACTGCCGACATCAGACAGGATACAGGAATCAGAGATCAGTGGTTTTAAAGTTTTCAGATATTCTATATTATAATGAACCGGCGCACACAGAAAGATATAATCACAGTCTGCGATGTCACTGATATTTGTTGTATAATGATCTAAGGTGCCATCCTCCTGCGCTTCTTTTAAGGTCGCGGTGTTGACATCATAGCCGATGATCGTATAGTTTGGGAAAATACGGTGAATAGATTTTGCCACCGATCCACCGATCAGACCAAGACCGATAAAACCAATTTTAAATGCATTCATAGCTGTTTCTCCTTTTTAGGGTTTAACGCGTTAAAGCGTGTAACAACATTATATACACATAAAATCAAAATAGCAAGAAAAACTAAAAAGGTGTACAATAGAAATCAAAGTAAAAAGACAGGAGAACAGAGCATATGGAAGAAAGAAAAACAGAAGTTGATCTCATATCAGAAAAGCCGGAACAGACAGGCTTGTTAAAATATATGTTAGAAAAAGGAATTACCCAATTCCATGTTGTAAAGCATGGAGAGGAATATCTGAAAGAACACGGATTTTCCGAGCTTGAGTTAAAGGACAAATGGCAGCTTCAGGCAGGAGCAGATTATTATGTCAGACCATACAGTTCTGTTATGATCGCATTTCATCTGCCGAAGCAGCTGCAGCATATCCGTATAGCGACCAGCCATACGGATTTTCCGATGCTGAAGTTAAAGCCGTCAGCCGATATGGAAAAGGGCGAATATCATATGTTGAATATAGAGACGTATGGAGGACTGTTAATGAAGACATGGTTTGACCGCCCGCTGGGACTTGCCGGCAAGGTAGTGGTAAAAGGCAGCGATGCATTTCATCCGGAGGTACGATTATATGATTCCGAGAAGCCGGTTGCGATCATACCGAGTCTTGCGCCGCATCTGAAACGTGGAGACGCAGAGACAAAATTAGATCCGCAGAAAGAACTGATCCCGGTATTTGGGCTTTGGAAGAAGGATGAACCGCATAGCTTTTTAGATGAGGTTGCAGAAATGCTTCAGATCGATAAGGCGGACATATTAGACTATGATCTGTATTTATATAATTGCGATTCCTGCCAAATGATCGGAGACAGTGGCGTATTTACATCACCGAGAATTGATAATGTATCTTCCGTTAGTGCGATTTTGGAATCTTTGGTGCGAACCGGAAACAAGTGGAAAGAAGAAAAAGGTAAGGGAACAGAAGCTGCATTGGCAGATGAAAAAATATCGGAAGCAGATGGATCTGATATGAATCTCGACATCGGAGTATTTTTCGATAACGAGGAGATCGGGAGTTTGTCCAAACAGGGAGCAGATTCCGGACTGCTTCGGATGATAACGGAACGTATCTTAAAAGACAGCGGAGAGAGCCGTACCATACAGGAGCTGCTTCCGGAGATATTTTTGATCTCTCTTGATGTGGCACATGGAACACATCCGAATTATCAGGAGAAATCCGATCCGGTCAACCGGGTACTGCTTGGAAATGGGGTTGTCTTAAAGAGCAGCGCGTCTCAGCGATATGTGACAGACAGCGAGGCTGCTGCAGTGATTCAGGTGCTCTGTGAGGATGAAGGGATTCCGTTTCAGCGTACGGTCAATAAGACAGGAATGCCGGGTGGAACCACGCTGGGTCCGATCGTTTCATCCTATCTTCCGGTAAAGGCAGTCGATATGGGAATGCCGGTACTCGCTATGCATTCAGCATGTGAAATGGCACATTTGTCAGACTATGAGTCGATGAAACGGCTCCTTATCGCTTTTTGGTTGAAATAGAGCCATATTTATGCGATAATAGACATTAGGTGTATAGAAATATGGACGGAGGTTACTTATGAAGAAGGTTTACAGAACAATACTTATATGTACGATGATCATTCTTTCAGCATTTGTACTTGCAGCCTGTGGGAAAAAGGATGCAGGAAAAAAGACGACTACCGAGAGTTCAACAGAAGCTTCTGAAGATGTAGCATCCACAGAGGATACAACAGAAGCGACGACGGAAGCACAGGTGGATGAAGAAGGATTCACGATCGTAAATGACAAGGTGACGACGACTGATTATGTAAATGTCAGAACAGCACCATCGACAGACGGAGATCCTGCGATGCAGCTTGCAGATGGTGTAGAGCTTGACCGGATCGGTTATAACGATGAGTGGAGCAAGGTATCGATCAAGGGTGAGACCTATTATGTTTATTCGAAATTTGTAAAGGCAGAAGGAGCAGCATCCAGTGGTGATGACAGCAGCACAGAAGAATCAACACAGGAGACAAGCAATGTTGGCGAAGGCAAGCTGATCTGTATTGATGCAGGTCATCAGGCAACGCCGAATACGGATACAGAGCCGGTAGGTCCCGGTGCGGAAGATAAGAAAGCAAAAGTCTCAGCCGGTAATACAGGTGTTACAACCGGTACAGAGGAATATGAACTGAATCTTGAGGTAGCGTTAAAGCTTCAGAGTGCATTAGAGGCAAGAGGCTATACTGTGAAGATGATCCGTACATCCAATGATGTCGATATCAGTAACGCTGCAAGAGCAGAACTTGCAAACAGTGATAAGGCAGATGCATTTATAAGAATCCATGCAAATGGTTCTACAGATACAAATGCGAGCGGTGTTATGACAGTATGCCAGACTAAGGATAATCCATACAATGCAGATATCTATGATTCCTGTAAACGGTTGTCTGCCGATGTATTAAGCGGAATGGCAGCAGCAACAGGGGCAAACAGCGAAGGTGTCTGGGAGACAGATTCCATGAGTGGAATTAACTGGTGTAAGGTTCCGGTTACGATCGTTGAGATCGGTTATATGACAAATTCAGAAGAAGACCAGAAGCTTGTAACATCAGATTATCAGAATCTGCTTGCAAAAGGAATTGCAGATGGTATAGATGCATATTTTGCAGGTGAGTGATCTGTAACAGATAATGAGATGATTTTTCGAAGACATTGAGTGAGTTATACTTGCGATATATGTAAGAAGATACAAAAGATATTTATAAAAATACAGGAGGACAAGACATGGAAGCATTAGAATGTATTAAGACAAGAAGATCGGTAAGAAAATTCAAAGAGGATATCATTCCGGATGAAGTGATCCGTGAGTTAGTAGAACTCGCATCCTATTCACCATCCTGGAAGAATACACAGACAATCCGTTACATCAGTGTTTCTGATCCGGAGAAGATCAAGAAGATCGCAGAAGAGGGTGTAATGGGATTCGCATTAAATGAGAAGACAGTTTCCAGAGCACATCAGTTGATGGTTGTGACACAGAAGAACGGTATTTGTGGATATGAGAGAGATGGAAGCTTCAGTACAAGCAAAGGTGCCGGATGGGAGATGTTCGATGCCGGTATCGCAGCCCAGACATTCTGTCTTGCAGCACATGAGAAGGGAATCGGAACGGTTATCCTTGGAGTATTTGATGATAAGAAGGTTGGAGAGATCGTAGGTGTGCCGGAAGGTCAGACAGTTGCCACCGTTATTGCAATGGGATATCCGGTATTTGCACCGGAGATGCCACCAAGAAAATCAGTTGATGATCTATTAACGATCCAGTAAGAGCTATTTTATTCATTATATAATGAATACTGACAGAAGATAGATTTGGAAGAAACAAAAGTCTGTCGGAATAGCCAACAAAACGAATAGTGTCTCGAAAGAGAAAAAATATACTGCACTTTAGTATAGATGATATGGTCTGCTAAGGTGCAGTTTTGTTGTAGAAGGTGGTTTTTCATGGTTTTGACAAAAGCAGATACATTAGATTATTTGAAAAACAGAATAACAAAATCGAGAATAGAAGACCTTATGATCGTAACCGGGAAAATGTATGGTGAAAACCGGAAACAGATCCTTGCCGATATTCAATCACAGTTTAAAGGACAGACGATTGTTGTTCGAAGCTCCTGTTCCAATGAAGATTCCTCCGAGACATCAAATGCGGGTCATTATGACAGTATATTGGATGTCGACGCTGATGATCGCGATGCTGTATGTCATGCGGTTGAGACAGTATTTGATTCCTATAAAAAAGATCTGCCAGATATCAGGAATGAACAGGTGTTGATCCAGACGCAGACGAAATCTATCATCAGCAGCGGAGTTATCTTCTCCAGAGAGATCAAATCAGGAAGACTGTATTATGCAATCTCATATGATGAAGATTCGACCGATGCGGTAACCAGTGGAAGCGGAGGAAAGACGATCTATATTGCACGGACAGCAGAGAGTTCATCTCTCCCGGAGCGCTGGGGTGTTCTGATCACAGCCATGAGGGAATTAGAAGACATCTTTCCGGAGTATCCGCTCGATGTGGAATTTGCAGTTGGAGCAGATCTGACAGTTACGATCTTTCAGGTGCGTCCGCTTGCGGCCTGTATTAAGAAACTGCAAAAGCCGTCTGACTACAAAGAAGACAGAGCAAAGAATGATCGTATATTTGGAGAATTGATAAACAAGATAAAACAGCAGTATCAAAAACTCAGTGATCTGTTGTATGAGAAACAGGCAATCTTATCCGATATGGCATTCTGGAATCCTGCTGAGATCATAGGAGTGAATCCGCATCCGCTTGATTTCTCCCTTTACAGAGAGATCATAACGAAGGCTGCCTGGAATCAGGGACTTACCACGATCGGATATCGTGTGGTGGACGGAGATCTGATGTACAGGGTCGGAAATAAACCATATATATCATTGCGGAAGTCATTTCTGTGCCTGATGCCTGCGGATTTAGATGAGGACATGGTGAAAAAACTTTTGGCATTTTATGACCGGAAGATATTATCGGATATAACGGCACATGATAAAATAGAATTTGAAATCGTATTTTCCAATTATGATTTTACAACGGAGGATCGGTTGCAGGAATTATTAGAATATGAATTCACGAAAGGCGAGATTCAGGATTTGTCAAATAGCCTGTTTCGTCTGACGGATCGTGCAATCTGTAATTTCAGGCAGAACCGGATGCAGGATATCCGTTCCTTAAACGGACTGAAGGTGCATCGGGAAAATATCAGGAATAACTGGCTGATGGCAGCAAAGGATGTGAATACTTCCATCCGTTATTTTATAGAATTGATCGAGAGTATCAAACAGTACGGAACACCGAAATTTGCAAGACAGGCAAGACTTGCATTTATCTCAAAGGCTCTTTGCAGGTCACTTAGTGCAAAGGGATATTTTACGAGCCGTGAGATTGATGACTTTATGATGTCAATCTACACAGTAGCATCGGAGTACGATTCGGATTTTCAGGATTTTGCAGAAGGACGGATTACCAGAGCTGCATTTGATGAGAAATACGGGCATCTTCGTTCCGGCACTTACGATATCACCTGTGAGACATATGAGGAACGGGATTTTGACAGCTCCAAGGCAAGCGAGACAGCAAAGAAGCAGAGACAGAGAATTGAGCGGTTAAAGCATACGCCATTAGATCCGGAGAAGGTAGAACAGGCACTTTCCGATATCGGCTTTGGTGTTGATGCAAAGAAATTTGTGGAATTCTTAAAGGATTCCATGGAAGAACGGGAATATTTTAAATTTGAATTTACGAAATCCTTAAGTCTGGCAATCGATATTCTGATCAATATTGGAGAAATGTTGAATTTTTCAAAAGAAGATATGGCATATCTCACAGTAGATGATATAATTGCAGTGTATCATAAACCAGAAACGGAGATCCGAAGGATATGGGAACAGGTGATCACAGAGAACCGGAAAGCATATACAGATGCTTCTGACCTGATCCTGCAGGATGTGATCTGTAATAAGCAGCAGTTGGAATATATCGAGATGGTAGAGGCGAGACCGAATTTTATCACCTCGGAGATCGTGACCGGAGCAGTTGTCGTATTGGAGGATGAGGAATCGAAGCGAGACGATGCCGGAGCGGTTGATGTTGCAGATAAGATCGTAGTGATCCCGAAAGCAGATCCCGGCTATGACTGGATCTTTGCAAAAGGAATCCGGGGCTTTATTACGAAGTATGGTGGTGTTGCATCCCATATGGCGATCCGATGTGCGGAATTCAATATTCCGGCGGCTATTGGATGTGGCGACGTTATTTATAATTATGTAACAGGACTTGACAAACTGACACTTGATTGTAAAAATGGAAAGATACTGAAGGAGGAATAGGCGTATGCTTCACGCACTGATAACACAACGCGAAGGTCAGAATATGTATGGAAAATCCACGGATGTTCTGGAAGCTGCCTATACGGAATTTTATGAAAGCATGGGAATAAGACTTCATCCGGTGTCGAATTTCACCAGAGATTTTGAAGCCTTATTTGAAGATCCGATTGACGTACTGATCGTAACGGGTGGCGGTACGCTTCACCCGAAATATTATGTAGAACCGCATAAGGCAGAGCTGCAGCCGCATCGGGATGTGATGGAGGAACGGCTCATTATGTACTGTGTGGAGAATGAGATACCGATCATCGGGGTATGCAGAGGTATGCAGCATCTGAATGCTCTTTTTGGTGGAAAGATTTCATATTCTGCACCGTTTGTGGTACCAAGACCGCGAGGTGTTGACCATATGGCAAAAATATGTAATTCGGATCGATATATAAAGATAAATAATTTTCACAGTGATTGTGTATATCTGGAAAACCTTTCAACAATGTTTTATCCGTTGGTTGTAGATGAAGAAAATGGATCGGTTGAGGCATTTGTGTCACCAACCATGAGTATTCTTGCGTTTCAGTGGCACCCGGAACGGTATTTTGAAAGTGAAGAAGGAAGGCTTTTCAGCAGACATCTGATCCAGGATTTCTTAGGTATTCCAAGAGATGATAAGAAACCGGATCTATAAATAAAATCCTATAAAGCCATAGTTGGAGGAAGCAATAGACATGGAAAAAGGAAAAGCAAAACAACTGCTTGATAAGATGCAGGTATTGATTGAGGACGGACAGAATGTTCCATTTGCAGCAGGGAAGGTTCTTGTAAATAAAGAAGAAATGCTGGAAATGATAGAAGATCTGAAAAAGACGATAGATATAGAATTAAAAGCGTATCACGAGATCACGGATAAGCGTGGCAAGATCATAAAGGATGCGAATAAAGAAGCCGAGGACATTATCGTAGAGGCAGAAGAATCTGCAAGCCGGATCCGAATGAGCAAGCCGAATCCGCTCTATGTCCAGAGGCAGGTAAAGGATCTGAACAAGAAAGATAAGATGGCACTTCGGACAGCGAATGAGATCTATGCGGCATCGATCATTTATACGAATGAGATGCTTATGGAGATCAATGAATCGGTACGTCAGGCATATAATATGATCAGCGAGGAAACCGACCGTGTGCTGGATTCCCTCAGACAGAAATCTGATGTCATTGAGCAGAATAAGCGAGAGCTGATGGATGGACTTCTGGATATGAAAAAGCAGGAACGGTATGCCGATATCTTAGAGATCAGCCAGCTCCTTGCAAATGAACTGTACTATGAGAAGAACCGGTTTGAGGAAGAAGAACAGAAGACGAAGAAGCAGGCAGAAGAAAATGAGATGGTTCAGTGGGAATTTGATTTTGAGGATAAGAAGGAAGATCCGATCAAGGTAAAACCATCCAGACAGCCGGTGAAGCTTCATGATGATATTTTGCATGATGAGGTTGTTGATTCAGCATTTGAGATTGCAGAAGAATTAAAGGAAGAAAAGAAAAAGTCATTATTTGAGGATCGGACACCTGTGCCGTTAGAGGAATCAATTACGGATGCAGGGGTTGCAGGAAAGGCAGCAGAAGGCTCTCCTAAGAAAATTCCGGAGTTTCGGATTGGTGGGAACATCCATAAGAGCCTTGACGATGAACTTTAAAGCCACCTAAGAACAGAAGCGTGATACTTTACATTTAATTCATGATTCAGGCGTTGCGGAGCGTACGCCTGTTATGATATCATGGGTTTGTGAGCACGAAAAAACAAGAAACCATAAAGTGTAAATATATACAGGAGGTAATTATTTATGGGGATTTTAAAGAGATTTAAAGACATTATGTCAGCAAACATCAACGCTATGCTTGATAAGGCAGAGGATCCGGAGAAGATGATCGACCAGTATCTCAGAGACTTACAGGAAGATCTTAGAAACGTAAAATCAGAGACAGCAACCGTTATGGCAGATGAGACCAGATGCAAACGTGCATTGGATGACTGCGATGCAGATATTGCCAAGATGCAGAACTATGCAGAGAAGGCACTCCTTGCAGGAAACGAAGCAGATGCCATGAAGTTCTTAGAGAAGAAGAATCAGTTATCAACCAAGAGAACTTCGTTACAGCAGTCTTATGATATGGCAGCAGGAAATGCGGCTAAGATGAAAGAGATGCATGATAAGCTGACGAAGGATATCATGGATCTGAACGCAAGAAAAGATGCGATCAAGGCTAAGGTTCAGGTTGCAAAGACGCAGGAGAAGATGAATAAGATGATGGGAAGCGTAACGGATACAGCCGGAACGATCTCAGCATTTGACAGAATGGAAGCAAAGGCTGATGCAATGCTTGACAAGGCAAATGCTATGGCAGAATTAAATGCCAGCGGTAAGGATGAGACAGATGATCTGATGAGCAAATACGATGCAGAACCATCATCAGCAGTTTCAGACGAACTTGCAGCATTAAAGGCAAAGATGGGACTTTCATAGGAGGAAACAGATGGGATTATTTTCAAATCAGTTTGCCAATGTAGTTGAGTGGGAAGAATACAGAGATGACTTGCTCTTCTGGAAATGGACAAATCGAGAGATAAAGAAAGATTCCAGACTTATCATTAAACCGGGACAGGATGCAATCTTCCTGTATAACGGTGCGGTAGAAGGTATCTTCACAGAATCAGGAAGTTATACGATTGATTCGGATATCATTCCATTCCTTTCTACATTAAAGGGATTTAAGTTTGGTTTCAACTCAGGACTTCGTGCAGAGGTTCTGTTCATCAATACGAAAGAGTTTACCTGTAACTGGGGAACCAGTTCACCGATCCGTTTACAGGCTCCGGGACTTCCGGGCGGACTTCCGGTACGGTCAAATGGTAAGTTTTCATTCAAGATCGATGATTACAATGTGTTGATCGAGAGAATCGCCGGGGTAAAGGCAATCTTTACAGTGGATGATGTCAGAGACCGTATTAAGGGAATCTTAGATGGACTGTTGATCAAATGGATCACAAAGGTCGGCGGTGACGTATTCAATCTGATGGCAAATGCAACGGATATTGCGAAGGGTATTTTAGAAGATCTGGATATGGAACTGATCAAGATCGGTCTGACCATGACAGATTTCAGAATCAGCGAATTTACATATCCTGAGAATATATCAAAACGTGCAGATCAGGCTGCTGAGTATACGATGCTTGGTGACATGGGACGGTTCCAGCAGGTGAAGATGGTAGATGCACTTGCAAATTCCAACGGAAAAGGTGGAACCAATATGGCAGATGTTGCCAGCGGTATGATGGGAATGCAGATGGGTATGATGATGGCAAATCAGATGACCGGTAATCTGCAGAACAACATGAACGGACAGATGAATCAGCAGGCAGCTCCAACCGGAAATGGTACGGCTCCTAAGTTCTGCCCGAACTGCGGAACCCCTACAAATGGAGCAAAGTTCTGTGGTAACTGCGGAACAAAGCTGATATAAAGGAGTACAAAAGCGATGGCTGGATTAAATGACATGCAGGATTTGGCATGCAAACATGTCGATGGACCGCTTCTGATACTGGCAGGTGCCGGATCAGGAAAGACCAGAGTAATCACCCACCGGGTAGCGTATCTGATGGATGAGATCGGAGTGAATCCATATAATATCCTTGCGATAACATTTACAAATAAAGCCGCAGCCGAAATGAGAGACAGAGTAAATAACATTGTTGGAGAGGGTGCTGAACGAGTATGGGTCAGCACCTTTCATTCGTTATGTGTACGGATTCTGCGACGGTTTTCAGACAGGCTCGGTTATGCAACAAATTTTAATATCTATGATTCGGATGACCAGAAATCTGCGGTCAAGAATATTCTGAAGGAATTGAAGATCGATCCGAAGAAGTATCCGGAGAAGATGTTCCTGGCAGAGATATCAAATGCAAAAGAGCGGTATATTTCACCAGATCAGTATGCGAAGATGAATGCGACAGATTTTGTGAAGACACAGACGGCAACCGTATATTCCGAGTATATGAAACGACTCCGTAAATTCAATGCATTTGATTTTGATGATCTGATCTACAAGGTGGTTGAGCTGTTTGAACATAATCCGGATGTACTGGAATTATATCAGGACAGATTTCGTTATATTATGGTGGACGAGTATCAGGATACAAACCACATACAGTTTCTGATGGTGAAGCAGCTTGCTTCCAAATACAGAAACCTTTGTGTCGTTGGTGATGATGACCAGTCAATCTACAAATTCCGTGGTGCCAATATTACGAATATTTTGAATTTTGAAAAGGAATATCCGGATGCGAAGGTCGTGAAGCTGGAACAGAATTATCGTTCCTGTGGAAATATTCTGGCGGCTGCAAATGCGGTGATCAAGCATAACGAAGGAAGAAAGGATAAAGCCCTCTGGACAGATCAGGGAGATGGCGAGAAGCTTGTATTTAATCAGAGTGAGGATGAATACATGGAGGCGGATCGTATCGTAAATGAGATCATCCGTCTGACAGCAAATGGTGCACAGTATAAAGACATTGCTTTACTATATCGTACGAATGCACAGTCTCGTATCCTTGGTGAGAAGCTGGTTATGCGAGGAATACCACATCGGGTCTACGGTGGTCAGAATTTCTATGAACGAAAAGAAATTAAAGATATAATGGCATATCTGAAGGTTGTAAATAACTCTACAGACGATACCTATCTCAGACGAATCATCAATGTACCAAAGCGTGGAATCGGTGATGCTACCGTTGATAAGGTGGCCGCATTTGCCGCTGCAAATGATATGACACTGATGGAAGCCATGCAGATCATAGAGCAAGTTCCGGGATTACAGCGTTCGGTTGCAAAAATTTCCGGCTTTGTGGAATTGATTGATGGATTTCAGGGGATAATAGAGGAGCAGGAACCACTCAGTACATTATTTGACCGTATTCTGGAGGATACCGGATATGAAGATGAACTGATAGCGGAGCACACGGATGAATCGATGGCGAGACTTGAGAATATCGATGAGTTAAGAAACCGTGTGGTTCAGTTTGAAACCGATTATGAGGAAGCAACACTGGCAGATTTTCTGGAGGATATCGCGCTGGTTTCGGAGACCGATAAAATGTCCGATGATGATAATATGGTTAAATTAATGACGATCCATGGTTCAAAGGGACTGGAGTTCCCATATGTATTCTTATGTGGCATGGAAGAGCGAATCTTCCCAAGTGCGATGGCGATCAATTCGGATGATGAAGATGCGCTGGAAGAAGAACGCAGACTTTGCTATGTAGGAATTACAAGAGCGATGAAGAAGCTATATCTGTCCTGTGCAAGAAACCGTATGCTGCATGGAAGTAGAAACTGCAATGACATCTCCAGATTTATTAAAGAGATTCCGCCGCTGCTGTTCCAGGATTCCGGTGATATTACAAGGCATGTAAAACGGATGGAAGAACGGCAGTTTGCAGACACCGGATATACCGGAAATAGGTATGGTAGCAGCGGGCAGTCAGGATATGGAAAAGGCTCATATCATGGAAGATCGTCGCAAACGGGTTCCGGATATTCTTCATCGAATCCATACAGCAGCTACAGTAAGGCAAAGAAAGAGCCGATCAGTATAATACCATCGACCAAACCATCATTTGGCAAAGAATTTACCGTGAACCGGGAACTGGTTCTCGACTATGGAGAAGGTGATCGGGTGCGTCATATGAAATTTGGAAATGGAACTGTAACGCAGCTTGTAAAGGGCGGCAGAGATTATGAGGTGACGGTAGATTTTGATCGTGGCGGTACAAGAAAAATGTTTGCTTCCTTTGCAAAATTAAAGCGTTTGGAAGAATAAAGAAATTATAATAATTCCAAGATAATATAGAAATAGAAAAAAGAGTATGCTATAATGACGGCATACAGAAACTAAATGAAAGGGTGGTAGTTTATAATGAAAAATAATGATGTAATCTTAGTAAAAAGCGAACCAACAGAAGAAAAGGCAAAAGGTGTTGTATTTGTGATCCTTGCGATTATCGGTGCAGTAGCAGCGATCGCAGGTATTGCATATGCAGTATATTCATACCTGACACCTGATTTTCTTGATGATTTTGATGATGATTTTGATGATGATGTTATATTTGATGAGAAAGACGGAGACGTTGAGGTTGAAGTCAAGGTAATCAATGAGAAGGCAGATGGCAAGGAAGAAGAAAAGCCTGAAAAGGAAGAATCTGATGATGATACAGAAGAAACAGAGACAATTAATCTTGAAGAAGTGTAATAACTTCACTATGCTAAAGAATTATGAAGAACAGAGATAAGATATTAGATTACTTTGATAATGTGGCAGATGGCACAATTGTGTCGGCTAATGATATGTATGAGCATGGATTTGAGAGGATGAATCAGGAAGCATTCTTCCGGGCTGTCGAAAGGCTCTCTGACGAGGGTGAGATAATCCGTGTTGGAAGAGGTATGTATATTAAGAAATCAGACGCACAGGGAGATATTACAGAGCTTTTACTGAATTATTTCTTTGGAGAGGATAATTCAAGCGGAATGTTTACCGGAATACACCTGTATAACAAATATTTGCTTACGAATGTTAAGTCTGATAATATAAGCTTGTATTCTAACGTGTGTAAGCAGTCTGTATGTCATATTGGTAATATAGAGGTGAAAAGACCTGCAGTAGAACTTGATTTTGATAATACAAGAATTATTGAGGCAATGGAGATATTCCAGAATTATTTTGACATTCCTGAACTTGATAAAACTAAGTTTGCAAGATATGCAAAGCAGTTTGCAAGGGGTTATGATGATGAGGCCGCGGTAACAGTATTGCGAAGCATGAAGTATAAGAAAAGATCAATTGCTTTTATGAAGAAGGTTCTTGATACATACAAGGTTCCTAATACTTTATCTCAGTTTTTAAGTAATGCTTCACATTATAAAGTGCCAACATTTAATAAGCTCGCAAGATAATTAAGAATTGGTTTATCTAAGGAAAGGACAGAATATGAAGAAGATAATGATTGCATCAGATATACACGGTTCTGCATATTATTGCAGAAAGCTGCTTGAAAGATATGAAGCAGAGAAGCCAGACAGACTCGTTCTTTTAGGTGATATACTATATCATGGTCCGAGAAATGACCTGCCTAAGGAATACGCACCTAAGGAAGTTATTGCAATGCTTAATCCTTTACGCAATGAGATTATATGCGTAAGAGGTAATTGTGATACAGAGGTTGACCAGATGGTGCTTGACTTTAATGTACTTGCAGAGCAGGCATATCTTAATTTCAATGACAGATCAATCGTTCTTGCACATGGACACAAGCTTGATGAGAAGAATATACCTGCATTAAAGGAAGGCGATATTCTACTTTGCGGACATACACATGTACCTAAGTGTGAGAAGAGAGATAATTACATATACATGAATCCTGGTTCAGTTTCAATTCCTAAAGAAAACTCAGAACACAGTTATATGATACTGGAGGATAAGTTCTATTGGAAGAACCTCGATGGGGAAGAGTACATGGAATATTAATACTGTCTCTTATACACATCTGACGCTGCCGACGAA
>ERZ1026945.260-NODE-260-length-21228-cov-5.408823_pt1 | contig 21228 bp, 18 predicted proteins | sample MGYA00519304_ERZ1026945 | MGnify/ENA primary metagenome ERZ1026945 (study PRJEB26926, sample SAMN06164619) | human gut metagenome | biome: ENVO:00009003; feature: ENVO:2100002; material: ENVO:00002003 | host: Homo sapiens | place: USA | collected 2012 ...
TTTTCAATGCCAATTTTATATGTTATTATTTTTATCCCACAAAAAAGCGTGAAGAACCAATTTTTTTACCTGTCATCATTCATTTGCGGGATTATCCCCTGACCGGCACCTGTCTTTTCTCTGAGACGAGTGCTTCGCGTGGAATGCTGCCGTGAAAATGCATATGTAGTTGTTCCATCCTTTGCCCGGGAAGGTATTGGTGGAGCCTCTTTCAGGTACAAAAAGTACAGCAAAATCTCTTCTGTTGCAGGAATACAAAATAGTAAAAAGCAGCCGGTAAATATTCATTCTTTGATAGTGAAAAGGTTCATTTATCAAATAGAGCAAAGGACAGACGATTTCCTAGAAGAAGTAGTTCCTGTTAAAAGTTCATCTGCTGCCAGATGGGAATGCATTGTATGAATAATTCTTAAATACTTTGTATGTCTCTTGACAGGGACATGGCAAACATGATAGATTTCCGAAAGAATGCTTCGGATGGAGAATAACGGAGGGTTTTCTATAAAAAGGGGCGCAAGGGACGGTATTCCTTTGCCAAATCGGGTCCGTTGCATTATAATAGAAGTACTGGTATGATATACACGTAGAAGGAGTACTAACAAGATGCAAATGATCAATCTGTCGGACGTGCATGATTTCAGCGCGGCCCGGTTCATACTTTACTGGGTGGTGGCTTCTGTCGTAGCCGTCATCGTAGCTTACAGCATCGGACAGGAAAGAAAACTTAAATGGTTCAAGCCAAGAAGCTCTAACGGATTCATGGTTCGCCGCGGACCTTTGGGAAATTTCAGTCTGCTGGGCGTACCGCATTCCAAGGAAGGCGTTGCCATCACAGCTGGCATTTTCATCGGAGCCGGCGTTATCTGGGCAATTCTTGTATTCATGATTCTTCCGGCGCTTGGATACAACATTTAATTCCATAATACGGTTTCCTGCGTATGGCACAGGGGTAGGAAATCATCCTGAAAATAGGACCTGGCATCGAAAAATGTCGGGTCTTTTTTTAGGTTTAAGGAAAGTAGTGCCGGTTATTTCTTTTTATTCAAGGAGGTCTTATTGGTATGGCAAATTGGGAATCAGTTCTTGAGGAACTATTTACGGGCGTCATGGGGATGCAGGATCCGACGGTATGGATCATGTTCCTCATCGGCGGGCTCCTCATCTGGCTGGGAGTGAAGAAGGACTATGAGCCTATGCTTCTCTTCCCGATGGGGGTCGGATGTATCCTGGCGAACATCCCCGGACATTTCGCGGTCATCCCGACGGGAGGCGGTGAACCAGGTTTCCTGACGGTGCTCTATAATGCAGGCATCGCCAACGAGCTTTTCCCTGTCCTGATCTTCATCGCCGTCGGTGCGATGTGTGATTTCACACCGCTCATCCGCGCTCCGTACGTCATGCTCTTTGCAGCGGCAGCGCACTTCGGTATTTTCGCGGCAGCGCTTCTCGCCGCTATGGTCGGCTTCCCGTTCAATGAAGCTGCATCAATCGGTATCATCGGTGCTGCTGACGGCCCGACCACCATCTTCGTCGCACAGGAATTTGCGACAAATCTTCTGGCTCCGCTGACGGTCACGGCGTTCTGCTACATGTCCCTCGTGCCGATCATCCAGCCGCCGATCGTCAAGCTTATGACGACAAAGCATGAAAGAAGAATCCGCATGGGATTCAAGGAAGAAAAGCCTGTCTCCTGGACAGCGAAGTTCCTCTTCCCGTTCATGGTCGTTCTTTTCGCGGGCATCCTTGCTCCGATTTCCGTACCGCTTATCGGTGCGCTCATGTTCGGCAACATGCTGAAGGTTTCCGGCGTCTGCGATTCCCTGTCAAATGCTGCGCAGAATGAGCTGTCCAACCTCGTGACACTCTTCCTCGGCATCACCGTCGGCGCTACAATGACAGCTGAAAACATCCTTACATTCGACGTACTGAAGATCCTGGCCCTGGGCGCTGTTGCCTTCGTATTCGATACCGTGGGCGGCGTTCTCTTTGCCAAGATTGCCAACCTCTTCCTGAAGAAGAAAATCAACCCGATGATCGGCGCATGCGGCATTTCCGCATTCCCGATGTCCGGCCGTGTCATTGCGAAATTGGCGCTCAAGGAAGACCCGACAAACTACATCATCCAGCATGCCATGGGCGTCAACGTGGCAGGCCAGGTTGCTTCCGTCGTAGCCGGCGGTCTCGTTCTTGCATTGATCCCTGTATTAGGATAAGGAGGAAACTATGAGCTCTGTTGAATCAGCCATTTACCTGATGGTCATCGCGTATCCCATGGTTTTCATCGTCATGGGGCTCTTTGTGGCATTGACCTACTTGCTGAATAAAGCATTCCCGTACAAAGGGGAATAAAAGAGAGGGTCGGCGGGGATATTTCCTGTCCGTCCCTTTTGCGTTATAATAAGAAATGTGATAATAATTCTCTATTAGGAGGTATGACATGAAAGAAACATACAGCAGAACCAAGTCCGTATGGCAGCGCATGGACGAAACCGAACGCAAAGCCGTCATGGACTATGGCGAAAAGTACAAAGCATTCCTTGATACAGCCAGAACAGAAAGACTGGCAGCCAAAGAAATCATCCGTCAGGCAGAAGCAAAAGGCTTCAAACCTGTCTATGATATGAAATCCCTGAAAGCAGGCGACAAAGTATACTGGAACCAGAAGGATAAGTCCGTCATCCTGGCCGTCATCGGTGAAGAACCGGTCCATGAAGGCATCAAGATCGTCGGCTCCCACATCGACTCCCCGCGTCTGGACCTCAAGGCAAACCCGGTCCATGAACAGGAAGGCGTCGTATACTTCCGCACCCATTACTACGGTGGCATCAAGAAGTACCAGTGGACCTGCATTCCGCTCGCTCTGATCGGCGTCGTATACACCAAGGACGGCAGAAAAGTGGAAATCAATATCGGCCTGAAAGATAGCGACCCGGTATTCTACATTTCCGATCTCCTCATCCACATGGCACAGGACCAGATGAAGAAATCCCTCGCAGAAGGCATCACAGGCGAACAGCTCCAGCCGATCATCGCTACCAACTCCGATGAAAACCAGAAGCCGAAGGAAGCTCTCATGAAGATGTTCAAGGACACCTACGGCATCGAAGAAGAAGACTTCGCAGCTGCTGAACTCGAACTCGTACCGGCTGAAAAGAGCCGTGACGTAGGCTTCGACCGTTCCCTCATCGCATCCTATGGCCAGGACGACAGAGTCTGCTCCTATGCAAACCTGGAAGCCATCCTCGATGCAAAGCCGGGCGTCAAGACACAGGCAGCTCTCCTGACAGATAAGGAAGAAATCGGATCCTACGGCAACACCGGCATGGAATCCTCTTACTTCGTCAAATTCGTCATGAAGCTCCTCTCCCTCCAGGGACAGAACACCATCCTTGATTTCTATGAAACCATGGAAAACAGTGAAATGCTCTCCGCAGACGTCAACTCCTGCCTGGATCCGATGTTCCCGGAAGTATCCGAAAAAGACAACGCATCCTTCCTGGGCTACGGCATCAACCTGACCAAGTACGGCGGATCCCGCGGCAAAGCAGGCAGCAATGATGCCAATGCTGAATTCCTCCAGAAGATCCGCACCATTTTCAACGAAGCAGGCGTATGCTGGCAGATCGGTGAACTTGGCAAAGTAGACCAGGGCGGCGGCGGAACGATTGCATTCATGATGGCAGACTGGGGCGCTGAAGTCGTAGACTGCGGCACAGCCATGCTCTCCATGCACGCACCGTACGACCTCCTCTCCAAGGCTGACGCTTACGAAACCTACCTCGCTTACAAAGCATTCTTCGAAAGCAAGTAATTGATAAGAGCAATATAAAGAAGGGCCCGGGAAACCGGGTCTTTTCTTATGCCCGAAATGCCATTTCTTCCTGGCAGCAGTTCAGTTTTTGATGGTATATAAAAACCCGCACTTTCTCCATTTCCTTGCTCTCCGGAATAATCCGTATCTTTCTTATGTAAGAAAAATATATAGTAAGGAACGGTTTTTCTTTTCCGTTCCTCGTTTCCGTGGTATACTTTCAATAATCAATACTTCCGATAAAGAGTTTATCGATGGAGAATAGGAGCATGGGAGGTACTTATGGAAAAAGAAAGGAAAGAAGTCCGCATCGAAGACGCGATGGCGGAGAAGGAGGCCCTGGACAAGAAGGCACAGGAAATCCTTGAGGAGAAGGACGCGGATTCGCGTCTGCGCGTTTACAAGGGGCCGCTCGGGAAGGCAATCATCGTCCTTCTCTGTGTCTGGACCGCATTCCAGCTTTACTTCACGACGATCGGTGCCATCAGCGCAGTGAATCTTCGCGCGATCCACACGATTTTCCTGCTCGTCTTTACATTCCTTCTCTTCCCGACGTTCAAGTCGGAGACGAGGAAACGGAAGATTCCGCCGATATGGGATATCGCATTCATCCTGGGCTCGGTCGGTTCCTTCGGTTACCTGATCTTGAATTTCACGCGCATTGCCCAGACGGGCGGGCGCATCAATAATATGGAAATCGGCATTGCGCTTGTCGGCATCGTCTGCGTCTTTGAAGCAGCGCGCCGCGCATCAGGAAATCTGGCCATACTGGCTGCTCTTTTCCTGGCATACAACTGGTTCGGTGCCTACCTTCCGGGATACCTCGGTCATAACGGATTTACGCTGAAGCGTGTCCTCATCACCCAGTTCTGGGGTACAGAGGGCGTCCTTGGCACAGGCGTCGGCGTTTCTGCGACGTATATTTTTCTCTTCGTTGTCTTTGGCGCTTTCCTGAAGCACAGCGGATTTTCCAAATTCATCAATGATTTCTCGCTGACACTTGTCGGTCAGACATCTGGCGGCCCTGCGAAGGTGGCTGTCATTGCATCCGGCCTCATGGGCATGATTAATGGTTCTGCGATAGCGAATGTCGCAACGACCGGCACGATCACGATTCCTCTCATGAAGCGTACGGGTTACAAGAAGGAATTTGCGGGCGCTGTCGAAGCCGTCGCATCGACGGGCGGCCAGTTCACGCCTCCGATCATGGGCGCTGTCGGCTTTGTCATGGCAGAATTCCTGAACCTGTCTTACACCTACGTAGCGCTTGCCGCAGTGACCCCTGCGCTTCTCTACTACATTGGACTTCTTCTTGCCGTCCACTTCGAGGCAAAGCGTCTCGGCCTTTCCGGCATTGCCAAGGAAAATATTCCTGACGTGAAGATCGTCCTCAAGGAGCAGGGACACCTGGTTCTTCCGCTCATCAGCTTGATCGGCCTCATGTTCGCAGGCTTCACGCCGCTCTATGCCGCTGTCATTTCCATCTTTGTCACAATCGGCGCCAGCTGGCTCCGCAAGGATACGAGAATGACACCGGACAAGATTCTGGCGGCTGTCGTCGAAGGCTCGCAGAGCGCGATTTCTGTCGGTGTCTGCTGCGTTATCATCGGCGTCATCATCGGTACAGTCACACTGACTTCGATGGGGCTCAACATGGGCTACCTCATCCTGTCCATCGTTCATAACAATAACCTTTACCTCGCAGGCTTCCTCGTCATGATCATGTCCGCCATCCTTGGCATGGGCGTTCCCGGTGTTGCCGCCTACGTCATCGTGCAGGCCGTCGCTGTTCCTGTCCTGATCAAGGCAGGGGCTATGCCTCTCATCGCGCACCTTTTCTGCCTGATCTATGCCTGCCTTTCCAATATCACCCCGCCGGTCGCTATGTCTGCGTACGTCGCATCCGGCATTGCAGGATCCGACCAGACGAAGACGGGCCTCTGGGCCGTCCGGCTGGGGCTCATCGGCTTCATCATTCCGTTCTTCTTCCTGAATAATCCGGTCCTTCTGATCGGCGTCGACAAGACAGCGACCGTGTGGGCGACGCTCTGGTGCGTCTTCACCGCTGCCGTCGGCACCTTTGCCCTCGTGGCAGGCCTGGAAGGATGGATCTTAAGGAAAGCATCGTGGATCGAAAGAATTATTCTCATTGCATCCTCGCCGTTCCTGCTCTTCCCGGGGTCTCTCACGGATCTTGCAGGAGCCGTTGGCCTCATCGGCGTCATTGCATTCCAGTATTTCCACAAAAAGAATGGGGAAAATGCAGCTTAGGAATGCGGATTTCTAAAAAGAATAGTATAATGAAACTAATCGATAAAGTCTCCGGCTAAGGAACCCGGAGCATTAGGAGCATAGGAGGAAAAGTAAAATGGGCAAATGGAAAAAGACAATGGCAGCAGCGGCAGCAGCACTCGTTTTGACGGCTGCATTTGCAGGATGCGGAGATGAAAAGAGCAGCGGACAAGCACAGTCGAAGCCGGCAGCAGGCCAGACAATCCGCATCAACTTCCCGACTGCAGGCGCATCCGGTGCACTCTATGCCGTAGGCGCAGCCATCACGAATATGTGGAGCCAGAATATCCCAGGCATGCAGGCAGCCAGCCAGGCCTCCGCAGGCGGCATCGCGAACCTCAATATGGTCTCTGACGGCGAAGCGCAGGTATCGATTGCGATTTCCAGCAACGTGTACCAGTGTCTGAACGGTACTGACAGCTTTGAAGGCCATGCGTACAAGGACCTCAAAGCCATCGGCGGACTTTACCTCAACCCGAACCAGGTTGTTGCCGCAGCCAATACGAATATCAACAGCCTCGAAGGCTTCAAGGGCAAGAAATTTGCCGTAGCTTCCGCAGGGTCTTCCGTTTATAACGAATGCGACGTCCACTTCACGGCGGCCGGCATGAAGTTCCCGGAAGACATCCAAGCGGAATACATCACCTTCACCGACGCAGCCGACATGCTGCAGAACGGATCCATCGACGGCGCATGGATCATGTCCGGCGCACCGGCCTCTGCCGTCACCCAGGCACTGACAAGCGGTGCTCACCTCGTCCCGATCCCGAACGAGCTCATTGAAAAGCTGAAAGCGAAGTACCCATGGTACACCAGCTACACCATCAAGGCAGGCACATACCCGAATCAGAATGAAGACGTGAATACGTCCGCCATCAAGATGGTCATGTTCTGCCGCGGCGATCTGCCGGACGATGTCGTCTACCAGATGACGAAGACACTCTGGGAACACATGGATGAACTCGGCCAGTCCCAGAAGAACCTGAAGGGCCTCACCGCAGCGAATGCCGTCAAGGATATCGCAGGCGTTCCGCTCCATCCGGGCGCTGCGAAGTACTACAAGGAAATCGGCGTACTGCAGTAAAATAATCATCAGAAGGACATGAGAAGGACCGCAAAGGGTTCCGCTCATGTCCTTTTCTTTTCTCAATCTCTTTCCTGTGCTACAATGGGACAAATGGAAGAAAATGGGAGGTACAACATGATTCATAAATTTCATCCGGACAAGAACAGATGGGATGGAGTAGAACCCCATATCTATAAGGAAAACCTGGGCGTATTCCGCGAAGTGACCAAGCAGATCCTTTTTGACAATGAAAACGACCTGCCGGTGCAGTTCCGTTATTTCCAGGTGGAGAAGAACGGCTTCTCTTCGCTTGAGCATCATAAGCACATGCATGCTGTCATGATTTTCAAAGGAAAAGGCCATGTCCTTCTGGGCAATCAGGTCTATGCTGTCGAAGAGGGAGATTTCCTGACGATTGCCCCCTGGCAGTGGCACCAGCTCAGGGCGGACCGCGGAGAAATCCTTGGTTTCCTCTGTCTTGTCAACCACGACAGGGACATCCCGAAGTATCCGACAGAAGAGGATCTGGCGGAAATCAGGAAGAACCCGGAGGCGGCCGCTTTCCTTGACGGGACACTGAAAGACTAGTGTTTTGCGCCTATGCGCCAAAGGTATAGTGAACTATAACATATGGTTATTTTACATATAGTAGATTTGGGATTATAGTAAATGCAGGGGGAAAGCTCCTGCATTTTTAGTGCGCCCGAGAGGCGCAGGGAGTCCCCTTCATTAAAATAAAGATCAATTTTTCATCTGCATTTGGAAAAGGGACCGGGAGACCGGCCGCCAAAGGAGAAAGAATTATGGCAGAAGTAAAACCAGGAACCGGCGGAGATCATTACATTCCGTACGAAGAAAGAAAAGGAAATGAATCGATCGTCTATTTCACAAGAGACCTTTCCGCCGAAGGGCTCAAGAAGATTTATGAAAAGATTAGTGCAAACCTGACAGGCAAGATCGCCGTCAAGCTGCACACCGGCGAAAAGCACGGCCCGAACATCCTGCCGCGCCCGTGGGTCAAGGAACTCCTTGAAAAGGAAATCCCGGATGCCACGATCATCGAAACAAACACCTATTATGAAGGCGACCGCTACACGACCGCCCAGCACAGGGAAACGCTGAAGGTCAATGGCTGGACCTTCGCACCGGTCGACATCATCGACGACGAATCCCACGGCACCACGATGCTTCCGGTCAAAGGCGGCAAATGGTTCGACGCTATGTCCGTCGGCAAAGGCCTTCTGGACTATGATTCCTTCCTGGCTCTCGCCCATTTCAAGGGCCATACCCAGGGCGGTTTCGGCGGATCCAACAAGAATATCGGCATCGGCTGCGCAGACGGCCGCATCGGCAAAGCCATGATCCACACCTATGAAGGACAGGATCAGTGGTCGATCGGCACCGAAGAATTCATGGAAAGAATGACCGAATCTACAAAAGCAACTATCGACCATTTCGGCAAGAAGATCGCTTATATCAATGTCATGAGAAATATGTCCGTTTCCTGCGACTGCGAAGGCGTCGCCGCCGCTCCTGTTGTAACCCCGAACGTCGGCATCCTTGCTTCCCTTGACATCCTCGCTGTCGACCAGGCTTGCGTTGACTGCGTCTATGCCATGAAGGAAGAAGACCATCACGACCTCGTGGAACGCATGGAATCCCGTCACGGCCTGCGCCAGCTGACCTACATGAAGGAACTGGGCATGGGATTTGACCGCTACGTCCTGATCGACCTCGACAATGGCGAAAAACGCATCGATGCGAAAGAAGCCGTCAAGGGCGTCAAACCATTCGTCAATGAATAAGAAGGGCTGGCTTTCACAGGCCGGGGACACGATCATCTTTGATATGGACGGCACGCTCATCGACTCCGTCGGAGTATGGAATGATGTCGACGCTGCCCTCATCAAGGAGCTCGGAGGCCCCGAAGAGGATCCGTCCTTCACGCAGAGGAGAAGGGATGAGCTCCTGATCCGTTTCCGCGCTGACGACGATCCCTACGTTTCCTACTGCGGAGAGCTGGGAAAGATTTACCATTCAGACAAATCCGGCAGGGACATCATGAAGCGCCGTTATGAAATCGCGCAGGATTTCCTTGTGAACCGCGTCGACTACAAGGAAGGTGCGCCTGAGCTCATCAAGAAGCTCGCTTCCCTTGGGAAGACACTCGTCATTTCCACGACGACAAAACGCGCGAACATGGAAGTCTACCGGACAAAGAACAGGAACATCCGCGAGAAAGCGCCCGTCGACAAGTACTTCGTGAAAATCTACACGAGGGAAGATGCCGAGCGCATCAAGCCGGACCCGCAGATCCATGAAAAGCTCCTTGCTGAAATGGGAAAGAAACCGGAAGACTGCTTCATTTTCGAAGACTCCCTGATCGGCGTCAGGGCGGCAAAGGCAGCCGGCATTCCTGTCGCTGCGATTTACGACAAGTATTCGGACGCAGAGAGAGAGGAAATCAACGCTCTGGCGGATATGACCTTCGATTCCTCTGCCGATGTCCTCAAAAATATGTAATATCGATAAAAACAGCTTTGACAGGGAATGGCCATAATGATAATATAAATGACAATGTGTGAGGGAGTAGCAGCCCTTGGGCGAAACAGTCAACATACTGGTCATGGTACCTGGCTGTATTCAGAATCGCGAGACTCACGCGTACGGTTTTCGTGCGCGTGGGTCTTTTTTGTTCGTATTGGATAGAGGGATCATTTTGAGCTTTTGGCTTTTTCTGAGCAATCTTCTTCTTGGCGCAGGCCTTGCCATGGACGCCTTTTCCGTTTCGCTGGCAAACGGCCTGCAGGAACCGTACATGAAAAAGAGGAAGATGACGCTGATCGCCGGTGTCTTTGGATTTTTCCAGTTCGCGATGCCATTTATCGGCTGGATTTGTGTCAATATGCTTATCGGTGTGTTCCAGTTTCTCTGGCCGCTCATTCCGTGGATTTCCCTCATCCTTTTCTGCGCCATCGGCGGTTTCATGATCAAGGACGGACTGACGGGCGAAGAAGAAGCCGTCCATTCGCAGGTCCATATGAAGGCGCTCCTCCTGCAGGGGATTGCGACCTCCATCGACGCCCTTTCCGTCGGCTTTATGATTGCAGAATACGATGCATCCGACGCGCTCCTTGCTAGCCTCATCATCGGCATCACCACCTTCTTCATCTGCATCGCAGGCCTCATCCTGGGCAAGACATTCGGCATGAAGCTTGCGGACAAGGCCATCATTTTGGGCGGTATCATCCTGATTGCGATCGGCATTGAAATCTTCATCGGCTAGTTTGCCGTAATAATTATTTCATGGTAATATAGTAGAGATTACCGGCAGCAGCCGGCGTTTTAGTTCTGCTAAGGAAAGGCTGGGAAGCATGAATATCGAGCGGTTTGGCGTGGAAGAATGGATGGACAAGTACGAATCGGATGCAAAATACAATATCACCGACACCTGCGCCCGTCCCATGACGCTGAAGGAACTCTTTGCCCTTGCGGGAGAAGACAGGGAAGATTTCGTGGAAGCTCTCTTTGAGAAGGAGCAGTCCTACGGAAGCATTTACGGCCTTGCCTCTCTCAAGGAAGAAATCGCCGGGCTCTATGAGACGATCACCCCGGACGATATCCTTACCCAGCATGGCGCGACCGGCGGAAACCAGCACGTCCTTTTCTCCCTCGTACGTCCCGGAGACAGGGTCGTCGCTTTTTCCCCGAGCTACCAGCAGTTTTGCTCGACGCCCCGCGCTCTTGGAGCCAATGTCACGGTGCTGAAGCTCCGACGAAGCAATGGATTCCTTCCCGATCTTGACGAACTCAGGAAAGCCGCTGCAAGGGGCCTCCGCCTCATCTGCATCAACAATCCGAACAACCCGACCGGTTCCCTCATCCCAGAAGACATGATGAAGGAAATCGTCGAGATTGCAAGGAGCTCCGGCACCTACATCCTCTGCGATGAAGTCTATGCCGGCGTTTCCATCGAAGGCGCTGCCTGCCCATCGATTGCCGACCTTTACGAAAAAGGCATCGCGACAGGCTCCATGTCCAAAGCCTTCTCTCTGGCAGGACTCCGCCTCGGATGGCTGGCAACAAAGAGCCAGGAAGCCCTCCGCCAGTTCAAGCGCGTCAGGGACTATGACCTTGTCAGCTGCGGACTTTTCGATGAGGAAACGGCAGCCCTTGCGCTCCGCCATAAGGAAAAAATCCTTGAAAGGAACCGCGCTATCCTCCGCGAAAACCTTCCCATCCTCGATGCATGGGTCAAGGAGGAGCCGCGCACTTCCTACGTCAGGCCGAGAGCCGGCACGATGGCGCTTGTCTACTATGACCTTGACATCGACTCCGACATTTTCAGTCAGAGAATGTTTAAGGAGACCGGCGCATTCGCTGTCCCGGGCACCTGCTTTGAGGAAAGAAGAGCCCTCCGCATCGGCTACGGCCATGATGGAGAAGCCCTGAAGGAAGGCCTTTCCGTCGTCAGCTCCTTCATGAGGAAGCTGGAAGAAGAAGGAATCCCAGTCATAAAAGAATAACCAATACCCCTTGTCCCGCCACCGGGTTGGACAAGATGGACGAAAGTCCGAAGGTGTTTCAGCAGTTCTCCGTAGGTACGGCACAGCCGGGAGAGAACAGCTGGAGCACCTTTTTTTAATCATAAATGGAAAATGGAAAGAGGTATCGTTATGGAATTATTTGCCCTATGGTGGCCGGTCGCACTCGTCGTCGGCGCCGATGTCATTTACCAGGTCTGCGCGAAGAAACTCTCCTCGCATGCCAGCCCCATGGCAGCCCTGGGTGTCACCTATATCGCAAGCGCCATCGTCTGCGCCGTCCTTTTTGAAATCATGGTGCCGGGAAAGAGCATCTTTGCCGAGCTCCTCCTCGTCCAGCCTGCGGCTATCGTCGTAGGCGCTGCCATTGCAGGCCTTGAAGTCGGATCCATTTACATGTACAGGGCAGGCTGGCCGATGAACGTGGGTTTCATCGTCTACACCGCCTCCATCGTCGTCGTCCTTGCCATCGTCGGAAGCGTCTTCTACGGAGACTCGATGAGCTGGATGCGCCTTGCCGGCATCCTTCTCACACTGACCGGCATGTTCTGCATCGTGAAATAGGAGGGGACTATGTTTAAATTCTGGTGGCCGATCGGCCTTATCATCTTATCAAGTGTCGGATACCAGGTCGGGCTGAAGGAAGTCTCGACCGGTATGGATCCCTTCGTCGCGCTCGTCGTGACCTACCTCGTCGCATCCGCCGTTTCCTTTGCCATTTACTTCATCCAGGGGACAGGGGAAGCAGGATGGAAGAAGGACATCTTCACCATCAATCCGGCGGCCCTCGGTCTTGGCGCTGCCATCGTCGGCATCGAGCTTGGGAACGTCTACATGTACCAGGCAGGCTGGACCGTCAATACCGCCTTCATCGTGTCGAACGGCCTTATCGTCCTCGCCCTCATGGTCATGGGGACCCTCCTTTACGGAGAAAAGATCACCCCGAGGAAGATCCTGGGCGTCGTCATTTCCATGGCAGGCATCGCCGCCATCACATTGGGCTGACAAGTATTTCCGTCTGTTGTATAATGAAATAAGAATATCAGTTCGGAGGGAAATATGGACATACTGGAAGGACTCAATGAGAAACAGATCGAAGCCGTCACCACGACAGAAGGCTACGTGCGCGTCATCGCAGGCGCAGGCTCGGGCAAGACACGCGCCCTTGCCAGCCGTTTCGCCTACCTTGTGAACGACCTCGGCATCATGCCAGGCCACATACTCTGCGTCACATTCACGAATAAATCCGCACGCGAAATGGCCATGCGCATCCACCGCCTGACCGGCGACAACGACACAGGATACATCAATACATTCCACGGCTTCTGCGTCTCCGTCCTGCAGGAAGACAGCTTTGCCGTTTCCTATCCGAAGAATTTCCTCGTCATCGACAACTCCGACATCGATGAGATGCTCGCCATCATTTATGAGGAAATGGGCCTCACCCTGCGCGACATGCCCTTCAACAAAGCGCGCGACATGATCGAAATGAAGAAGTGCGTCTGGGAACCGGAATACTACAAGGACATGATTGCCATGCCGCTTCAGGTCCTCTATGAAAAGTACCATACCGCGACGACCGTCCAGGACATCATTTTCTACGGCTACCTGTACCAGGAAAAGAAATGCTTCGCTCTGGACTACAACGACCTCATCAAATTCACGCTCTACATCTTTGAGGAAAACGAGGAAATCCGCCTCAAGTGGCAGAAGCGCCTCGAATACATCATGCTCGATGAATTCCAGGATATCGACCCGCTTCAGTACAAGCTGATGGAAGCCCTCTGCGGCTACCACAACAACCTCTTCATCGTCGGCGATCCCGACCAGACCATTTACACATGGCGCGGCGCCAATATCCGTTTCCTTCTGGACTTTGACAAGAAATTTCCAAACGTCAAGACCATCCTCATGAATGACAACTACCGCTCAAGCCCTGAAATCCTTGCTGCGGCAAACTTCCTCATCGCCAAGAACAAGAACCGTTTCAACAAGAACCTCATTGCCCACAGGCCAAGCGGGCCGAAGGTCACCTGCTTCATGGGAAAGACAGCGGGCGAGGAAGCAGACCGCGTGGCAAAGGAAATCATAGAGCTCCATAAGAAGGGCGTCCCGTACAAGGACATCACGCTCCTTTACCGCGCCCACTACGTCACAAGGAACCTCGAGGAAAAGCTCCTCAAGAAGAAAATCCCGTACACCATTTACAGCGGCACGCAGTTCTTCGGAAGGATGGAAATCAAGGACGCCCTCTGCTACCTGCGCATGATTGTCAGCCAGGACGACATGGCTTTCCGGAGAATCATCAATAAGCCGAAAAGAAATATCGGGCAGCGCCGCATGGAATTCCTCACGAATTACGCCTCTGAAAACGGCTGCACACTCTTTGAAGCCCTCAGGAAGAATGTCGAGGAACCCACGCTGAAACGCACAGGCACCGCCGATTTCATCGAACTCATCGATACCTTTGCCAAAGACAGCGAAGGGAAACCCGTCTCCGAGGTCCTCTCTGCCATCCTTGACGAAAGCGGGTACGAGAAAATGCTTCGCACTGAAGGCAGCCAGGAACGTCTCGACAATCTGGCGGAACTCAAGCAGTCTGTCTTCGAATATGAAACCACCTGCGGCGAAGAGACGAACATCGTCCATTATCTGGAGCACGCTGCCCTTTTCTCAAGCATGGACACCGGCGAAGGACAGGACAAAGTGAAGCTCATGACCGTCCATACCGCCAAGGGCCTTGAATTCCCGTACGTCTTCATCTGCGGCATGAACGAAGGCATCTTCCCGTCAAGGAAGACAAGGACAGTGAATGCCATGGAAGAAGAAAGACGCCTTGCCTTCGTTGCCATGACAAGAGCCGAAAAAGCCCTCTATATCACGGAAGCCGGCGGCGCCAACCTCGACGGCTCGCCAAGATACCCGTCAAGATTCATCCTGGACATCGACAGGGACAAGCTTGAATTCGATTCGCCCGTCGATGAACAGCTCATGAAGGAAACCATGGTCTACGTAGGAAGATCGACCGCCTTCCTGCAGGAAGACAAAGACGAAACAACCATGGAAGCAGGCACCCGCGTCCGCCATCCCGTCTTCGGCCCGGGCACCATCGTCGAAGTCGATGGAAGCGCCCATGCCTACCTCATCAAATTTGACAGCATGCCCACCATGCGCCAGATCTCCTTCCACGCAAGACTGTTCAAATTGTAATCTGTAATCAAAAAAGGCTGCACAGATAACAATTTCCTCACAAAAATAAAAAAAGTATACTTTCGGATAATACACAACCGACATTCCCTGTTTTATAACTAAGACAGGGAATTTTATATTGTTCTAAAGAATGAGGCGAATGGGAATGAAAAACGGGAAGGTTTTCTTAAGGCTGTCAGTGATAGCTCTTCTCTTAGCCTGCACATCAGGGACGATAGTACAGGCAGAAGATGTATCCGGCAAAGTGAATGAAGTTTCAGAAAGTGCGGAAGATACTGTCTACGGCGGAAATGCCGCAGACGGCAGCGCATTGAATAATCAGCTCTCCATCACGAAAGAAGCATCCGTCAATGGATCCGCATACAGCGGCTATTCATCAAACGGAGAAGCTTCCGGAAATACTTTGAAAATCACGAGGACAGGAACCATCTACGAGAGCGCGGAAGGCGGCTACGTGAATTCTGGAAGCGGAGCAGTCTCAGGCAATAAAGTTTTCATGGAAAGCGGCGAAGTAGTACAATCTATCAACAGCGGCAGTACGGGCGGCAGCGGTGACGCCACAGGAAACAGCATCGAATTAAGCGGCGGGACAGTTACGGTTTCTGTCTACGGCGGTGTTTCCGCAGGAGGTAATGCGAAGGGAAACAGCGTGACGATCGGGGGCGGCAGCATTGATGCAAAAGCCGGGAACGTTTATGGCGGCGTGACTTTGACGAGTGAGAGCGCCGAATCGTCAGGAAATTATCTTTATATCAAAGAATCCGGCACGGTTGACGCGAATGCTTATGGCGGTTATTCCGGTTTCGGCTCAGCTCTGAAAAATATAGTGACGATGACAGGCGGCACCGTGGGAGACTGCCTCTATGGAGGCCGCGTCTCTGAAAAAAGCAATGGCGAAGCTTCCTACAATGAAGTGACCATAAGCGGCGGCACAGTTTCTAATGATGTCATCGGAGGCTATTCTCAAAATGGCGATGTCATCGGGAACAAGGTTACCGTGGAAGGCACGGCCACAGTAAAGGGAACTGATTACAGCGATGTTTATGGCAGCTACTCAATAGACGGCAAAGCTTCTGGCAATCAGGTGCAAATGACAGGCGGCAGCGTGCAGAGTGAAATCAGCGGTGCCTTCTCTTATAAAGGCGATGCCATAAATAATACTCTGACAATATCAGGCGGAACCGTGGATGGTTATGCATCCGGCGGCTCTTCAGACGCTGGTGCTGTGACAGGAAATATCATTACAATCAGCGAAAATGGTACCATAAAAAATGATGCAGTGGGAGGCCTTTTGTCTGAAGGAACCAAGGGTACCTCAGGAAACCAGGCCATCATGACCGGAGGCAGTGTCGGCGGAAATCTGATTGGCGGATATATCATGATAAGCAGTCCGTCAAATGCGGATAATACCGTCACCTTGAGCGGCGGCAGCGTTTCCGGTGATGTCATGGGGGCGTACACGAAGACGAATGGCGATGCTTCGGGAAATACTGCCACCATCAGCGGAGGCACCGTCTCCGGCGATATCTATGGTGCGAAGATTACCTCAGGCACCGTTTCCAATAATACCGTCACCGTGACAGGCGGGACATTCGGTGAAGAAACGAGCGTCTATGGCGGGTATACAGAAGAAGGCGATGCTTCCGGAAACAAAGTGACGATCCAGGATGTGACCGTCAATGGCTATGCCGAGGGCGGCTATTCAGGCGGCGGTTTCGTGACGGGCAATACGCTTGCCATCAGCGGCAATTCCTATGTTAAAGAAAATGCATATGGAGGCCTTCTTTACTTTGCAGATGGCACCGTTTCTGGAAATAAAGTACTCCTGAGCGGCGGTACCGTTTCCGGTCAGGCGGCCGGCGGTATGTCCTTCCTTGGTGATGCAGTAAAAGTTTCAGGCAATGAAATCACTGTGACAGGCGGCACCATCGAAGAAGGTGTGTATGGCGGCCTTGCGCAGCTTGGCGGCAATGCTTCGGGCAACACCGTGACAATCAGCGGCGGAACCATTAATAAGTATGTATACGGCGGCAGCGCCGATTCCGGCACGGCTTCAAATAATACAGTCAATATTTACGGAGGCACCTTCAAATCAGATACCAGGCTCTATGGCGGTTTCTCTGATGACAGCAGCGGCAATACACTGAATTTCTATACGAAAGGCATAACCGTAGACAAGCTCGGTTATTTCCAGAATCTGAGTTTCTATGTCCCGGAAGATACGACGGCAGGAGAAACGATCCTGACCGTGACAAGCACGGCTGACGTCAGCGGTGCATCCATCAGGGCATCCGTCTACGACTCCATGAAGATGAGCCCCGGCGATACGATCACGCTGATCGACGGCAGGAGCGGCCTTACAGCTGAGGACACAGACTATGGCATGATGAGCGGCAGCAGCACGGTCACGGACGCTGCGTTCCTCAGAAGAGAAGTGAATATCCGGAAAGACGGAGACAAGGTCATCCTCGAAGTTCCTGAGGACAGCGTACCATCCCTCCTTTCTGACACGAAACTCCTCGCCGAAGCAAGGGAAGCTTCCATTGAGACACTTTGGAATGCGTCCGACATGGCGGCAGAAAATTACAAAGAGGCAGTGGACGCTTATGCGGCAGGATCTGGTGGATTCATGCCGTACGCATCCATCGGCGGCTTCGATCTTCGCCATGAAACGGGATCGTATATCGATACGGCCGGCCTGAATGCGAACATCGGCTTTGCCCGCCAGTACGAAAGAGAAGACTATGTCGATACACTGATGCCATTCTTCGAATACGGCAGGAGCAACTACACCAGCCACCTGGATGATGGTGCAAGAGCCGATGGCGATCAGCACTATACAGGAGCAGGCGTACTCTACCGCCGCGACCGTAAAGACGGACTCCACTATGAGGCACTCGTCCGCGCAGGCCATCTCTCCGGTGACTTCAAAGGAAAGATTGACGGCTATGACGCCTCCTACGACAGCGGCGCTCCATATATCGCCGCCATGGCAGGCCTTGGCAAAGTCGTTACCAGAGACACTAACTCCTTAGACTATTATGGCAAATTCTTCTGGACGCACCTTGGAAGCGACAACGTCCGGATTGATAATACATTAGGCAGTTCCCGGTATGATTTCGATTCCATCGATTCCTACCGTACAAGACTCGGCGTAAGATGGACGAAAGACATTTCCGACATCGGATCCTGCTATGCAGGCATCGGCTGGGATTATGAATTTGACAGCAAGGCAAGAGCCAGCTACAGGAGCTTTAATACTCCAAGTCCTTCCGCAGAAGGATCGAGCGGCTTCCTCGAACTTGGCTGGAAGAGCAGACTGACAAAAGAAAACCCGTGGGGCGCAGACGTCAACGTCACAGGCTGGGCTGGAAAACAGCGCGGCGTGACCTACACACTCTCCGTCTCAAGAGCATTTTAATTGATGAAGGTTATCTCCCTCTCCCAGGGGAGTTAACTGATAGATTCCCAATCACTTATGGAAAAGCAGGCATACTCCACCTTCCCGGGAGATGCCTGCTTTTCCAATGCAAAAAAAAGGCTGTGGCAAAATGATTAACCATTTTGCCACAGCCCCTTTTAAATGCAATTATTCTTCCGTCCCTTCGAGCTGCTTGCCCGGATTGACGAAGAGCCATGCTGCGATGGCAATGATGCCAAAGAGTGCGGTGTAGGTGAATGCATTGTTCCAGCCATAGTTGGTGACGAAGAATGCAGTGACGATCGGAGCGAGGACGCCGCCGACATTTCCCCAGAGGTTCATCCAGCCGGATACGGAGCCGGTGTACTTGCCGCCGAGGGAAATAACAGTGGACCAGCTGGCGCTCATGGAGAAGCCGAGTGCGCCTAAGGAAACGCTCATCCAGAAAATCGTTGCTGCTGCGCCGCTTGCGGTATGCGCTGCGATGTAAAGACCGAGGGAGGTGACAGCGACGCCTGCCATAGCGGTGAAAGTACGCATGGTGTACTGGCGGCTTGAGTTCTTGCTGTGTGCCATACGGTCAGAGAGGAAGCCGGCGGTGAATACCATAGCCATCAGTGCGAGCCACGGGAAGGAAGCCCAGATGCCCATAGATTTCAGGGACAGGTTGTGGACTTCAGTCAGGTAGAGAGGCAGCCATGCGAGGAATACGTACATGATGTAGTCGACGACGAAGAACTGGATTCCCAGTGCCCAGAACTGACGGGAACGGAGAAAACGGCCCCAGGGAGCAGGTTTCTTTTCTGCGGAGAGGCTGCGTCCTTCATTGATGAATGCTGCTTCTTCCTCATTGACATACGGGCTGTCCTTTGGATTGTCCTGCGCATAGCGGTGCCAGACCCAGGCGAGGACGCATCCTGCCAGACCGAAGATGATGAAGACAGCATGCCAGCCAAGAGCGGCGATGAGAGCGACGGTAACCATCGGGCCGATGACGGGTCCGAAGAAAGTGCCCAGAAGGATGGCGCTGCTTGCCTTGCCTTTTTCATCCTTGTTGAACCAGTTGAAAGTCGCCTGCCCCAGAGACGGGAAAACAGGACCTTCACCAAGACCGAAAGCCAGGCGGACAGCGGCAAAGCTTGCCTTGCCCTGAGCAAAAGCGGTGAGCGCTGTGAAGACAGACCACCAGAGTATAGCGCCGGCGCCGGTTTTGCGCAGGCCGAAACGTTCAGCGAGCATGCCGCCAGGGACCTGCATCAGCGCATAGCCTGCGAAGAAGCAAGTCTGGAGGAAGCCCATATCCATTTTATCAAAGCCAAATTCCTGCATAATGACAGGGGTTGCGACGGACAAATTGACCCGGTCCATGTAAGCGACGAAGCTGATCAGGAAAATAAGGAAGGCAATCTTCCAGCGAAAATTAGTCATAGTACGTGTTTTGGCCTGCGGAACGGCGTCCGCGGTGATGGTTCTTTCCATAATCAGATACCCCTTTCATTAATCATTTTGAATCCTTATCCTTTTCCTCACATGCATCAAGGGTGCAAAAAGCCCCTGCTGCTCTTTATAGAGCAACAGGGGCGAAGGTTCGCGGTACCACCCTGTCATTATTCTTTGTGCTGATGACAGACTGCCTGTAACGAAGGCTTGCGGCTGTATCTGGGAATCCCGGGTGCTCCTCGATACAGCGACTCCCAAGTGATATGGAAATGGATCCGATCCGCCGGTTCTCAGCTTTCCCGGCTCTCTGTAAGATACTTGATGTCCAATCCCAGCCTGTTCATTGTCTCTTAGCGGTACTATTGTCAACGGTACCTTGGTAGTGAGTTGGGTTCATTATCCATGAAACGGAGAAACTTGTCAAGAAGAATTTACTCATTTTTATAAAGTGTACTATATATCTCCTCAAAAAGGGCTGAAGATGGCACTTTTTAAGCCCTTCCCATGCTAGAATGTCCCAAATCAAAAAGAGCCATGAAATGATTTCCATTTCATAGCTCTTCTTATTATGCGAATAAGGATTCCGGGAAAACTTTATTCTTTCCTTCCCTGATCGTGAATGTACACGCGAGGAGTTTCCTTGAGTAGGGGGCCTTCGCTTCGTTCAGGTCATGAATCGTTTCATGAATGACGCCCTTCTTCATGACGGCGATGGTATCGCAGAAAAGGTTCGCAAGCGCCAGGTCGTGGCAGATGAATAGATAGGCGACGCCTGTTTCCTTCTGCAGCCTTGAAAGCAGCTCGATGATTGTCTTCTGGACGGACATATCAAGCGCTGACGTGGCTTCATCGCAGATGATGAGCTTCGGCTTCAGAACCAGAGCGCGAGCAATCGCGATACGCTGACGCTGGCCTCCTGAAAGTTCAGAAGGGTAGCGGTTGATGAAATCTTCCGGAAGGTCGACCTTCTTCAGCATTTCAGCAGCCTTTGCATAGACGACATCCTCATAGGTTCCGACCTCTTCCGGAAGGCCCGACTCTGCGCGGTCAATGGCAAGGAACGAATCCGGATGGTTCTTTACATATTCTCTGGCTTCTTCCCGTGAGAAAACATCATAGGGAAGCGCCGCAACTTTTCCTTCCAGACCCATGGCAGGGCGGAAGGCACGAAATGGTCTGATATTTGCCATAGGGCTCCTATTTGATGATGCGAATCCGGAATACGCCGTCTACTTCGGAAAGCTTTGCAGCAACCTCTTCCGATACCTTGGAATCCACATCCAAAATGGTGTATGCAACATCTCCTCTGGATTTGTTTGTCATCTCGGCAATGTTGATTCCTGCCGCACCCATGATCGATGCAAAGCCGGTAATCATGTTTGCAACATTCTTATGAAGAATTGCAATTCTGCCTTCTCTGGAGCAAACTCCCGCATCACATGCC
>ERZ1026945.264-NODE-264-length-20864-cov-12.747513_pt1 | contig 20864 bp, 20 predicted proteins | sample MGYA00519304_ERZ1026945 | MGnify/ENA primary metagenome ERZ1026945 (study PRJEB26926, sample SAMN06164619) | human gut metagenome | biome: ENVO:00009003; feature: ENVO:2100002; material: ENVO:00002003 | host: Homo sapiens | place: USA | collected 2012 ...
TCGCCCTTCGGGTCTTTCGCCTGCGGCGAAATCTCATTCGCGCTTCGCTTGAATTTCGAGGGCTCTGCCTTCACGCTTCTTTCGGAACAATAAAATCCTTTTCTGTTTTTGTTAACTGGGGGAATGGCGGAGATTTTGCGCGGACGCGCAAACCGCCATCGGGGGCAGAGCCCCCGCTCTCCGTCGAGGGCTATGCCTTCGCGCCTCTTTCGGAATTACAAATAACGGCAATCGTCGGGGTTTTTGGTTTGGTAGCCCGAATCTTGGCGGTCGTGGTTGATGTGGTTTTTCTTGGCGTAGACTTGGTAGAAATCGTCGGCGGTCATACCCAGAACCTGCGCAAGCGATACGAGAAAATGCAGCATATCCACAACTTCCACACGCGCATTCTGCACGTCGAACTTCTGGTATTTTGCCCACCACTTCCACGGAACGGAGTCGACAAGCTCGGCATTTTCCTGCGCGAGGGCGCGGCTGTAATTGAGCGTCCACTTGATTTTGTCTTCGTCGCTCATCGCGCTCGTATCGACGCCGATGCGCTTGTTGAGTTCCGCCTGCATTTTGAAAATTTCGTCGAGTTTGTCCATAGTAGTTTGATTTTTGTTGTTGATGTGGAAGAAGGGGCAAAGGTGTGCGCAAAAAAAACTTCGGCGAGGGCAAAAAGCTACATCAGCCCGAGGTCTTCGTAGTCGGGCATAAGCTCGGTTTCGAGATTCGCGAGGCGGAAGCGGTCGGCGCGCGTGGGCAGTGCGTCGAGAAAGAATTTTCCGTAGCCCTTCGACGCCACGCGCGAATCGAGTATCACAACCGCGCCGCGGTCTTTGCGCGTGCGGATTAGCCGCCCCACGCCTTGGCGGAATTTGATTACGGCATTCGGAAGCATAATGTCGGTAAAGCCGCTGCCGCCGAGGCTTTCGGCAAGCTCCATTTTCGCCTCAATCAGCGGGTGCGAGAAATTGTCGAACGGCAGTTTCGTGATTACCACCTGCGAGAGCGCGTCGCCGGGGACATCGACGCCCGTCCAGAACGAGTCCGTGCCCAGCAAAACCGCATCGCCCGCGTTTTTGAAAACGCGCAGCATTTCGCTTCTGCCCGCGGTTTCGCCCTGAATGAGGATTTTGCGCGGAGCGAGAACCTCCGATTTTTTCAGATACTCTCCCACTTTTTTAAGCTCCGAATAACTCGTAAAAAGCACGAGCGTCCCGCCCTTGACAAGAAAGCACAGCTTTTCGATGCACGCGCAAAGTTCGGTGTTGTCGCGGCTGACACCGCGCTCGTAGGCGGGGGCGTCGCAGGCGTAGAAAACGCGCATATTTTTTTTGTAGTCGAAGGGCGAATCTACAATGAACTGCTCGGCGGACTCCGCGCCGACTTTTGAGGCGAACCCCGAGAGGTCGCCGTTGACCGCCATTGTCGCGGAAGTCAGAATTACGGGCGACTTCCCGCCGAAAAGCACGCGCCGCAGAATTTTAGAGACATCGATTGGCGCGGCGTTGATGCGCACTTTGCGGTCGGCGTCGTAGCTTTCGAGCCAGTAAACATTGCCCTCTTCGGTGAGGTAGAGACATGTTTCGAGCGCGATTCGGTAGGATTTTATCTTGTCGCGGTAGTCGTTCAGCTCGGCGGCGTGTTTTTCCGTCGCGGCATTTTGGGCGAAGCGTTTTAGCATTTGCTCGACCTCTTCAAGCTTGTGCAGAATCAGGTCGGTGCCCCAGTTCGGCTCTTCAATGCGCACCATATCGCGCTTTTGCAGACGGTCGGCCTTGACCTGCGCAAAAAAATCCTCGACGCAGGCGACAGTCTCCTCCACGAGCTTCCTGTCGAAATGCTCCGCGAGCGACGCGCGCGTAATCAGCCCCTTTTTCTTTTTTGGATTGTAGATTCTGTTTAGCTCGCGCACGATTGCGCCGCTGCTTAGCGACACGCCGAAGATGTCGCTTGCCACGTCGGGGACGAGGTGCGCTTCGTCCAAAACGAGCATGTCGTTTTCGAACAAAATCGAATCCGAGCCGAGTTCCGCGCCCGCCAGCAGCGAAAACAGCAGACTGTGGTTGAGTATCACAATGTCGGCGGCGGCGACTTTGCGTCGGGCGTTTTGGTAGAAACAGGTGTCGTCGCAGGCGCGGGGCGAGCACGAAGAGGAATCGGCGCAGACCCAATTCCAGACCTCGGGGTTCGGCGGCGGATTAAGCTCGTCGCGGATTCCCGTTTTCGTCGTCTGCGCCCATTTCGCTATCCGCTCCAATTCCTCCGATTCGGCAGTGTTGAAAAGCTCGCGCTTCTCGGCAATCGCGCGTTTTAGCCGCCCCGTGCAGAGGTAGTTCGAACGCCCTATCAGCAGCGCGGCCTTGAAGTCGGCGCAGTCCGCGAGGGCGTCGCAACTGTCGAACATCATTCGCACGCGCGGCAGATCCTTTTCAACAATCTGCTGTTGAAGCGAAATCGTGTGCGTTGCCACCACGAGCTTTTTCTTGAAGCGTTTTGCCGCAATCAGTCCACCCACAAGATACGCGAGCGACTTTCCCACGCCCGTGCCCGCCTCGAAAATCAGCGGCTGCGCCGACGCGAACGTCTGGGCGCAAAAAAACGCCATTTGCTCCTGCTCGGGTCGATGCTCGAAGTTCGGCAAGACCGAGGCGTAGCCGTCTTTGCGGAAAATTTTTTCGCAAAGCGCGGGCAAATGGCGCGGCTGAAAATCGTCTAAGGTATCTTCCGACACCGCAAACTAAGCTTTCTTTGTGAAATTGTAGGCGTGTTTTGCCGCGCGGATAAGTCCGCCGAAACTGCCGAAAATGTCGCAGACCGCGCTGGGTTCGTATCCGCTGTGCAGCATACAATCCTTGCATTCGGGGCGCGTGCCGCGGTGCCCGAGGTTGTATTTTTCGATTTCCTGCATCAGTTCCGCGAATGTTTTGCAATATCCGTCGTTGATAAGATAACACGGTTTCTGCCAGCCTTTGATTGAATAGCACGGGTTGCCCCACGGCGTGCAGTTGTATTCCTGCTCACCTTTGAGGAACGCCAGAAACCCGGGCGAGTGGTTGAAGACCCAATTCTTGTGCGGATTTGAGAGGATTTTTCTGAAAAGCTCTATTGTCTTGTTGCGTTCGAGGAATATGTCCTGATTTGGAGCTTTGTCGTAGGGGAACCCCGGCGAAATCATCATACCCTCGACGCCGAGAGCCATAACGTCGTCGAAGAAGCCGCGGACTTCCTCGGGGTCGGCGTTGTTGAAAATCGTCGTGTTTGTCGTTACGCGGAAACCGCGCTTGACCGCCTCCTTAATGCCGCGCACGGCGATGTCATACGCGCCCTCTTTGTTGACGTTGCGGTCGTGCATGCGCTTCGTGCCGTCGAGGTGGATTCCCAGCGAAAAATATTTGCTGGGCTTGTAGAGGTCGATTTTTCCCATCAGCACCTGCGCGTTCGAGCACATATACACGAACTTCTTGCGCTTGATAAAGCCTTCAATCATTTGCGGCATTTCGGGGTGGAGCAGGGGTTCGCCGCCTGCAATGCTCACAATCGGCGCGCCGCATTCTTCGACAGCCGCCCACGCCTCTTCTTTGGGCATGCGCATTTTCAGCACTTCGGGCGGCTCTTGAATTTTGCCGCAGCCCGAACACGCCAGATTACACTGGAACAACGGTTCGAGCATCATCACCAGAGGATACTTTTTATTGCCTTTGAGCGTGTTCGAAATCGCGTATTTAGCGACGCTCAAAACTTGTGAAACGGGGACTGCCATAGCTATTATTTCCTTATTTATAAATGTATCGCGCCTACTATGTATTTTTTTGCGCGGCAATCAACCTTTTTTTCGTCCCGTTTGCCCGCGCGAAAAATCCAAAAAAAGCTTGATTGCGCGGGCAATGATGTCATTGTGGGAAGAGTATATGATATCTTTTAGATTCGCAGTCGGATTCGTGTTTGCCTTTGCCGCGGCGTTCGCGGCGTTGTCGGCAAACGCGGCGGTGGAAGTTCTGACCCTTTCGTCGGGCGAAAAAATCGCGGGGGAAATCGGCAAGGAGGTCAAGGGCAAGGTCGCGGTGAAGACCCCCTACGGCGTCCTCAATATTCCCGTTTCGGAAATCGCCTCGCGCGAGGTCGCAAAAAATCTGGTTGCCACCCCCGACGGCTCGATGAAAGTCGCCTCAATCGAGCAGCCAAAGCCCGCCGCAAAACCTGCGCCCGCGCCCGAAACCGCGCCGACTCCCGAAGAAAAAGACCCTCAGTGGGCGGAAGACTACCGCAATTTTGTCGAAACATACTTCCCCGATGGCTGGCAGTTCAGACTCCGCGGCGGCTTGGAATTCCGCAAGACCGATTCTTCGGTATTCTCGTTCCACGCCAGCTTCGATGTCAAAAAGGAATGGGACGTAAACATTTTAACCGCAACCGCCTATTACAACTACACCACACAGAAATCGAGCGCGGGCGTCGAGGACGTCACCATCGACAACTACGGTGTAGACACGATGTATAAGCGTTTCTTCAACGAAACCAAGACGTGGTATATCGCAAATTTGCTCAACTACAAGCACGACCAAGTCAAGAGCATCAGACATCAGGTTGACGAGTCCATTACCTTTGGTTATCGCTTCGACTTCAAACGCCACAATTTGGTTATCGATATCGGCCCCGGTCCTGCGGTGCGCTATACGGAATCGAGCGTTTCGGGCACGGACTTTGTGGCAATCGCCCTCTTGCAGGAAGACTTGAACTGGATTATCTCCAAGACATTCCGCTTCGAACAGGGGTTTGTCGCGAGTCTCGACCTCAACAATACCGACAAATACGCCATCTATTTCAAAATGGCATTGGTTGCGCACCTCACCCGCGTTATGGACTTGGCGTTGCGCTACTCCTACCAATACGACAACATTTCTTCCAGCACGGTCACAACCGAACAACGCCTGATTTTGGCGTTCGAATTCCCCTTCAACTGGAAATAAAATTTCTTCAAAATTCTAAAACAAACAGTTAGGAAACGTAAAATATGAAAACTCCAATAAAAGTAGCAATTACTGGCGCGGCAGGCCAGATAGGTTATTCACTCTTGTTCCGTATTGCAAGCGGCGCAATGTTCGGTCCCGACCAGCCCGTGGAACTCCGTCTTATCGAAATCGAACCCGGCATGAAGGCTTTGGAAGGTGTCAAGATGGAACTCGACGACTGTGCGTTTCCCCTGCTTTCGAACATCGTTACAACTTGCGACATCAACGAAGGTTTCAGGGGCGCGAACTGGGCTATGCTCGTGGGTAGCGTTCCCCGCAAACAGGGTATGGAACGCGGCGACTTGCTCGGCATCAACGGCAAAATCTTTATCGGGCAGGGCAAGGCGATTCAGGACAACGCCGCAAGCGATGTCCGCATTTTGGTTGTCGGCAATCCCTGCAACACAAACTGCTGGATTGCCAAGGAACACGCTCCCGACATCCCCGCAAACCGCTGGTTCGCGATGACGCGTTTGGACGAAAACCGCGCAAAAGCTCAGCTTGCCCAGAAGGTGGGCGTGCATGTCGCGGACGTCTCGAATATGACAATTTGGGGCAACCATTCCTCGACACAGTATCCCGACTTCTACAACGCCAAGATTTGCGGCAAACCCGCAACCGAAGTCATCAAGGACGAAGCTTGGTTTAAGGACGAATTCATTCCCGTTGTCCAGAAGCGCGGCGCGGCGATTATCGCGGCAAGAGGTTTGTCGAGCGCGGCAAGCGCGGCAAACGCGGCTATCTCGACGGTAAGCTCGCTTTGCACGCCCACAAAGGCAGGCGATTGGTTCAGCGTTTGTGTTTGCTCCGACGGCAGTTACGGCACGCCCAAGGGCACGATTACTTCGCTCCCCGTCCGCAGCGACGGCACGAATTGGGAAGTCGTTCAGGGCTTGGACATCAACGAATATTCGAGAGCCAAGATTGACGCTTCGAACGCCGAATTGCTCGAAGAGCAGAAGACGGTCAAGGAAATCTTCTCCTGCTAACTAAAAACCGCGAGGCCACGTTTGCTTCGCCGACGAGTCTTTTATAAGAAGTGCACCGTCGGCGATTCCATTCGCAATGCGCCTCTACTTTATATTTACGGAAAAAGCGGAACGGAAGTTCCGCTTTTTTTGATAATAGAAAACTCGTCGAAGCAAGCCGCGCCTCGCACGTTTTAGCCCAAGAACCCGTGTTTATTCTCAGCCGAAAATAATGGAAAAAGTCTTTCCCATATGGGAAAGACTTTTTTGTTTTTTTAGATTAGATTAAGGGGCGCATTCACGTTGAATTGGCGAAGTCATTTTGTGTCGTTTTCGGAATGATAAATTTTTTTGTTTTTACAATGGAGGTGGGGTATATTGGATTTGGGAAGTCGATATGGTATTGGTTTTGGGGGGATAAAATTTGTAGTGGGAGGTGGCAAAAACCAACAATAATCAACATAGTGTTTTGGGGTTGGGATGTTTTTTTTGTGCGGGTTTGAGGTGTTTTTTTTCTGGATTTAAACGTTCAAGTTGCAAAATGAAAAATATTTCAAAAAAAACTTGAATTTTTCTCGGGGGGGGGGGGTTTTTCGTCTCATCAAAACAAAAAAATACCTAATTATATGAACAGTTAGAAGGAGAAAAATGAACTCGAAAAGACTCACAAGATATGCGCTTTTTGGCGCGGCGGCGGCTATGGCGTCGCTTATGGCGCGCGCGGAAACGGTCTACTGGACTGGTAATGTTGTTTCAGTCGAAGATCACAAAACAGGCAAGGCGTCGGAAGCGGGCAACTATTCGTCGGGCAGTGTGCCGACTGCTTCGGACGACCTCGTTTTTGATGCGGACGAGGTTGAAGGCAACTACACGGCGATAGATATCGGCTGGGGCAGAGTGCTCAATGTAAAGTCGTTCACGATTAGTGAAGGCTATTCGTCCGTCAGCCACCGTATGGGTGTGGATGCGCGTTTGAATGTTGCGGGCGATTTCAATTTCTTTTCGCGCGGCGGGACTTTCCTTTTTGAGGGGAATGACGACACGGGTGTGGTGCCCAATAAACCGCGTCCGCCGATTATAAATGTGGGCGGCAATATGTCGATTGGTTCGGCAAGCACGTCGGCGCAGAATTACTCCAACTATAAGTTCACTGCGGGATTGGATAGTGCCAACTGGGGTTGGGGCCCCGTAAATCTCAAAATCGGCGGCGACCTGATTTTGAACAAGTACACAAAAACGTATTTGGACGGCACGACGAAATCGGAAGCCGAGTTTATGGAAATCACAAGTGCGAATGCCGCCGAAAAGGCCCAAGTTTATGTCGGCGGGGTTATCAATCTTTCCACCCAGAACGACGCGGAGAATCCGCAGCTGAGTTTGGTTTCGCGTACTGCGAAAGTCGGCGGGAAGTTTGCCGCCTCGACATACAATGTGGTAAGCTCGAATGGGTTGACGGGCAAAGGCAATATCTTCAGCTCGGGGCACGCAGAATCAACCGAAAAGTATGTCGGGGTTCTCCATCTGAGGAATTCCTCCGAACAGATTTTCAACGGCTGGATTTATGACGGCGCGAATGCAAAAACGATGATTGTTATGGAAGCGACCGACCCCCTCGGTGTTCAGCGTTTCGCGGGTAATAATTTAGCTTTTTCGGGCGGCGTGATTGTCCGCAGCGGCACGCTCGACCTGCGCACGCACGGCTTGGGGCAATGGGTGACGAAGGACTCGTCGTTGTCGCACGGGAAGCTTACGATGTCGGGCGGCACGCTCAAAATTACGGTGGGCGATGTCGGTATAAAGCAATTCGGTTTTGACAGTGTGATGTATGACGGCGGCACAATCGACCTCACAATTTCGGGTGAAACGGGCAGCGGTTTGAAGTTGTACTCTGTCAATGACGAAGGAACGTCGTTTGACTTCGGTTCGGAAGTTACGGGCTACACACTTGTGGACTTCTATCTGACGGGTGAAGGTATTGACCTCACTGACGGGCGCGAATATCGGATTATTGAATGGACGACGAAATCCTCGCTTTCTGCCGACAAATTTCAAGCTAACTCGATAGGAGATTTTGAAGCGGTATTTGATGTGCGCGATGACGGGTTGTATGTCAAGTATGTCAATGCAGTCCCCGAGCCTGCCACGGTTGCGGCGATATTCGGACTGCTTGCGATGGGCTTTGTCCTCTATCGCCGCCGTCGCCAATGCTAAAACGCGCGAGGGCGTGCGCCTTCGAGTCGAAATTATTTTTTATAATGCTGAAAGGTTTTCCATTCGGAAAACCTTTTTTTGTTTTTTTAGATTCGACTCGGAGGCGCACTCACGGCTAAAAGACGGTTTCCTCGGGAGGTCTGTGCAACAGCACTATCCCTCCACTCGAAAACGCGTCTTTGTAGCACGCGCCTCGCACGTTTTAGCCGCAAAAATCTATGGGTGTTCTAACGCGAGAATAATGGAAAAAGTCTTTCCCGTTCGGGAAATCCTTTTTTGTTTTTAGATTTAGAATGGGGTGTGTTTACGTTGAATTGGTGAAGTCTATCGCGTCGCTTCGCAATCTACAAAAAACTTTAACAAATAATCAAAGGCGGTATTGCCTTTGGCAATCACCGCCTCTTCCGAACATTTAAAATATTGACAAGGGGAGGGAAATGGGGGATAGTTTGTGGATAATTTGCCCCCGTAGTTCAATGGATAGAACTATGGTTTCCGGTACCATCAATCCGAGTTCGACTCTCGGCGGGGGTGATGTTTTTTATTTATTTCCATCTTTTATGGATAATTCCAAGCCGAATATTATCAAGCGTCTTTACGACTGGACGATTTCGTGGGCGGAGACGCCCTACTGTTTGCTGGCGTTGACGGTTCTGTCTTTTGCGGAATCGTCGTTCTTCCCGATTCCGCCCGATGTGTTGCTGATTCCGATTGTGTTTGCGATGCCGAAGAAATGGTGGTGGGTCGCGCTTGTGTGCACGGCTTCGTCGGTGATTGGCGGCGTCGTAGGCTGGGGAATTGGTTCCTTTTTCTGGTCGGCGTTGTCGGAATTTTTCTTCCAATACATTCCGGGTTTTACGCCCGAATTGTTCGAAAAGGTCAGCGGGATGTATCGCGAAAACGCACTGCTTGCGGTTTTCGGCGCGGCGTTGACGCCGATCCCATACAAGATTTTTACGATTGCCGCGGGCGTCTGCGGCATTCCGGTGTGGGAGCTTGTTGTCGGCTCGATTTTCGGGCGCGGGGGGAGGTTTTTCTTGGTCGCGCTCATCATCTACTTTGTCGGGGAGCGCGCAAAGCCGTTTATCGACAAGTATTTTAATTTGATAGTTTCGGTCTTTTTTGTTTTACTTGTGCTCGGGTTTGTCGCTATAAAATATATGATTTAACTGCGCGGCGGCGGCTTATTGTTGCCGTTCGGCAGACTATCGATCATTTTTTTGAGTTGCGGAGAATTTTGTTTGGCTTGTGTATGAAGAAAAAAGTCTTGGGCATTGACATTGGCGGTTCGGGTGTGAAAGGCGCGATTGTGGACCTGTCAAAGGGCGAATTTGTTGGAGAGAGAATCCGCATTCCCACGCCCGCGGAGCACACGCCGCAGGCGGTTTTGGACGCGGTGGGCGAGATTATCTCGGGCTTCGGGTATCACGGAAAAATCGGCTGCGGATTCCCGGGGGTGATTAGGTCGCAGATTATAGAGACGGCGGCGAACATCGGCGGCAGGAATTTTATAGGCAAGAATTTTGCCGAGCTTATCGGGTTGCGTTTCGGCTGCGATGCGTGGGTTCTCAACGACGCCGATGCGGCGGGGCTTGCGGAAGTCAAGTTCGGCGCGGGAAAGGGCGTGAGAGGCTCGGTTTTGGTGCTCACGGTCGGCACGGGTATCGGAGCTTCGCTGTTTGTGGACGGGGTTCTTGTCCCGAACTTGGAGCTCGGGCATTTGAAAATGCGCGACAAGTCTTCGGGGCGCAATGTCGACGCCGAAAAGCTCTATTCCGACGCCGCGCGAAAACGTCACGACCTCTCGTGGAAAGGCTGGGCGTCGGGGTTCAACAAGTATTTGAGTTATGTGCAGGCTTTGTTGCGCCCCGACCTGATAATTATCGGCGGCGGGGTGTCTTCGAAAAGCGACAAGTTTTTCAAGTATCTCGATGTCGGCTGCGATGTGGCGGCGGCAAAATTGCAGAACCGCGCGGGGATAATAGGGGCTGCGCTGTGCGCAAATTCGGCGATAAAATAAGCCGATTTTATTTGCCAAACGGGTGCGTTTAGGCTTTATTCGGCTTTGTAAAATCATGCAAAATTTAATTCCGAGAGTTTTATTTGCGGCGTTGGTTGCCGTGTGTGCGTGCGCGGTTGCGCGCGCCGATTTGGTGTGGTCTGCCGACAAGGGCTGGGAGATTAAAGGCGGCGTGCTGGCGCAGGTTATCGGCGAAACTTCGACGGTTTCGAATGCGCTCGAAGCTATGAACAAGGCTCGCGAGGCGCAGGAAAACGGTTCGAACGCCGCCGCGCTTTCGTATTACAAGACGGTGGTGGCGGATTATCCCGAGTCGATTTTCGCGCCCGAGGCGTTGTATCAGATGGGCGTTGTGTATCTCAAACGCGGGCAGTTCCCCAGCGCGTACGAATGTGCGCAGGAGATTGTCAAAAATTATCCCGACTACCAGAATTTCAAACGCGTCATTGAGCTTGAATTCAATATCGCCTCGCAAATGCAGGACGGCAAGACATATTACGTCTGGGGCTGGTTTCCGTGGTTTACAAGCTACAAGGACATCATAAAATACTACGAAAGTGTCGTCAAAAATGCGCCGTATGGCGACTTTGCCCCGATTGCGCTGATGAATATTTCGACTGTCGCCGAACGCGAAAAGGAATACGACAGCGCGTTCGACGCCCTCGAACGCGTCATCAACGGGTATCCCGACTGCATTTTTACTTCCGATGCGTATATGCAAATGGCAAAGCTATATCGTAAAATGGTGGAAGGTCCCGAATACGACCAGAATCCGACAAAGAACGCCATAAGCTTTTATCAGGATTACATAACGCTTTTCCCGAAGGAAAGCGAGATTGTCTCGGCGGAGGAAGGACTTGAAAAAATGCAGGACATATTGGCGCGCAGCCGTCTGGTGATTGGCGATTTCTTCTACTACTACCGCAACAACAACCCAGCAGCGGCAATCTTCTATAACGAAACAATAACCGTCGCTCCGCGCAGTCCAGCCGCCGACGAGGCGCGCAGGCAGCTCGCAAAAATCGACCGCGGCGAGCTTGCGCCGATGACGCCCTATGACTGGTTTTTCGGCCGCTATCAAAAGCCGTCGGTAGACCAGTTCGAAGACGATACGCGCGTGATAGCCTTACAAAACGAGAAGTTTGCCGAAATGAGTTTCGGCGATTTTTCGGCACAAGTGCCCGACAAATCGGCGGCGGTCTCGGGCGAATATAAACCGCTCGCGCCGAAGTTCGGCGGCGGGTTGTCGGAATATCTTTTCGACGACGGTTTTTACGAATGGACGGAAGAGGAGTTGGCCCAATGATGAAATCATTTTTACTTTCGGCGTGCGCCGCGCTGACGGCGATTTATTGCGCGCTTTTGTGTTCGTGCTCGAATTACCGCTTGGCGGGAACGCCTGTGCATCTGCCGTTTAAGTCGGTGTATGTCCAGCCCGTGAAGAATTTTTCGAACGCGCCGCAGGCGACGAATCTGCTCACAAACGCGATTTCCGACGCTATCTCGCAGACGCCCCAGCTTTCGGTGGCAAATGCGGGCGACGCCGACGCGGTGCTCGAAGTCGAAATAGTCGATTATAAAAAGACGACATACGCAACGCGCACCGACGATACCGCATTGGCGGCGGCTTTCAAGGCTACGATTGTCGCCGAATGCACGCTGTCGACCCGCGCAAAGACGGTTTTCAAAAAACGCAGGGTCTCGGCGGACGCGATAATTTACAACGCAAACGCCAATATTCTGGGCAACGAATATCAAAACATGCCCGTTTTGACGCGCGAGTTGGGGGCAAAAATCAGGGACGCAGTAATTGGATTATGGTAAATTCGTTGCAAATTGCGCCGTCGATTTTGGGCGGCGACCATACTGCTCTTGCCGACAGTGTTAGGCGGATTGCCGACGCGGGGCTGAAATGGGTTCACGTCGACGTTATGGACGGTCATTTCGTGCCGAATTTGTCATTCGGTCCGGGGATCGTGAAGTCGTTGCGCGGCAAGTTTCCGAATCTGTTTTTAGACACCCACCTTATGCTCGACAATCCGCATATGTATATTGACGCATTCGCAAAGGCGGGATCGGATTTGATTTCGATACACGTCGAACCCGATTACCCAGTGGGTGCTACTTTGGAGGAAATCCATTTGCTCGGCAAACAAAACGGCATTGTTTTGAATCCGAAAACTTCGATTGGCGAGGTTGTAGATTTTTTGCCGCAGGTAGATTTGGTGCTTGTTATGAGCGTCCAGCCGGGGTTCGGTGGTCAGAGTTTCAATCCAGTTGCTTTGGAGAAAATTGAGTTTTTGAAAAAGACGCGAGACGAAATGAAGCTGTCGTTTAGAATCGAGGTTGACGGCGGCATAACTGCGGGAAACGTCGGCGATGTTGTTTCGCGCGGTGCGGATACGATTGTCGCGGGGACGGAGTTTTTCAAAAACGGCGATAATCTACTATCGGCGGTAGAAGGGGCAATAAAAAAATAACTGACAAAAAGACTTGACAGTTTCTCCACTACGCCGAAAATAGAAAGCTTAAATAAATTTATTGACCAGTGGTGTAATGGTAGCACAAAGGTTTCTGGCACCTTTTGTTGGGGTTCGAGTCCCTACTGGTCAACCAAAAAAAGCCCCGCAGGAAGCGGGGCTTTTTTTGTTGTTTTTTATAAGTTCGAAAGAGGCGCGATTGGCCTTTGCCAATGCGCTTTGCTTGTCTGTTAAAGTTGCGTGGGAGAGAATGTCAAAGGCACATCGGCAACGCCGATTGCCGCCCGTGCCCGTCGTATAAAAGAGTCAAAGCGGATATTGCGAAGCAATCCGCGCCGGTGCCCGTCATATAAAATATTTAAAAAGAGCGTATAAAATTTTTTAGAATCGGGGCAATGGCAGATGAAACGGTGGTGTGGTCTAAGCCTTGTAATTGGTAAAGGCAAACCTTTGGGGAACTGTTGAGTTTTTTCAGAACACTTGCAAGAAGAGTGTTTTCCTCGACACGTTCGGGGAATTCAAGAGCGGGGTCGCCCACGATAAGACAACAGGGCGGAATTTTGTTGTTGGCGTTGCCTATCAGTGAATATTTGTCGATTTTCGGAAGCCATTGCGAATCGGTGTCTCCGAAATCTTTGCGCACTCGGAAATGAGTTGTCGCCTGCCCGCTCAGAAGAATGCATCCCTTTATGTCGGTGTTTTTTATTTTGTATTTGGCCAGATATTCTGGCGCGAAGGAAATCATTCCGCTTAAATACGCGCCCGCGGAATGTCCGCCCACGAAGATTTTGTCGGGACTGCCGCCGTATTTTTCGATGTTTGCAAACACCCATGCGACGGCTTCGGCGGCGTCGTTTATTGCAAGATGCGCGGGGATCTTGGGAGAAAGGCGGTAGTTGGGCGCGACGACAATCAGCCCCGAGTTTTTCAGCCCGTCGGGAAAATTCTTATTGCCGCCCGAGAGCCCGCCGCCGTGAAACCAGACGACGGTTGCGGCGATTTTGTCCTTGGGGATGTAAATGTCGAGCTTGCAACGCTCTTTTGCGTAGGCGTCGGTTTGCGCGGTATATGGGATGTCCGCCTCGAATTTTTCGGATTTCGACTCGGCAAAAAGCGGGACAGCCAGCGAGAGAATTGCGGAGGCGAAAAAAGCTATGTGTGTTTTCATAGCGCGAGTCTACGTTTCGCTCGGGCGAATGTCAACGGCAATACGGGAGAACGCAAAAAAAGCGGAATCCGATGGGCTTCGGATTCCGCGCAAAACACACATATTATTTTAGAAGAAATTGTATCAACGAATCGTAGTCGGGTTCTTTCGAGATTTCCCCGCTCAGGGCGGCGTAGGAAATTGTTCTGTCGGGCTCGATTACAAACACGGAACGCGCGAGCATTCCGCACAAAGCCCCATTGCAAATGGCGATTCCGTAATCTGTGCCGAATTTGGAGTCACAACGGCAATCGGAAAGGACAATGGCGTTTTTGATGTTTTCGGCAATGCAGAAGCGGAATTGTGCAAACGGCAAATCTTTCGATATGCAAAGGACGATTGTGTTCTTTTGTTCGGCGGCGATTTTATTGAAGCGGCGCACCGAAAGCGCGCAAGTCGGAGTGTCGAGGCTCGGGAAGACGTTCATCACAATGCGGCGGGTTTCGGCGCAGTCGAGGGTGAAATTCGACAAATCGGATTTCGCCATTTTGAAGTTTTTTGCGGGGTCGCCGATTTTCGGAAAATCGCCGACAAGTCTGATGTCCGAGCCTTTGAATTTTATATTCATAATTTTTTATGTCTATTCTTCGGAATTTTTGCGTGCGGTATAAGTTTTTTTGAAAAAATTTTTTCGGGGTTGCGCACGGGGTTTTATCGGATTGTGAATTTGTCGATGTATTTGAAGGGAGGCGGCGAATGACCGAAAAAATTTATAACTTGGATTTATGAAGTTTTACGATTTTATATTTTTAGCGGGGATTGCGGTTTTACTTGTGTCGTGTTTCGGTCTCGGGCGTCGGGATTCGGTGGAAACCGCCAAAAATGTGGATATTGCGCGGTATATGGGCAGGTGGTTCGAGATTGCTCGATTCGAAAATTCCTTCGAAAAAGGGCTTGCGAATGTTTCCGCCGTCTACACTCTAAACGGCGACAACACGGTGTCGGTCGTGAACTCCGGCGTGAAGCCCGACGGTGAAAAAACTTCGGTTTCGGGGAGGGCGTATGCGCCCGACTCGTCCGATTTTTCGAAGTTGCGGGTGTCGTTTTTCCGTCCGTTTTACGGCGACTACTACATTTTGGAGCTTGACGGCGACTATCGCTGGGCGTTGGTCGGCGGTCGCGACAAAAGTTATCTTTGGATTCTCTCGCGGACGCCGAGAATTCCCGAAGCCGAACTTTCGAAAATTCTCGAAAAGGCGCGTTCGCGCGGCTACGACGCGGGGCGTTTGATGTTTCCCGACGGACATTAGTTTTTTATTGAAAGAATCTGTGGGGTCTTTTTTAATGGGTGAATGAAGTCTATATATGTGGTATTGATATCCGCGTTTTTTTTGTGCGGGTGCAATTTTTTCTCTAACGAATCTGAGGACGTCAACAACGCAAAGACAACCTGCAAAGTTCGGCAGGTCGATGGCGTGCCGCAGATTGTTTTAAACGGCAGACCCGTGAGGCCGCGAATGTTGTATGTTTCGCCCTTGTATTTCAAGTTGGGGTCGCCTATTAAAAGGGACGCGTATCCCGAGTTGACCGAGACGTTTGTCGAAATCTTGCCGCTTGAAAAAGATGCGGACGGAGTGCGAATTCAGCTTGAATTCGGCGGAAGGTTCGACTGTAAAATCTATGCGTTGGAAGTTTCGCAAGCCGACGGAGGCGCAAAGGTTTTTTCGCTCGGACGCGGCACTTCTATTGAAAAAAGTGGCGGCAAGAATTTGCAGGCGGAATTCGTTGCCGAAGCGGGGAAAAATCAAAGTTACTTGCACGCGAAATCCGACTCGGGAGTTTCGAAAATCGCATTCGGGAACGTCGATTTTAAGGCGGGAAAGAAATACCGCATAGACATAAAAATAGAGTCCGACAAAAAGCCGACGCCCTTCAAATTGTATACGACTCTCGGGGGAGATTTTTTCGAGCCCGTACATCGTTCGTTTGTCGGGCTTCAAACCAAATTGGCAAAAGACGCGGGGGTAGATTTTATCACGTTTCCCGTTCAGGCCGCGGATTTTATGCCGGAAGACGGCAAGTCGTATAACACGGAAAATCTCAAAGGCGCGCTCGACGAGATATTGGGTGCGAATCCGAATGCGAAAATCATTGTGCGCGTGCGCTGTTATCCGCCAGACTGGTGGATGAAAAAATATCCGCAGGACGCGCTTCAATCCATAGACGGCAAGATTTGCGATAAGTTCCCCGGGTTGGGCAGCCCGTTCTCTCCGCGTTTTAGAGCCGACATAGCAAAGGCTTTGGGGGCGATTATCGATTTTTGTGAAGGATACTGCGGCAACAACATTGTGGGCTATCACCCGGGCGGGGCAAATTCGTGCGAATGGTTTTATCCCGATACCCGCGATACGGATTGGGTAGGTTACGAGCCGTCGGCTCAGAAATCCTGGCGCGAATGGCTTACGCGAAAATACGGAACCGACGCCGCGCTGCAAAAGGCTTGGAACGATCCGTCGGCAACTCTTGCAACCGCGAAAGTTCCGTCGCCGAAGGAACGGCTTTCGGCGTTTTGCATTGTCGACCCGAAAACGCAGATGAAACTTTTCGACTGCAATATGTTCAGGCAGGACTCTATGGTCGATACGATTCTTACACTGGCAAAAGTGATTCGCAAAAAAACGCCCGAAAAGTTGTCGCTCGTCTTTTACGGCTATATAACGATTGGCGAATGGAAGGGTGCTGCCAATCCCGGACACTTCGGTCTTATGAAGGTTTTGAATTCGCCCGATGTCGACATTTTGTGCGGCCCGCTTTCATATCACGATACGCGCAATCTCGGCTATGGAGGAATGACGCCGAGTTCGACCGAAACAATAACGCGTTCGGGAAAGCTTTGGATTTCGGAGGACGATATCAGAACGTATCGAGTGCCTCCGACGCAGCAGAAAATAACGCCGTTGGGCAAGGAACTTAGGACGCTCGAAGACACGCTTAGCGTTCTTCAACGCGATATGGCGCAGCAGGTTGTGCGCAACAACGGATGTTGGTGGATGGATCTTGCGGGCACTGGTTGGTTTGACGACCCGAAACTTTGGACGCTAATGTCCAAATTTGCTGCGGTCGACAACGATTTGCTTGAAAATCCCGTCGAGTATAACCCCGATATCGCGATTATTTTGGACGAGCGTTCCGTCTGTTTCGGCGGCGCGAATTTTACGAATTTGCGCACGATGTTGTCTTCGACCGAGTCTCGCAAGATTCTTACCGACTGTGCGGTCACGTTCGGAAGTTTCCTGCTTGACGACGTTCTTTACGGGCGTCCGTATACGCCGCGTCTGTCGATTTTTGCGGTCTCGTGTGCGCTCGACGCAAAACAACGTAAGGCGATTCGTCAAAAGGTTGCCGACTCGGGCGCGATTTTCGTTTGGACGACGGGATTGATTGACGTGGAAAAAAGCGAATTCTCGCTTGCGGGGGTTTCGGAAGCCACGGGTTTTGATGTCGAATATGTAAAGGGAGGGGCGTTGCCGATGTTGGTTGAACCTACTGCCGATGGCCGCAAAATGGGGCTTGTGAAGTTCGGACACAGCGCGAAGACTTCGCCGCTGTTGACGCCGATTCTCAAAGACGGCGACAAGGTTTTGGGTGTCTATCCCAACGGGCAACCTGCGCTTGTCTTACGCGGAAAACATTTGTTCTGCGGCAGCGGGGTTCTTCCCAAAGAAGTCATAAGGCTTATGTTTAAGGTCGCGGGAGTCCGCGAATATTCGAATCAAAAACTATCCGTTTTTGCCAACGAACCGTATGTCTCGATAACGTGCACGGACGACGATAAAAATCCTCACGATATTATGCTGAATTTGCACTCCGACAAAGAAGTTTTTGATGCGCTTTCGGGTGAACATTTAGGCAAAGGTCCGTTTATTACGCTTAAAATGAAGCGTGGCGACAACAGGCTTCTTCGCCTCGGCAAGTTAAAATGTAGGTAAGTTGCGCGCGATTGGCGTAGTCAATGCGCTTTGTGTGTTGTTAAAGTTGCGTCGGAGATTGACAAAGCGGGATATTGGCTGAAAGCCAATCCCGCGCGCGTCATATAAAAATGTAGGCGTTTGTTAAAGGAGGAAATATTTACCACAGGTAAATCCTCCGCCGGTGCTCGTCATATAAAAAACTTCGTTCGTTCAAATCATCGTCTTAAAATAAAAAACCGCAATCCTGTCGAATTGCGGTTTTTTGGAGACGATGAGATTCGAACTCACGACCCCCACAATGCCATTGTGATGCTCTTCCAACTGAGCTACGTCCCCGTTAAATTGTGCTCAATAACACTATTTTTTTAGTGGCGCGTCAATATTTTTTTCGTCTATTTCACGTTTATTTTTATTTCTATCCGTTTTATGGGGTGTCGTTCCCACGGGCTGAGATACTGCATTTGTATATTTGCCGTGCCGCGGTTGACGCACCGCAGCAAAAATGTTTCGTGTGTGGGGCTGCCGCATGCGCCGTTTTTATAAGTTTGGAGTTCGCGCGTTTCGAGCACTGCGACGGTCGGGTTGTCGGTTGTGAGAGCCCAAGTATAGCCCGTGCTCGGGTTGGTTTCGAGTGCCAATTTTACGGCGTCGCCCAATGTGCAATCGGTTTTTAACTGCAATGGAGCGTCGGTCTGCGGGAGTTTTGGGTCAAGCGTTAATATCCGCTGTTCGGGCAATGTCATGCACGCGCCAAAAATCGAGAGCGCGGCAATTGCAAGGGTTGCGGCTATTGCGACAACCGCGGTGCGCGGTTTTTTCGATGTCATTTGCATGTGTATGATTTTCGGCGCGGCGGCGCGTTTTTTCAAGTAAATATACGGTTTTTTCTTGAACGGACAAGCGGGCTTTTGTTAGATTTTCTCGATATGGAGAAAAACCCAGATGTCTACAAGCCGACTTGGCTTCACTACGCGTTGATATTTCCGCTGTTTGTGGCGATGCGTTTGTTGATTGCAAGTATCAGGTTTTATCCGACTGTATCCGCCGCGAAATATGCCGCAGCTCCGCGCAGGCTTGTCGGGATTGCGTGGCACAGGAACATTGTTTTTTTGGCGAAGAGCAAGGTGTTTTTTCGCCCGAAGTTCGACATGGCGGGGCTTGTGAGCGCAAGTCGCGATGCGGCGTATTTGGTGGCGTTTTTCGACCTGTTCGGAATACGCAGTGTGCGCGGCTCGCAGCGACGGCGCGGGCGTCAGGCGGTGTTGGAGCTTGTCGAAACGCTCGCGGAAGGCTGCGATGTGTTCATTACGCCCGACGGCCCGAGGGGGCCTGCAAATGTAGCAAAGCGCGGATTTTTCACTGTTGCCGAAGCTTCGGGAGAATCGCTTATTTTGCTGCGTTTTAAGCCGAAGTCGTTTTTTACTATTCCCTCGTGGGACAAATTCATAATTCCGCTGCCGTTTACGCGCGTAGATGTGGACGCCTGTGCATTCGACAATGCCGCCGCTTTGGAATCCGCCGCCGCCGCGCTCGGAAAGTCGGTTGAAGAGTATGCGACGGATTTTTTGAATTTCAAAATCTGAGTATTCCGCAGTTTTATTTTGTTGGCTTTGTCGGTTTATCGGCGGACTGGCGGTGTGGGGATATTGCTTTTTTTGGTTTGTAGGGGCGCAAAAAAACGGCGCGGAAGTTGTTTCCGCGTCGTTTTGTTTTTCGAGATTTTTTCGGATTTTTATTTCTGCCCGATAGCCGCGAGCAAATCCTTGAACCACTGCTGGTTGACGTCGAAGGGTTTGCCGCCCTTGATGCGTTCAAATTCGCAGGCGCGCAGGACGTTGTTCGCGTTTTCGTCGTGTCCGATAACGCCGCCTTCGCGCTTGAAGGCGCATTCAACGGCGAGGTCGGTGCAGCTCTTGATGAGGCGCAAGTCGTCGGCGTTTGCGGCTGCGGCGCGCGCGAAGTATCCGCTCTTTTGAACGAGCACTTTTTCCGCGCCAATCATTTCGGCGAACTGTTTGCCGAACCACTTGCCGGGGTTGACGGCGTCGAGCTTGACGTGTCCGAAAGCGTCGCGCGGAACTTCTTCGCCGCGGGCTTCCATTTCGGCTACGATTGTCTTTACACCCGCACCCTCCGAGATGAAGATGTTCACACAATCGTGTTCGTCCATAATCTTTTTAAGGCGCGCGGACTCCTTCTTGATGTCGACTTCCATTTCGGGAATGTAGACGGCGTGGACGTCGCGGCGCATTTTTGTGAGCCCAAGCCCGTCTGCCCATTCGCCCTGATTGAGAAGTTTGCGGTATGCCGCGGCGGTCGCTGCGGTCAACCAGCCGCAGTTTCTGCCCATAACTTCGTGGATGATGAGCATTCTGGGGTTCGCGCCGCTTTCGCCGACAACGTTGCGGAAGTATTTCGCGCCTTCTTCGGCGGCTGTCCACGCGCCGAGCGACTGCCTGATGGGGTAGACGTCGTTATCGATTGTTTTGGGAAGTCCGATAACCGTCAATTCGTAATTGTTTTCTTTGAGGAATTTTGCCAAGTCGGCCGCCGCGGTGTTGGTGTCGTCTCCGCCGATTGTGTGGAGGACGTCGACGCCGTCTTTGACCAGCTGGTCCGCCGCGACTTTCTGCGGGTCCTGACCCTCCTTGACCAAGCCGCGCTTTACGCAGTCTTTGACGTTCGTCAGTTTTACGCGCGAATTGCCGATTGGCGAGCCTCCGTAAAGGTGCAGCAAATGAGCCTGTTCGCGCATCTTGGCGTCGACTTTTATGCTGTCGCCCAAAAGCAGACCTTTATATCCGCCGACGTAGCAGATGATTTCTATTGTCGGGTCAATCTCGGTATAACGTTCGATGAGTCCGCCAATCGCGCTTGACAAGCACGGCGCCAAACCACCGGCTGTGAGAATTGCAACTTTCTTAGGTTTCATATTATTTGTATTGTTGATAAAAATTTTAAGTCTTCAACACTACCCGTGCGTTCTTCCCCATTCAAGCTTTTATTTTTGAAAACCGCGAGGGCTTACTTTTGTTGGCGGCGGATATTTTAAATGTTGGGCACAGGCGCA